>WNFP01003575.1_pt1 | contig 12510 bp, 15 predicted proteins | sample 5400201 | NCBI WGS metagenome assembly WNFP01 (sample SAMN13153355, study PRJNA577476) | soil metagenome | isolation source: 115 cm saprolite under Madrone tree | place: USA:California | collected 2016-06-14
CGATTCCTCAAAGCAGAGTGGCGCGTTTGACGGCATGCAGGGCGGTTTTTTCTCTTCGCCAAACGCGGATGAAGCCATTCTGCAAATCGAATTCGCGAAGGAACTGATTCCGCAAACCAAGGATTTGATCGGCAAAGACTTGGTGCTGCGTTACGCCGAACGGCAATCGCTCGCTTCCGAATCGGGCGGCGCCGCGCAGAATTCCGGCGGTTTTTCCGTCGTTCCGAAAGAAAAACATCTTCGCATTATCGGCGTTGTGGAAACCGAACCGGCTTCGGGATTCGGCGGATTCGGCAGCGGCCGTTTGTTGATTCCTCTTCCCGTCGCTGAAACGTTGCGCGCCGCGCAAGTGAACGATCTGCGTGATGTTCTGCGCGGTGGTTCCTCGACTGACAAGCCGGCCTACGCCAGCCTGAGCGTGCGCGTGAAATCTCCTTCACTGGTTGATGCCACGGAAAAGAAAATCAAAGACCTCGGTTTCAGCGCGTTCTCGCTGCTCGACGCTTCCAAGAGCTTGCGCATCTTTTTTTCTGTTTTCGATTTGCTGCTGGGAATTTTCGGCAGCCTCGCGCTGGCCGTTGCGACACTTGGCATCGTCAACACACTGGTGATGGCGATCCTGGAACGCCGCCGCGAAATCGGCGTGCTGAAAGCGCTTGGCGCCGCCGATGGCGATGTGAAGCAATTGTTTTTCGTCGAAGCTGGCGTGATGGGACTTACCGGCGGCGTGCTTGGCGTTTTGCTCGGCTGGATGATCGGCCAGGCGCTCACGCTCGCGACCAATATTTATTTGAAGCGCCAGGAACTTCCCGGCGTGCAAATTTCTTCCGTGCCGTTGTGGCTAATTGCGGGCGCCATCGGCTTCGCGGTTTTAGTCAGCCTGATTGCGGGCCTGTATCCGGCTTCACGGGCGGCGAAACTCAACCCTGTGGACGCGCTGCGCTACGAGTAAACTATCTCGGTGACTTCTTCGCCATTCTTTCCGTCGGACATTCGCTGTTGGTCACCCATTCGTTTCCCCTGGCGGTCATTCCGAACGCAGCGAGGAGTCTCTCTTCTCTTTTTTTTATTCTTTGTCCCATTCCCGTCAATCGCCGCGACCGCGCGCATCGAGTGCAACTCACTCCCCAGCAAGATCCTTGCGCATCCCGTGAACTACTGCATGGTCCTGCCGCCCAGCTACGACGCGGACAAGGCTCGCAAATTCCCGATTCTTTATTTTTTTCACGGACTCGGCGACAACGAGCAGATATTCGTCCATGGCGGCGCGTTTAATCTGGTGCAGGACTTGTGGGAGCGGGGACAAATCGGCGAGTTCCTGATCGCCACGCCCAACGCGGACGCGACGTTCTTTATTAATTCGCGTGACGGGCAAGTCCGCTACGAAGATTTTCTGGTGCAGGAATTTTTGCCGGGCATGGAAGCGCGTTACCGGATGCGCCCAGGCCGCGCTAATCGAGCCGTTTCCGGAGTTTCCATGGGAGGCTACGGCGCGTTGCATCTCGCATTTCGCCATCCACAACTTTTTTCTGCGGTGAGCGCGCACAGTCCGGCGATCGTTGACAAGCTTCCGGCGTTCACTGCGCCGACCGCGGGAGGCAGCGTGCGTTCGCGCGTGCTCGGCGCAACCTTCGGTTCCCCGCCCGATCCCGCTTTCTGGGACCGCAACAGCCCGCTGACGCTGGCGCGAACCGCAAATTTCGCGGGTTTGAAAATTTATTTCGATTGCGGCGATGAGGACGACTTCGGCTTCGAATCAGGCGCCACGGCGCTCGACAAAATTCTCGCCTCGCGGCACATCCCCCACGAAGCGCACATTTATCCCGGCCGCCATGACTGGCAGTATTTCGCCGAGCATCTTCCGGCATCGCTGGAATTCCACTCCCGCCTTTTTCATTGATGAAAGTGGCGCGCCCGCCCGGTTCTCGCGTCGTGTTGCACCTTTGATAATGTCCCCTTCTGGCTTAGTTAGAAATGTCCCCTACACTGAAACCTCCAGAGGAGCTCCGGTTGAAGAGGACAGCGATAATATATGGCGAGACACCAGCATCAATACTGCCAGCAGCCCGGCAGGAATCCAGATCCATATGAGTTCACTTTGCAGCAGCGCCGTTCCGCGTCCGCTGAAAAATCGCGTAAGCGATATCGGCGAAACCAAGATGGGGTGCCAGGAGAAGAAATAACGTGTTTTATCGAATGGCGAGAAGAACGCCACGCCGAGGCCACCATTGGTCATTGCATCCAAAATCCCGTGGCTTGCCGTGGCAAGAAAGAAATATAACCACAGCCAACCGCGGCTCAAACCCGGCAACGCGCGAGGAAATCCCGCCACAAGAGCAAGCGTCGCGATAACGCCGGCAAAGAGCAGCGAGTGGGTGAATCCGCGATGTCCCCAAAAGTCACCGCAACGAATACCTAACCGACACCCTCTTTGGAATTTCCGCCCGAGCGAAAATGGCTCCAATTCCAAGTGCTGCTACTGGTGTGAAACCAGAGATGCCAAAAAAAGATTCCCTTCTGAGTCCTGGTTGTCGACTCGCGAATTCTATTTCTTCTGCTTCTTGATGCGAATCGTTCCGTCGCTCGCAACTTCGTACATAAAATGAGGTGTCGCGATCATCTCCGGCACTGGCGGATCCTGCTGCAGCACATGCAATACATCCGTATCCTCGGGAACGTCACTCAGTACGTGGCTGTGATATCCCGCGACCATTTTCTTTCCTTTCACGGGCGCGACATCGAGCACGGTCTTGTGCATCTGCCGCTTCTCGATGACTTTCATTCCATCCGCCGAAACCTGAAACCTCGCATCGCCGCCCAGCGGATAAGTTCCTGCCTTCGTTTGCGCGGGATAAAAATAGACATACAGCAGTCCCTGCTGTTCTTTAGCGTCAGCTCCAGTCACCGGAAATACCGCCGCATTGTACGGCCGGTTCACTTTCCCAAATTCCGCCGATGCCAGTTCCATGGCCCTCGCCGCAAACAGATAAAATCCCACGTCTTCTCGAGCCGGGTCATTCTTCTTCACCGAAAACTCTTTCGGCTTGGCAAGCTGCTCCGCTTCATATCCGACTAGAAACTTACTTCTGTCTGCGTTCAACACACCAAACGCCACGATCCATTTTCCATTTTCTCTTTTCGCGATGTAGTGCTGCCCTTCCGCTGTCTTTGGATTTGCCATTTGCACCGCGTCTGTGGCGTGCCATACCGCCTGGTCATATTCCGCCAACGCACGCCCTCGTTCCGTGATCGCCGACAACTCCGTTTCCGTCGCTAAACGAACGTTCTGCGCAAACAGGCCTGCGGCCACTGCAAGCACCGCCGCCAGCAAACTCGCAAAACACGCAATCCCCCGCTTCACGCTTTCCTCCAGCCAACTAACACAATGGCGCGCTAACAATTTACACAGATTGTCCTCAATTCGCCCCGCGAAGTGACCTGCCGCGCTCCTCTCAGGTCACCACGCCCAGCCAAGACTCGTCAGACTGGCGACATTCCGCGATGATGTCGAGGTTTCCGGACATTTTGGTCCCGCTCTCGAGCTGTACGCCGACAGCACGGCCGTCGCGGTCGCCAAGGCAAGCCACAACCCGCACGTCCTCTGCTAAAATCGCCTCGAAATGCCACCATCCGAACCATTGCGATTCCACGTCGAAGGCGCAGCCGAGGTCTCCGCTCTCTTGGTCCGCCCGAAAAACGCGCGCTGGCTTCTCGCTCTCGCGCACGGAGCAGGCGCCGGCATGACTCACCCATTCATGGAAAATCTCTCCGACGAACTAAGCGCCGTCGCCATCGCAACGTTCCGCTACCAGTTTCCCTACATGGAGCAACGCCGGCGCGTTCCCGACTCACCAGCAGTGCTCACCGCTACCGTTGTGGCCGCAGTGCAGGCCGCAAAAAAAGCCGCTCCCGATTTGCCGATATTGGCAGGAGGCAAATCCATGGGCGGCAGAATGACTTCTCAGGCCGCACAACATCCCCTCGATGGCGTTCAAGGATTAATCTTCTTCGGGTTTCCGCTTCACCCGCCCAACCGGCCCGGAACTAAACGCGCCGACCACCTCGCAAAAGTCACCGTCCCGATGCTCTTCTTGCAAGGAACGCGCGACACATTCGCCGATCTCAAGCTGCTGCGTCCCATCTGCGCAAAGTTAGGCGAGCGAGCGACTCTGCACGTCATCGAATCCGCCGACCATTCCTTCCACGTCCTCAAAAGCTGCAAAAGAACCGACGCAGACGTCCTGCGCGAGCTAGCCGAAACCACCGCCTCCTGGGCGGAATCAACAGGAAAACAATAGTCATCTAAATACTGAGGACGCCCCGGCGGCTGCTGTAGGAGCCTCCCGCCGCACGCCCACGACCTCATCCTCTAGTAGATAGACAGTTGAACTGGCAAGATAGCCTTGCAAGTGTGTCCGTGTTTGTATATGATGGAAGTACTATGCCGCGTAAAACTTTTGAAGCTGCTGTAACCGACTTAACTCAGGCCATTGGCCTTTTGGTGCGCCGCGTGCGCGCTGCCGCCGCTTCGCATGAACTTTCCTTGACCGAGGCTGCCGTCATGAAGCGCCTCGCTACAGACGGTCCTGCAACCACCGCCGACCTGGCGCGCGCGGAAAGCATGAAACCGCAGTCAATGGGAACCACGATCGCGGCCCTCGAGGAAATGGGCATGGTCGCGCGCAAGCCGCATCCGACCGACGGCCGCCAAGTGAATATCGAACTGAGCGCCAAAGGCGCCGCCGTGCGCAAGAGCACCCGCGATGCAAAACGGACCTGGCTGACGCAGGCCGTGTCCGAGCTCAACGAACACGAACGGGAAACGCTGTTCGCGGCTGGCGAAATCATCAAACGCCTGGCCCAGAAGTGACCAACGGAGCAGTGAACAACAAGAACGCACGAACGCAGCCTGTGAACAGACCCGCAATCAGTCCCGACACCCAGCAGACCTCTTTCCTCGGTTCGATCTCCCACGCATGGCGAGCGCTGCGCCACCGCAATTTCAAGCTCTTCTTTTTTGGTCAAAGCATCTCTCTGATCGGAACATGGATGACGCGCTGGCCACAACGTGGCTCGTGTATCGGCTGACCCACTCGGCGCTGCTGCTTGGCATCGTAACCTTCGCAGGACAGATCGTTTCGTTTGCGGTGGGCCCAGTTGCGGGCGTGTGGGTAGAGCGCCTCAATCGTCGCAAGCTGCTGGTGTGGACACAGGCCGCCGCTTCCATCCAGTCACTGGCCATGGCCGCGCTCACGCTAGCGCACGTCATCAACCTCTGGGAAATAATCTTTCTCGCCACTTTGCAGGGCCTGATTAACGCATTCGACATGCCCGCTCGCCAATCCTTCCTCGTACAAATGGTCGAAGATCGCAACGATCTCAGTAACGCCATCGCCATCAACTCCTTGATGGTAAACGCCACGCGCCTGGTTGGCCCGGCCATCGCCGGCTTGCTGATCGGAGCTGTCGGCGAGGGTTGGTGCTTTCTGCTCGATGGCGTTAGCTACTTCGCGGTGATCGCGTCGTTGCGGATGATGCGCATCAAGCCGTCGCAGATCCACCGCACTGCCTCCAGCGTGCGCGAACAGATACGTGAAGGTTGGGATTATGTCCGTATGTTTCGCCCAATCCGCACTATTCTTCTGCTCTTTTCGCTTCTCTGTCTGATGGGCTACCCCTTCGCCGTGCTTCTGCCGGTGTTCGTTGGAGAAGTACTGCACGGCAACGCGACTACTCTTGGCCGGCTGACCGGAGCTGCGGGAATCGGCGCGCTGGCGTCGGCGCTCGCCATCCGCAAGTCAATCCTCGGACTGACTGGCATGCTTCAGATCGCGGCAGCGACGCTCGGAATCGCGCTGATTCTCTTCGCCATGTCGCATACGTTGTGGCTATCGTTAGCACTAATGTGTTTTGTCGGCTTCGGCCTGATGCAGAGCGCGGCCGTCAGCAACACCATCGTTCAGTCGCTGGTCCCAGAAGACAAACGCGCCCGGGTTATGAGCTATTACACAATGGCGTTTTTCGGAGCAGCGCCGTTCGGCAGCCTGCTGACTGGCGCGCTGGCTCACCGCATAGGAGCCCCGCACACGGTCATCCTTACCGGCGGGTTCTGCGCCGCCGGCACACTTTGGTTCACGTTCGAGTTGCCCAAAGTCAGAGCGGTCATGCGGCCACTCTACCAACAGATGGGTCTTCTGCCTGCACGCGACACAGATCCGATTGCCGACGTTCCGGAAGCTGCCCAATGACCTCTCGGTTAAAGGCGACAATCCCGTTCCGAAGGGAAAACGCACAGTGAACTGGTATCACTACATCGTTTGTTTCTTCGCCGGAATGTTTCTCGCGAATGTCGTGCCTCATTTCGTGCATGGCATTTCTGGTGACCGCTTTCCAACACCGTTCGCGCACCCTCCCGGAAAGGGATTGTCCTCGCCAACCGTGAACGTTCTGTGGGCGCTGGTTAATCTGGTCGCCGGTTACATCCTGTTCCGAATCGGAAAAGTTTCGAGCGGAGGCGAGGCGGCACTTGTAGTTTTCTTCGCAGGCATCGCCGCAATCAGCACGGCGTTGAGCGTGCGCTTTACAAAAAAACAAGCCAGGTGACCGCCGACCGAGGGAAGAGCGCCGCTACAAGTCACAGCCCATAACGACCCATAACGAAAGGACACACCATGCCTCTCACTAAACTCGACAGCAACGCTACCTTGATCGTAATCGACCTGCAAAAAGGCATTGTTGCTGTTCCAACCGTTCACCCCGCCGGCGAAATCATCGGCCGTGCCGCCCAACTCGCGCGCGCTTTCCGCGAGCGAAATCTGCCGGTCGTTCTCGTCAACGTGACGGGCAGACCTCCCGGCCGCATCGACGCCGGAAGTCCAACGCGTTCGTTTACGGCGGATTGGACCGAGCTGGTTCCTGAATTGCAGCAGCACCCAAACGATCATCTGGTTAGCAAGCAACGACCAGGCGCATTCATCGGCACACCCTTGCATGACTATTTGCATCAGCGCGGCGTGACTCAGGTCTTCATTGCGGGTATCGCAACCAGCCTCGGCGTGGAATCGACTGCGCGCAGCGCCTATGACCACGGCTACAACGTCGTGCTAGTCGCGGATGCGATGACCGACCGCGACGCCGACGCGCACCGCCACAGCGTCGAAAGGATTTTTCCCGGCTCGGCGAGACGGACACAACCGAAAACGTACTGAAGCTGCTGACGCACACGCTTTTCGAGACGCAGTAGATACGCGACAATGGAAAACCATGCGGCTGAAAATTGTTCAGGCAGGTGAACCCGTCTTGCGCGCCCAGGCACGCCGGCTAACGCGCGAAGAGATTATTTCGGACGAAATGCAGCGACTCATCCGGGACATGCGCGAGACCATGCGGGACGCTCCGGGTGTCGGGCTCGCGGCGCCGCAGGTGGGCGTGGCGCTGCAACTTGCGGTGATTGAAGATCGCGAAGAGCTGTTGAGCAGCTTGCCCGCAGAGGAGCTCGCTGAAAAGGAACGCAACGCGGTGCCATTCCACGTCATTATCAATCCGGAGATTACTCTCCTAGGGGACGACACAGCTGATTTCTATGAAGGTTGTCTCAGCTTGACCGGATTTTCGGCCGTGGTGCCGAGAGCCCGCAGGGTTCGCGTCGCATATTTAGACGAACAGGGAGAGCCACGGTCTGTAGAAGCTTCTGGATGGTACGCCCGGATACTCCAACACGAAATTGATCATCTGCGAGGGACGCTCTACATTGACCGGATGGAGACGCAAACGTTCACTTCGCTCGACAACTGGAGCCGTTTCTGGAAAGGCAAGCCGGTCCGGGAAATCATCGAAGGCTTATCCAATCAAGTGTAGGGTTCTGGCTGAATCATCGGCTGTCCGGAACCAACGCGGAACATTTCCTAATGGATTACTCGGTGTTCTTTAAGTATCTCCACCGTCTTTTCAATCGGCAGAGCCTCGATCGTGTGTCCGTTGCCAGTCATGGTTGTCGCCTTAAACATCGAGTTGTAGACGGCTTCCTCCGTCGCTTCGATAGCGGCCAGAAACAGTGGCGACATCGCGTCGCTGGTCATCACCTCCACGTTCCGCATAAGCGCTTTTTCATTGGCACCTTTTTCCGGGAACTGAATCCGCACCTGCGCCGCCGTCGAGAATGCGATCGCGTAGTCTCCGCTGCCGTTTGAGGCCGAACTCCCAGTGCGCGCAACGCCCAGCAACGCTCTCGCCGCTAGTCGCTTCAGATTGCGTGCGTCCAGCGGCGCGTCGGTGGCGACGACGATCATGCATGATCCGTCTGCCTTGTCTTTTACTGTCCCATCGTTGCTGGGCCCGCTGCCAGCCTGCTGTAGTTCCTTACGTAGATAATACTGGCCCAGTTCCTGGCCCACGGGAGCACCCGCAATGGTCAGGACGCCGCCGAAATTCGTCTGCACCAGGACGCCAACTGTGTACCCGCCGAGATTGCGGGGCAGGCGGCGCGACGAAGTCCCGATGCCGCCTTTCCAGCCGAAGGCTACTGTCCCGGTGCCCGCGCCGACATCGCCCTCCTCGACCGGTCCGCCCGTTGCGTTCTTGATGGCGGCGAACACGTCGTCGGGCATGACGTGACGGCCGCGAATGTCGCTTAGGTATCCGTCATTGGTTTCGCCGACGACCGGATTGATAGACAGCACATCCTCGTTGCCCGGCAGTGCCAACATGTAGCCGATCAGCGCGTCCGCCACGCGCGGCACGCTTGTGGTGGACGTCAGCAGGATGGGCGTTTCGATCTCACCCATTTCATCTACCTGCGTCGAGCCCGCCAGCTTTCCAAAACCGTTTCCCACGAAAATCGCGCCAGGCACTTTCTCGCGATAGAGATTTCCGAAGTGCGGCAGAACGGCGGTCACGCCGGTACGGATGCTGGCGCCGCGAATAATGGTCGTGTGCCCAACTTCAACCCCGGCAACATCGGTGATCGCGTTCAGCGGCCCGGTCGGCAAGATGCCGACCTTCAGTCCTATGTCAGAAGCGCGCGGGCGCGTATTGGAAGTTGTGTTTTGGGCAGCAGCGAACGCGGTCGCCAACAAGAGCACAGCAACGGCGAAAAGCTTATTGGCCATGCGCATAGCATACGACTAAGTCTCGGTCAGTTGGCATCGCCTAAGAGTTCCTTGCCCGACCTAATTTTTTTAGCGCGAACGATCTGAAGTTGTCTACGACTGCCGCTCGAACTTGCTTACCGACAGCGATAGCAATTTCAGACCTAGGAATCCGGTCTGCAATGCCACAAGCGATTACCTACTGCCAAGCTATACGACTAATGCGAGAAGTCTATTAGTCCGAATGCGACGCTTCGTTCATCCAACGGTCTGGCGCCACCACAGGAGAAAAACAGATGCCGAACAATGTCTATTCAACAAAAGTGACTGCGACCGGAGGCCGTCACGGCTCGATCCACAGCGACGACGGCCTGCTCGATCTTAAGCTGGCCCTGCCCCAAACGCTCGGAGGTAAAGGCGATGCGACCAACCCGGAGCAACTCTTCGCCGGAGGCTATGCCGCGTGCTTTGAGAACGCGCTCTTTCACGTGAGCCGAGAGGCTCGCCGCCATTTCGCCGATAGCGACATCGAAGTTGTCGCCCAAATCGGTCTCAGCCGCAACGACTCGGGTGCGTTCGTGCTGTCCGCCGCTCTCGCCGTGACCATCGCCGGCGTTGACCAGAACACGGCGGCACAGCTTGTCGAAGGCGCCCACGCCATCTGTCCCTACTCGAACGCGATCAGGGGCAATGTCGATGTCCAAACCGCTGTCTCGGTTCGGTAAATTGAGACGCTCAAATTCGCCCGACCGGCACGGCAAGTCTTACCGATACGACTGCGGGAAACACAGGCCGAACCCGCGAACAGAACGTCGGCACATCTCAGCAGCCTTCTGATCAGCGCCGCGCTCAGCCGCGCGGTCAGCTCCATGGCCGAGCTCGGCGTTGCCGATTTCGTGCAAACCGGCCGGCCGCAGCCAGTCGAATATCTCGCCCGCTCCAGCAAAACGCACGAGCCCTCGCTATATCGAGTTCTCCGCTTTCTGGCCAGCCACGGCATTTTTCGGGAAACGGGAAATCGCCACTTCGACCACACTCCGCTTTCGGCGGTTTTGCGCAGCGATGCCCCCGGCTCCTACCGCGCGGGCGCGCAAATGTTCCATCACCTATTTGCCGCATGGGATGGCTTGCATCACTCGATTCAAACTGGCGAGCCGGGTTTCAACAAAGTTTTCGGCGCACCCGTTTTCGACTACATTCAGGCGCGCCCGGAAATGGGTCCCATCTTCGACGCCGGCATGACCTCGTTGAATTGTTATGAAACCGCCGCCATGCTGGACGCCTACGATTTCACCGGCATAAATGTTTTGGCCGATATTGGCGGTGGGAACGGCTCGCTCCTCTCCGCCGTGCTCGCGCGTTATCCCCACATGAAGGGAATCTTGTTCGACCTGGGCCACGTGATTGGGCGGGCCAAGGAGAAGTTGAATGCCGCAGGTTTGGCCGAGCGCTGCTGCGTCATCGAAGGCAGCTTTTTCGAAAGCATCCCCGCCGCAGCCGACGCCTACCTCTTCCGCCACATCATTCACGATTGGACCGACGAACTGTGCATCCAGATCATCGGGCACTGCCACAACGTGATTCCCGCCAACGGCAAGCTACGGATCGCTGACTGCGTGGTTCCCGCCGGCAACACACCCTGCCGCTCCAAAGACATGGACATCACCATGCTCGCTTTCCCCGGCGGCCAGGAGCGAACCGAAACCCAGTTCCGGTCACTGCTAAAAGCATCTGGTTTCGAACTCAAGTCCATCACGCCAACAACGACAATGATCAAGCTGGTAGAAGCAAAACCAGTCTGAGTGTCGCCGCGGACGATTGGTGCTGGGCTCGCTGCGCATCAGCAAGTTGACGCTATATTCACAATTGATCGCTCCCGGCGACGTAGGGCAGAGCACAAGTCGCCCAACTTCCCGAGCGGCGGCTGCCCGAAAGTCCGTTTTGTCCGTCACTCGCCTTCCCGCCGTTGCGTACTATTGTGCGGTATCAGAATCTCTGACGTCCCGGAGCAATCACGCATGATCCGATGCATCTTTGTTCTTTACGTTTCGGTGTTCTGTCTGTGTTCTGGAATCCTTGGGCAGGTCGCCCAGGGCCAGCAGCCGCCTGCCGCCTACCCAGACATTGACTCCGAATATCGCAAGTTGGAAGACTTACTGTCCTTCCTGCGGAACCGCAACGCGAGGCAGTATGCGATTGACTCCACAAAAGGTGTGGACGAGGCAATGTACGTTCCGCTCGGAGGCATCGATCAATGGATTACCATCCGCGGCGAAGACCGACAGAATCCTGTGCTGCTATTTCTTCACGGCGGTCCAGGCGACGTCACAAGTCCCTGGTCTTTTGCTTATTTCGCCCCGTGGGAAAAGCGCTTCACCGTAGTTCAATGGGACCAACGAGGCGCTGGCAAAACGTTCCGAAAAACCGGTCCCTCGGTCGCGTCCACCATGACCGTTGATCGCATGGCGCAAGATGGGATCGAACTGGCCGAATTTCTGCGCAAGCATCTCGGCAAAGACAGGATTGTTCTCGTCGCCCACTCCTATGGCTCGATCCTCGCCCTGCGAATGGTGCGGACGAGCCCGGACCTTTTCTACGCCTACGTGGGCACCGGCCAGGTCGCCGATGCAACAAAGAACTATTCTGTGGCTTACGCCGCGCTGCTGGAGAAAGCGCAGGCTACGGGAAATGAGCAGGCTGTTAACGAACTGCGCCGCATTGGTCCACCACCTTACGCGAATGGTGAGGGCTACCAAGTGCAGCGTAAGTGGTCGAATCGCTTCGAGGGCGCGGATCGATTCCTCTTCGGGACCCTTGGACATACTCTGGTCGCTCCCGGTAGTTCCGTGCAGGATCTGTACGATTCTCGCGACGGGCAGAATCTGAGCAGCGAACGTCTCGTTCTACAGACAAGTTCCGTTACGTCGAAGGATCTTGGCCTTGAGTTTCGAGTGCCCATGTTTTTCTTTCAGGGAACCGAGGACTTTACTAGTCCTACTGCGCTCGCAAAACAGTATCTCAGCGCAATCAAAGCTCCGCTCAAAGAGTTTGTGCCAATTGATGGCGGGCACTTTGTCGTGTTCATGCACTCCGATCAATTTCTGGAGGAGCTCGTTGCGCGGGTGCGCCCACTAGCTGTATCGCACTGAACTCGAGGTTGCGCGCGACTCAAATCGCGAAAAAACGGCCACCTCTGCGTTCTGGCCACCAGTGCTTGTCTCAGTTTATCTGACCGGTGCTACCGTCGATGACGACCGGCGCAATCTAATGATCGCCTGGAGTTCCTTCAGCATCATTTTGCGAACTTGGGGCACAGGAACACCTCCTGTGACCCACATTTACATCAGGTCACCGAGCGACCGACGCTCCACTAGCTCACGCGTAGCGTCCGCCGCCGGGCGGCTAAAACCTGATCCGCGACTAT
>WNFP01003576.1_pt1 | contig 12506 bp, 9 predicted proteins | sample 5400201 | NCBI WGS metagenome assembly WNFP01 (sample SAMN13153355, study PRJNA577476) | soil metagenome | isolation source: 115 cm saprolite under Madrone tree | place: USA:California | collected 2016-06-14
AATTCGGTTAAGCCTCCGACCGACTGTGATCAGGCAACCCACGGTGATCACGAAAAGAGCAAGGCCCATGACGCCAAGCCTGGCATTGTCGAAGTGAAAGATCTGCCAGGATCGTGGAACGAGCGCGGAGTAGAGGCAGCCAACGGTGATAACCAGCATCCGGTGTTGCTTTGCCATCGGACCGTAAAACTCGTTACGGGCGCCCGCGATTTTTCCTGCGGCGCGAATATAAGCAGTGAAGATCGATAGAATCGTTGCGATGTAACCAAGCGCGACATTGCCACCCCAGGCATATCCTGCGCCGATGAAGACCGCCGCATCGGACACACGATCGGGAATTTCGTTGTAAAGCTCGCCTGTTTTTGAAGCACGACCCGAGGCGAGCGCGACCATGCCATCCAGCATGTTTGCCGTTAGCCGTAGTTGCGCGCCAAGCGCGGCGATGAGCCAGAAGACTCGATGATATGTAACCGATGTCAGGCTGAGCGCGATTCCCGCGGCAATGCACGCGCACATGCCAGCGATCGAAATAACATTGGGCGACACATTTCGTGAAGCGAGCCACATGGTCGCAGACTGTGCCCATCTCCGGTTTCGGGTGGCAATTGGCCGGCGATCGATCGTTTGCGGCGCTGATTCGTGCATCGCGGACGAAATCCATAGCAGGGCTAAACCAGAATAACCAGACAACAACTCTACAGTAGCCGGCATTTGTCGCGGGACGGTAGCGCTCCCCTCTTGCGCAGCGTGCGTTACTTCGAGATGATGCAGCTTCATGCCTACCACATTGGAACAGAGCGGCCCGAATTTAGTGAGCCGGCGTTCCGCGTTCATTCTACGATTCATCAGCACCGTCGCCCTCTGGACGGTCGCTCTGCTGATCATGTTCTCCGGTTACGAGATCTTGTTCTGGCTGTTGATCAGCCTGTTCGGAATGATCGGACTCTGGGAATTCTATCGCATGCTCGATCACAAAGCGCTGCCGAATTTCAAAATCACTGGAATGATCTGCGGCGCGGTGATGCTGGCCGGGAGTTTCTATTATTTTTCCAAAATCGGACCGGCAGGCTCTTACGATTTCGAAGTAGCCGTCCTGCTCTTTTTTTTGTTGACCATGTTCGGACGGCAAATGTTCGCCCGTCTGCGGCACGATGAGCCGCTGCAAACGATGGCCTATACATTGTTCGGTCTGCTGTACGTGCTTTGGCTTTTCAATTTCATCACCAAGATTGTTTATCTCACTCCGCGTTCGAGCACAGGCCAGCTCACGGGACAGTTCTACGTGTTGTATTTGATCGCGGTCACGAAATTCTCGGACATGGGCGCGTACCTGACCGGCAGCGCGATCGGGCGGCATCTGATGGTGCCACACATTAGCGGGAAGAAGACCTGGGAAGGTTTTTTTGGTGCGATTGTTTTCGCGTTGATGTGCAGCCTGGCGCTTTACAAACTGATGCCCGGCCATTTGTCGGCGCTGAACTGGACGCATGCGACAGTACTCGGATTGCTTCTCGGCCTTGCTGCAGTGCTCGGCGACCTGGCGGAATCGATCATCAAGCGCAGCACCGACGTCAAGGATTCGGGGAATTTGCTCCCGGGAATTGGAGGCGCGCTCGATCTACTGGACAGCCTGCTTTTCACCGCGCCACTGTTATTTTTTTATCTGCGACTCGTCATTCGCGTTCCGTAGAAAGCTGACAGAATTGACAAAATGAACGAGATGGTTGCGGATTCCAAACAATACGACCTGTGCGGGCAAGTGATCGGCGCCGCAATGAAAGTGCACTCGGCTCTCGGGCCGGGATTTCTGGAGTCAGTCTATCAAAATGCGTTGATCTGGGAATTGCAGAAGTCGGGATTGAAAGTTGATGCACAAAGACCGATCACGGTGCATTACGACGGCAAAGTCGTTGGTCTCTTTACCGCCGACGTGCTGGTAAATGACTCGTTGATCGTTGGACTGAAAGCGAACCAGTTGCTCGCCAAAGCGCATGAAGTTCAACTTGTAAACTACCTTATTGCGACCGCAATTGATGAGGGGCTGCTCCTAAATTTTGGCGCGGAGCGCTTAGAGTACAAGAAAAAGTTTCGGCTCCCAAAACAAGAGCAAGTCTCTCTCTGATTTGATCGATTCATTTTGTTAATTCTGTTCATTCTGTCCAATGAATCGTAAACGTGTCGTTATTCTGGGCGCGACCGGATCCATCGGCGAGAGCGCGTTAAAAGTGGCGCGCGATATCCCGGAGCGGATGGAGATCGTCGGGCTCGCGGCGAAAAGCAATGCACAGAAACTAGCCGCGGCCGCGAATGAAGTCCGGCCGGAATCAGTTTGCCTGGTCGATGAGACGCAAATCGATATTCTTCGAAAATCACTCGATTACCAGCCGCGGATTTTTTCAGGAACAGCGGGTTTGCTGCAAATCGCCTGCCTGACAGGTGCGGACATTGTGCTGGTGGCGATCGTCGGCACCGGCGGATTACGGCCCGCGCTGGCAGCTATCGAAGCGGGCAAAGATCTCGCTGTGGCGAGCAAAGAAATACTGGTCATGGCGGGTGAAATTGTGATGCGCGAGGCGCGGGAAAACGGCGTGCACGTTTTGCCCGTGGATTCAGAGCACAATGCGATCTTTCAATGTCTGGAGCCGGCCCGCCTTCAGGCCGCACGTGACGGGGCCGTCGCGTCTCCAACAGATATTCGACGAATCATCCTTACCGCGTCCGGTGGACCGTTTCGCGAGACGCCGCGAGCCGCATTCGACTCCATCACGCCGGAGCAGGCGTTAAAACATCCGACTTGGAACATGGGACCAAAAATCACCATTGATTCGGCGACGTTGTTCAACAAGGGACTGGAGATGATCGAGGCGCACTGGCTCTTCGGCGTAGAGATGAAGCGTGTCGAGGTTGTGATCCATCCGCAAAGCATCGTCCATTCGATGGTCGAGTTCACAGACGGTTCCACCCTCGCCCAATTGAGTTACTCGAATATGTGCTTCCCGATTCAATATGCCGTTACCTGGCCGGACCGCGTCCCGAACACGTTGCCGCCGCTCGATTTTTCGAAACTATCAAAGTTAGAGTTTTCCACTCCACGGTACGATGATTTTCCTGCCTTGAATCTGGCGCGTCGCGCGGGCGAAACCGGCGGCACATTGCCCGCAGTAATGAATGCCGCTAACGAAATGGCAGTCGCAGCGTTTTTGGACCAGAAAGTCCGTTTTCCGGAAATCTGGCGGATCGTTGAACAAGTAATGAACCGGCATACGCCGGTTGCGCACCCGAATCTCGATGCAATATTGAGAGCCGATCAGTGGGCGCGAGCGCAAGCGCAGGGATGCGTGCAATCGGCAGAACGTTAAAAGATTTACAACAGCAGACAGACTGGCGTGTCCAAAGAATCACTGATCACCTGCTGACCACATGATTTTACATATCGCTCGCGTCATCTTCATCCTGCTCGAGGTCCTGATCCTCTTTAACCTGCTCATCGTGGTGCATGAACTCGGCCACTTCCTCGCAGCGCGGTGGCGAGGCCTCTACATCGAGAAATTCGGCGTCTGGTTTGGTAAACCGATTTGGAAAAAGACGATAAACGGCGTCCAATACTCCCTCGGATCGCTGCCGTTTGGAGGTTTTGTCGCGCTGCCGCAGCTTGCCCCGATGGACATTATCGAGGGCAAGGCCGATCTGGATCGGGCGAAGCTGCCGAAGATTTCCGCGCTGGACAAAATCATTGTAGCCGTCGCCGGCCCGGTGTTCAGTTTGCTGCTGGCGTTATTTTTTGCCGGCATCGTCTGGGCCGTGGGTCATCCGGTGAGCGAAGGCGATTCAACGACTGTGATTGGTTACGTCATGCCGGATTCCCCGGCACAGAAGGCCGGCTTGCAGCCAGGCGATAAAATTCTGTCGGTAGATGGCAAACCAGTCAGGCGTTTCATGGGTATGAACGACAGCATCAGCTGGGACGTCGTGCGGAGCGAGGGCGACAAGATTGCGGTGAAATTCCAGCGAGACGGCAAGATACAAACGGTATGGGTCGAACCTTATAAAGCGGAGACGCGCGGGTGGCGCAGAAAAAGCGTGCGGCAGCTGCTCATTTATCCGGCAGAAACACCGATCATCGAGAAAGTAGAACCCAAAAGCCCTGCAGCGGCAGCCGAACTGCGTCCCGGGGACATCATCCGGGGCTTTAACCAAAAGCCTATCTACAATCCGATCGCGTTATTGGAATATATCAGCAAACATCCAAATGAAGAGCTTGTACTGCATGTCGAGCGCAATGGCTCGAAGCTGGATATTCCAGTAAAACCGACGCTCCTGCCCACGGCCGGTGAAATGAAACCACGGATCGGGATTCAATGGGACACGACAGGGATTGTGTCCATCCAACATCCCAATCCAATCGAACAAGTTTACAACAGCGTCACCAGCACGTTGAAAACGATCGGTGCGGTTGCCTCGCCCAAGTCGGACGTGAAGTTGCAACATCTAAGCGGGCCTGTCGGAATCGGTCGCATTTACTATCTGCTTTTCCGAAGCGAACGCGGCTGGCAACTGGCGCTGTGGTTTAGCGTGATTCTAAACGTAAACCTGGCCATTCTGAATTTGCTGCCGATCCCGGTGCTCGATGGCGGTCACATTGTGCTGGCGCTGATTGAGTCGATCCGGCGTAAACCGGTGAACATGCGTGTCTTGGAAGTCGTTCAGACCAGCTGTGCCGTGATGATTATCGGTTACATGCTCTACATCACGTTTTTCGACGTGCAGGATTTGCCGTTTGTCCGCAAAAAGCTCGACCAGCTCGAAGCACAGTCGCCCAGGAAAAATAGCCAGACCCCATAGTGTCAGCGTTGCACCTCTGGGCGCGCTCGCTTATCGTTCCACCAGTGAACGTCAACGAAATTCGCGAACTCTATTCCGCTGTTCCGTTTGAACCATTTGAGCTAGTCCTCACAAATGGCGCACGACTTCTTGTTGATCACCCAGAATTCATGTCGTTCTCGCGCGATTACCGCACGGCTCATGTGCATGAGCTAAATGGCGGCACGAAGCGGCTGGACGTAAAAATGATCGTCGTATTGAACGAGATGGCGAACGGCGCGCGCACACGCAAGCGCAAGCGGTGAACTATTGCAGTAATCCTCTTCAGTACCATCGGCGCGCTACGCGCGAGGTGAACGTTGGAAACGTTGGCATTGGCAATAACAATCCGATCCGTGTCCAGTCGATGATCACCTGCGATACGATGGACACCGAGGCGTCCATCCAACAGACGGTCGAGCTGGCGGAGGCCGGCTGTGAGATTGTCCGGATCACCGCGCCGACAGTGAAGGATGCACGCAATCTGGAGCATATCGTCAAAGGCTTGCGGGAGCGCGGGTGCGACGTGCCCATAGTCGCCGATATCCATTTCAAGCCCGAGGCAGCGATGGAAGCAGCCAAATGGGTGGAGAAGGTCCGAATCAACCCGGGCAACTACGCAGACTCGAAGAAGTTCGCCATCCGCGAATACACTGATGAGCAATACGCGGATGAGTTGAGTCGCATCCGCGAGCGGTTTTCACCACTGGTTGAACTGTGCAAGAGGCGCGGCACCGCCATGCGGATCGGGACAAATCACGGGTCGCTTTCAGATCGCATCCTGAACCGCTATGGCGATACCCCCCTCGGCATGGTCGAGAGCGCGCTGGAGTTCGCGCGGATCGCGCGCGACCTCGATTATCATGAGTTCGTTTTCTCGATGAAGGCGAGCAATCCGAAAGTCATGATCGCTGCCTATCGTCTGCTGGTGGCGCGATTAAGCGAACTGGGACCGGGCTGGAACTACCCATTGCACCTGGGCGTTACTGAGGCGGGCGAAGGCGAAGACGCGCGGATCAAGAGCGCAATCGGAATCGGTTCGCTGCTGGCCGACGGAATCGGCGATACCATCCGTGTTTCGCTCACAGAAGATAGTCCTCACGAAATTCCCGTCGCGAAGGCACTCATTGAGAACATAAGCAGAACGTCCAACGCCGAATGTCCAACGCCGAATGTCCAACTTTCCTTTGATCCGTTCTCGTACCAGCGGCGCGCAACAGAGAAGATCCAACGCGATGGAGTGAAGCTCGGCGGAGACGAGTTGATTCGCGTCGTCGTGCGGCGGGCGAACTTCGACAAGATCGCGCATAAGGTGGACCGGATGGGCGACTATAAACCGGAGATTGTTTATGAAGATGCCGAGATTCAAGAAGTCGATCCACGCGACGACATCGCGCTTGCCCGAATAAATCAAAGCTCAACTCCGAAATTCGTAAGTGTGCGTGACGGTGTTCAACTTTCAGTGATCGCCGCGTTTCGGTTGCTGGCAGCGAAGTTGCAGGCGCGGCATCCAATTTTGCTGAAGGACGCTTTTAGTTGTAGGGCGTCTGTGTCGGACGCCAAGCAAAACAATGGCGTTTCACAGAAACGCCCTACAGGTTTTCTCGACACGCTTCTTACTGCATCCACAACAATCGGCTCGCTGCTATGCGACGGAATTGGTGACGCAATTTTAATGCAGGGCGAAGAAGCGCCGGGACAAGCCCTTCGATTGTCCTACAATATTTTACAGGCAGCCGGCTCACGCATTTTCAAAACTGATTATGTCGCGTGCCCGTCGTGTGGACGAACCTTGTTTAACCTGCAAACCACAACGGCGAAAATTAAAGCAGCAACGTTGCACCTCAAGGGCGTAAAGATTGCCATCATGGGCTGCATCGTGAACGGTCCGGGTGAAATGGCAGATGCCGATTTTGGCTACGTCGGCGGCGCACCAGGCAAAGTGAATCTCTACGTGGGCAAAACGGCGGTGAAATTCAACATCCCCGAAGCCGAAGCAGTTGATCGCCTGAAGGACTTGATTCGCGAGCATGGGAAATGGATGGAACCCGCACAGCAGACAGCGGCCCTCGAGCCCGCTTAATAGCGTTGCGTGGCTTGGTAACTGCTGAGTTAGCAAACCTTCGCGTCGTCGTCACTTCGGTTTGACTCGATTGCCGTCTCTCGTAGTGTTGGCGGCTCCCATCGCGGGAGAGCCTTTCTTCAATGGATAAGATCCGTAATATCGCCATCATTGCGCACGTCGACCACGGCAAGACGACGCTAGTCGATCAACTGTTGCGCCAATCAGGTACCTTTCGCTCCAATCAAAAGATTGAAGAGCGCATGATGGATTCCATGGATCTCGAACGCGAAAAAGGAATCACCATTCGCGCGAAGAACGCAGCTTTTCAGTGGAACGGTTATCGGATCAACATCGTCGATACACCGGGTCACGCCGACTTTGGCGGCGAAGTCGAGAGGATCATGAAAATGGTGGACGGCGTCCTGCTTGTTGTCGATGCGCACGATGGGCCACAGGCACAAACTCGCTTTGTTTTGCGGAAAGCGCTGGAAAACAAAGTGAAGCCGGTTGTTGTCATCAACAAGATAGACAGAGAAAACGCGCGTCCGCACAAAGTCCTCGATGAGATTTTCGATCTCTTCGTCGAACTGAAGGCGACCGACGAGCAACTCGACTTTCCGATTGTTTATACGAGCGCAAAGAACGGTTTTGCCATGCGCGAACTGAACGACCACAACAAGGACATGACGCCGCTATTTCAAGCGATCGTGCAACACGTGCCGCCGCCAACAATCTCGAGCGACCCATTCTTTCAAATGCTCGTCTCGAATCTGGATTACAGCGATTACCTCGGAAGAATTGTGCTTGGGCGTATCGTCAGCGGTCGAGTCGCAGTCGGCGACTCAATCGTCTGCATCCATCGCGACGGCCGCCGGGAGCGGGCTACGGTCACCGCGCTTTTCACGTATTCGGGATTGGAGCAGGTGGAAATTAAGCAGGCGATCGCTGGCGACATCATCGGCTTGGCTGGCTTCGAAGAAGTGTATATCGGCGAAACCCTCACAGACTGCGAAGAACGGGCGCCGCTTCAGTTTGTGGATATCGATCCGCCTACGATCCGCATGCAAATTCTGGTAAACGATTCACCGTTTGCCGGGCGCGAGGGAAAATTTGTGACGGCACGTAATATTCGCGAGCGCCTTCTTCGCGAAACGCGCAGCAACGTCTCACTTCAGGTTAATGACACGGAAACAGCCAGCGCATTTGAGATCAATGCGCGCGGCGAGATGCAAATCGCAATTCTGGTCGAGCAAATGCGGCGCGAAGGCTACGAACTCATGATCTCGCGTCCCGAAGTGATTTTTCATCGGGCAGAGGATGGTAAGGTGCTCGAGCCGCTGGAAAATCTTTATGTCGATCTACCAAACGAAAATCTCGGTGACATTTTGCAATCGACTGCCAATCGCAGAGGTGAGGTGGTCAGCATGTCTCATCACGCGGCGCGGGTATCCATCGAGGCGATTATTCCCACTCGAGGCCTGATTGGTTTTGAGACCGATCTTCTCAACCTGACCCGCGGCGAAGGATTCATGAGTCATCTCTTTCGTGAATACGCGCCGTTCAAAGGTGAAATCGGAGGACGCGGTCGAGGCGTGATGGTGTCGATGGAATCGGGAGTTAGCACGGCATACGCGCTCAACAACATTCAGGAACGCGGCCGCCTCTTCATCGGTCCACAGGAAAACGTTTACGCAGGGATGATCGTCGGCGAAAACTCGCGACCCGAGGACTTGCCCGTCAACCCCTGCAAAGCAAAACATCTCACCAACATGCGAAGCCAGGGTGAAGGCAAAGGGATTCAGCTCGAGGCGCCGCTGTGCATGAGTCTCGAACGGGCGATTGAATACATCGACATCGATGAATATGTGGAAGCGACACCGAAATCACTGCGGTTGCGAAAGCGGATTCTCGACGCGACCGCCCGAAAGCGCGCCATGGTGATGGCTGCCTAGTTCAGCTGATCACTGAGGATTTTCCAGCCGCAAGTTTGCGGGATACGTTTGGCTGCGGTTCGTTTTCGCAAGTCGCCAATCAGCTATCTGTAACCGCACATGTCCCGTCAATACACGCTGCAACGCGCGCCGGTATCCACGTCGGTCCACATTGAATACGCCGCTGAGCTCAATGAACAGCAGCTCGCCGCGGTGACTGCTCCTCCGGGATCCACTCCTCGTTATCTCCCGCGAAGCCAGCTATTGAACCTACAGCGTTGTTAATTTGTGTTCGTGCGCGGCACCTGTAGGGGATAACTTCGTAGCATCACCGAACGGTCAAGATCGCGTTGTTACTGGTCACGCTTCCGGCGGCATTACTGACAATCACGGCGAAAAGCGAACCGTTGTCCGCCGCTGTTGTTGGTGGAGTCGTATATGACGCCTTAGTCGCTCCAGTAATGTTGACGCCATTCTTCATCCACTGATATTGCAATGGCGTTGTGCCTGTCGCGGTCACGCTGAATTTGGCTGTCTGTCCCGCGTTGACTGTCTTATTAGCTGGCTGTGTGGTGATTGTCGGCGGTATCCTTACCGTTAAGGTGGCGTTATTGCTGGTAACGCTTCCACCGCTGTTACTCACGACTACGGAGAAGAGGCTGCCGTTATCCGCAGCGACCGTGGCTGGAGTGGTGTAGGAAGAGTTAGTGGCTCCTGAGATGTTCACGCCGTTTTTGCGCCATTGATAGTGCAAAGGCGCAGTGCCCGTCGCCGTTACACTAAACGTGGCTGTCTGTCCCACATTGACTGTCTTATTTGCAGGCTGAGTTGTGATCCTCGGCGGTTTTGGCGTCGCACTCGGGGTCGGGGTAGGCGTAGGCGTGGGTGTAGGACTGGCCGGTGCCGTAGCTGTAGGTGTCGCCGTGGCTGTCGCTGTTGCTGTTGCTGTGGCAGTCGCAGTCGCTGTTGGAGTAAACGTTGCTGTCGCCGTTGGCGTTGGGCTCTCTTCTGGCGTTGGCGTCGGTGTGAATGTCGCCGTCGCGATAGCTGTGGCAGTTGGAGTAAACGTAGCTGTTGCAGTCGGCGTTGGACTCTCCTCCGGTGTTGGCGTCGGGGTGAATGTCGCCGTCGCGGTGGCCGTGGCAGTCGGCGTAGCCGTAGCCGTGGCCGTTGGACTCTCCTCCGGCGTTGGCGTATCAGTCGGCGAAGGCAACGGAGTAGGAGTCTCAGTCTGAGATGGCGTTGGCGTTGGCGTCGGAGTATCGGTTGGAGTAGGAGTCGCCGTTGACGTATCAGTCGGAGTAGGCGTCGGTGTCTCGGTCGCAGATGGCGTTGGCGTTGGAGTATCAGTGGCGGTCGGACTCGGCGCTGGGGTAAAAGTCGGCGTCGGTGTCGGGCTCTCCTCCGGCGTTGGCGTTGGGGTGAATGTCGCGGTTGGCGTTGGTGTTGGACTCTCCTCCGGTGTTGGGGTGGGTGTCGGGCAGATAACCGTCTCCGAATCGGAAGCCTCACCGGAGCCACCGTTGTCCGTAGTGAAGCTGGCCGTGTTGTTGTAGGTAGCGCAACTATTGCTCGTGGTGTCGCTGACCACGTGCGCTGTCGTGCTGGTGTTGCCGGCCAGTGTAGTGGGGCTGTAAACAAGACTCTGGTTCGGCGGCGAGCCGCTGACCGACCAGCCTGGATCGGTGTTGCCAGCGTCGATCGTCCAGTTCACTTCCGTCCCACCCGGCAGGGTGTCGGTAACCGACAGGCCCGTGGCCGCGCCGGCACTGCTATTGCTCAGCGTAACGGTGAACCCGATCTGCAAGCCCGCGCTCACGCTGACCGCGTCAGCCGTCTTGGCGATAGTCACCGCTGGTGCCGTTGTCGGGGTGGGAGTCGGCGTCGGTGTGGGCGTAGGTGTGGGCGCCGCTGTTGGGGTGGGAGTTGGAGTCGGGGCCGGCGTCGGAGTTGGGGTTGGCGGCGCAGTCTGCAGCATACGATGTAGGAAATCAAGGCTGCACTCTTTCACGGTAGGAAACGAACCGCCGTAAGATGAGTTCCAGTAAGATGCTCCGTGCTGAACACCGTTACGCAGATGCGACTCCACTACTCCGCCGCCAGTAATAAGCTTGGTTATCATGTTGTTGAAGATCGAGACGGGGATCGTTTCGCGAATCGAATTAAAGAGCAACGCGGGTGTTAGACCCCCTGAATGAATAGTCTGCCAGTAAGACGAGGAAGCTTGAGCAGCGGTATGAAACGGTGCGCCTTCTCCGATTGTGTGGTCGATGTAATTCTCGATATTGTCAAGGTCAGACGCATTAAGAAGTATGTCTGCATTGTCGTTATCGAACACGCCGGATAACGCTACCATTACATCAGGTCGATCGTCGCCATTCGCCCCTGTGACAAGCGCCCAACCCATGTGCGCGCCGCCGCCAGACGCACCTATCACACCTACTTTCCCGTTACATCGACTGTCTGCTCTGGCTGCGCGGATCGCACGGACTACATCGTCTGTTTGCTCAGGAGGATGTCCCGCACTCGGCGGGTCTTGCTGCCCGTTTCCCGGCGGGCCGGCATTAGTCATTTCGGTATGCGGCGGGGCAAGCCGGTGTTCTGCGGCAAACGTTATGAATCCAGCCGCGGCACAATCCGCCGCGATTTGGCCGATTGGACTTCCTGACTTGTAACCGCCGCCCTGCGCGTAAACAACAGCAGGCCACGGCGGGCCGCCCGTAGTCGGGGTGTAAACGTACCACCGTAAATCCGTCCCGGCGCCGTCAACATTGGTTGCGAATACCTCGGTTGTGTATTGCGCTTGGACGTTGAAAACCCCGAGCAACAATAGCGATGCGATGTATAAACGAATCCTCATCAGGTGTGCGCCTTTCGGATTCTCAAACTCGAACCGACCTTAACCGTACCAGTGTTAGATGTTACCTTAGCCATCTGCACTGAAAATGTGGCTGTTCCCGCCAGCGTAGTTCTGATACAAGCCGGGCCAAAGATCATTCACCGGCGTAATTCCCGTGCTCGTTAGGGAACAATCTGCCAACGCCTGGGTGTGCCACACCAGTGACAAAACCCCGATGAACGCGATGCGAAGAAATGCTGAGCGAATCGAGTTCACAGCGAGAACTGTTTTGGGCGCAGGCCGCATCTTCCATCCGGAGTGACCGTGAGCTCCTCTGGACCCGAATGTCCGGTCGGGATTGTGGCCGTTGCAATCCGATTGAGCGTGTCGATCACCGAGACCGTGTTGCTACCAGTATTGGAAACATGCACCTTCATCCCGTTCGGGCTCAGCGAGATTCGAGTTGGAGATCTGCCGATGGGGATCGCGGTTGTCACCTGGTTGGCAGCGGAATCGATCACAGCGACAGAGTTCGCAAGAGTACTTGCCACGAAAAGCGGCGCACCGTAGAACGTGGTGCTCCCGCTGGCCGGCCCCAGAAATGCGAAACACGCGAAGCCGAGCGCGGTGAGAAGTAAATCGGGTCGCTCGAGGGTTTGCATATCTCACCATCCTTCTCCGAAAATTGCGGGCCGAAGTTGCCAAAAAAAGTTTTGGTTGTGCGAACGAGCCTTTCGCTCGCGGTTACCCTGCGGGAAGAGGGTCAGGTGGAGCTCGTGGGGGGAGTCGCCTAACGGACTTGGCGCAACCA
>WNFP01003577.1_pt1 | contig 12505 bp, 9 predicted proteins | sample 5400201 | NCBI WGS metagenome assembly WNFP01 (sample SAMN13153355, study PRJNA577476) | soil metagenome | isolation source: 115 cm saprolite under Madrone tree | place: USA:California | collected 2016-06-14
CGCGAGAAAGCATGCTGTTTGGGTGGCCGACCAGCTTGTCTGGGACCACATCCAGGAACGGAAACACCATGGAACCATGGAGTTACCGATTCTGCCGTAAAATCCAGCCCGGGTCGCAGAGTCCCTGTGGTATACTGAAAGTGCTTTAGATCCGCGGTTGCAGGGTTCCTTTAGATCGAGATCTGGTCGAGGGTTCCCACCGTTTCATCCCTCCGATTGTCTACGGCGAAAATTGAAAAAATATCGGCATGAGATCACTTCTGCCTCGACGTTCTAGAAACGTCCTGCCAGTACCCGCCGCCGACCCGAGAAAACAAAAGACGACTTTGTCGACATTTACAGAACTACCAATCTCTCCTTATCTACAGGACCGCCTGGCTGCGGCCGAATTCACCATTCCAACCGAGGTACAGGCTGCGGCCATACCTCACGCCGTAAGCGGCAAAGATATTGTCGCGACGGCACAAACCGGCACCGGCAAAACGCTGGCCTTCCTGGTGCCCATCATGGACCAGCTTCTGCTGCAGCCGCAATCCCGGCTGGGAGCGCTTGTACTGGTGCCCACGCGCGAACTCGCGCTGCAAATTGGCAGGCAGTATGAGCAGTTACGCGGAAAGAAGCTTCCCGTAGCCGCCATGCTCATCGGCGGAACGTCCGAGCGCGCGCAATTGCAGGCGGTGCGCTCCGGAGCAAAACTGATCATCGCCACTCCCGGGCGCTTTGAGGACCTGCTGGACAGGAAACTCATCGCGCTCGAAGGCATCAAGACACTCGTCCTGGACGAAGTGGACAGAATGCTCGATATGGGATTTATCCCGGCGATCCGCAGGATTGTTCCCCGGCTGCCAAAATCGCGGCAGACTCTGTGCTTCTCTGCCACGCTTGAAACTTCCGTGGAACACCTGATCCACGACTACGTTCGCAATCCCGTGCGGCTGGCCTTTGGGTCAACGCAGAGGGCGTCGGAAGCCGTGGAGTTTACAGCGTATGAAGTCCAGCCTGACCAGAAGGTCGCGCTCTTGAAGCGGCTTCTGAACGAGGAAAGCGGGCGAAGCCTCATCTTCGTTCGGACCAAACGTGCGACCGACCGTCTCGCGGACAAACTGAAGCGCAACGGAGTCAATGTGAGCGTTCTTCACGGAGACCGCACGCAGGCACAGCGCAACAGCGCTCTGGCCGCGTTCCAGCAGGGCAAATCGCAAGTGCTGGTGGCAACGGACGTGGCTTCGCGCGGCATTCACGTGGACGACATCGCGCTGGTCATTAACTACGACCTGCCGGCCATCGCGGAAGACTTCATTCATCGCGTAGGACGGACAGGCCGGGCTGGAGCAACGGGCTCTGCGGCAACGTTCTATTCCGGAGTCGAGCGCTCGGACATCGCCAGGCTGGAACGTACTTTGCAGATCAAAATGCGCCGCGGACACGTGGACGCTGACCTCACAAGAGAAGAGCGCGCCGGAGCGGTGGACGTTTCGGCCATGGTGCCAACGCCGGTGAAACCGGGCTCGAAGGTCGTCCGGCTGCCGGGAGAGGTCCTGCAACGATACGCCCTCTGATCGATGCGGTTCCCGGCATCGCACTGCGAGAGGCCGGGCGGACCGTTAAATTAGCGTGTTTTGAAGACAAACTACTATAGGATAAGCATATGTCCACACAAAACGACGAGAAAGCCAAATTGCTCGGGAAAACGGCCGATTTTTACCGGCGCTCAATCGCAAATTACGTGCAATTTGCCAAAACGGAACGAAAACCGCGGACTAAGAAGCAGTTGGAACAAAGGCTCCAGACTATTGTTCAAGAGATCGAGTCGTTGAAGGCTTAAGCCGGTTCTTTAAGTCTGTTTTCATTTCCTTCCTGAAGGAAAAGGCCCGGTCCGCCCGAACAAACAAGTACATTGCCGCGGTGTGTGCGGTTACTCGCGTACCAGCGGGAAAGGTAAACTCTTGGCTCGTAACGAAAAATACGACCATCTCGCGAAACTCGGCAACATTGACGGGGAGGGTAAGAATTACCTCGACGATGAGGCGAACGTCTTGATCGTGGATGACGTGTCAACAGGCGATGACATCGATGAGTTGACCACGATAATGGACCAGCGGGGTATTGACGTCACCAGCGAAAGCGAGCTGCCGTCGAGACGCCGGGCCAGCTTCGATGCAGACATGGAGCAGGGAGAGCATCTGGATGTCAGTCTTGCTCCGGACGTACTCGACAAGACCAACGATCCCGTGCGCCTGTACCTGCGGGAAATGGGTCTGGTCCCTCTGCTCACGCGTCAGGGTGAAGTCGAAATCGCGCGGCGTTTTGAGCGCGGGCATCTTCGCGTGCTCAAAGCCATCTCGCGCTCTCCCCTTGTGGTCCGCGAAGTGATGACGATTGGCACAGACCTTGAGCGCGGAAACCGCTCCATCAAAGAGATCGTGATCTTTGATGAAGAAGAAGTTACCGACGACATTGCCAAGGCCCGCCTGAATGCCACGGTGCGATCGATTCGCCAGATGGCCGCGCATTGCGCGACGGTGCGAAAAATGGAAGACAAGCTCGCGAGCATTGACCGCCACAAGAACGCGAAGAAATACCGCCGGTCTGTGGGAAAAATCGCCCGTGAGAAAGTGCTGATTTCCCGGATCATCCGCAGTTTGCGGTACACGCACGCAGAGCGCAAGCGCCTCATCAATATTGTCACCACCACGGCAGACACCATGCACTCCATTGACCGCAAGGTCCAAAGCCTGGAAAAGAAATGCGCCAGCACACGGAGTGAAAGTACTCGCGCGGAGTACAAACGTGAACAGCGCAGCTGTCTCCAGGACCTGAAAAAGCTTGAGCAAGAGGCAGGCGCTACATTCCATGAGTTGCGGCGCACGCGGCTCGAAGTTATTCAGGGCAACGTAGATGCGGAATATGCCAAGCGCGAACTGGTGGAAGCCAATCTGCGTCTGGTGGTCTCGATTGCCAAGAAATACACGAACCGCGGATTGCAATTCCTCGATCTGATTCAGGAAGGCAACATGGGTCTGATGAAGGCCGTGGATAAATTTGAATACCGCCGCGGTTATAAATTTTCTACCTACGCCACGTGGTGGATTCGTCAGGCCGTGACCCGTGCCATCTCTGACCAGGCGCGCACCATTCGCGTGCCCGTGCACATGGTCGAAATTATCAATAAATTACTTCGCATTTCGCGGCAGATGGTGCAGGAACTGGGCCATGAGCCCACTGCGGAAGAGATGGCCCAGCGCATGGATATCCCCGTATCAAAAGTCCGCAAGGCGCTGAAGATCGCGCAGCAGCCGATCTCACTGGAAAACCCTGTGGGCGAGGAAGAAGGATCGCGCCTCGGAGATTTTATCAAGGACACATCCGGCGTATCGCCCTCCGAAGCGATGATCCGCGTCAACCTGAAAGAACAAACCGCGAGCGTTCTGCGCACTCTGAATCCGCGGGAAGAGAGCATCATCCGGATGCGCTTTGGACTGGAAGACGGCTCGGAGCACACGCTCGAAGAAGTAGGACAGAACTTCCAGGTCACTCGCGAACGCATCCGCCAGATTGAAGCCAAGGCACTGCGTAAGCTGCGGCACCCATCGCGCTCGCACAAACTCAGATCATTCGTAGACCGGGAAGAAAACTGACAGCAAAACGGACTTTTTGCCAGACGGTCTACGCGCCAGGTTTGGGTTCAATACGGACGAGCCCGCGCTGTACTGCCACGTTGATCGCTTCTGTTCTTCCGCCGACCCTTAACTTTTCCAGGATGTGGGTCACATGCACTTTGACCGTAGACTCGGCAATGTTGAACTCGACTCCGATTTCCTTGTTGCTCTTGCCCCGGGTGACGGAGCGAAGCACGTCCATCTCGCGGGGCGTCAACTCTCGATCGCCTAATCGGGTCGCCAGTTTGGCCCCAACTGCTGGTGGAACCCATGTGTCGCCAGCGGCGACGGCCCGGATACAGTCGACTACCTCGCGTATGGGCGCCTCTTTAAGGAAGTACCCGCGGGCTCCCGCCTGCAGGGCGCGATAGACATCTTCTCGAGTTTCGTGCGAGGTTACGATCACGAGACGCGCAGCCGGCTCTTTCTGGCGAATCGAGATGACCGTTTGAAGCCCATCCATCACCGGCATCCGCAAATCGACCAGGCCGACGTCAGGATGGTGGTCGAAAAACATCTCCATGGCTTCCTTCCCATTCTGCGCTTCGGCAATCACGTGCAAGTCAGGATAACCGTTGATCTCGGTGATGAGCCCCTTGCGCACGACAGGATGGTCATCGGCAACCAGGACTTTGATGTGGCCTGTCTTGACCGAACGCTCGAGGTCTGCCGCTTCGGTGCGTGCTGTACCACTGGATCGTTTTTGTTCCCGTGCGTTCACTTTCACCGGCCTATGCCCTTAGGCAGGACTGCTCTCACAGTCGTGCCGCCTTTTCCAGATAGAAATTCAAACCTGCCGTTGACTTGCCGGACCCGCTCCCGCATGCCCTGAACCCCCACCCCAACATTGAGTGGCGAATCGTTAAGCGACTTGAAACCCGGAATGCCTGCTCCCTTATCTTGTATCTCCAGTTCAATATTTTGGAGCGTCTCCTTTAGCCGCACGACGGCGGTTTTTGTGTTTGCGTGACGATAGATGTTGGTCAGCGACTCCTGTACCATCCGGAAGACCGTGGTTTCAATCTCGGGTGAGAGTCTGGGAAGGTTTGGATCGATCTCCAGGTTCACAATGAGGCCGCTGCGCTCTGCCAATCCCTCTGTGTAAGAACGCAACGCGGGCGAGAGCCCGCCTTCTCCCACCACCGGCGGATGCAACAGGTGTGACACTGTGCGAAGCTCGTTCGACAGTTCATCGGCAAGCAGGAGAGTATCCTGCGCGAGAGCACTCAGGTTGGGACATTGCTGTCTGATTTCTTCCGCCAGCGGGCCTAATTTCCATTTCAGGGCTATTAGCAACTGGCCGGCGCGGTCGTGCAGTTCAAGGGCAAGCCGCCGCCGCTCTTCATCCTGGGCTTGCATCAGGCTCTGATTCAACGCGCGGAGGCTATCTTCCGCCCGCTCTAACTCAGCCGTGCGCTCTTTGACCCGCGCCTCCAGTTGGGTTCGCGCGAGCACCTGCTCGGTAACGTCGACCGCCCCTATCAAGATGCCCTCAACGTGTCCCGTGAGGTCGCGCAGCGGATGGTACGCGGAATTCATATAAATGGAGATCAGCTTCCCCTGCCGGTTGAATGTAATCTTGCGCTCTTTCGCAACAAAAGGTTCGCCCCTTTGGTAGACACGATCCAGAACCTCGTAGAATCCCTGCCCATCTACCTCCGGAAATACTTCGCGAACAGTCTTGCCAAGAAGTTGTTCACGAGCGCGTCCGGTTACTCTGCTGTATTCTGCATTCAGGAATGCAAACCTGTGATCGGGACCGCTGAGTAAGGCAATCGCGGCCGGGGCCTGGGCGAATGAGTCCCGCAGGCGGTTGCGCTCCAATTCTATTTCCGCGCGCAGGCGGCGTTCTGCATTTGAGCTTTCGGTCCGGATGCGCGCCATCTTAAGATGCGTCCCAACTCGTGCCACAAGTTCGCGCGCGGTAAAGGGCTTGATCAGGTAATCGTCGGCCCCGGCCTGCAATCCCTTGATTCGCGATTCTTCGCCCGCGCGCGCGGAGAGAAGAATCACCGGTTTCGTCCTTGTTGCCGGATCGGCGCGGACAGCTCGCAAAACGCCAAAGCCGTCGAGCCCAGGCATCATGACATCGGCGAGAACAAGGTCAGCATCGAGCTCTCGCGCTGCTTTGACTGCATCGAACCCGTTCGCTACGCCGTGAATCCTGTACTGACTGCCCAGCAGCCGGCGCACATAGTCGCGCATATCAGAGTTGTCATCTGCCAGCACGATCAATGCTCCGGCACTCTCTTCTAGTCCTTGTTTTTGCGTTGCCGGAGACACATCCGGAGAAGGGATAGCGTCCTTGTGCCCTGCCAGCGTTCGCTGTGATTCGCCGGGCTCCGGCGGCAGCCAGCGCAGCGCCTCTTCAACGTAGCTGTTGGCGCCAATCGAGCTCGATGCCCCGGTTCGTACGCCGCCACTACGCACCTGCGAAGAGTGGTTCCTGCCTTTGGGAATTGTGACCGTGAATGTGCTGCCCACACCCGCAGTGCTTTCAACCGACACCCGCCCGTGATGCAATTTGACGAGCTGCTTCACCAAGGCGAGTCCAATGCCGGTTCCCTCATAGGTGCGTCCCAGAGTTCCTTCGACACGATGGAACCACTCAAACAGGTGCGGCAGCTCTTGCGCGGGAATTCCCACTCCGGTATCGCTGATTTGCAACTGCACGGAGCCGTCCACTGGCTTGACGCTCACCGAGACGGTGCCCTGGAAAGTGAACTTGAAGGCGTTCGATAGAAGATTGAAAACAATTTTTTCCCACATGTCGCGGTCAATGAAAATCTTCTCCTCAATCGGCTCACAGTTGATTTCGTACCGTATCCCCGCGCGCTCCATGGCGGAGCGGAAGGCGCTGGCGAGGTCGGCGGTGACACTCGAAATATCGGCGGGCTGAAACACAGCTTCAATCCGCCCCGCTTCAATCCGCGAGAAATCCAGCACGGAGTTCACGAGCTTCAGCAGCCGCAGACTGTTGCGGTGGATCACGGCAAGCTGCTGGCGTTGATCGCGAGTCAGCTCACGATCCGGACTCGCCAGCATGTCCTCGAGTGGACCGAGTATCAGCGTGAGAGGAGTGCGAAATTCATGGCTCACGTTACTGAAGAAGGCTGTTTTAGCGCGGTCTATTTCCGAGAGCAATTCAGCCCGCTTGCGCTCCTCTTCATAAGCGCGCGTGGTTGCGAGTGCAGTCGCCATTTGGTGGCTTAACAGATCGAAAAAGTTCCGGTACGGCTCATCGAACCGCAAACGCGGACTGATTCCCGCCACCAGCACGCCGGCGAGCCGGTTGGCTGTGTTCGAGCGGATGGGTATCAATGCCGCCGAGCGCGGAGGATCAGACCAGGGACCCGGCGGGATCGTGCGTAACCTGGCGGCCAGATCCTTGAGCAGAATTATTTGCTGGCCCAGCACTACGTCTTGAATCGGCCATACTCCAGCCGCAACTGGTGCTCGCAAATCGACCACTGGCACGGCGGCGGGACTATCGTCGTCAACTCCGCTAGTTGCCGCGAGATGAGCAACGCCCTGAGGGGAATCGATGACATACAGAAGAGCGAAGGGAATGTCCTTAGGATATCGTGCAAGCGCTTCGGCGGCGATGGTACAAGCCTCTTCAGCGGTCTTGGCAGCAGCCGAGCGTGCGCCAAGGTCGCGAAGGACCGCGACACGACGGTCGGAGATGATCTTTTCGGTGGTTTCATGTATTGTCGCGAGCACGCCGCCGATACCGCTGGGTACGGTGTCATCGGGGACCGGACTGTGGGCGACGGTAAAGTGCGCTTCATCATTGAACCCGTGACGGCGCAATTCCAGGGCGAGATCCTCTATCCAGGTAGCTGAGCCGCCCCTGAATGATGTCTCGATCAGTGGACCAATAATGGACCAGATTTCAGGCCAGCATTCGCTGGCCGGCTGCCCCATGGATTTGGGATGCTTTTCCCCAAGCGAGACGCTGAACTGATCGTTATAGAGTTGACAGAGCCGCGGTCCCCACCAAAGAAGAAGTGGAAGACGGTTGGCGAGAAGAAACCGCACCATCATCTGCAGGCTCGGAGACCAGGATTCGACTGGACCAATCGGTGTTTTTGACCAGTCCATAGACCGCATTAAAGCGCCCATTTCGCCGCCACTGGCCAGGCAGTCAGGTTTACGAGTCGTGGATCTTGGGCCGTGGAGCGGTTCCAAAATGCGTAACTTTCCCATTTGGACTCCGGGATACTTTTGGTTGGGCCCGTTTCTGATCATTCCCCAAGTGAAGGCAAGTTTAGAAATGACCGCGGCATTTCTTTTCCGCCGATAGCCACATCTTCAGACTGAACATTCGCCTCAGCGCTGGCAAGCGCCAAAGTGTGCCTTAACCCGCGGCTTTCGTTCTATCAGACGTTTTGATTTTCGTCGCAAACAATATTGCATACTTCCTGGCTATTTGCGACACAATAGTCAGGACAATGAGGGGTACGACGAAGGTAGTACAAGCGTCATCAATTCAGGCCTTGGGAAGATGTAGGCGTGCAGTCCAGGGATAGTTTTGCGCCTAGGCAGAATTGTTCCCATGCCAGGCGGACTCTACTATGAGCATTCGGGAACAGGCTATCTGAGACCACCGAGCCTGGGAAAAGAGAGCGCAATGCAAGTGATACTTAATTCATGGAAGGAAATTGCTGTTTACATTGGACGCGGGGTAAGAACCGTGCAGAGATGGGAGCGCGAACTTGCTCTTCCTGTCCGGAGGCCGCGGGGAAAAGCGCGCAGTGCAGTGATCGCGGTACCCAGCGAGGTTGACGAGTGGCTTAGAAGCTCTCGCATTCGGGTTTTGGACGAGCCATCGAAAAAGCCATCCGTCCCTCCACGATCGAGCAAGGACACAGCGCAATCCGTTACGGCCCGCCGGGTGACGAGGGAGGCTGCCTGACGAAAGCCTGAAGTCTGTGATCAAGACGGCTCTGAGCCTTGTCCGAGCACCATTGCCGGCCCAGCCAGACGGAATATGGCTGGGCTGTCGCCTTGCCGACCGCCCGGCCAGGTCTAGTTTTCTTTCGCTCCTGAACCGGTCCTCGCTGCCTCCGAAGGGAGTTCGTCTGCAGAAACGGTACTCTTGGCAAAGCAGGAGGGGCATTGGACAATGTGAACATCCGCTGTCCGAATTGCCGCGTAGCGAAACGGAAAGCACTGCAGGCAGGTCCTGCATGCTATCCAGAGAACAGGACCGTAATCTTGCGATATCCAGACCAGAAACATCTTGCCTTGCCTGGCCGGTGATCGAAGTGGATATCTTTTAGCCAGGCCGGCCACGCACCTTAGCAGATCCGGAACAGTGTATGAGCCTTTGGAAAAGCACGCATCGGCTGTCACAGCGGCGTGTGATCTATCAAGATCGAAGATTCCGCTGATAGCAACTACGCCCATCTCCGGGAACCACTTTCGAGCGATGCGTAGAAGTTCGTAGCCGTTCATATGCGGCATTTGAATATCGGAGATCAGGACGTGAGGTCTGCTCTTTCCCAAAACCGCCAATGCCTGGATTCCGTTTTCAGCTTCCGCCACTTCATAGTTCTGACCTTTGAACAGGAAAGTAAGGACCTTCCTCGGCGTGGGATCGTCATCTACCACTGCAAGGCGGTATCTGGAGTAAAGTGGCATAAATATATCTCCTTAAAGAAGGTGGCAGCAGAGATTCCATCGGCCCATTGCCTTACCAGGCACCTGGAATAATGGCACTGCGTAAGACGAAGCCTCATACTAGAGATTGCCGCACGGCCGCACAATTCCTCGCGAGTCCAGAATCGCATTTGCATAGGATGCTTAAGGCCATTCTTCACCACAGCTAGACATGCCTATATAGCTTTAGTAGTAGATTGAGACTATCGAGGCCACGATGGCGCTCCACGAATAGGGAAGTTGACTCCATACTATACGGCACCATAGGCCTTTCCCGGCGAAAGTCTAGAGCTGCGGGAACGGATCTGGCTCCGGCCGGATCTCATCCTGGAAGTCCTCGTTGGGCTGGGGACGGCGCCGTAAAATACCCAGCTTCTTCATCTTCGAGATCAATGTAGTGCGCTTCAGCCCCAGCTTGGCCGCAGCGCCTTTCGGGCCGCCTATCACCCAGCCTACGTCATGCAGCGTTTGCTGAATCAGCGCGCGTTCCGAGTCCTTCAGAGTGGGGTGTGCCGGAAGCACGGTGACTGACTCGGTTCCTGTTTGCGGAACCGGATTCGGAAGTATGCCGTCGTTGGACAAGATGACCGCACGCTCGATCATGTTTTGTAACTCACGGATGTTTCCCATCCATGTATGCGAGCAGAAAGCCGACATGGTTTCCGCGGGAACGTGTTCGATTTGCTTACCCACGCGGCGGCCAAAAACCTCGACAAAATGGTTCACCAACGCCGGAATGTCTTCGCGTCGCTCCCGCAACGGCGGGAGCAGGACAGGAAAAACATTCAGACGATAATAGAGGTCGCTGCGAAATTCGTTCCGCTTGACCATGTCGTCCAAATCCCTGTGGGTCGCAGCTACGAGCCGGACGTCTACCTGATGGGTCCGAGTGCCGCCCAGCCGCTCGAACTCCTGCTCCTGCAACACGCGGAGAAGCTTTGGCTGCAGGGCCAGTGGGATGTCGCCCACCTCGTCGAGGAACAGCGTCCCCTTGTCCGCCATCTCGAAGCGGCCGACCTTTTGCGCGATCGCGCTGGTAAACGCGCCTTTTTCGTGTCCAAAAAGTTCGCTTTCCAGCAGATCGAATGGGATGGCGGCGCAATTCAGCTTGATGAAGGGGCGCCCGCAGCGCGAGCTGATGTTGTGAATTGCGCGCGCGATCAGCTCCTTGCCCGTGCCGGTTTCTCCCTGGATCAGAACGGTGGAATCGGTAGGCGCGACGCGTTCGACCTGCTCGAGTACAGCTTCCAGAGCGGGGCTACTGCCTATGAGTTGCTCAAACCGGCGTTCCCGCGAATCCTCGTCCATGCTTCCGAATCTTGCAAAACTAGCCACAAATGGCCTCCTACGGGTTTGCTGACAGTTCGTTTCAGTGCTAACTCTCCAGAGCCGCGCGAACGCTCTGGAGCAGGGCCTCGTCGTCAAATGGTTTTGCCAGGAACTCCACCGCGCCCGCTCTCAATGCCTGCATCCGCATTTTTGCATCGCCGTGCGCCGTAATAAATATCGTGGGAATCCTGCAACGCTCGGCGTTTAGCTTGGCTTGCAGCTCCAGTCCGGACATGCCCGGCATGCGTATATCCGCGATCAGACAGGCAGTCTGGTGCTGCTGTCCGGACTCGAGGAATTCTTCCGCCGACGCGAAGGCTTGCGCCGGCCATCCCACTGCCTTCAGCAGGCCCTGCAATGCGCCCCGTATCAGATCATCGTCATCGACAATGGCAACGAGTTTGGTGTTACCGTTATTAGCCATAATAAGAATCTAGCGTGTCGCCAAAAGGGGCGCAATTATACGTTGGTATATGTGGGGTAATACGGGCCCGATCAAAACCGACGATGCGAAGCTACTTTTTGCCGGACGGAAGCTGGAGTTTCTCTGCCATTCTGACCAACTCCGCCAGCGATTCAGCCTGCATTTTGTGCATCACGTGCCCACGATGGATCTTCACGGTGATTTCGCTGGTCCCAAGATCAAAAGCTATTTGCTTGTTGAGCATGCCCGAAACCACCAGGCCCATGACCTCACGCTCGCGGGCTGTCAGTAACGCGTAGCGCTTGCGCAGGCCGCTGAGCTCGCCCTGCTGTCGGCGCATCAGCCGGTCGCGCTCCAAAGCCTGGTGGATCGCATCCAGGAGTTCCTGCTCCCGGAACGGCTTGGTCAGGAACTCCACTGCGCCGGATTTCATGGCTTTCACCGTCATGGGAATATCTCCATGACCGGTGATGAAAATGATAGGAATACAGAAGCCAAGGTCGGCCAACTCGCGTTGAAAGTCCAATCCGTTGACTCCAGGAAGCCTCACGTCCAGAACAAGGCAGCTTGGTCCGTCCGGCAGTTTGTTGCGCAAGAACTCTTGCGGCGTCCCGAATGTCTCGGAGCGCAGACCGACCGACTTCAGCAGGCCCTGAATGGATGCGCGCACCAACGCGTCGTCATCAATGACAAACACCGTTGGAGAGGCGGCGGGCGTCATCGATGGGCCTCGACTTTGAGGGGCAGAGTGAGGTGAAAGCAGGCTCCGCGCGGAAAGTTCGCCGTAGCCCACAACCGTCCGCCATGCGATTCCACGATGGACCGGCTGATGGACAGACCCATGCCGGTCCCGTGAAGCTTCGTGGTAAAGAACGCATTGAATATCTGGTCTGTCTGCTGGGGCAGTCCCACGCCGGTATCGCTGACCGAGATCAGCGATTGACCATTCTCGGCTGGCTGCGATTTGATCGTAAGTTCGCCGCCCGGGCCCACGTCTCTTATGGCCTCAATCCCGTTGAGCATCAGGTTCATAAAAACCTGCTGCAGTTGCACGCGATCGGCCATGACCTGGGGAAGGTCCTCGACCAAGTCGGTGCGGATCGAAATCGAATATCGAGTAGCCTCGTTGCGCAGCAGGAGGATCATCTCTCGAATGAGTTCATTGATATCAACCAACTCTCGTTGCGCCGTGCCCTTCTTGAATAGCACGCGGATGCGACCTACGATTTCCGCAGCACGGGTTGCGCCTTTCACGACCCTTAAGGCAGCTACGCGTGCCTCTTCGGTATCGGGTTGTTCGCGCGCAAGCCAGCGTAAGCAGGTATTGGCGTCGGTCACGGCGGCGGCAATGGGTTGATTCACTTCATGCGCCAGCGAAGCGGTCAGCTCTCCCATCGTGGCCACCCGGTTAACGCGCGCCAGGTCTGCA
>WNFP01003578.1_pt1 | contig 12504 bp, 10 predicted proteins | sample 5400201 | NCBI WGS metagenome assembly WNFP01 (sample SAMN13153355, study PRJNA577476) | soil metagenome | isolation source: 115 cm saprolite under Madrone tree | place: USA:California | collected 2016-06-14
TCGGTGCTGGGAACGACCGTCTTGTCCGACTTGTTGATAAGACGGCAATACGCCATGTTGGTCTGCTTGGCGTAGGCGTATTCGACATAGCCGATGGCGCCGTCGGTCTGGTGGGTCATGTTGGCGACGCCCTCGTTACCCTTGGCGCCGATGCCCACCGGCCATTGCACCGAAGTGTTGGCGCCCACCGTCTGCTGGAACTTCGGGCTCGACTTCGACAGGTAGTCGGAGAACAGGAAGTTGGTCCCGGAGCCATCGGAGCGGTAGATCGGGATGATCGCGGTGTCGGTGAGCGAGACCTTCGGATTGAGCTTCCTGATGCGCGGGTCGTTCCACTTGGTGATGTCGCCGAGATAGATGGCCGCCAGGGTGGCGCCGTCGAGCACCAGCTGGCCAGCCTGCACACCCTTGATGTTCACCACCGGCACCACGCCGCCGATGATCATCGGGAACTGCACGAGGCCTGCTTCCTTCAGCTCCTCAGGCTTCAAGGGCATGTCGGAGGCGCCGAACGTGACGGTCTTCGCCTTGATCTGCTTGATACCGCCGCCGGAACCGATCGACTGATAGTTGAGTCCGATGCCGGTCTGCTGGCGGTACGCGTCGGCCCATTTCGAGTAGATGGGATAGGGGAAGGTCGCGCCGGCGCCGGAAATGTCGGCCGCCTGCGCCGCGCCGGCAAGCGCGACGACGCCAGCCACCGCGACCAGCATCCGCTTCGCATTGAATGAATTCATCATTCCACTCCTGGGCTTTCGGGAATTGGCGGGGATTAGATGACAATGTTGTGACGCTCTGATGACAGGTCTGCAGGCGCCGTGAGGCGCACGGGCGATGCGGTAACGGCCACGTCCCTGTGACCGCGGCGCACAGTGTTGCCGCAGGAGTTTGCAGCCGCGTGACATGACGTGCCGCTTGCCCCGCATCGATCTCAAGCCGTATAAACGCGCACCGCGCCTGCCCCCCTTAAGCGAGCGCCGCCGACCCACCAAAGTCCCCTAAGGTAATGTCGCAAACCATTGAATTGACTAAGGCTCTCATTGCATGCCGCTCGGTCACCCCCGCCGACGAAGGCTGCCAGCAGCTCATGATCGAGCGGCTCGCGGCAGCGGGTTTCGCCATCGAGCAGTTGAGCTTTGGCGGTGTCGAGAACTTCTGGGCCCGGCGCGGCGGGGCGGGACCGGTGTTCTGCTTCGCCGGACACACCGACGTGGTGCCCACCGGTCCGCTGGAGGAGTGGCACAGCGATCCGTTTGCGGCGCAGATCCGCGACGGCGTGCTGTACGGCCGCGGAGCGGCCGACATGAAGAGCGGACTTGCCGCGATGGTCACCGCCACCGAGGAGTTCGTCGGGGCGCATCCGGATCACAAGGGGTCGATTGCATTTCTGATCACGAGTGATGAGGAGGGTCCGTCGGTCGATGGGACGCGGCGTGTGGCGCAAGTGCTGCGCGAGCGGGGCGAGCGCCTCGATTGGTGCGTGGTGGGTGAGCCCTCGAGCGAGGCCTCGATCGGCGACACCGTCAAGGTGGGTCGTCGCGGCTCCCTCAGCGGCCGCCTCACCGTGCACGGCGTGCAGGGGCATGTCGCCTACCCGCAGCTCGCGGAGAACCCGGTGCACACGCTCGCACCGGCGCTGGCGGAACTCACCCGTCGCGAGTGGGATCAGGGGACCGGACATTTCCAGCCGACCACCTTCCAGGTCTCCAACCTCAATGCGGGTACCGGTGCTCCGAACGTCATTCCAGGCGAACTCAAGGCGCGCTTCAACCTGCGCTACTCGCCGGTGCAGACGCTGGAGCAGCTCAAAACGACGGTCGAGGAGATCCTGCGCCGCCACGGCGTGCGCTACACGCTGGAGTGGTACGTGTCGGGGGAGCCGTTCTACACCCCTCCCCGGCTGCTGTGCGCGGTGGTCGGCGATGCCGTGGCGCAGGTCACCGGCGTACGCCCGAAACTGTCCACCGGCGGAGGCACATCCGACGGACGCTTTATCGCGCCTCTCGGGGCGGAAGTGGTCGAGCTCGGCGTGGTGAACGCCTCTATCCACAAGGTCAATGAGTGCGTGCGCCTCGAGGACATCGATGCCCTGCACCGCATGTACGTCAACGTGCTGCGCAAGCTCCTCGCCTGAGATTCGCCGTCACGCCCAACCCACCCAGGATAAGCGCCCAGACCAGCACCCACGCCGGCATGGCGAGGCCGAGGAATCGCCAGTTGACCTCGCCGCACTCCCCGCTCCCGGTGAGCACCTTGCGGATGACCTGCCACAGCGGCGTGAACTTCAGAAGCACCGCGAGCGGCGCGCCACAGGAAGGCAGGGAACCGGGCGGCAGACTCTGCACATACAGATGCCGGGCCGCCACCGCGAGCGTCGCCAGCGCGGCCACTCCTATCAGGAGCGCATAACCCCAGGCGCCGCGGCCGCGCGGGTGGTGGATCGCCGCGGCGAGAAACACCACGCCCAGCAGCGCCATGCCGATGCGCTGGAAGATACACAGCGGGCAGGGATCCAGGCCCAGGTAGAACTGGGTGTACAGGGCGTACGCGAGCAGCGCCGCGCATACGGCAAAGCCTGCGAAATTGACCAGACGCCGATCGGCTGGCACGCGCTTGCCGGTGCCCGGGGCGCCTAGGCGGACGGCGCCGCGGTGCCGGCGGCTCGGCCCTCGCGCAGCTCGCGCTCGACGTCATCGAGCGAGGTGTGGCGGATGTCCTTGCCGTGCACCATGTAGATGACGTACTCGCAGATGTTTTTGGCGTGATCCCCGATGCGCTCGAGCGCGCGCACCACCCACATGACATCCAGCGCACGACGGATGGTGCGCGGGTCTTCCATCATGAAGGTGATGCTCTGACGCTGGATCGCCTCGTATTCCTCGTCCACCACCCGGTCCTGCCGTGCCACACGCAGCGCCGACTCCACGTCCATGCGCGCGAACGCATCGAGCGCGTCGTGCACCATCTCCGACACCACGCGGCCGAGATGCTTGATCTCGCGGTACTTGTCGGCCGGGCGCTCCATGGTCGCGAGCCGGGAGGCGATGTAGCCGATCTTCTCGCCCTCGTCACCGATGCGCTCCAGATCGGTGATGGTCTTGATGATCGCCACGATCACGCGCAGGTCACCGGCTGCGGGGGCGCGCGTCGCGAGAATCTTCATGCATTCCTCGTCGATGGCGATCTCCATGTTGTTCACCTGGTGGTCATCGAGCGCGACCGCCTCCCCGAGGGAGCTGTCGCCCTCCACCAGCGCGGTGATGGCCTTCTGCAGCTGCTGCTCGACGAAGCCGCCCATGCCGAGCACCTTGCTGCGCACGCGCTCGAGGTCCTCGTTGAAGCGACGCGAGATGTGGTGACTGAGGTCGGCGGTTTCCATCAGTTGGCGTCTCCGGCTTCGCTCGTCTGCCTGCGCGCGGCAATACGCGCGATCATAACGGAACTGCGGCTGACAGCCAGCGTGGCGCGCAATGCCAGCGGGATCGGCGCCAGGCCTGCCAGGAATTGCGCGGTCGCGGCGTGCCAGCTGAAGCCCGCGGCGCGCTCGGCGCACACACGCCGCTCCAGCCGCAAGGCCGAGCGTATCGCCTCACTCAGGTCCGGGTGCAGGACCCCGGTCACATCCGGTTCGACTACATCGAGCGGTCCGGGCACCGGAAAGGCCGCCACCGGCACGCCGCAGGCGAGCGCCTCGATCATTGCCAGCCCGAAGGTGTCGGTGAGGCTCGGGAACACCAGCACATCCGCCGTGGCCAGGCAGCGGGCGAGCTCCTCGCCGTACCGGTAGCCGGTGAACACTGCGCCCGGATGGCGCGCCGCGAGGGCGTGGCGCTGCGGCCCGTCACCGATCATCACCTTGGTGCCGGGGACCTTCAGCCCAAGGAATGCGTCGAGATTCTTCTCCACGGCCAGCCGCCCCACGCACGCCATGATGGGCCGCGGCAGGTGCGCGAGCTGCGGGTGCGGCGGCAGCGGCCGGAAAGTACGCAGATCGACGCCGCGGCGCCAGCGGTGCAGCCGCGCGAAGCCGCGGGCGGACAGCTGGGCCTCAAGGGTGGCGCTGCTGATGAAGGTGCGAGTGGCGGCGCCGTGGAAGCGCTTCAGCCAGGCGTAGGTGGCGGCGAGCGGGATGGGCCAGCGCGCCCGCAGATACTCCGGATAGCGGGTGTGATACGAGGTCGTGAACGGCATGCCGCGCGCGCGGCAGTAGCGGCGCACCGCGAGCCCCAGCGGTCCCTCGGTGGCGATATGGATTGCGTGCGGCCGGAACGCCCGCAGTTGGCGCGCCACGTACCCACCGGGCGACAGCGCCAGGCGGATCTCCGGATAGCTCGGGCAGGGAATGCAGGTGAGGCCCTGGGGCGAGATCACGCGCACCTCGTGACCGAGCGCCGCCAGCGTCTTGGCGGTGCACTTGAGCGTGGTGACGACGCCGTTGGTCTGCGGCGGCCAGGCGTCGCTTGCGAGCGCAATCCTCACGCAGCGTCGGCCACCAGGGGCTCGGCGCGGCGCAGCCGGGGCCGCGCGGCGTGCGGCCAGCGCAGCAGCTGCAGCTCGCCGTGCTGAGTCTCGATGAGGGCGGAACAGGATTCCACCCAGTCGCCGGTGTTGCCGTAGAGCGTGCCCTCGATGTGGCGCAGGTTGGCGCGATGAATGTGCCCGCAGACGACGCCGTCGTAACCCTGCGTGCGCGCGTGATGGGCGGCGAGCCGTTCGAACTGCTCGATATAGCGCACGCTGGCGCCGATGCTGAGCTTCATGCGCTCGGCGAGCGGCCAGTACGGCTTGCCCAGCGCGCGGCGCAGATTGTTCACGCGGTGGCTGACCATCACGGTCGCATCATGCAGGACGTCGCCCAGGCGAGTGAGCCAGCGCGGGCAGGGCAGCACGCCATCGAACTGGTCGCCATGCAGCACCAGCAGCCGCTCACCGCGCGCGGTGCGATGCACCCACTCGCGGTGTACTTCGAACTGGCCCTGCAGCATCTGCGCCAGCATGGCCAGACTCGCATCGTGGTTGCCCGGGATATAGATGAGTCGCGCGCCGGCGCGCTGCCGCGCCAGCAGCGTGCGCACCACCTGGGTGTGCTGTGCGGTCCAGAATGCGCGCCGCGCCAGACTCAGCGCATCGACGATGTCGCCGACCAGCACGATCCGCTCGGCCTCGACGCCGTGCAGAAACTCGTTCAGCTCGCGCACGCGCGCGTGCCTGAACCCGAGGTGGATGTCCGAGAGGAACAGGGTGCGGGCGGTCGTCCGGCCGGTGCCTGTGGGGTTGCCGTTTGCCATGGGCGTCCCTAGGGTCGTCCGGCAACGTGTCTGTTCTGTGACAGCTCGGCTAAGACTTGCAGTTGCGCAGAGAATCTAAGCCGTTGCGGTAGTCACGGGGTGCGCCAGCGATGCGACGCGCTCGGGCGGGAAAAGGCAGGTGAAGGTGCTGCCGCTGCCGAGGGTGCTCTGTACCTCGAGCGTCGCTCCGTGGCGCTGCAGCACGTGTTTGACGATCGCCAGCCCCAGGCCCGAGCCGCCGGTGGCGCGTGAGCGCCCGTCGTCGACGCGATAGAAACGTTCGGTGAGACGCGGAATGTGCTCGGGCGGAATGCCCATGCCGGTGTCGCTCACCGCGAAATGACCGCCGTCCTCATCCACCCACCAGCGCATCTCGAGCGAGCCTTCGGCCGGAGTGTACTTGGCGGCATTGTCGACCAGGTTGGAAAACGCCGAGTGGATCTCCGGCTCATCGCCGATCAGCCGGGCGTCGGAGTCGACGCGCACCCGCACGTCGCGCGGGTGGAGGGCGCGCGCCAGGGTGTCCTTGCGCAGCAGCGCGAGCAGCGCCGCGACGTCGATCGGCTCACCGCCGACGATCTCGTCGGTTTCCTCGAGCCGCGACAGCTCGAGCAGATCGCGGATGATGGCGGTCATGCGCTCCGCCTGGCGGCGCATTTCAGCGACCGGTCCGTGCATATCGGGATCGAGCGCCGGATCCTGGCCGAGAGTCTCCAGGTAACCTGAAATCACGGTGAGGGGGGAGCGCAACTCGTGCGAGGCGTTCGCCACGAAATCGCGCCGCACTGCCTCGAGACGCATTTGGCGCGAGACGTCGCTCACCAGCAGCAGCAGCTGCCCGTCCCCGTAAGGGGCGACCTGCAGCGACAGGTAACAGTCCTCCGGGGTCGTCTGGCGGATGACCACCGGGTTGGTGAAGTCCTGTCGCGCCAGGTAGCGCACGAACTCCGGCTCGCGCAGCAGGTTCTCGATGCGCATGCCGAGATCGGCCGTGCGGCGCAGACTCAGCAGCCGCGCCGCCATGCGGTTGAACCACATGATCTCGCGCTGCGCGTTGAGAATGACGACACCGTTCGGCAGCGCCGCGGTGGAGCGCTGCAACTGGCGCATGAGCTGCACGAAGCGCTGCTTGTGGAAGCGCTTGCGGCGGTGCAGGCGCACGATCTGCGCGATGATCTCGCCCCACACGCCGCCGAAGTCGGGCGGGTCGGCGTAGTTGCGGTGGCGCAGCCACCATTCCAGGCGAGCGAGGTTGGCGAGCACCCAGGCGAGGTGCAGCGCGAGCGCGGCGGCGAGCCCGCCGAAAGGGTTGCCGAACAGCCAGCCGACGCCGCATCCGATCACTACGGTGCCGAGCAACCGAACCGCCGCGAACCCCCATGCCTGTGTCGCCGGTTGCATCTGTGACACGTGCCTTCTTAGACCGTGCGCCTTTGGATGGCGCGCGCCTAGATGGTGCGCGCCGAGAAACGATAACCCGAGCCGCGGACCGTCTGCACGAAGCGATCGTACCCGAAATCCTCGAGCGCCTTGCGCAGGCGGCGGATGTGCACGTCGATGGTGCGCTCCTCGACGTACACGTTGCCGCCCCAGATGCGGTCGAGCAGCTGATCGCGCGTGTACACGCGCTCCGGGTGCGTCATGAAGAACTCGAGCATGCGGTACTCGGTGGGCCCGAGCGCGACCGTGCGCTCGCCTACCATCACCCGGTGGCTTCCCTGATCGAGCACCAGGCCCTCGAATTCGATGAGCTCGTCGACGCCATTGGGACCGCTCCGGCGCAGCACGGCGTTGATGCGCGCCAGCAGTTCCCGCGGCGAGAAGGGCTTGGTGACGTAGTCATCCGCTCCGCCCTCGAGGCCGGCGACCTTGTCGCCCTCCTCGGCGCGCGCCGTGAGCATGATGACCGGCAGCTCGCGCGTCTCGCGGTCGCGCTTGAGCGAGCGCGTCAGCTCCAGCCCGCTCATGTCCGGCAGCATCCAGTCCACCAGCACCAGGTCGGGGCGCGCATCCGCCAGGGCGGCGCGCGCGGCGCGGCAATCCTCGGCCTCCCGGACCTCGAAACCGGCGCGTTTCAGGCCGAACGCGATCATTTCGCGGATCGGACGCTCGTCCTCGACGATCAGTACCTGTTTTGCGGGCATGGTGTTGAAGCCTGCAGCAGCGCGGCTATTACAGAGGCTGTGTGTTGCAGATTCATGACAGCGCGGCAGCCAGTGTCAGTTTAATGACTGTCCCCGGTGGCGTGGGCCACATCGTCGCGCAGATACACCGGCAGGGCCTGCTCGGCGGGCAAAACGCGCCCGGACGCTACCTCCGGGACCGCCAGTCGCGCAATCTCGGCCGCGCGCGGCAGCAACCCGTCATGGACGCGGTCCAGATGTCCGGCCAGGGCCGAGCGCAGCTCGGGGTAGGCGGCAAATCCGGATCCCGCTGCATGCACGGCGCGAGGCGCTGCGGACCAGCTCGCCGGCAGGGTCACCGCGGCCGGTTTACCGAGTTGCTCATCCTGCACCGCGGCCGCGACCGCCCCCGTTGCCGGGCGCTCGAAGCAGCCCCAATACACCTCGTGCATGCGCGCATCGTTGCACACCAGAACACGCGTCACGGCCGCGTCCAGTTCCATCACCCGTTGCGCGAGCGCGCGCAGATCGGAGATCGGCACCACCGGCAGCCCCGCGCCGAACGCCAGCCCCTGCGTCACGCTCGCCGCCAGCCGCACGCCGGTGAACGAGCCTGGGCCGCGACCGAAGGCTATCGCACTGAGCGCACCCAGCGACACGTCGGCCTCCCTCAGCAGCTCATCGGCCATGGGCAGGATGTGCTCGGCGTGGCCATGCTGCAGGAGCTGCTCGCGCGCGATCAGCCGCCTACCAATAAGGAGCGCGACCGAGCAGTTCTCCGTGGCGGTATCGAGCGCGAGAATTCTCACCGTGCGCTCGCCGCCTGCGGCCCCGGTGCCGCGCGCGGCGCATGCCGCTTGAGGAAACGCCGTGCCTCCGCAGGATCCTGTGTCACGGTCATCGGCGGCAGGGCAGCGAGAAACACCCGACCATAGCCACGGCCGACCATGCGCGGATCGCAGATGACCACCACGCCGTAGTCGTCCTCGCTGCGAATCAGGCGCCCGGCCCCCTGCTTGAGCGCCAATGCCGCTTCCGGAAGCTGGTAGTCACGAAACGCGTTGCCGCCGCTGGCGGTGAGATGCTCGATACGCGCGCGCACCAGCGGATCGTCTGGCGAGGCGAACGGCAGCTTCTCGATGATCACCAGGCGCAGCGCCTCGCCCTTCACGTCCACGCCCTCCCAGAAGCTCGCCGTGCCGAGTAACACGCCGTTGCCGTCGGCGCGGAATTCCTGCAGCAAGCGCTCGCGCGGCGCCTCCCCCTGCACGAACAGCCGGTAGGGTGCTGCATCCGCCCAGCGCGCGCGCAGCAGCGCCGCGCCCTGCGACAGCGCGCGGTGACTCGTGAACAACACGAATGCGCCACCGCCCGCGGCCTCGATCAGCGGCACGGCGGTGTCGATCACCGCCGCGACGTAGCTCGCTGCGGCCGGCTCCGGCAATCCCGCAGGCAGGTACAACAGGCTCTGCCGCTCATGATCGAAGGGACTGTCGATCCTGAGCGTCGCGGCCTCGGCCAGCCCCAGTCTGCCGGTGAAGTGTCCGAACTCCTCACCGAGGGAGAGCGTGGCGGAAGTAAAGATCCAGGCGCCGCGGCGCCCCTGCACCAGCGCCCGGAACCGCTTCGAGATGTCGAACGGCATGAGGCTCAGCGTAAAGCCACGGGCCGTGACCTCGAGCGTGCGCGCGCCCTCTAGCTCATCGACCGCGGCAATCCGCGCAAGGCTCGCCGCGAGGTCCGCGGCACGCGCGGCGAGTTGCGCGAGCGCGCACTGTGCGTCGGCGCTGGCAAGGGCTGCCGGTACGTCTTCCAGTGACTGCATGAGCCCCTGCACCGCCGCGCTCAGTGCGAAGTCGCCTGGGGTCCACGCGAAGCGTCCGGAGGCGCGCGCGCTCGCGGCGCGCACCTGGCTCAGGGCATCTTCCGCCGCGCGCACCGCCGCGGCCGCCTCCCGCGCCCCCTGGCCGGGGGCAGCACCGGCCGCGCGCGCCGTCAGCTCGAGCCGCAGATCCTTCAGGAGTGACTCCACCTGGCGGCCGCTCACGTGGGCGCCGAAGAACTGCGTGGCGAGATCGGGGATCTGATGAGCCTCATCGAGAATGACCGCGTCGGCGGATCCGAGCAGGTCGCCGAACCCGTCCTCCTTCAGCGCGAGATCCGCCAGCAGCAGGTGGTGGTTCACGATGACGATGTCCGCTTCCAGCGCCTCGCGCCGCGCCAGCACCACGTGACAGCGGGAGATTTCCGGACAGCGCACGCCAAGGCAGCTCTCGCGGGTGGCGGTGATCTGCGGCCACACCGGATGGGAGTCCGACAGGCCACGCACTTCCGCCAGATCACCGCGCTGCGTGGTGCGCGCCCAGCGCCGGATGCGCGCCAGCATGGCATTCGTGGCGCGCGGGCGCGCTGCACCCGATTCCTCCAGCATCAGTTGCTCGCCGCCCTGGTCCGCGCGCGCGAGGCGGTAGCGGCACAGATAATTGGCGCGACCCTTGAGAAGGGCCACGCGCGCCGGCCGGCCGAGCGCCGCGGCCACGAGCGGCAGGTCCTTGGCGAACAGCTGGTCCTGCAGCGTGCGCGTCCCGGTCGAGATCAGCACGCGCGCGCCGCACAGCAGCGCCGGCACCAGGTAAGCGAAGGTCTTGCCGGTGCCGGTGCCCGCTTCCACCACCAGGGATTCGCGTGCGGCGAGCGCGCCGGCTACGCGTTCCGCCATGAGCAGCTGTTCGCGCCGTACCTTGAAATCCGGCAGCGCCCGCTCGAGGGGCCCGCCGTGACCGAAAATGTCCTCAAGATCCAACATGTCGGGAAGCGCCTGCGCTAAGCCTCAGGCGACGATCCTGGCGCGCGTTCGAGGGGTGTGTCGAGACGCATATCTTGCTGAATTTCCTGCAAACTGGTGCGCGGCGCGCCGATGGACGAGAATGGCGTCTGCGTCGGTACTGTATCAGGGGCAGGGATCGGCCCGGGATATACTTGGAGCTACGGGTGGCTACTGCCGCACATGCACTGACCCCGCTTCCGCAGTTGAGCCGCGCGGTGGCCGATTGGGTGAACTCGGTGCGCGAGCTGACGCAGCCGCGCGCGATTCACTGGTGCGAGGGCACTGACGCGGAAGCCCGGGAGCTGACCGCGCAGCTGCTGCGCGGCGGGGAGCTCAAGGCGCTCAACCCCGAATACTTTCCCGGCTGTCATCTGTATCGCTCGGCGCCGAGCGACGTGGCGCGCGTGGAGCATCTCACTTACATCTGCACGCGCTCGCAGGAAGATGCCGGCCCGAACAACCACTGGATGGACCCGCAGCAGGCCCACGCCAAGATGCGCGAGCTGTTTCGCGGCTGCATGCGCGGGCGCACTCTGTATGTGATTCCGTACTGCATGGGGCCGATCGACTCACCGCTGGCGCGCTGCGGCGTGGAGATCACCGACAGCGCCTACGTCGTGCTCAACATGCTGATCATGACGCGCGCCGGCCGCGCCGCGCTCGAGCGTATCGCGCACGACGGGGATTTCGTGCGCGGCTTGCACTCCGTCGGCGAGCTCGATCCCGAGCGCCGCTTCATCATGCACTTTCCCGAGGAAATCGCGATCGAGAGCTTCGGCTCCGGTTACGGCGGCAACGCGCTGCTCGGCAAGAAGTGCCACGCGCTGCGGATCGCGAGCTGGCAGGCGCGCACCGAGGGCTGGCTCGCCGAGCACATGCTGATCGTGGGCCTGCAGAACCCGCGCGGCGAGACGCACTATCTCGCCTGCGCCTTCCCATCGGCGTGCGGCAAGACCAATCTCGCCATGCTGATTCCGCCGGATTCGCTCCCGGGCTGGCGCGCGTTCACGGTTGGGGACGACATCGCGTGGCTGCATCCGGGCGACGACGGGCGCCTGTGGGCCATCAACCCCGAAGCGGGTTACTTCGGCGTGGTGCCGGGCACCAACCCCCAGACCAACCGCAACGCCTACGAGATGATTCGCCGCGACACCTTGTTCACCAACGTCGCGCTCACCGCCGACAACCAGCCCTGGTGGGAGGGCCTGACGACCGGCAAACCGGTGCTCGACTGGCAGGGGCGGCCGTACGATCCGGCGCGCGGCCCAGCGGCGCATCCGAATTCCCGTTTCACCGTGTCCGCCCGGCGCAACCCGGGCTACTCGCCCCACGCCGAAGACGCCCGCGGCGTGCCCATCAGCGCGCTCGTGTTCGGCGGCCGGCGCCGCGAGGTCGCGCCGCTCGTGTACGAAGCGCGCGACTGGCAGCACGGCGTACTGGTCGGCGCATCGCTCGCTTCGGAAACCACCGCCGCGGCCGTCGGTCAGGTGGGTGTCACGCGGCGCGACCCGATGGCCATGCAACCGTTCTGCGGGTACAACTTCGGCGATTACTGGCAGCACTGGCTCAACGTCGGCGCGAAGCTCGTGCGACCCCCGCGCATCTACCACGTCAACTGGTTCCGGCGCGACGCGCACGGCAAGTTCCTGTGGCCGGGCTACGGCGAGAACCTGCGGGTGCTCGCCTGGATGCTGGATCGCTGCGCGGGCAAGGCGGGCGCGAGCGAATCGGCGGTCGGCTGGCTGCCGCGGCCCGCGGATCTCGACACCCGGGGACTCCACGTGGGCGCGGAGGCGCTCGCCGCCCTGCTCACGGTCGACGCGGCGCTGTGGCGCAAGGAAGTCGCCGAGCTGCGCGAGTATCTGGGCAGGTTCGGCAGCCACTTGCCGCAGGCGCTGCTCGCGGAGCTCGAGTCCACCGAACAGCGGCTGGCCTGAAGCCGCGCGGGCGCGCCCGCCGCCCTTCAGACTTCTTCGCAGGCGAAGTCGATGGTGGTCGCCGCGCCCTGCTCAGGCAGGCGCCCAAGCCCGATCATGCCCTGGCCCTTGATCTGCAGGCTGTCGCGGCGCACGAAAGACTCCTCACCGTCAGCGCTCTGCACGAACGTGCCGTTGGTGCTCTGATCGATCAATACGAACTTGCTGCGGCTGATCTCGATGCGCGCGTGCAGGCGCGAGATCAGGTTGCCCGTCACCACCACGTCGTTGTCCTCGGCGCGGCCGATGGTGATGCTCGAATGCCGCTCATCGACCAGCAGTTCGCGATC
>WNFP01003579.1_pt1 | contig 12504 bp, 9 predicted proteins | sample 5400201 | NCBI WGS metagenome assembly WNFP01 (sample SAMN13153355, study PRJNA577476) | soil metagenome | isolation source: 115 cm saprolite under Madrone tree | place: USA:California | collected 2016-06-14
GTGGACGGGGTTATACCCCTCGATTGCATCACCGACGATGTATTCAATTCGATTGTGTATCACCGCCTCAGCCAATTCGCCCGCCAAACCGATAAAGACGCCGAAATCTCCAGCTAGAATCGCGGAATAAGCCTCAGCGTCGGTAAGACGCCCATATATGTTTCCCGGCCGGGCGCCGAGTGAATTGAGAATCCTTGTGGTTCGATGAAGTCTCGATTTGTGAGAATGACCAGATCCGTCGGTGAGCACGAACACACAAGGGTTAACCAGACTCAACCAGTTGTAAACCAGCAATTCGTGGCCAGGGTGCGCAATTACCAGCGCCGATCGGCGATCAAGGGATATAGGCCGCATGGTTCTCGCGGGGGCGTGAAACCGATGATATGTCTAATCAGTATTCGCTGACAATCAATGACCGCAATTCAGAGGGTTGCTCGTTCGCTTCCGCCTAAATATTCCCGCTATTTTTCTAACTCGATCACGGGAAGACCCGCGCCACGCAGCTCCTGATTGAGCGCTGGAATATCCTGTGACTTGATCGTCCGCCAGGTTTCCTGAAGTACGCGCGAGTCCCTCAACACCTCGGGGATCGCAGCAGCAGCCTGTGGCGTCGGCGCAAGATCCACTTCCTGGATAAGGCCGAAAAGGGTTCGCAGGCTGCCCGTCGTAGTTGCGATGCTTGGTCGAGAACCACCAACAGCGCCGCGGCCACCGCGCCCGCCACCACCGCTCCCGGCCAGCGTCTGTAGTTCTTCACCCAACGCATCGATATGGGTCTTGAGATCGCCCTCCGGGGCTCGCGGTCGCAACTCAGCGATCTGGCCGCGTATGGGCTTGATCATTTCAGAGGCGGAAGCCAGCGCCAGCCATTCGTCATAGAGCTGTTTCGATAGTTTGAATTGCTCAGCCAAATCGACGTTCGTCGTCTTGACCCGCGGATCCATCATGATCGTCAAGGTCTGCTGATAACTCTTACCACCGACAGTCAGCACGACCGTGTATTTTCCCGGCATCGCCCATGGCGAAGTGGGCTCCGGCGCGGTATTGCGATAGACGGCGGCGATTGGATACTGCGGCTCTACACCCGGGACTGGTGCGTAGTGCATATCCCAGAGGAACCGATGCATGCCCGGTTCGCCGGCCAAACTCTGCGGCGGCCTGACCCAGTAAGGAGGAATTGCCAGCGCCGGATCCGGCGGAGGCAGTGGATCGCGGCTCGAGTAACGCCGCACTACGACGCCGGCATCGTCTTTGATTTCCATGCTCACCGGGCCCGACGAACGCGTGCCGACGTAATAATCAATCATGGCGCCGTCAGGTGGGTTTTCACCCGCTGCTTCGTCGGGTGGAATTGGCGTATCACTATTGGTATTCCAGCGAACACGCAAAGCCGTCTGTGGACGAAACAACACCGCCGGCGCGTTCGTGATTGAGGCCTGAAATTGCCTCAGGGGCGTGATGTTGTCGAGAATCCAGAAACCTCGTCCGTGCGTGGCCACGCACAAATCGTCTCCCTTAATGATCAGATCGCGAATTGAGCTGGCGGCCATGTTAAGCCGCAGCGATTGCCAGTGATCGCCGTCATCGAAAGAGACATAGACGGCTCGCTCAGTACCCGCGAACAGCAACCCTTTTCTTTCTGGATCTTCGCGGACCACGTTGGTGTTTTCGTTGTCCGGAATCCCATTGTTTATTTCAGTCCAGGTAGATCCGCCGTCACGGGTGCGATAAATGTGCGGCCGCAGGTCGTCAAGTCTCAGGGTGTTGATGGCTGCATAGGCCGTGTTCTTATCAAAGTGGCCGGCGTCGAGAATGGAAACTTTCTGCCATGGCGCGAGTTGTCTTGGAGTGACATCGCTCCAATGCGCGCCGCCGTCGGTGGTGCGATGAATTAGGCCGTCGTCGGTTCCCGACCAAATCAGATTAATGTCGAGCGGAGACGGTGCGACTGCGTAAATCACGCCACGCTGAGTAGGCGTAGCCGTCGGTTCCGATTTGTACTTACCAACCGACTCCGGAACCGCGAATGTCTTACGAGTTAGATCGGGACTTATCTGATCCCAGTTGCGCCCGCCGTCTTTTGTTTTCCAAAGTGTGTTGCTCGAAAAATAGAGCACGTGCGGATCAACCGGCGAGAAAATCACCGGTTGGGTGCGAACGACGCGCAGATCAGCCGAGCGAAAAGGCTTCGGCATGATGTTCTGAGCCTGTCCTGTCCGCCGATCGTAACGGGTCAGCTTCCCGCCAAAGACAATATCAGGATCCAGTGGATCGGGGGTCACGTATCCGTACTCTTCGGCGGTTACCGGATGCCATTCACGAAAAGTGATCTCGCCGTCGTTACCGCGGCTGGCGACACAGGCCGAGCCGCTCTCCTGCTGGCCGCTGCACAATCGATAGGGAAATGCGTTGTCCGCGTTGACATGATAAAGCTGTGCAGTCGGTTGGTTGTACCAACTGCTCCACGTCTTTCCGCCGTTGGCCGTAATGATAGCGCCCTGATCGCTGCCCAGGATGACGATGTCCGGGTTGTTCGGGTTGATCCAAACGTTTTGATAATCATCGCCGCCTGGCGCGCCGCGGAAGGCGCTCCAGCTCTTGCCGCCGTCGGTGGACTTCCAGCTTACTGTGCTGGCGACAATCACGACGTCTGGATTCTTGGGATTGATTCTGGCGACTGAAAGATCGCCGCCGCCGATGCGGCCGGCCGGCCGTGGATCTTTGGTGACAATGGCCCAGCTCTGACCGCTGTCATCTGAGCGATAGAGGTTAACCGCGTTCGGCGAGGCTACGGATGCGATCAGTCGATTCGGCGTGCTCGGTGCGATCGCCAGGTTCGCCTGAGTAATTCCATCCGGCAGGCCGCCGCTTAATTGTCGCCATGTCTTGCCGTTGTCAGTTGACTTGAAAATCCCGCCAGCAGTTCCGGTCCACGCCGCATTTTCCCAGGGACCCTGGCGCGCTTCCCAAAGCGCCGCATAAGCAATGTCCGGGTTTCGTGGATCGATTAAGACGTCGGCGCCGCCCACATTCTCATCCTTGAAAAGCACTCGCTCAAACGTCTTACCTCCGTCGGTTGAGCGGAAGATGCCGCGTTCAATATTGGGGCCGTAAGGATGGCCGGCGACCGCGACCAGGATGCGATTCGGATCGCGCGGATCGATTGCGATCTGCGGAATCTGCTGGCCGTCACGCAACCCGAGATGCATCCATGTTTGTCCGGCATCGGTCGATTTATAAATCCCATCGCCGACTGACAGATCGGGGCGTTGAAGTCCTTCGCCGCTTCCTACGTAAATGATGTTCGAATCTGAAGGCGCCACAGCGATGCAACCGACAGAGCCCGTCGGTTGGTCGTCAAAGATGGGTGTCCAGGTGCGGCCATAATCATCCGTCTTCCAGACGCCACCGTTCACCTGGGCTATGTAGAACACATTTGGCTGTAAAGGCACACCGGCGACGGCGCGCGTGCGACCGCCACGGAATGGACCGATGCTGCGCCAATGAAGCGAATTAAAGAGATCGGGGTTGGACTGCTGCGCAACAACCGGGATGCCGCCGGCAATCATTATGGCGAGTACCACCGTCGTCAGTAATTGCGATCGCTTCAAAACAAAGGAATAATTTTTCATGATCTGAGAATCTTCGTGGACTTGGAAACGAGTTTAAGACCGTTCTGGCGGTGATAGTATCGCCAACGAATTCCAAAGTCTAACCGAGTGCGGAGCTTCGGCAGTTCGAATCATTTTCCTTTTTCCGTATCTCATCTATGATTGCCGTCGCTAACAGCTCGAGGGTCATGAATCAGAGACGGTACTTGGCCCTCTAATAAGATCCTATGAAACTTCTCATCTTGAATCACTCGGAAGTCACACAGCTCTTACCTATGCCCGATTGCATTTCGGCGATGGAGCAGGCATTCATAGCGCTGGCTCGCGGCGAAGCTCATCAACCATTGCGCACGATCTTCAGACCACCCGAAGTCAAGGGCGTGCTGGCCATGATGCCCACCTTCCGCGCCAGTCCGTCTCCGCTGTTCGGCTTAAAAGCAATCTGCGTTTTTCCCGGTAACGCCGCTATCGGCAAAGATGCCCACCAGGGCGGCGTAATGCTGTTTCACGGCGAGACCGGCGAACTGCTCGCAGTCGTCAACGCTTCCGCAATTACTGCCATTCGCACTGCAGCTGTGAGCGGCCTCGCCACGCGCATGTTGTCGCGTGAAGATGCGGGCGATCTGGCAATCGTCGGCGCCGGCGTACAAGCGCGCTCGCATCTGGAGGCGATGAATTGTGTGCGGCCGCTAAGGCGAGTGAGAATCGCCGCTCGGAGTTTTGCTAATGCGAAAAACTTTGCAAATGAAATGCAGGCTCATTGTGGCGCTCTGATTGAACCTGTTGACGGCGTCGAAGCCGCAGTGCGCGGCGCGGACATAATCGTTACGGCGACTACGTCGCGAGATCCGGTGTTGCATCGCGAATGGATTTCGCCGGGCGCGCACATTAACGCCATTGGGACCTTCTCGCCGAAAGCCCGCGAAGTCGACACCGCCACCATCGCTGCCGCCACTCTGTTCGTTGACCGCCGTGAGTCTGTCTTAAATGAAGCCGGAGATTATTTGATCGCGGCGCAGGAAGGCGCGATCGGTCCCGCGCATATCCGCGCGGATTTGGGAGAGGTCCTGACCGAAGTCCATCCGGGCCGAACTTCGCCGGAAGAGTTGACGCTGTTTAAGTCACTCGGTCTGGCGATCGAGGATCTCGCGGCCGCGGCACTTGTCTATCAAAAAGCAGCAGACACAAACGGAGGCAGCTGGGTCGAGTTTTAGTTTCAAACGCTTTCCCGGCCGTGCGTCTCTTTGATTACTCCCGCCAGATCGAGAATCGCGCTGCGACCATCACCACGAAAGGCTGATCCGTGCATGAGCGCGAGCGTTCGCGGCTCCAAATCCGCGAGTCGTTGCATCGTCTGATCGGTATAAGGCGTGTAAGCCATGTCCTTTGCCAGCGGCGATTTCATTCCTTCGATAATCGCGCCCCTTGCTCGACCGACAACGTCCGATTCAGTTAGCGGCTCCGGATCGCCCGGATGAAAGAACAGATCGGAGCAAAGTAACGTGCGATCGCTTTCTTCGAAGAACAATCCGGCGTCCCAGCAATGTGGGACGTGCGGCGTGGCCAGGAAACGAAGACGGTGACTTCCGATTTCCAGGACTTCGCCGTCGTTGAGTGGGCGCGCCGGGCGATCCGCAAAATCGCTGATCATCACCATTGCGCCTACCAGACTGCAAACCGCCTGTCCCGCGGGCGCGATTCTTAGCCAGTCATTCAACGCTCCGCATTCATCCGATTCGAAATGGCTAAATCCAAACCAGCGGATCTGGGCCGGATCCATCAGTGAAGCGACCGCCTCGCGCGTCACATCAAACATCTTCCTGAAGCCGGTGTGCATCAGGAACGGCTCGTCATCTTTGACGAGGTACTGATTGAATTGAATCTGATAATCGGGATGAAAGGTAGAGATTCGATAGACATTAGCCGCGACTTCGGTAACATTACTGTTCATTCAAGACCTCCTCAGTTTCCACTAAAGACTTCTGCACGCCGGCATATTGCGAGTTTCTGAGCGCGCTTTGGGAGTTAACTTGAGCTCGTTAACATCCCAACCCGGCCGCTCCCAGAAGGTCCCGCCCACGAATTCCACCCGATTAATCAGGACACCCTCCTCAAATAGATTGGCGGATGATTTAGTCAAACTCTTTACATCTATCACGTTGCTGGGACCCAGCAGACTGAAAACCTGCAGGTCCCTTCCCTTCTCAGGATTGATCCTCGCACTGCACAGGAATTGGCGGCGAGTGAAATTGGCGGGGTTTGCCACTTCTCTGAATTGATATTCCCAGAAGATGATTTGAATAGTCTTGCCACTGCCGTTTTGCACTTTCAGCATATAAGTAAAGCCATCGACTGGCCGAGACTCTCGTGACTCCTGCACGATCCTCTCCAGCTCGGCGCTACGTCCGTCGACAGTATCGGCGTTTGGATCTCTTTCACCGGCTGGAGCGTTCGCCCGCCGGTTTCTCTCAAAGTTCTTGTTGGCGTCGATCATCGCTGGTGCGGGAGAAGACGTCACCCCGACGGCGTTCTCGATTGGCTTCCGATCCTTAATCAATTTAAAACCGGTGACGACAACCGGAGTGCTTCCTTCGACCGCCGGCGGATTTTGATTCGCGGATCCAGGCATCAGGAGCAACGGCAACAGCAAAAGAATTTTCATGGCTTGCCTCCCTTAACTATCAACACTGGACTGACTCGCGCAGCGATATCTTCGGTAAAGGTTTGAAGCGGATGACGGGGAATCGCACCAGAACATCCAGCTTGGGAATTAGAATCATCGCTCCTTTGTTTTCACAACTTACAAAAAGGCTTAAGAAAAATCAATGTGCATCCAAGACATACCATGAGTGCAGTGTCTGATTTTGCGTATCGCTGCGGGACGTTAGGGGGGCAGTTTTGAGGCATGAGATTTAAGATCGAATAGCAGGCCCGACCCAAGTGCCCTTAGCGGCGCTTTGTGATAAATTGAAACCCTCAATGCTTGACGATTCGCGCCGATGAAGTCTTTCTATTCTAAGGGCCAGGCTAAGCTCCAGTCAGTAGTCGGAGGCGGAGCGTGGCGAAGCAGGCTGTTGGCCGGCGGTGTTCTCGCCGGCTTGTTCTCGCTAACGGTCTGCGCACAGCAGGCTCACCAACAGCAGACTGATCGAGGGAAGCCGGTCGTGGTGCAGCCTGGTGCGCCGGGTCAGCCGACCCGGACATTGCCTGAATCGACGAGGGCGACCCTGCCACCACGCTCGCCGGCAGATATTCAGTTTATGCAGGGCATGATCCTGCATCACGCGCAAGCGGTTGAAATGACCGCGTTGATCGAATCGCATACTCAGAACAAGGAACTGCGCTTGCTCGGCGCGCGCATCAGCCATTCGCAGTCGGAAGAAATAAGATTTATGAAACGATGGCTCGAGACGCGAGGTGAGCCAACTGATTTGCCGATGCCGAAAACGTCAGACATGGATATGTCTGGCATGAATATGCCGGGTATGAAAATGTCGAGCCAGCCGATGCTTATGCCTGGAATGCTTACGCCAAAGCAGATGGAGGCTCTCAGAAAAGCAAAGGGCGCGGATTTCGACCAACTTTTTTTGACTGGGATGATTCAACACCACAACGGCGCCTTGATTATGGTGAAAGACTTGTTCGACACTGCGGGTTCGGGACAAGATGCCGAACTATTTAATTTCACGACGGATGTCGACAGTGGCCAACGCGCTGAGATTAGGATCATGCAAACTATGCTGCGGGAAAAACCGCTCTAGTGTGATACCTCCACCAGTCCGGGGTTTCTGTAACTTTAGCGGCTTCGGTCCCGTAGGGACCCAATGGTTATAGAACGAAGGCTCCAGAAGATCCTCTTCGCTCCGGAGGAGCGAGATATTTCGTCTAACGAAAAGCACATTTCGCTCCTCTGGAGCGACGCAGTTTCTATTCGGCAAAATTTCTATAGACATTTCGCCGCTCTGCGGCGAGGACATGATTTTTATTTAGAACTTCTTAGAGACATCACACTTAGAGGAGAAAACGATGAACCGAGTACACAGGATCGCTTTTCATTTGCTGGTAGCTTCCCTTGCTTTCTGGTCGTGTTTAGCAACCGGGACGCAGGCGCAAACGTCTTCGCCGTCGCCTGCGCCGTCGGCAACACCCGCCGCTCCGGCCAATCCGTTTGCTCCTCAATCAGCGCCGCCGCTACCTGCGGGCATGACAGGCTCGGATATTAATGATCCGCGCGCGAAATTGTCGCCGGGCATGTACGACGCAGGCGAAGCAGCGATGGGCATCAAGCATCTCATGCTGCTCAAAAAACCTGACGCGTTCGAACTTGGCTCCAACGATCCTAATGATCCGAAAGTGAACCAGACGCTGACTAGGGTACTGGGCGTAGGCGACCCTTCGAAGATGCCAGGCGCGACGAAGTTGGTGCTTGCCGGACTTGGCTTTGCGAACTCGGACATCGCGTTCCAGGGCAATCACCTGTTTCTGGGAAATTTCTACGGGGTGAATATCTATGACATCTCAAATCCGTCGAAGACGAGTCTATTGACCTCGATGATTTGTCCTGGTGGGCAGGGCGACGTGTCGGTTTATCAAAACCTGATGTTTATGTCCGTGGAGATGGCGAATGGGCGCCTGGATTGCGGTACCGCAGGGTTTCCACCGAATCCCCCGCCGCCCGCCGGACAAGAGAACAAGCCGAGCTTACCGGCAGCGCAAAAAGATCGTTTCCGCGGCGTGAGAATTTTCGATATTACCGACGTCAAGAATCCGAAGCAGGTGGCCGCGGTGCAGACTTGCCGCGGGTCGCACACACATACGCTGGTCGTCGATCCGAATGATAAGAACAATGTCTACATCTACGTATCCGGCACTTCTTTTGTCCGTCAAAACGAAGAGTTGGCCGGGTGCTCGGGTGAAGCACCTGACAAGGATCCGAATACAGCGCTGTTTCGCATTGACGTGATCAAAGTGCCCCTGGCGGCGCCGCAAAATGCGCAGGTAGTATCCAGTCCTCGTGTTTTTGTCGATCCAGGGACGGGCGCCCTGAATGGCCTGAACAACGGCGGTACCCATGGCAAGAACGGACTGGATAAGCCATCGGACACGAATCAGTGCCATGACATCACCGTGTACTCGGCGCTTGGGTTGGCGGCAGGCGCGTGCTCCGGAAACGGAATCCTGCTGGACATAAAGGATCCGGTCCATCCAAAACGTGTGGACGCGGTAAATGATCCGAACTATTCGTATTGGCACTCGGCCTCGTTTTCAAACGATGGGACAAAAGTTGTGTTCACCGATGAGTGGGGCGGCGGACTCGGCGCGCGATGCCGGGCGAACGATCCGAACAAATGGGGTGCTGATGCCCTCTTCCACTTAAAGAATAACAAGTTGAGCTTCGCGAGTTACTACAAATTGCCGGCGGCCCAGGGGGACAGCGAAAACTGCGTGGCGCACAACGGCTCACTCGTTCCGGTCCCCGGCCGCGACATAGAAGTACAGGCCTGGTACCAGGGGGGCGTCTCCGTTATGGACTTCACCGACGCGGATCATCCGGTTGAGATCGCGTATTTCGATCGCGGACCGATTGATCCCAGGATGCTCGTGCTCGGCGGCGACTGGTCCGCCTACTGGTACAACGGTCATATTTACGCTTCGGAGATAGCCCGCGGTTTGGATATCTTTGACCTGACGCCGACGAAGGACCTGACCCAGAACGAGATCGACGCCGCGAAAACGGTGCGAGTGGCTCAGTTCAACGTGCAGAACCAGGAAAAAATTGAGTGGCCGCGACAGTTGGTTGTGGCGCAGGCGTATGTGGATCAGTTGGAGCGATCACAAGGTCTGCCCGCTGATCAAATCACAGTTCTGCGGAAGGCGCTCCAAAGCTCAGAGGCTTCGCACATGAATCGAAGCGAGCTGGCAAAGCTCAAAAGCCTCGCACCCTCTTTGGAAAAGAGCGCTGCCATGACGAAGAGTACAGCAGACTCAAACCGATTGCGGGCCCTGGCGGAAATCCTGAAGCGACCTGTGCAGTGATCTTTACCAAATTGGGCTGCGGAAAAAATCCGTACGCCGTCGCCTCGGACGGTGTGTACCAGGAAATCTGAATCGGGCGACGGGGATCGAACCCGCTACAGGCAGCTTGGGCATTAGCAACAGGCCGTTTTTCCCTCAAGTTTTCCAGTCTACGAGTCGTATGGCCATCAGTAAGCTTGCCCTCTAGTCTGGTTGCCAGAAGTTGATTAGGCAGTTTGCCGCGGGCAGTGCCGCCGTGTTGTAGATCGAGTCATTCTCGCGCCCACAGAAACTCACTGTAGACGGACGGCCCATCGGCGGACTAGTCCCGCAGTGAGCCCCGTAGGTTGGGTTTCCCTGATATCCGGAGGCGCTGTTGGTGGCATTAAACCATGCCGACACCACCGGCGCTCCGAATCTGAGCGACATCCCGTAAGGGCCACCAACATCGTCGTCAATCCACATGATGGTTCGATAGCCCACAACAGTATGCAGGCCGCGGAAGATATTGAACCACGGTGTCCACCACGGACGAGAATCAGTTGCACAGGGCGCGTCGGCGGCCGAAGGCACAACCTCACAGGAGTGTAGAATCCAATAGTCAAGCTGTCCGCCGTTCGCGGCGCCGTATCCTCGACTCGCGGGGATAGTAGTAATGTCCACTCCATCACCCGAATTCTGATAAGTCGTAAAGTACCACCAGTCGCCATGAACCTCAGTCAACGCGACGTTGACGCTATTCACAAACCCGGCCTCATTCGTGTCGAACTCGAACGGATAGGCCCAGAAGTATTGCGAGTTTGTGAAAAAGAAGGTGCCGAAGAAAGTTGTGAGACCGCCCCAGAACTCATTCGCGTCCGCTACCCAGTTACCATCGTCGTTGCGAACCACATAGCGGCCAACCGTTGGATCGTCGGGGTTCTCCGATTTCAAATAAGTGGGCAGACGCGGTGGGGTGTTGGGGTTCGGCGTTGGCGGGGCAATCAGCGATGGCAGTTGCTCAAGTTGTTTGCCAATCGGCAGGTACCCCACCACGAAATCATCATCCACGCGACGTTGGCTCGGTTTTGGCGCGGGAACAACTCGCGATCGGGCTTGGCGAATGCGTGCAGTAAATCTGTAGACCGGCTGCAAGTAGTCGCGATTGCCATCGTAGTAAGCGAGTTCGACACTCAATACCTCAACTTCCGCCGAGCGCGCCAGATAACGCAATTGAGCGCGCATGGTCTCAGCTACCTGCTCGCGATTTCGGGTCTCGCGTACTTCACCGCTCGCGACTGCAACCTTCCAGCGTCGCACGAAGCCCTGCACTGAGCCGTCGTTGCCGACTACCAACAACGCGCGCGATCCCGGTCCGTAGACGAAATGATGATCCACGCTGCGACGCACGGGGATATAGGTGAGAAAGAGTTCCCTGGCTGAGGTCTTTACGGTACCGCCGGTTTCAGCTCTCAGGGCCGATTCGCCTTCCAGAGGCCTGGGACTGTCGAAAGAAACCTGGGTTGCGTCCGGCTGCAAGATGTCGGGGCGTCCGAAGATCTTATGCGCCAGACTCTCGGCTCGCTCGAGTTGTTTGCTTTCCGCTTTGACGGCAATTGGTTTCTGGCGTTTGAACGACGGGAAAACCTCGGCATCGCCGGTTCTCAGATTTACGTAAGCAGCTAGCTGACCTTCGCTGAAGGCGCCCACAACTTCACTCGGAATCTGTCCCGACTTCCCGTTTAACTGTTGGTTCTGTGCGAGTGGGGCTAACTCTTTGTAGTCCGGGGCACTCAGGCGGAGAGTCTCCTGCACAAACTCGGTCGGAGGCTTCTGGTTTGAAAGTTTGAAGACCGGGAGCGACGCCGGTGGTTCTGGAATCTGCTGCGTTGACAAATGAATCAAGCCGGCTTGTCCCACCAGCGCATCTTGAGGTGGCGGCACAAACGCGGACTCGAATTTTGCGGTGGCTTTAGGGGCATTGTTTTCCGCGCTCCCGATTGGTAGCGACATGAGGAAAATTATGAGGGAAACAAACAGTGTAATCAGAGCTATTCTTTTCTTCATGGTCTGCCTCCTGAGCAGGAATTGATCCGCTGACGGAACGCCGGGCTGAGTCCGTCCCGGTAGGCCCTTTCACACCCGGCTTCGTTTTGCACCTTGTTCCCCAATCTGGCAAATAAGATCATGACCAAACATGATCTGGCTTTGTTTGTGCCTCGTCGAAGTGCCGGTGAATGGCGTCAAAGTAGTAGAGTTGATAGCCACACAGTCAGAACGCAGGAGATTTCCTTGCTCAACTCTGACCTCGACTCCTTCACTAAGTTATGCCATTGTCCGGCAAAACATTTCACGGCCGCTGGGCCAGGCCAGAACCGGTTTGAAATCGGATCACCTACTCTTTTTGAATTTCACTTTAGAAGCTATTGAGGATAATCGAACGGGCGACGAACCTGCCCAGCGCTCAGGCGTCATGTCCGCGCCATAACAAGAAAGGTTCTGGGTTTTCATCGGAAGTCTCGGATCAGAACAACGTCGCGTGTTTGGGCGCCACGAGCAAGCACAAGATTGGATCCATCGGCGGAAAGAGCAAAGCTAAAGATGAGATCAGATTTGAAGTTGGTTAACTGTTTGGGCGGGTCGCCGTTGATGTGTTGGCTCCAGATGTTGGAGACGCCGCTGTGCTTCTGCACGTAAACCAGGGTGCTGGAGTCCGGTGTCCAACTGAGTCCAACACCGGGAACCACGGACGAAGGCAAGGGTAGGATTTTTGTTGGTTGCCCACCAGGCGAGGGAATGATCGCAAGGTGCGGGATCTGCTGTTCATCAAGGTATCCGGCTGCGATGAGCTTCCCATCAGGCGAGATGGTTGGCAACACGGTCCAATAGTCAGTCAACT
>WNFP01019077.1_pt1 | contig 12503 bp, 9 predicted proteins | sample 5400201 | NCBI WGS metagenome assembly WNFP01 (sample SAMN13153355, study PRJNA577476) | soil metagenome | isolation source: 115 cm saprolite under Madrone tree | place: USA:California | collected 2016-06-14
CTGCCGTTCGTGGGACGGGCTGGGAAATTGCTCACGCAAATGATCGAAGCCATGGGCCTGCAACGAAAAGATGTTTACATCTGCAACGTAGTGAAATGCCGGCCGCCGGAGAATCGCACGCCGGAAAAAGACGAAGTCGAGACCTGCTCGCCGTTTTTGCTGCGCCAGCTCGACGCCATCGCGCCAAAGGTCATCGTCTGCCTCGGAAGCGTCGCCGCGCAAACTCTGCTGCAAACCAATCGCGGCATTTCGCATTTTCGAGGAGAGTGGCTCGATTTCCGCGGGAGAAAACTCTTGGCCACCTATCACCCCGCATACCTGCTGCGCAATCCCAGCGCAAAAGGCGAAGTGTGGAAAGATTTGCAAAAAGTCATGGCCGTCCTCGGTTTGCAAGTCAAAAAGGGCTCGTCCGCCGGGGCGGGACAGTCCACGGGAAAGTCCTCCTAACCCCGCATGGGAATTCTTCTAGGCATTTTGACCGCGCTGACCTGGGGCGGCTCGGATTTCCTCGCGCGCTTTACCACCGAGCGCATGGGCACGCTGCGCACCTTGCTGTACATGCAATTGATCGGATTTATTTTGCTGACCATAGCCCTGCCCTGGCTGGGCGGCTGGGGACACCTCGCGGACGGCTCCGGCTGGCAACCGTGGGCCTGGGGAGTTCTGGCCGGCTGCGTCAATGCGTTCTCCACGCTCGGCCTTTACCGTTCGTTCGAAGTCGGAAAAATGGCCGTCGTGGCGCCACTCTCTGCGAGTTATCCGGCGTTGACGGTTACACTGTCGCTTCTTTCGGGGCAGCACCTTAGCGCAATCCGCGCCGCCGGAATCCTTTGCACCATGCTTGGCGTCTTGCTTGTCGCTGGCGGAGAGAAAGCGCCGGACGCCAATAACACCGACGCCGTCCGTCGCAGCGGAAAGGGAATCGGCTGGGCGCTTGCGTCCGCCTTAGGGTTTGGCGTGCTGTTCTGGCTCCTGGGCCTTCGCGTCATTCCCCGTGTCGGTGCCCCCCAAACCGTCTGGATGATTCGCATGACCTGCACGGTGATCGCTGCCGCCATGATTCTCATCGCGCGGCAACCCATCCGGCTGCCCCGCAACTCACGACTGTTTTCCCTCGGTATGGGCGCGGGAGATACCAGCGCCTTCGTGCTCAGCAATCGCGCTATGCAACTCGAGCAGGTCGCCGTAGTCAGCGTCCTCGGCTCCCTCTACGGCGCCGTGACAGTTGCGCTAGCCGCCGTAGTTCTGCGCGAACACGTCTCACGCTGGCAATGTGTCGGCATAGCCGCAATCTTCTCCGGCATCTATCTAATGAGCCGGTGAGTGCCAGTCGCCCTCAGCGGCCTCGATACGCGCCCCTGATACACTACACGCCGGCATGAGCCTCCCGTTTTGCAATGTCGCGCTGGCGGTCCCGCTGCGCAATACATTTACTTACGCGATTCCCGACGCCATGCGCGATTCCGTGCGGCCGGGCAGCCGCGTCCTCGTGCCCTTTCGCAACAAGTCGCTCGTTGGCGTCGTTGTTGAGTGCGTTCAACAAGCCCCGCCAGGCACAAAGATCCGCGAAATCACGAAGCTCATGGATTTTCTGCCGGCGCTAACTCCAAACCTGATCGAATTAGCGCACTGGATTGCCGGCTACTACCTCGCCCCAGTCGGCGAAATCTTTCGCGCTATGCTTCCGCCGGTAACCGAACTGCGAACCGAGCGCCAAATCGTGCGCGAATTCCTTTGCCGGCTGCGTGACAAGGGCGGCGTTATGCCGTTCGCATCAGCCGCCAAACTCGGCTTCGACGAAGCATCTCTCCAGCGCTTGCGCCGGGCAGCTCTGATCGAAATCCCTGAATCGATGCTTGGGCGAAAAGCAAAGACGCAGCGCGTCATCGCATGGAAAGAGAATGCTCAGGGAAGAGAAACGCAAAGCGTGCAGCTAAACAAGGGCGAAGAGAAAGCCAGCCGAGCCCAAGCGCTAGCTGAGAAAATCAACAGTGTGAGGGCAGCGCTGGAAGCACGAGGCCCATTGCCGTTGGCGCAATTACTCCGTGTGGCGCACGTGTCGCGCAGCGTGATAGAGCGGATGCTCCACGATGGCTTCCTCGAAAGTTGGGACGAGCGTATCGATCCGGCCGAAGACCCATTCGACGTGGGATACGTTCCGCCCGCTCACGAGCTCAACGCCGAGCAGGAGAGTGCCCTGAAATTAATTCGCGCGCGATTCGAACTCGGCGAATTCGGCGTCCTCCTGCTGCACGGTGTGACCGGCAGCGGCAAGACGGAAGTCTACATGCGCGCCGTCCAGGAAACGCTGGCGCGCGGCAAAACCGCGATCATCCTGGTTCCCGAAATCGCGCTAACCCTTTGGATCGGCCGCCAGTGCCGCGCATGGTTTGGCGCACGCTTCGAAGGTGTCGCCGTCTTGCATTCCGCTCTCAGCGACGTGGAGCGCGCCCGCGAATGGTGGCGCGTGCGCAACGGCGAAGCCCGCGTCGTGGTTGGCACGCGTTCCGCGATTTTTGCGCCACTGGAAAATCTCGGCCTGATCATCGTCGATGAAGAGCAAGAGAGCAGCTACAAGCAGGAAGAAACACCGCGCTATCACGGCCGCGACGTCGCCATCGTGCGAGCAAAAATGGAAAACGCAGCCGCGCTGCTCGGCTCGGCCACTCCCTCGCTCGAAACGTATCATCACGCGCGCAGCGGAAAATACGAACTCCTGACGCTGGCTTCGCGCGTGGAAAGGCGCGCCATGGCCAGCGTCGAAATTGTCGACCTGCGCGAAGACTTCGCGAAAACGCATCAGACCAGCCCCATCAGCGCCGCGCTGCACGCCGGCATTCAGGAATGTCTCGCGCAAAAAACGCAAGCTCTCGTGCTCATCAACCGCCGAGGCTACTCCTGGTCCGTGCTATGCCGAAGCTGCGGCGCTTCCGTGCAATGCGAAAACTGCAGCATTTCCATGACGCATCACAAGCAGCGCAATCGCCTCGAATGCCATTACTGCGGCTCGATCCAACAAATTCCGAAACAATGTCCGAAGTGCCAGTCCAAATACGTCTATTTCTTCGGCGAAGGCTCCGAGCACCTGGAGGAGCGCCTGCGAAAAGAATTTCCCGGCGCGCGAATCGCGCGGCTCGATCGCGATACCGCGCGAACCAAGCGGCAATATCAGGAAACGCTCGGCGCATTCGCCGCCGGCGCGCTCGATATTCTGGTCGGCACGCAAATGCTCGCCAAAGGCCACGATTTTCACCGCGTCACGCTCGTAGGCGTGATCAGCGCTGATTCCTCGCTAAGCCTGCCGGATTTTCGCGCCGCCGAGCGCACGTTCCAGTTGCTGACGCAAGTCGCCGGTCGCGCCGGCCGCGGCGATCTGCCGGGTCGCGTCCTGATTCAGACATTTTATCCCGAGCATTACGCCATTCAGGACGCCGTGAAGCAGGATTACCCGGCATTTTATGAACGCGAAACGCAGTTCCGTCGCGCCATGGCCTATCCGCCGTTTACCTCGCTGGCGAACATCATCGTGCGCGACACGGACCTGGAGAAAGCCATCCGCTGGTCGCGGCAGCTCTCCGAATATTTTTCTCCGCACGACGGCAAAGGACTGCGCATCCTGGGTCCAGCCACGGCCCCGCTGGCCCGCCTCAAACGGGAGCATCGCTTCCAGTTCCTGTTAAAGTCCCCAAAGCGCTCGCTCCTATCGAAAATCCTCAGCGGCGCCATGACATTCCTCGAGCGGAAGGAAATTCCCGAGACAGCCGTCTTGGTCGACATGGATCCGCTGAGCCTGATGTGAAGGGCCACCTACTGTTGCTCCGACGCGAAAACCGCCGTCGTAAGCGCTGGCACCGCAACCGTGCCCGTACAGGGAAATTCTAAAAGGGCAAAAAGCCTGGAAAGCTAAGACCACGGAGAAGCGCTAGGTACGGAAGGCGAAATCGCGTCAGTTGGGGTTGGCGCGGCCGGTGTTTTTTGCCGACGCCAGGCGCCAGCAATCGCGCGCGATGGCCCAATCCTCCTGGGCGCGAATGAGAAGGACTCGAACGGTTGAGTGAGGTAGGGAAATATCCTGGTCTGCTGAATGCGGAATGTTCTTTGCAGCATTGAGCTTGAGGCCAAGAAAGGCGAAATTGGCGCATGCCGCGGCTCGCAGTTCAGGCGAATTTTCACCTATGCCTGCGGTGAAGACCAATGCATCCATTCCTCCGAGGCTGGCAATCATCGCCCCGATGCCAGATTGAAGGTGATGCACGAACATGTCGAACGCCAGCTTGGCTCGCGGGTTTCCTTCTTTCATGGATGTGACAATCTGCCGCATGTCGCCGGAAATTCCAGAAATTCCCAGGAGACCTGATTTCGTGTTTAGCAAATCGTCGAGCTGCTTGCCGGAGAATCTTTCTTCGCGCATCAAATACGTAAGAATTCCCGGATCGAGCGAGCCGGATCTCGTACCCATCATCAGGCCGTCGAGCGGGGTAAACCCCATGGTGGTATCGATGCTGCGGCCCTCGCGAATCGCTGCGAGAGAGCAGCCATTGCCGAGATGGCAAGTTACGAGCTTTAGAGAGTCCAGTTCGCGGTTGAGAAGCTGCGCAGCGCGCTGCGCGCAATATTGATGATTGATTCCGTGGAAGCCGTATCGCCGGATTCCTTGGGCGAGCCATTCGTAAGGGCCGGGATAGACTGCGGCCGCTTCCGGCAGATGGCTGTGAAAACCTGTGTCGAACACCGCCACCTGAGGAACATCGCCTAGACATTTTTCGATCAGCTCAATCCCTTCCAGTTCGGCGCGATTGTGGAGGGGCGCGAAAACAGCCATGCGCGCGATGGCGGACTTCACTTGCGGTGTGACGACCGTTGCTTCTTCGAATTCCTGGCCGCCGTGAACGATGCGATGGCCGACCATGTCGATTTCCAAAGGAGCGGAAACGGCGCGGACCTGCCCGTGCCATAATGTGTCCAGGAGTTGCCCGATGGCGTTTGAGCGTGACGCTACCTGGACGCGAGCTTCGTGCTTGGCTCCCTGCGAATTTTGCGCCTCGATGTCAGCTTGATCGCCGTCCCATTCGATTTTGCCTTGCCACGCTGGCTGGGGCGGATGCTCTGGAAGCATCCCGGAGATTTCATACAGCGCACTCTTCTGGCTGCTAGAGCCCGAATTGAGGACGAGGATTTTCATGGCCTAATGCGGCCATTTCCAATCGCGGATTTCCGGCATATCGTCGCCATGTTCGCGGATGTATTGTCTGTGGTTGACGAGTTTGTTGCGCAGAAACTGTTTGAAGTGAGCTCCAACGCGTTGCAGGCGAGGAACGCGATCGATGACGTCGCCTGCAAGGTGGAAGCGATCCAAATCGTTTAAGACAGTCATGTCGAACGGAGTTGTTGTTGTTCCTTCTTCTTTGTAGCCGCGGACGTGGAAATTGTCGTGGTTCGTGCGGCGATAGGTGAGGCGGTGAATCAGCCACGGATAACCGTGATACGCAAAGATCACCGGCTTGTCCGTCGTGAAGATGGAGTCGAACTCACGGTCGGAGAGGCCGTGAGGATGTTCGGTTGAGGGCTGAATAGTCATCAAGTCAACGACATTGACGACGCGGATTTTGATGTCGGAAAAATGACGGCGGAGCAAGTCCACCGCGGCAAGTGTTTCGAGAGTCGGAATATCGCCTGCACAGGCCATTACTACATCGGGTTCGGCGCCCTGATCGGTGGAAGCCCAGTCCCAAATGCCGAGCCCGGCGGTGCAGTGCTGGATGGCGGATTCCATATCGAGAAACTGCAGAGCCGGCTGCTTTCCGGCAACGATTACGTTGACGTAATCGCGGCTGCGAAGGCAGTGATCGGCTACGGAGAGCAGCGTGTTGGCGTCGGGAGGCAGGTAGACGCGAACGATGTCTGCTTTCTTGTTCACGACGTGGTCGATGAAGCCGGGGTCCTGGTGGGTGAATCCGTTGTGATCCTGTCGCCAGACGTGTGAGGTCAGCAGGTAATTCAGAGAAGCGATCGGGCGGCGCCATGGGATGTCGCGCGTGACTTTCAGCCATTTTGCGTGCTGATTGAACATGGAATCCACGATGTGGATGAAGGCTTCGTAGCAGGAGAAGAAGCCATGGCGCCCGGTGAGCAGATAGCCTTCCAGCCAGCCCTGGCACATGTGCTCGCTGAGGACTTCCATTACGCGACCGTCTCGTGAGAGGTGTTCGTCGGTGGGCTCGATCGGCTCCATGGTGATTTTGTTGGTGACTTCAAATAATGCGTCAAGCCGATTCGAAGCGGTTTCATCCGGGCCGAATACACGAAAATTTCTGGTGTCTGCATTCTGCTTCATGACGTCGCGGAGAAAAGTGCCCAACACGCGAGTGGCTTCGGCAAGGCCGGTGCCCGGCTTGGATACTTTCAGGGCATAGTCGCGAAAGTCCGGCATGACTAGATCTTTGAGCAGCACGCCACCGTTCGCGTGAGGGTTTGCGCCCATCCTGCGATTCCCGCGTGGCGCTAATTCCTTCAAATCCCGAATGAGTTTGCCGTCAGTGTCGAACAGTTCGTGCGCCTGATAGCTCTTCATCCAGTTTTGTAGGATTTTCAAGTGCTCCGGTTTCGAGAGGTCGGTGACAGGGACTTGGTGCGCGCGCCAAGTGCCTTCGACGGGCTTCCCGTCAACGACTTTTGGTCCTGTCCAGCCTTTCGGCGTGCGTAAGATGATCATCGGCCAGATTGGTTCGCCGTCAAGGTGGCCGGTGCGAGCGTTTTGTTGGATGGCTCTGATTTCGTCGACGATGGTGTCGAGCGTGGAGGCCATGAGTTGGTGCATACCTTCCGGTTCGTGACCTTCGACGAAATAAGGCTTGTAGCCGTAGCCGGTGAAAAGCTGAGTCAGGTCTGTGTCACTTAGACGACCGAGGACAGTGGGGTTGGCAATCTTGTAGCCGTTGAGATGCAGAAGGGAAAGAACAGCGCCGTCGCGGGCTGGATTCAGAAATTTGTTGGAGTGCCAACTCGCGGCGAGCGGTCCGGTCTCCGCCTCGCCATCGCCTACAACGCAGCAAACAAGCAAGTCAGGATTGTCGAACGCAGCGCCATAAGCGTGCGCAATGGAGTATCCGAGTTCGCCTCGTGAATCGAGCCGGGCGTTTCGGGAGCCACGTGGCTGGGAATACCTCCCGGAAATGAGAATTGCTTGAAGAGCCTTCTCATCCCGTCGACAGTTTGAGAGATGTGCGGGTAAATTTCGCTGTAGGTGCCCTCGAGATAGGTGTTGGCCACAAGTCCGGGTCCTCCGTGTCCCGGGCCAGTTACATAGATGACGTCGAGATCATATTTTTTGATCAGCCGGTTGAAATGTACGTAGATGAAATTGAGCCCCGGCGTCGTACCCCAATGGCCTAACAAGCGCGGCTTAATGTGCTCGAGTTTTAGTGGTTCCTGGAGCAGAGGATTGGCATAGAGATAGATTTGGCCAACCGAGAGATAGTTTGCCGCGCGCCAGTAGGCGTGCATTTTGCGGAGCTCTTCTTGAGAGAGAGGCTGCTTGGACTCTTGAGGCTTTGCGGAGCCGGTGAGTGATGGCGAAGCCATGTTGGTGTCCTCCGGAGGAAGGGGATCGCTGATCGTCGGCCGGGCCCTCTCATCGAGGTCAAGGAATTTTATCGCGGACCATTTGAACAGGCTATAACAAGGATTTTCCTAATGTCTGACCGGAATGCGAGCATAAGGCTCTAAGCGAAAAGCCAGATTGGGGAGAGCGAGATCCAGCGAGGGACTCACAAGCGCCAGGTCTGCTAGGCTGCGGACGCCTTCTGCTGAGGCTCGCCAGCGAGTTCGGGCCATAGCGGCTTGATGACGACGCCGGATGCTTGGTCGTATACCAGAGTGAAAATGTGTGCGCAGCGCTCGCACAGCCAATAGTGCCTCACACCGTGGACCCCTCCTGGCGTGTCAGCCGCCGAGCAGCTGTTGATTGCGGCTTGGGGTTCGGGTCGAAACCGAAAGAATTTGCCGCCTCCGGTCCAATGAAAGGCAGTTGAACACGCGGGGTTTGCACACTTGGGATGTTGCTTATTGTAGAGCGGCGTTCCTTTCAGGAAGGAGCTATTGTGCGAAACCTTGACCGCGGCCCGCTCTTCTTCTAAGCGTGTAATCGCAGCACGGAGCCAAGTTACGACAGTGCTTTCGATCTCGCTTTGATCGCGGTAACGATAGAGAGAATCCAGCGTATCGCCGGGTTCATTAAGCGGAATGTGGCGGCACGGGAATTTGGCGGAGCGAAGCGCGGGCGGGACAAGATAAATCAAGGCGCAATCCGTACAGGGGCGCGGATTCCCCTCGCAATAATAATTAATGCAGCTGGGGGAGTCCTCGAAAATACATTCCGGGCGCCAGGCGGTCTCCGGCCAGCTGCGATAGCCGCCGGTTTCGAGGAATTCGAGTTCCGATTTCAGAACCTCCAAGAGATCGCGTTCGTCTTTTTGCATTTTCGCACCTCCCACGCAAGTCCAAATATGGTTGGAGCGAAAGAGTTAGTCTGTGATTACGATTACGAGGTAGGGTGACGGCCGTCACAGGGGGAGCAGCGCCGCGGACGTCGGGCGTTGCGGAAAACGCCAGAATGAAAGGAGATGGGCCCGCGCCAGCAAGGCGTCAACGTACACATTGGGCGCGATTCGCTCGCGAACTATGAGCCGCTTAGGGTGCGGTAGGCGCGCAGGCCTGTCAGGTAGGCGGCGGCGATTGGTTTCATGTGTAACGGAGCGTTGCGGCACATATCGTGAGTGAGCTTTGCCCAGTTAGAGGCGTTGGCGCGGTTGACGGACACGGAGATGGATGGCGTTAGCATCTTGGCGGTGTGCCATAGGCCGCCGGGGATGAAGAGAATTTCTCCGGGATGGAGGCGGAAGCGCATGGGCACGGCGTTGGCGAAGAGCGGGAATTGGTTGAGGTCGGGATTCTCGATATCGGGTATTTGCGATGCATTGTATTGCTTCGGGCTCACATAGATATAGGGAGTCTGGTCCGCGGAGAAGGCGGTGTACTCCTTCGTGCCGTAGATTTGAGCGAGGAAGGCGTGGGTGTGATAGCTATCGAAATGAAGAAAGGGGAATTTTGCTCCGCTGCCACCGATATAAAGCTCGGGAGAGCCGCTGTGCAGGCGGGAGCGGAGCACACGGGAGAGCCTACCATCGAGCCAATTCGGAAAGAAGTAGCGGGGCAGCGGGGAAATGTCAGCGAGCAGCTCGGGCAAGAATTGTTCGATAATTTCGTTGCGCAGGTATGGTGCGGGATTCGCTGACGTGGAAGAAGTCACGCGATCGATGAAATCAGCCATGGTGTAATTCTTCCCGTCGATACAAAGACTGATCGAGCCGTATTTTGTCTTGAAATATTCGGGCGTCCAATTGTCCACGGCTCTCCAGCCTTCCATGGCGCCGCTGATGATTACGGGCTTATTCGGGAAGAGATATTCCTCGGCAAACTGCTCGTAGGGGAGTTCGTGACGGCGATCGATGTTGGCAACTGTGGGGTATTGCATTAAAAATACGCCTCCGGACTACGGTCGCCTGGGTGAAGGTCCGGTTTCAGTCCGCTAAACCGGTAACGGCCCCTAGATGAAAACATGGTAGCGGCCTTAGCTCCATCCAGTGGTTACCTGCTTTTTTGGCCAGGAAATACCGATTGGTTCATCGGCGAGGCAGCACTTATGTTAGAACGTGAAAGTTTCTGCCCGCACATCGGCGGGCTACAAGGTCAGGAGTGAGGGGGGGCATGCTTATGTCGGCGGGATGCCAATCAGGAGATTGGCGTTCCCGGGGAAGCGGAGATGCTAGGCTTTACTTTGCGTGCTGGATTCGCCGTTACTGCTTTCTTGCAGCTTTAGCTCTAGACGCGCTCTTGTCACCAGGGAATCCAAATCGTCGTGCTTGGAAAATACGGCACAGATACCGGAACCGAACGCGGTCAGCTCCAGTTCCCGGCTGTAGTGCGCGGTGAGGAGGAAAAGGGGAACATCGGGCATGATGTAGCGCAGAGCGGAGGCGGCTTCCAGGCCGTTCATTTCAGGCATGGAGAGATCGAGAATGATCAGGTCGGGGGAGAGTTGCTGGGCTTTTTCGATAGCGTCCACTCCGTGAACGGCTTCGCCACAAACAGTGAATTCAGGATAGGAATTGAAAAGCGAGCGGAGTTGGCGACGGATGACTTCGTGATCGTCAACGAGCAAAATTGATCTCGGCACCGTTGATTCGCCTCCCGAGAAAGAATTGACGTGTGCAGATTAGATGCAGGGGACGGAAGAAGGACTGAGGTGGCGTGGACGCCTGTAAGGCCGGCTGAACATTAAAGGGCTCCCATTATTGGGCTGATGGGGATGAGCGGCGGCGCCAAAAAAAATAGGCGGGTAGGCCCAGGGCGAAGAGAATGATGGCGACGGCCAAGTTGCGGAATTGGCCGGGGTCGTGGAAGGCGAGATAGATAGCGTTCGCTACGATGGCGGCGGCTGCCAGCACGAAGAGTAGCGGAGTCCAGGGATAGCCGGGGACTTGGTAGGGGAGAGACTTGCCTTGCGAGGCGCGGCGCAGGGGGAAGATGGCGGCTGCGCCTAGTCCGTAGAATATCCAACCAATGAAGATTACGCCGCCGATTAGCTCAGCGAATTTGCCGGCGCAAGCCAGGACGGCGGACCAGATGCCGAGAGCGATTACTGCGGCGGCCGGCGTGTGAAAACGTGGGTGGACCTCGGCTAATTTTTTGAAAAACAGATTATCACTGGCCATGGCGTAGAAGACGCGCGGAGCGGTAAGGATGACGCTGTTGGCAGCGCTGAAGGTGGAGATGAGGATGGTGAACGCTATGGCGCGTCCAGCCCATGGACCGAGGACCGCGGCTGCGGCCGTGGCGGCGATGGCTTCGCTTTCGGTCGCTTTAGCGGGGCCCAGGGCGTTTAGGTAGGCGACGATGGCGATGAGGTACAGAGCTGTGAGTGTGAGCGAGCCTAGCAGGAAGGCGCGGGGGAATGCTTTCTGCGGATCGACAACTTCTCCCGCGCTGTAGGTGCCGAACTGCCAGCCTTCGTAGGCCCAAAGGACGGGGATCATAGCTAGGCCGAAACTTGAGACGAGGGAAAATCCGGATTGCGAGGAGCCCAGCGCGGCTGGAATTTCGCGGATGTGATGGCCGAGGGAGAGCAGAACGGCGCTGAGGATTACGATGATTCCGACTTTGATGAGCGTGGTCCAGTTTTGCAGGTCGGAGCTTTTGCGGGTGCCCCAGACGTTGACGGCGGTGACTACGGCGATCATTGCGACGGAGACGATCGTGGCCTCGATCGAATTCAGGGGAATGATTTCGTGAAGATAACGCGTGAAGGCGCGGGCTAGAGCTGCGACGGAGCCGCTGGCGATCACGAGGAAGAGACACCAGCCGTAGAGGAATGCGGGCATGCGGCCGAAGCCGTCGCGAATGAAAACGTAAAGGCCGCCCGCTTCGGGGTTGGCGGCGGCTAGTTCGGCGTAGGTGAGTGCACCAAGGAGAGAGAGTATGCCGCCGATTATCCACACGAGGGAGGAGTAGCCGACGGACCCGTTGAGCAGGCGGAGGATCAGGCCGGGAGTTAGGAAGACGCCGGAGCCGATCACGGAGCCGATGAAGAGGAGGAAGAGGTCGCGTTGGCGAAGGGTGCGGAGGAGAGAGGCGGGGGTTGCCGGAGGGGCTTCGGTGGTGGTGGGAATGACAGCGGCCATTTTGGAAGCACAAGAGTGCCCTGTGGTGAGGTGAGAGGTCAATGAGAAGTTGGAGCGATTTTAATGGGGGACAGCCAGAATTGGCTGTCGCGTGGATGGCGCCTACTCGAGGAAGGGGGCGGGCATGAAGCAAAGGATGAAGATGATTAGGGAGAGGAAGGCCGCGGCGTAGCGCGTCGAACCTAGCGGTTCGGGATGGTAGATGGGGAGCGTGCGCAGGAAGCGGATGCCGACAAGCAACGCGGCCCAGACATACCAACCAGGCCAGAAGCGGAACCCTAGATAAGCCAGGAGCAGCGGAACGAAAATCGACGAGACGCGATGCGCGCGCTGGCTGAGGGAACGAATAATGTGGCCACCGTCGAGTTGCACGGCGGGAAGAAGATTGAGTGAGGTGGCGAAGAGTCCTACCCATGCGGCGCGGCCGACAGGGTGAAGCAAGAGTGTGGAGGCGTTCGCGCCATGGTGAAAAATTGGCGCGAGGAGTTGGAGGATTAGGGGCGAGCCGAGGACGATTCCGGCGTTCGCGGGATCGGCGAGGTTGGGAACGAATTTGGCATGCACGATGCCGTAGATGAGGGCGGGCACGGCAATGAGAAAGCCGACCAGTGGGCCAGAGGCTCCGACGTCGAAGAGGGCGCGCGTGGTGCGCATGGGAGAGCGGATGAGGATGAAGGCGCCGAGCGTGCCGATGAGTGTCGGAAAGGGAATGAAGAAAGGATAGCTGGAATGGATGTGGTGATGGCGGCAGGCGAAGAAGTGGCC
>WNFP01003580.1_pt1 | contig 12502 bp, 13 predicted proteins | sample 5400201 | NCBI WGS metagenome assembly WNFP01 (sample SAMN13153355, study PRJNA577476) | soil metagenome | isolation source: 115 cm saprolite under Madrone tree | place: USA:California | collected 2016-06-14
TTCCTCTAACTACGGCGACGTCTCCGCTGCCGGAAAAGACCTAAGGAAACTCCGAGCACGGGCCGAGTCTAATCCAATTGCTCGCCCCATGACAAGAAGTGAAAGTGGGATAGTTAGCAGGAACGTTGGGCGGATTCGACGGCTACACGGTGTCGGCTAGCCAGCTGACGGCAGCTTTTGAGTCGTAGAAAATGGCAATTTTAAAACCCAGCTTCGATAGGCCGCTGGTCAATACAAACAGCTGATCGTACTGCTCGATCTGGTGCGGGGATAGCATGGCAACTTTGAGACTAGACCATCCATCCGGCTTTAATCCATTAACAAAAGCTTGGATATCTGTGGTCTCGAGGTTGCACATGGCATCTTGCAGATCAATCACGACCTTGCAGTCCGGGAGGTGTTGGGTCACCGTCGCCACTTCTTGAAAAATCTGCTCAAGTGCTCCCATATCGAGCAGCCCCCGGGTGATCATGATGAGGTGATTACCTCTCTCCGGCCAGCTGAACAACTTAATTTGGAAATCCATAACTCCTCAATGTAAATTGAGGAAAAATAACTCCTCCAAGAGTTTTTGTCTTGACAATGGGCGACACTGTATTGACACCGCAGCCCATTGGGCGGAAGCGGTGGAGAACTGAAATAGCGCGCGAGCAGAAGATTCTACTGCCGGCCAACGCAAGCAAACGGCTGCGTCATCAATTTTGGACGGGCGGTCTCTTTTTCTGAGCCAGCCACTCGATGGCCCTGTAGATGTCGTAGAAAACGTCGGCTTCGAAGCCAAGTTCTGAGAGACGAACACCCAGCATAAACAGCTGATCCGATTGCTCGATCGCCGGCGCCGATACCAAGGCAATTCTATTATGCAGAGTCCAGAGAGCCGGCTTGAGTTCGTTCAACAGGCCATCGATATCACGGTAGGTAAGTCTGTAGCGGCCTTGTCGCAAATCGATCAGAACCCCGCCGCCCACCAGCACTTGAGTTATCTCGACGACGTTGCGAAAGATCTGCCTGACTCCGGCGGCGTCGATGCGCCCGCGCGCGATAACGGTCAAGTGGTCCTCCCCGGTGAGCGACCAATTGAAAAACTTAGTCTCCATATCCATACAATAGTCCTCTTCCCTGAAGCATAAGCATCCACACGTAACCTGTCTTGACATTGGACGACAGTGGATTGACACCTGCCGCCGCTTGGGGCTAAGGAAAGAATGGGAGCTTGGGTCTGTGCGTGCAAGACCAATGATCTCTATAGCCGCTACGACCGGCTTGCTCGATGCCATCACGGCGGCAGGTGGGAATCCGGATGAAATCCTGCGGGGCTTGGGTCTAAATCGTTCGGTCTTTTCCAACGCTGAGGGGTTTATTCCCTGTTCCGTTTTCGCTGGAATTCTCAAAGAGACAGCCCGCACGACGGGCGATGATTGTTTCGGATTGCATTTTGGCGAGAGCTTCCATCCCAAGAACATCGGCCCATTGGCTTATGTCGCGTTAAATTCGCCCACGATTGCCGCTGGTATCGAAAACGTCGAGCGTTACCTTCATGTCTACGACTCATCAGCTAAGTGGTTCTTCACAGGAGAAGGAAGCCACGGCTATATCCGCTATGTGCTGGCCGACCTGGGGATCGAGCCCCTTCGGCAAAGCAACGAACACGGCATGACCATCATAGTGAACACACTGCGCATGATGGTGGGGAGTCAGTGGGCCCCGCAGGAAGTCCAGTTTGCGCACCAGAAGCCGGAGGACACATCAGAGCACCATCGAATTTTCCGTGCCCCAGCGTTGTTTGGCTGTGAGACCAACGCCCTTGTGATCGAACTGAGTTTCGCTGAGCGAGAAGTACCCGCTGCAGATCAACAATTGTACCAGATCATGAGGCAATATCTCGATCAGGTCCTAAGCGAGATACCGCGGGAAGACACCCTTCTTGGGTCGATTCGAAAAGCGGTCGCAGAATCGATGCGCGATGGAGATCCGAAGCTCGCGCGGGTCGCAAAAAAGATGGCGATGGGTCCGCGTACGATCCAACGGCGACTGAAAGAATATGGTTTTGACTTCAAGAAACTGGTGGAAGACACCCGCCAACGGTTCGCACAGAACTACCTAAAAGATCGGCAAAATACTCTTACCGAGGTCGCTTTTCTTCTGGGCTACTCCGAGCTCAGCGCCTTCAACCGAGCATTCAAACGCTGGACCGGCGCGACTCCCTTGGACTACCAGCGCAAGCTTCTGAGGCAGGCATAGAAAAATGACCACATATCAGTCACCGAAGTTACAAAAACAATAATTTTCTCGGACTCTACGGCCGGCTTACCTGCTAACTAGCGTGATTAACAAGCTCCTGAATTGTAACTCCAAGTCGGTTTCGACAAAATTCCTCCCGATTCCGGCAGAGTGTCAAGCAGGTTGTTCAGTGTAGCAGACATAGCGAAATATATAGCTGTAGGTCGTTAAGAGTGTTATTTTTGAGCTAGCTAGTGGAGACAAAACAGAAAGGATCGGCCGGCGACTTCCTGCCAAAGCGGCGCACGCTCGCGAGCTTGCGCGCCGCCGCTCACTCCTGCAAAGGGTGCGACCTATATAAGAACGCGACCCAGACGGTTTTCGGCGAAGGCCCGAAAGACGCGAGCGTGATGTTTGTCGGTGAGCAGCCGGGCGACGTGGAGGATCGGCTAGGTCGTCCGTTTGTAGGACCAGCGGGGCGTATGCTCGACAAAGCCCTCGTCGAGGCGCACATACCCCGTGAAGAGGTTTATGTCACGAACGCTGTGAAACACTTTAAATTCATACAGCGAGGCAAGCGGCGCTTGCACCAAAAACCGGTGATACGGCAAGTGATCTCATGCAGGCCATGGCTGCAAGCGGAACTCGGAATCATCCATCCAAAAGTGGTCGTGTGCCTCGGTGCGACTGCCGCACAATCAATGCTGGCGCGAATTGTCCGCGTGACTAAAGAACGGGGAAAGTTCCTCGACGGAGACTCTGGAGCCACGGTCTTCATCACCATTCATCCTTCAGCAATCTACCGGCTACGCGGCGAAAGGGAGCGACAAGAGGAATACCGGCACTTTGTGGCCGACATGAAATCGGTACAGCGTAGGCTATATAGCAGGGAGGAACACGATTCCTCTCGACGTTGACTGCCGCGATATCACCTAGTGAGAGACATGCGGCGTAACGGAAAATCCTGCCAGAAGACTTCTGCTCGTCGCATTCGACGATGGAAACTGCGAATACCTTTTTGGTGACGAGGTCGAATACGCCACATTTGATCCTCACCAAAAATGTTTACGACTTCGTACCAGGCGGGCTATTTAGTAACCAATCGCCTACGGGAATATCCGTAAGCTACAGAATGTGATCGAGAGATCACTGATCTTACAAGACTGAAACCTTTTCAGTTGACCCGAACTGGTTATCGGCGGCGCCGGTTCAGTCGAACCGAAAGTCATCGACTCTTGCCCAAAAGCTACATGAACAAGAAAAAAACATTGAGCCGCACTGGCTGAAGCAAGGGAAGAATTTCCGGCCGTTTCCGGAGCGGCAGAGAAGCTGGCAATCCTCGTCCAACCGTAATCAAAGATCAAGCTGCTCAACCACAGAAAAAATCAATTCAAGCCGGAATAGCAGCGATATTGTCCATCTCTCGCGCTGGATCTCGGTTTCACCGCGTCAACAAATGAAAAATTGGAAGAAGGTCGGATTAAAGGACCCGAAGGTCGAGTTCCTAGAATGCTGACTACATGGCGTTGTCGTCCGCCGGCTATCGTATACGCTCGAAGAAGGCATCTTCCCGATGCACGTAACCGCGGAGCGTCGGATCATCCAATGAGCGTACACGAAGATAATCCCCGTTTTTACTTTCGACTCTAACGCGGATGCCTGGCGAAAGAGTGGTTATTGCGGCATCGGATTCTGGTTTGTCACGAAGAAAGGAATCTTGAACGACCTCGAAGTTCCCTAGAAAAGATGGCTGTTCTCTCTTTGGAGTGATTTGACGATCCACTAGAGGCGGTTCGCTCTTCAGTGCGTCGATTTGTGATTCCATCCGTTGCGTCTTCGGAGGATCGCTTGTCGCGCTTGTGGTTGCCCCTCCGTCTGTTAGAGCTGTAGGCGTTTCGGGGGTCTGGGTCTCAGTAATTTTTTCCGAATCAGGAACCGGCGCGACGTTCTTATTCAACTGTGCTTCCTTTGTCGGTTCCGTGACTAACGCCGATTCCTCAGCCGTTGCTGGATGATCATTTGGCTTTAGACCATGGGAATCGGCTAAACCGATATTTGGGCTGGTATCGTGAAAGGTCTTTGGAACAAGGTTGCTCTGCTTCAGATTCTCCCACTGCGTTGTCACCGAGTCCTTTGCGCTCACGGCTAGGCCTGACAGATAGGTCCTGGCTCGTGGCAAATAATCTCTGCTTTTCACAGCCGCGTCAGAAAACGAATCTCTGATTCTCTGAAAATGCGCGCCCATCGCCGCGGCTAGGTCCGAAAGATAATTTGTCCCTCGCGGAGAATTCTCTTTCACGCTTTCGATTAAATCCGAAAGATAATGTCTGCTTTGCTCAGAATACTCTGCCCCTTTTACAGCCGCAGCCGAAAGCGACTCTCTTCCTCGTTGTTGCACTTTCGCGGCTATATCTGAAATATAATTGCCACTTTGCTCAGAAACATCTTGGATTGTCGCCTTTATGTCCGATGCAAAATTTCTGTTTTCCTGAGAATAGATGACGGCGCCGATACCTGTCATGAGAAGGACTAGCAAAATTCCAATTCCCACCCCATTTACTCTGCTCTTTGGGTAGGGTTTTCGCGGCCCCGCTTCCATGAAAAATTTCTCAAATTCCGGATGCCGCGTTTCCTTCCCGGTCGGTTCATCTGCCGACATTTCGTCCGGCTTTACTTCATCTCGACCTCTCGGTCTTTGAAGGTCGACTACCGAACCTGTCGGTTGAGTTTTAGACGGTACGGTAAGTTTCAAGTCGCGCGCCACCTCCTCGACCATCTCTGCTGAGACTTGTCGCTTTGCAGAAGCATAAGCAATCAGCAGGGCATTATCGCAAATGACATTGATGAGACGAGGAATCCCTTGTGAATTAAGGCTAATCCTCTCGACCGCCCTTGCTTCGAACAGTTCTTTTCCCTGATAGCCCGCCGTCTTGAGCCGGGAATTTATGTATGCGCCCACCTCTTCACTCGGGAGCGGAGCAAGTCGGCAACGAAGAGCTATCCGCTGCTTGAGATGGTGCAGCTCGGGCTGATCAAGCCTTCGCGCAAACTCCGGCTGCCCTATCAAGACGATTTGAATGAGCCTGTTTCTATCAGTTTCCAGGTTGGAGAGGAGCCGGAGTTCTTCAAGCAACTCGTCACTTAAGTCTTGAGCCTCATCGACCAAGATAGCGACAATGTGATCTTTTTTGAGCTGTTCGATCAAATAATCATTGAGCCTCGCCATCAGCGTGAACCGGTCTTGCCTGCCATAGGGTATTCCCAAGTCAGTCAAAATGGATCGAAGCAATTGGTTGAAGTTCAGTTTAGGATTAAAGATAAAAGCTGTGTGGACGGTGGATTCCACGCTTTGCATGAATGCTTTGAGTAGAGTCGTCTTTCCCGTTCCGACCTCACCGGTAATGACGATGAAACCCTTGCGGGCTTCAATACCGTGGCACAGTTTCGCAAATGCCTCACGATAAAGAGAGTTATCATAAGAGAATCGGAGATCGGGTGTGATGCTAAAAGGAAACTCCAATAATCCAAAGTGCGTCTCGTAAAGATGCCTACTTACCGATAGACCCATGGATCTTCCAATTTCGAACGCAGTTCCTTGCTGAGCCCCAGTTTAATCTTGAATGGTATGAGGCAAGGCTGATGCCAAACTCGAAATAGTGGATTAGGAGGAATTTAACGAAAAAGAATGCTGCTGGGAAATTCAAACTGAAGGGATTTCCTTCGCCTCTTAGTTCCGCACCCGCGACCTGCTGTTGTGAAATTCATTATTTCCTGTTCGAATCTCTCCTCCTTTATGTGTACTTAACTCTCGACGCAAGCAAATTTAGTTCATGTTCTTCGGTCCAGCCAAGGATTTATGATACTCGCGTCCACGTCTGTGCTAAAAAACGTACGACGCCGACTAGAAATCTGGACAGTCCCGAAAAACTCGATCTTCAGTTTCCCGACAATTCGCTTTATAAGTGTAGGGTTTTTTGACAGTCACCCTATGGCTGATCCAAATCAACCGGTCTTTCAGTAGCGGGCATATTGTTTGCTCTGACCACTCATGTGTTTTCGAACGGACATGTAATCCTCCGAGGCCGGCCCAAAAACAAAGGAGAGGATGCATTAGGACAACCCGGAGGAGACTGTCAACATCGAGAGCTAGTAAAGTTGTTTTCCGAGAGTCGAACTTATGTGGCGATTCTATTTTCGGGCCGGTTTCGCTAGGTGGTCGACGGAAAACAAGGACAAGCACTGAGGCGCACGGAAGTAGTCGCGATTCTTACTGCCTTACCTTAGCCCCACACTCCATACGGCCATTCTTTATTCCTTCACAAGCTCTCGCCCCGCGCCTCAGTTTGCTAGTTAAACCGACCCCTGGATTTTTTTTCGCTAGCCTCCCGCCGGGAAATAAGTACGACTGATAAAAATCAGAATCACCATCAGAACGACACCTACTGTTAGGCTCCATCCGATTAGTTTCTTTTCGATGGGTAGAAGCGGCTCATAAGGCATCTTCTGCATTTCTTGGCGGATGTTCGGTTGCTGTTCCATGTTTTACTCCTCCAGATTAGCTTACCGCCGGCGGTGGCTGCACACCGGCAAAAAAGATAAAAGAAATCACCAACCCAACCCATATCACAAAGCCAAAAAGACACAGCAGATAGACTGCCGCCAGCCTGCCGATACCTTCCTCCCAAAGCTTTTTGAAATTGCTCATCACACCGATCGTGAAAAAAGTCATCACAAAAAAGATACCGCGAAAGGTGTTGGCTTCGCCCATTGCTGACTTGAGCTTTGCGGTAAGCTCAGGCGTAGCCCCCAAAGCCATGACCAGAATTACCACGAAAGTCAGAACGTAACCGATAATAAATTTCGGAAAGCGCTCCCAGATCTCTGATGCCCTAGCTTTTTCACCCCCGCGCACTTCAATGCGGGTCGTCCAAATGTAGGCAAGAATGAAGGCCCAAATACCGATGAAGACATCGATGAAAACCTTCACCGTCGTAGTAGTGCCAAGGATCCAACCTTTCTGGAAATTCATTCCTCGCGCCGCCGCGTTCGCCAGGATCAGCGACTCCGTAATGCCGCCGCTTGCGACTGCGGCGCCGTCTGTTTTTACCGCAAGTCCCATCCATGCACCAGCTACCATGGGTTCGTGAGAAAGAAACGTTTGTGCGGCGAACGGCAAGATCAGTAGCTCAACAACGGAAAAGATCACAACCAGTGAAGCCACCATGATGGGAACCACGGGCCGAGCACGGATCGCACTGCCGGTGGCGATTGCTGCCGACACGCCACAGATGGAGATTCCAGAGGCGAGCGGTGCTGCCCATTCGCGGCTGAATTTGAACCACTTGCGCGCCACGAAATAGACTACGGCCCAATAGATGAGATAGGCTTCAATGATGGCGGCTAGGCCCCGGAACATTAAGGACGTTGCAAGGCTTAATTTTTCCGCCGCGGTGATACCAAGAAAGCCTCCTAGGATGACGATGGCGGTCTTGATGTACCACTCAGGCCGAACAGCCTCTTTCATCCATTCAGCAAGCCCGGGCAGAAAGTTTCCAATAACGAGGCCGGCGATCAACGCGACGATAAATCCGCCTTCATTAGTGAGTTTCAGAGACCAGCCGATGCCGAATTTCTGCATGTCAGCAGGCATGGTCACCGCGAAATTAGCGTAGCTTCCAACAATCCAGCATAGATAGCTGATCCAGAACACCACGCTGAAGCTGAGGGCGAACCCTTTCAGATCGGCGTTAAGTGTCGCCGCACCCACCGTGAGCACGACAAGTAAAGTTACATAGGTCGCAATGAGCGCTCCTATCCCGCCGATGCCAGCGTAGGCTTTGGAAACCGGTGCCAAAGCTTTGGAGATGTCATTCCACACGCTGGTGGTTACAACCCATCCTAGAATGTCTGCTCCAACGAGCACTCCGAGCGTGAGCAAAAAAATCAGCAAGCCGATCCAAACCGACAACCAGTCTTCACTCATCGTTTGGCGGTTCTGCTCCATATACCCCCCCTTAGTTTTTTTCACCGACTACCGCATCAAGTAATCTCCCCGCTTAGATTTCAGCGGCGGGAAACTGCTTGGCGGTCGGCGAATCAACTAAGTATATTAATCAGTTTAGTTAAGAATTAAGACCAAACTATAAGTAAACGGTAAACGCTGTCAAGCGCTTGAGCGACTAGGGTGGTGCTTGAGGAAATACCGAGCGCAGCGTCACAGCAAATTCAATCTGAGCAAGCCACTCATTAGTAGCGACGGAGACTGAAACGGCTTCCAACTTGAATCCCTCGGTGAAGGACCGAAGGAGAAATAATCGCAGCGCAAAAATGACAGTTAACTGGTGTTCGATATTTTGCCCGCAGATTGATTTCAGTAAGCTTCGTCGAGGATGAGTAGCACGATGATCAGGCAAAGGCTCATTATCAGCGTACAATTTTGAATCTTGATCTGAGTTAAAATCTCCTTGACAGCCCTTTCCCATGTGATAATTGTGCCGTCCTAACAAGCCTCCCCCATCTTTGGCACACCATCCTTTAGTGATGTGAGGCCCAACTGAGGAATCAACCGTTTCTCGGAGGGGGAAAATGCACAGAAGAGTTTAAGGCCAGCCGCTCTGGGACTTCACGGGCCGGGGTGTGCTGGCCTTTTTTGAGACCTACAACAAGGCCCGTACTCCGACAAATTGGGACCAAGTCAATCAGATTCATTAGCAATGCACTTTCGTTTTCCTTGTCGCCCACAATCGAAAGAGAGTCTCGTTGAATTCAAAAGGAGGTGCTTTATGCCTAGAGGAGTTATTTTAGTAGATTGGACAGATCAAGGCCGACGCACAATGAAAGACTCGCCTGATAGAGCCGAGGCGACCAAAGCCGAGGCGGCAAAACTGGGCGTTCAAGTCAAAGACCTCTTCTATACGCCAGGCGGACCACATGATGCTGCAATCCTCATTGAGGCAGAGGGTCCTGAGCCTATCAATAAGTTCATGTCGAGCATTCAATCGTTAGGCAACGTGAAAATGAAATTTATCCGGGCTTTCTCGATCGAAGAGATGCGCAAGATGGTCTAGTGGCTAATTGAATGAGTGACCAGCTGAACAGTTTGAGCATCCTAAGCACAAGTCGCTCTCGGCAGGAGGTTCTGGCTTTCAAATGTTCATTTTCCAGTAAACCCCTGCCGAGACGACATTGGATCGTCGTGGCAGACGTAACAGCAGCGAAACCCAAAAAGTTTTAACCCATACTAAAATACGGTGCTGGTGCTTCGTTGAGCCGGCAGAATGATATTTGGTAAGCTCGTTTTTCTGCGGACGCGTATTGGAATTCTGAGATTTAGCATTCGAGGTCGGTGGGCCTGGAATACGGAAGGAGGAAAAAGGTATGCCTATCGTCACAATCTACCGATGCGCATTCAGTACAACCGGGTGTTCGATTTGCACAAGCGTTCGAAGTCGGAGGGATGTGAAGGAGTTACCCATGCCTGTAAAAAATTGGGTGGACTCTTTGACTAGCCACAATATCAAGTACTAAGAACGCGGGTTACCTCTCCAAGTGTCATGAAATTCCTTATCTAACGGAACTTCCGACAAGGAATGTGCTCGCCGAAATCCTGCCTGTCTCTTTATTCCCCTCCCGAAATCCAGGAGCCGACCTCGTTATCGTGACTGGCGCAGGTCTTGCGCAAGTTCGACGAGATGGCCGTCGGGGTCGCGTACGTAAGCTGTCCGTTGTCCCCATAACCGATTCGTCGGCGGCACGACTGATAGAGCGCCGCGCGCAACCAATTCACTAAATGCCGCATCGACGTCAGCCACTTTAAAGCCGATCTCAAACCCCGGCGCCTTTGCAGCCGGCGCGTCTAAAGACATGCCCAAAGTTTTTGCCATGGCACTCCGAGTATAAAGGGCAAGCCGCGTGGCGCCTGTGTCAAGCTGCGCGTAATCTCCGGAGCGATGTCCGAGCCGAAGCCCCAAGACTCCCGTGTAGAAGTGCAACGCTCGATCCAGGTCCTCCACGATCAATATCATATAGTCAGGCGCGGTTAATTCCACAATTCGCTCGCCGTTTCGCTCGATCGCAGTCAGTAGATTAACGTCGTTCGCACGGCATCCATCACTTGAGGCAGTCCAATCTCGTTCCGGAGTTTCAACAGCAACGTTTCAACTTCTTTGGGGCTCCAATCTTTCTCTCGCCTCTCAGCCTGTGCGACCTATCTGTCCAGAATCGGCTCGATCAACAAGACATTCATGACTTAGGCCACCCCCCTTGCTTATTGTCCCTTTTAGGGTGTGCGTCAATCCACAGCTCGGAAAGGAGATAACCGATGGAAGTCTTTGACGCGGTGCGCACGGTGTTGGCCGTGCGTAATTACCAGGATAAACCAGTGTCGCCAGAGGTCGTCCGACGGACAGTTGAAGCGGGGCGATTGACGGGGAGCAATATGAACCGTCAACCTTGGCATTTCATTGTCGTCGAAAACCGCGATATGCTGGGGCAGCTGGGCGCACTGGCGAAAACCGGACCCTATAGGCACCGCTGGCGATTGTCGTAGCGATTGAAAAAACGCCGTTTTCGGTCTCGGATGCAAGCCGCGCGATCCAATCGATGGTCTTGACGGCGTGGTCGGAAGGGGTCGGCTCAAACTGGGTGGGGATTGGAAGAGGTGAAACCGCTCCTGAGCATCCCGGTAGAGCTGGAAGTATTGGTTATTATCCCGTTTGGTTATCCGGCTCAGCCGTCGGCAAGGGCAAGAAAAATCGCAAGTCGATCTCCGAAGTCGGCCATCTCGAGCGATTCGGCCAACCCTTCGAATGAGATTTTTTCTTGACCTCCTGATAAATTCGACAACGCAAGTTAAGAATCGCCCCCCCAAACGGTGATACAGACCAAAAAGTCCTCATCAGAGCCCGATCGGCAGTGACAAACTATGCGTCTTTGAGTTGAACTAAGGTGGTATTGAAGAGGAATGGTCGGGGCGACCGGATTTGAACCGGTGACCACACGCACCCCAAGCGTTTTAGGGTAAGATTAATTCCTTTTCAAAATCGAAAAGCCCTGGATTTCTCAGGAATTGTTGTACCGTGATCTCACACAACTTAACGCACGTTTTCGAGCAAAAAATAGAAAACTCCTCACCAAAGTCCTCACCAGATTTACAGGCGGTGAGACATTCCGTTCCTCGCACAATCACAACAATGAAAACCTATCACAGCGCACAACGATTTTCTATAAATTTCTCTTCTCTACACCGTTCCTCTCTGTAATCGTCTGGCTTGTCGAATGTTAATTTCTCATGCTCTCTTCGAAGCCTCTTGGCGCATTAACCCTAAGTCCGAGTTCGATTCTTGGCAGGCGCATCACTTTAAGAATCGAGCAATTTTCTCGATCGGCCAAATGGCAAGGGGTTGCCCATAAGGTTGCCCAACTAAAATGCGTCGCCCAACGTTTAGGAATCTTTGTTGGTGAGGGTTCGACTCCCTCCCTTCTCCGCCAAGAAAGGTATGGGAAACCAAGCGCTTACAAATTGCACCTCATCGCTATAGCCCATCGAGACGATATCACCCTAAATGTTGCTGAGAAAATCGCAGCACAATTCATGTCATGCACAAAGGCGGTCGAGATATATGCTTGTACAATCTATCATTGCGATATTTTTGGAGAGTTAATTAGAAAACAAGCAACCTGAAGGGCGCCTTTTCTCCCGTTGATCGTTTCGAATCTCAAAAATTAGAGCCGCTTTGGCGCCTTCAAAAGCTTCTCTCGCGACAATAGATTAACGCTCCAATATTTCATGCCCGCGGGGTATTTGCTTAATAGAGTCTAGCGGAAGCTGTCGAAACGAAGACCAACACTGTAGCTGGACTTACCGACGGGAGGCCTGATCGCGACCCGTCCTTTCCGCTGTCCGCATCACACGATCTCGGACACGCGGTTGGTCGGCGGCGGAACCGTTCCGAAACACCGCCGAAGTGTCGCTTGCCCACAATAGGGTTCTCTTCCTTGCGCGATGAACTACCGGAATCAGGCGCAACTCGTCTCAATCCTTTATGGATTAGTTTACTCTTTTCGTTTCTTCAGGTGATTCCCGGAAAAAGATGCATCTCACGCTCGGCAAAGCAATCGAGAACGCCTTGGGGTCTTCATGCATCTCGGCACAGAATCCTGGACGTTGAAACTTACCAGGTGCTGCCGGGCTGCAAACTTTCCGCCTACCGCGCAGCTCTACTGATCAGCAATCAGACGGCCTCCGTCCTAACCCAACGCCTCATCATGATTTTTCAAACAC
>WNFP01010382.1_pt1 | contig 12497 bp, 14 predicted proteins | sample 5400201 | NCBI WGS metagenome assembly WNFP01 (sample SAMN13153355, study PRJNA577476) | soil metagenome | isolation source: 115 cm saprolite under Madrone tree | place: USA:California | collected 2016-06-14
CAAAAGAACATTATCCCGCGTTGCATGATGTCTTGCTGGCTTCCATTGGTCCGGTAACCAGCGCAACCCTCAACCGGGCCGGGTTTAAGCCGGACATTGAGGCCAGCGAATACACCATGAAAGGGCTGGCGGAAGCGATTGCCGTGGAAGCGTTGGCCATCCATCCCGGCGAATAGCAATTATGAAGATTTCTTACCGCTGAGGACGCAGAGAACGCAAAGGAACAGCGGACGTAAAAGAGAACGGTTGTTTGTATTTGATAATTCTTGCCCGCCATTATGGACCAATATTGCAGCCGCACTTGGCCGGCTCAGCGTACTTCTTAAGAAACTCAGCGATCCGGGTTACAGCGTCAATCTGGTTTTCCACTCTGGCAAAGCCGTGGCCTTCGTTCTCATACACCTTGAGTTCAACCACGCCTCCGCGTTTCTTTACCGCCTGCGAGACTTGTTCCGCTTCCGTGCGCGGACAGCGGGGATCATTGCCGCCAGCCAGCAAAAATAGCGGCGCTTTGATCTGGTTGACGAAATTGATGGGTGAGCGGTCTTTGAATCGCGCCGTGTCTTTCATGGGATCGCCCATGTTGGCCAGAGCGTATTCACGGCCTGCGGGGTCTGTGTTTTCCATCTCGGTGAACCAGTTCACGAAGGGGACCCAGGGAACGCCTGCTGCCCAGATATCGGGCGCCTTCGTGACGGCCATCATGGTAAGGTAACCGCCATAGCTGCCGCCGAACACAGCTACTTTCTGGGGATCGATGAAGCCGGTTTTCTTGATCCACTCGGCGGCAGAGATTACGTCATCCAGGTCTCCGCCCCCCAGGTCAAAACGGTTGGCATCTTCAAATTCTTTGCCGTAGCCGGTGGAGCCGCGATAGTTCGGCGCGATCACGAAAAACCCTTGGTTCACCAGGTACTGTACGCTACGCACAAAGAAATCCTGATACTGAACGCCGGGCCCGCCGTGTATGAACACTACGGCAGCGTTCTTTCCGTTGCGTTCCGCGTTGTAAGGCACGTAAACAAAGGCCGGAATCTGCCACTTGCCGTCTTTGCTGGGATAGTGGACCAGAAAGGGCTCCACCATGTCTTCGCTGTGCACACCACCGACGAGAGATTGCGTGATCTGATGGGATTTCCGGGTTGCCAGATCGTATTCCCAAATGTCATTAGGCGCGTTCGCGCCTTCATGGTTATAGAGAAGGCGCGATCCATCGCGGCTGAAGGCCGTCTCGGCGCCGGCCAGCGAATTAATGCCTTGCGTTAAAGGAAGAGCCTGCGGCTGATGCGCCGCCAGGTCATAAAGAAAAATTGCCTGCTCGCCTTCCACATTGGCCATCCACGTTGCATGCTTGCCGTCGGGTGAAAATTTGCCGGAAGTGGTCTCCGATTTGTCGCTGGTCAGCCAGGTAATTTTCTTGCTGGTAACGTCAAGGAGCGCGGCGTTTTCGTAGCTGTTGCCGGCGTTGGAAGTGATCAACAGGGTCTTGCCGTCGGCTGAGATGTCCGTGGCCGCAAAGTTGTGTTCGCCTTCATGAGGTGTGAGGTTGGTGGCACGCCCATTTGCGACATTCGCAATAAAAACATTCGCGTCCTTACCGGAGGCGCTTTGCTGTGTGTACACAATCCATTTGCCGTCCCTGGACCATATGGGATTGTAGTTGCCCAACTGCGCAGGCGTATTGCTGGTTAAATGCGTGACTTTCTTGGTCAGCACCTCCATGATGTCGATCTCGACATTGGGTGACTGTTTGGCCTTCACCATGTAGGCCAGCTTCTCGCCGTCGGGCGAAAAGGCAGCGCCCGCCTCGGCCACTTCAGGCGTGTTGGTCAGGTTCACCACCTGGCCATTGGTGGTCGAAACCAGAAAAAGGTCCCACTGTTCATTACCGTCATAGTCAGAGTTGTAGGCGATCCAGCGGCCCTGGGGTGACCACGCAATATTGGCTTGCCGCTGGTTGCTGACGGTGAGCTGCGTGGGCCAGCCGCCTTGTGCCGGCACCAGCCAGATATTGTTGCGGCCGCTGATATTGCTGACGAATGCGATCTGCTTATTGTCAGGAGACCACGCGCTCTCACCGATCATGCGCGTCATATAAAGTTTTTCCACGCTGAGCGGCTGTACGTCGAATTTTTCTTTCGCGGTGATTCGTGCCGGATCGGTGATGATTTTGCCCGGCAGGGATGCTGCCCCCGGTTGAGACACTGCGGGAATTGCGAGAATCAAGGCGAACGTAAGCAATCCTATAGTTTGTATGCGCTTCATGCAGTTGGGCCGCCCCCCTCTGGGCCCGTTTAATTATGGCTGGGCTGTTTTGTGAATTTCCACCGTGGACCAGGTCTTGTCCGCGGCGTGGCAGATATTTTCCAGCGGACATTCGGCGCATTTGGGCCGCCGGGCAATACACAGCGCTCGTCCGTGATGGATGATCTGATGAGAGAACTCGATCCATTTCGGCTGCGGGATTACTTTCATCAGGTCCTGCTCAATGTTTTTGGGGTCGTCGGCGCGGGTCAGCTCCAGGCGGCGAGAGATGCGGTGCACATGGGTGTCTACCACCACGCCCACGCCCTGCCTGAACCAACTGCCGAGCACGACATTGGCGGTCTTGCGGGCTACGCCGGGCAAGGTGAGCAGTTTGTCCATTTCGTCCGGGACCTGGCCGCGAAAGTTTTCTACAATGCCGCGGGAAGCGCCAACCACGGACTTGGCCTTGTTGCGGTAAAAGCCGGTAGGCCGCAGATCGGGTTCAAGCTGTTCCGGCGTGGCCGCCGCCATGGCCTGGGGTGTGGGATACTTTTGAAAAAGCCCTGGCGTAACTTTATTTACCATTACGTCCGTACATTGCGCCGAGAGAATTGTTGCAATCAGCAGCTCCCAGGCGCTTGTATGATGCAAAGCGCAGATGACATTGGGGTATCTCTGGTCCAGTCGATTTAGAATGTCCTGGACGCGTTCCGGGGCGATTGGGTCATACTGGGTTTTTGCGGCTGGTTTGGCGGATTTAGACTTCAACGTTTTGGCCGGCCGTCCGGCGGGCGCTTTTGCAGCTTTGGCTTTGGCACCTGGCATAGACACAAAATCTAAAGCAGTGGGCTTACAATCACAAGAGCAAGGGGAGAAAAATGGTATCCACAACAAAGGCGGAAATGAACATGATCAGCGAGGAATTGCACTCGGTACCGCTGACAATTGACGGGTCCAGCGTGTTGCATCAGATGTTTCGTTTCCGCTGGGCTGAGTGGCGCAAACTAACGGCAGCCCAGCAGCATGAGATCGTAGCAGAAGCCTCTGCCGCGCTGGCCAAAATGGAGAATGACGTAGCCGGCCAAAGCGCTTTGTTTTCTTTATTAGGGCACAAAGGCGACCTGTTGCTGGTGCACTTCCGGAAATCCTTTGACCAGTTAAAGGCCGCTGAACTGGAGATCTCAAAGCTCCGGCTGAGCGACTATCTGGAACAGTCCACGTCTTATCTTTCCGTGGTCGAACTGGGACTCTATGAGTCCTCGGTAAAGTTGTATCGCACCTTTCGTGAGCAGGGAATTGTGCCGCACTCGCCGGAATGGGACGCGGCCATCGCTGACACGATTACACGCCAGACCGAAGCGATGCGCACACGTTTGTTCCCGCAGATTCCTCCCGCGCGCTATATCTGCTTTTATCCCATGGACCGCCGCCGCGGCGAAGATAAAAACTGGTATAGCCTCCCGATCGAAGAACGCCAACGGCAGATGGAAGAGCATGGCCTGGTGGGCCGCCGTTACGCCGGAACGGTCCGGCAAATCATCACCGGGTCCATCGGTTTTGACGATTGGGAGTGGGGCGTAGACCTGTTTGCCGACGATCCTCTTATATTTAAAAAACTGATTTATGAGATGCGGTTTGACGAAGTCAGCGCGGTTTACGCTCTCTTTGGAACATTTTACGTGGGCGTCCGCTGCCCGGCCGTGGGGTTAGAAGGTTTGTTCAGCGGCAAATTGCCGGATTGACGTTTTCACGCAGTAGTCAGTAGTCTTTCTTTCATGGTCAAAGCCGTTCAAGCCGGGCAAGTGTGGCGCAGTGACGAAAATGGGGACAACTATCTGGTCACAAAAGTTTACGCGGAAGTTTTCACGCAGTACGCCATGCTTCGTCCGGCCAAGGTAAGTGCGCCGGATGCGGAGACGATCCGCGTGAAGGTCGCCAAGGCGGAAGGCGGAATGACATTGCCCGGCTATACATTCACACAGGCTTCCCAGGATTTCTAGAAAAGAACCCACCGGATGATTGAAAAAATCATTGCCACACTGGCCGGATTCATCATTGCCGTAATCTCGAAGACCGGTTATCTGGGCGTACTTGCGCTGATGGCCATTGAATCCGCCTGCATTCCGCTGCCTTCAGAAATCATCATGCCATTTGCCGGATTTCTGGTGTACAAGGGTGAGTTCAACCTGCTTTGGGCGGCCACGGCAGGTGCCATCGGATGTAATGTGGGCTCGGTGCTCGCCTATGAGATCGGTTATTACGGTGGACGCCCGCTGGTGGAGCGCTATGGAGCGCATGTGTTTCTTGGCCGTCGCGAGTTGGACATGGCGGAGCGGTTTTTCGAGCGCTTTGGCTCCCCCGCAGTTCTTCTCGCACGGTTGTTGCCGGTAATCCGTACATTTATCGCGCTGCCCGCCGGCATTGCGCGCATGCCGCGCCTGCGCTTCCACGTTTATACCTTCGTGGGTTCCTGGCCATGGTGCTTTGTCCTGGCCTGGATCGGCATGAAGCTGGGCGAACACTGGGACAAGGACCCGCGCCTGAAGCAGTGGTTCCATCGCATGGATGCGGTAATCATCCTGCTTCTGCTGGCGGGGGCCGCCTGGTTTGTGTGGTCGCACTGGAAAAACCGCGTACGTGCTGAAGCATGAGCAGTTTACAAAGCACTCTCAATACGCGAGAATAACAGGTTTGCACTCATCATAAGGACGGTCCTGTACATTAATGGCTTCTTCCGTTGAAAAGACCACTGTAACCAAAACAACTGCAACAAAAATCGCCCCAGCCAAGGGCAAACTGGGCGTAATGATTGTTGGCATGGGAGCCGTGGCTACCACGTTCATTGCCGGTGTGGAGGCGATTCGCAAGGGAATCGCCAAGCCTATTGGATCGCTCACGCAAATGGGCACCATACGTCTGGGTAAGCGCACAGATGGCCGTTCGCCCAAGATCAGGCAAAGCGGTGTTTGACCGCAATTACGTGAAATTGCTGGACGGCAAACACGTGAAGAAGGGCAAGAACAAGAAAGACCTGGCGCAGCAATTGCGCGCTGATATCCGTGATTTCAAAAAGAAATCCAAGGCTGACCGCCTGGTGATGATCTGGTGCGCTTCCACGGAAAGTTTCTTGAAGCAGAGCGCCGTTCACGAATCGCTGGAGGCCTTTGAGCGGGGTCTGGAAAAGAACGACCCCAATATCGCGCCTTCAATGATCTATGCGTATGCAGCCCTGATGGAAGGCGTGCCTTTCGCCAATGGCGCCCCCAACCTTACGGTAGACATACCGGTCATGATGGAACTCTCCAAGGCCAACAATGCCCCGATTGCGGGCAAAGATTTCAAGACCGGACAGACGCTCATGAAGACCATTTTGGCTCCCGGCTTCAAGGCGCGCATGCTGGGCTTGAACGGCTGGTTTTCCACGAACATTTTGGGCAATCGTGATGGGGAAGTGCTGGAAGACCCGGGCTCATTTAAGACCAAGGAAGAATCCAAACTTTCCGTGCTTGACCGCATCCTGCAGCCGGAGCTGTATCCCGATCTTTACGGCAATATTCATCACAAGGTCCGCATTAACTATTACCCGCCGCGTGGTGATAACAAAGAAGGCTGGGACAATATTGATATCTTTGGCTGGCTTGGTTACCCAATGCAGATCAAAGTAGACTTCCTCTGCCGGGATTCGATTTTGGCCGCCCCCATTGTGCTTGATCTGGTGCTGTTTCTGGATCTGGCGAAGCGCAGTGAAGAGCTGTGCGGCCTGGGCGTGCAGGAGTGGCTGAGCTTCTATCTGAAGTCGCCTATGACAGTCCCGGGGCTTTATCCCGAACACGACTTGTTCATACAGTCGATGAAGCTCAAGAATACTTTGCGGCATATCAAGGGCGAACCCCTCATTACACATCTTGGACTGGAGTATTACGACTAACAGCCCACGTCATTCTGCAGGCAAGCATCACAATCTCATATGAAGCTGCGCTGGAGGTTGACGCTTGCCTGTGCCTTGGTCCTCACTGCAATACCAGCCTACCCGGCCGATGGAACGTTCCGCGGCCAGGTCATTGATCCGCCGGCAGGCCAGCCAATGATCGCGGGCTGGATCTTCGTGCAGGGGCGCAACCACATGCTCCGTCGGGTGGAGGTCTCACATGCATCTATAGTGTTTGGTGAGGACGTCCCCGCAAGCCAACGCCATAAATGCAATTCTGAGTGCCTGAGTGCGGGTCAGGAGGTACTGATTACCGCACAGCAGGACTCCGCGGGTGAGTGGCGAGCCAAGCGGGTGGAAATCCTTCAACTGACCTTGCACACCGCTCAAGACAGGCTTCAGGCCCGCTTTACTAAACTTAACGGTGTTTTCTCCGCTTTTTATGACATCTGGATAACCAAGGGGCTGGTATTATGCATCGCACCCTAAACAGGAGAAATCCAAAATTAGTAGAACGCGCGAAGTCCGGCGTTATAATGGCCTGTGTTAAATCGCAGGCGCGTTCTGGCAGGAGTGTGCTATGAAGTCTCGTTTGTCCATGCTTTCAGCGATTCTGGTTGCAGGGGTGTTTTTCTCAACCACTTCCTTTGCCCAGGACGATAAACAAAAACCGCAGACTCCCAGCAATGAGGCGCAGTCTGCCGCCACCGACCAAAGCCAATCCCAGCCAACAGCTAACGCGAAGCCCGATCAGGACCAAACGCCTGCCGTAGCTGACCAGGATCAAACCCAGCCGGCATCTGACCAGGACGACAAAGACAAAAAAAGCGACAAGAAGAGCAAAGAGAAAGATGCTAAAGCCAAGCATAATGGCGGGAAGAATGACGTGGATGCCATTGGGAACCGCAAGGTGGCCGGTTGGGATTGGTACTCCATTGAGAGTGAAATCCGCATGGGCAAGGAGTATGCCACCCAGATCGAAGCGAGCCTGAAACTGGTGAGCGATCCTGTCATCAATGAATATGTAAACCGGGTTGGTCAGAACCTGGTGCGGAATTCTGACGCTAAAGTGCCGTTCACCATCAAGGTGGTGGATTCTGACGTCATCAACGCTATGGCTCTTCCCGGCGGCTTTTTTTATGTGAACTCCGGCCTGATTCTGGCGGCGGACAATGAAGCGGAATTGGCTGGCGTAATGGCGCATGAAATTGCCCATGTGGCCGCCCGCCATACCACGCGGCAGCTCACACGCGCACAATTTGCCAACTACATGAGCCTTCCGTTGATCTTTATCGGCGGTGGAATTGGACTGGCCGCGCGCGAAGCTGCTGGTATCGGCCTCCCTATCACCTTCCTTAAATTCTCACGCGGCTTTGAAGCCGAGGCGGATTACCTTGGCATTCAGTACATGTATAAGGCCGGTTACGATCCGAACGAGTTTGTAAATTTCTTTGAGAAAATACAGGCGCAGGAAAAGAAGAAACCCGGATCCATGGCCAAGGTCTTTACTGACCATCCTCAAACTCCGGACCGCATCACCAAATCGCAAGAAGAGATTGCTACAATTTTGCCTGCCAAAGAGCAGTACATTGAAACCACATCCGAATTCAATGACATGAAATCCCGCTTGGCGGCCATTGAGAATCGGCACAAGGTGGAAGATTCAAACAATCCGAACAAACCCACCCTGCGCCGTGGGCAGGGGAATGCGTCATCGAAAGACGGCGATAAGAAAGACGATGACCGTCCTACGCTCAAGCGCCGGGATCAATGATAGAAACAGAGAATTCAGTTTAAAGGCGGCCCGAACAGCAGGCCGCCTTTGTTTTTAGGGCAAATGCAAATCGTCCCGAAAGCAGAGGATTCGAGCCAAAGCCACACGCGAGTGTGAATCGGCAAGCTTTGCAGAGGGCTTTCTGTGCAAAATATTGCACTCTCTAAGAGGAGTCTAATTAATTAAGTGTCAGGTTTTGGAAATATAAGGGGTAAAACAAGAAGGCGAACCTTACAAGGATTCGCCTTTAATACGAAGAAAAGGAGCAGTACGGGTGGCTTTATTTGCCGGCAAAAATCTCTGCTGATTTGGCAGCTAAACCATTGTGTTTTTGTGGGTTACCTTCAATCATCTTCATCTCATGCCAATCATAGGGGAATTCTTTGCCACAATCCAGGCAAGCCACATAGGTCCCCGTGACAGAAGCCGCCGCTGAGGCACGCTGTCCCGGCCTTTTTGTGATTGGAAAGCTGAAGTTCTTGTGATTACAACCGAACAGAACATCAAGAAGACTCGCCATAACTCACTTCCCCCTCTGAGCACCACAGGTTTCGCTTTTATTTCGGAAGCGTTGCCTTTGCCCCCAATAAGTAGATTTTACTACGGGCCATGAACTTTTGTCGCTTTAGTTCATGTTCTGCAGTAACGTTACATTAGATTCAGAGTTCCCGATAAAGGTTACATTGGGCAGTACAGAATTTTCCATAAAGCATGATGTAAAAAATACACGCATACATCATAAGTTATTGAATGTAAATAGTATTGATTATTCGTTGGCGGGGCTTTTTTCAGGCTTGGTTTTACCGCACCTGGTCATTATGGCTTGATGAAGGCGGCTTCGAAGATCCTCTGGCAGCTCGTAAATCTGGTTGTCACGGTAAATTTCAATGGTCTTCTTGGTGGTGTTCATGACCACGTGGCACTCGTGGCACCAATGGAGATGCTCATCCAGTTCCACTCGCAGGTTCTCATTGATCCTGCCGTCAAGGTAATCGGTCAACTCTTTCAAAAACTCTGTGCATTTCACCGTTGGCCGTCCCTGCCTTTTTTAGACTTAAAATACTTTGCCAAACGTTCCCGAAGCTGAAGGCGTGCCCGCAACAACCTGGATTTTACCGCAGGTATGCTCAAATCCAACATCTCTGCTGTTTCCTCCGTCGACAACCCTTCCACATCACGCAGGACGAAGACCGTGCGAAATCCAGGCGAAAGTCCCTGTATTGTTTTCTTCAGGATGTCGCCCAGTTCCGAGGTCCCGTATAGCTGCTCCGGATTAGGCGCCCAATCCGCCACTTCACGTGGAATGGAGCCTTCCTCCGTCTCAACGTCTTCGTCCAGTGAGACAGTCCGGTCATTGCGCCGACGGCGCAAACGCATCAACGCTTCATTCACGGCAATCCGAACCAGCCAGGTATAAAACTTTGAGTTGCCCTGGAATTGCTCTAGGTTCTGATACGCCTTGAGGAACGCGTCCTGGACAACATCCTGGGCGTCTTCCTCGTTATGCGTGATGTGCTGCGCTATGCGAAAGACATTGCGGTCATACCGCTTTACCAGCTCACTGAACGCTTCCAGATCGCCCTTTTTGGCGGCCTGGACAAGGACCAATTCGCTGGTAATATCTTCCTCGGCCTTCTTTTGGATGGTTTCCATGCCGCTCCGACTCAAAATTAATTTACTATGTTCTGCGTCTCGAATGTACCCTCAGAGCGAAATAAAAATATTAGAACGAAATAAAATAAGTGTTTCGCCGACGCTTTGTAAGCAGTAAGGTGTTAATTATCTTATCCAAATGGCCTTTATAGACATGAAGAAGCGCTTATGCACTCTTGTTTTTCTGCCGCTCGGAATATTGGGGTGCCGAAAACCCTCCGATCCAAATGCCGAGCATATCATTGTTGTGATGAAGAAATACTCTATCGATCCCGCGGTAATCCACGTTAAGGCCGGAAAGACCACGGAACTTGAGGTCTCTACGTCAGACGTCCAACATGGCTTTGACGTGCCCGAGTTGAGTATCAAGGAGCCGGTGCGTGAGGGCCAGCCAACCATTGTTACGCTCAAGTCTCCGCCGAAGGGCGATTACAAGGTTGTTTGTGGCATTATTTGCGGGCCACATCATGATGATATGGTCGCCCGGCTCGTGGTGGAATAAACAATTGGGAAGCCCGGTTGTTCTTGCTCCGACGAAAAGCACCCGCTTTCCGCATTCACGCAGGTAACGATTAAGATACTAAAATGGCAGGGACTTCAGTCATCTCATGGGTTGATACTGACCAAAAACACCATATAATCGCAACCACGGCATGCCACGTCCGATAGAAGTCCAAAATATTATCGAAGAGGCGGTCACCGAAGTTCTCGACGCAGCTTTACCGCAATTGCGCGCGCAGATCGTGCGTCGCGCGGTTGAAGCCGTTGAGCTGATGTTGCCTGCCGCCGGTTCTTCACCCACCGACCTTTTGAATGCAGCCGCCGGAGCCATTCAGGAATCCAGCTCCCAACCGGAGATCCTTCGTCATTTACTTGAGGGGGCGGCACGCTTTGCCGGGCGTGTAGTCCTGTTCGTTGTTAAAGGCAATACCGTTAACGGCTGGCAGGGAATTGGCTTCGATGACAATGAGGCGGTAAGGAATTTGAGTTTAAGTTCCAGCTCCGGATTGGCAGGTCAGGCGATTCAGAGCCGTTTGCCGGTGAGCGGTCCGGTGAGCGAATTCGATCCAGGTTTTATCGCCACTGTTCATGCTCCCGCTCAGGACACCTGCCGGGTATTGCCGTTGCTGGTAAAAGACAAAGTTGCAGCCGTGATCTATGCGGATGCAGGCATCGTGCCGGGCGGAGATTTGGACGAATCCGGCCTGCAGGCCCTGACTCGTTTTGCCGCAATTTGGCTGGAGCTAACGGCTCTCAGGAAAGCCGGGGCGGTTTCAGTGCCGGAAGAAACTCCAGCCACCGCGGCTGCCGTTGCCAGCCCTGCCGCAGTGGTCAGTGCGCCCGCTGCCGGCGGCGAAGAGGATGAATTACACAAAAAGGCCCGACGCTTTGCCAAACTGCTGGTGGAAGAAATTAAGCTGTACAATCAACCCAAGGTGGAAGAGGGCAGACAGCATCGGGATTTATATGACCGCTTGAAGGTCGATATTGAAAAGAGCCGTGCGACCTATGACAAGCGTTATGCTGAATCGCCCGTGGCTTCAGCCGATTACTTTACCCTGGAACTTATTCGTATTTTGGCGGACAGTGACGCGACGCTGATGGGCGCCGGCTTTCCGCGATAGAAGACAGTTGAATCACGTGTTGGTCAGACGTTTCTTACTTATCTCCCTCTCCTTGCTGGGCACGGCAAGGCCGGCGGTCTTTCACGGCCAGACATCCGTGAAGAAGTCCCATTCCAGTTCATCACAGAAAAAGTCAGCGCAAAAAACGTCCGCGACAACGCGCAAACTGGGGCACATCAAACGCGCATTTGTGGCATCAGCGGAACTGCGTCCCATGGCGCAACAGTTGCTTGAGAACCGGACACCACAAGCCTACCAGGGTGTGGAGACATACGCGCGCAAGCATGCCAACGACGATGCTGGACCGCTGGCATGGCTGGTGATTGGCTACGCGCACTATCTTGACAAAGACTATGTCAATGCACGGTCAGCGTGGGAGCGCAGCAAGCCATTGGAGCCGGTGCTGGGCGATACTCTGGATTACCTGAAAGCGGCGGCATATCGGGGCGAGACCAGCCATCCGGAAGTTGTAAAGACCCTGGATGCGTTTGCCGAAAGATATCCCGATTCACTCCACATGCACGATGCCGCACTTCTGTATGCGGGAAGTTTGATCGCCACCGGCGAGCCCCAACGGGCAGCGGCCTACATGGAAAAGCATCGTCAACCCGTGAAGTCGGATACGGAAATGATGCTGGCACGCGCTTACGCGGCTTATGGTGAGCAGGCAAAAGCCAGAGAGATTTTTCATAAGATTTATTTTGAAATGCCCACCAGCGCGGAAGCTGATGCTGCGGCCCTTGAGCTGCGCGGATTGGGTGAGATGCAGCCGGCGGGCAGTTTTGAGCAGCGGCATGTGCGCGCCGGGTTGCTCACTAAAGCCAGGCGCTTTCAGGATGCAGTCAATGAGTTGAGTCCGCTTGTGGAGCAGGCGTCCCCGGACCATGTGGTAGACATGCAAGTAGAGTTTGCCGCCGCTCTGTATCGAGTGCGCAAAAAGGACGATGCCCAGGGTCTTTTTGAGGGCGTTTTGCAGAACAAAACAGCCTCCACGGATGCCAAGGCGCAGGTCCTCTACTTTCTCGCGGAGATCGCCCGCGACAAAGACGATGGCCAGAAAAACCGCGATTATGTCACGCAATTGCGCTTGCTTGCACCCGATAGCACATGGATGCAGGACGCGCTGCTTTCCGCCGGCAACATGTATATGCTTCGCCGTGATTATGACGTGGCTGTTCCTTTCTATGCAGAGATCTATCAGCGACAGAAAAATGGGCGCTTTTCCCCGTATACGCACTGGAAGACCGCATGGCTGACATTTCGCATGGGA
>WNFP01003583.1_pt1 | contig 12494 bp, 10 predicted proteins | sample 5400201 | NCBI WGS metagenome assembly WNFP01 (sample SAMN13153355, study PRJNA577476) | soil metagenome | isolation source: 115 cm saprolite under Madrone tree | place: USA:California | collected 2016-06-14
CGGCGGAGCTGTCGCAGGAGGTCTCGCGCCTGCGCCAGGACGTCGCGGATCGTCTGGGCGATCCGGCCGAGGCGACGGCCTGGCTCGCGGCCGAGATCGGTCTTTCCGAAGCGGCGGCTCGCCAGATGGTCGAGTACTTGGGTGCCGCACAGCAGATACTCGGCGTGATCCCGACGCAGCAGACGCTGGTTCTGGAGCGCTTCTTCGACGAAGCGGGCGGGATGCAGCTCGTGCTGCACGCGCCCTTCGGGAGCAGGGTCAACCGCGCCTGGGGGCTGGCGCTGCGCAAGCGCTTCTGTCGCAGCTTCAACTTCGAGCTTCAGGCCGCGGCCACGGAGGACGCGATCGTGCTGTCGCTCGGGCCCCAGCACTCCTTCCCGCTCGAGGATGTGTTCCAGTACCTGAAGCCCGCCACGGCCGAGCATCTGCTGGTGCAGGCGATGCTCGACGCGCCGATGTTCGGCACCCGCTGGCGCTGGAACGCCACGCGCGCCCTCGCCCTCTTGCGCCATACCGGCGGCAAGCGCGTGCCGATGCCGATCCAACGCATGCGTGCCGAGGATCTGCTCGCCGCGGTCTTTCCGGCGCAAGTAGCGTGCGGCGACAACCACGTGGGCCCGATCGTTCCTCCGCGGCATCCGCTCGTCGACGAGACCCTCGCCAACTGCCTGCACGAAGCGATGGACGTCGATGGTCTCCGTGCCGTGCTCAGCGCGATCGAGCGCGGCACGATCCAGACGGTCGCGGTCGAGACTCCTGCACCCTCGCCGATGTCGCACGAGATCCTGAACGCCAATCCCTACGCCTACCTCGACGATGCGCCGCTCGAGGAGCGCCGCGCCCGCGCGGTCGCGCTGCGCCGCACCGATCCCGACCTCGCCACCGGCATCGGCGCGCTCGACATGGCGGCAATCGACGAGGTGCGCCGACAGGCGTGGCCCGACGTGCGCGATCCCGACGAGCTGCACGACGCGCTCTTGAGCCTCGCCGTGCTGCCGGTCGAGGATCTCGGCGAGTGGGACGCGTTTGCCGAGGCGCTCCGCGCGTCCGGCCGAATCGCCGACGTGCGCTGGAACGACGGCGCGCGCGAGCGGCGCGCCGTCGTCGCGACGGAGCGGCTCGCGATCGCACGCCTTGCCCTCGGTGACGTGCGCGTCGCCCTCAGCGCCGACGGAGAACGCCACGCGGCCGCCTACCCCGACGTCGACGGCGACGCGGAGTCGGCACGCACCGCGATCGTGCGCGGCTGGGTCGAGTGCGTCGGACCGACGACCGTCGCGCAGCTCGCGGCGCGGATCGGCCTCGCCGCGGCCGCCGTCGACGCTGCCCTGGCACGCCTCGAAACCGAAGGCATCGTGCTGCAGGGACGATTCACGCCGGGCGTGGCGGACGTCGAGTGGTGCGAGCGTCGTCTCCTCGCCCGCATTCACCGGATGACGATCGGCCGGCTGCGGCGCGAGATCGAGCCGGTGCAGCCGGCGGACTTCTTGCGCTACCTCTTCCGCTGGCAGCACCTGATGCCGACCACCCGCCTTCACGGTCGCGACGGTCTCGCCGCCGTGATCCGCCAGCTGCACGGCCTCGAGCTGCCGGCGCCGTCGTGGGAGCAGAGCGTGCTCGCGGCGCGCGTCGAGGACTACGAGCCGGCGCTGCTCGACGAGCTCTGCCTCGGCGGCGTCGTCGCGTGGGGACGGTTCTCCCCGCCCGCGGTCTCCGGGCGCGACGTCGAGTCCGTCACATCGGACGCACGCGCGGACCGCGGCGAGGCCGGACGCGATCACGGCCGTCGTCGGCGTGCTGCACCGACGCGCGTCGCGCCTCTCGCGCTCGCCCTCCGTGACGACTTGGGGCCGCTCCTCGCCGCGCGCGGCGAGCCCGGCGACGCGCCGCTCTCGCACGATGCACGCCTGATCGCGGACTTCCTCGCACGTGAGGGCGCGTCGTTTCTCGGCGACATCGCGCGTGCGACCGGGCTCCTACCGAGTGCCGCCGAGGATGCACTGTGGGAGCTCGTCGCGCGCGGACTCGTGACCGGCGACGGCTTCGCCGGCCTGCGCGCGCTGCTCGCACCGCCTGAGTCGCCGCGCCCTGAGCGCCGCTTGCGGGCGCTCCGCGGCGGGCGCGCGGCCCGCCGGCCGCTGCCGATCGGCCGTTGGTCGCTCCTCCGTGCGCGGCCGGTCGACGCGCGATCGGCGGACGTCGTGGAAGACGCGGCACGGCAGCTCCTGCGCCGCTACGGCGTCGTCGTACGCGAGCTCCTCGCCCGCGAGACGCTCGTACCGCCGTGGCGGACGCTCCTCGGCGTGTATCGGCGACTCGAGGCGCGCGGCGAGGTGCGCGGCGGCCGCTTCATCGCCGGGCTCGTCGGCGAGCAGTTCGCGCTCCCGGAAGCCGTCGAAGCGCTCCGCGCGACACGCCGCGAGGACGATCACGCCCATGTCGTCGTCGTGGCCGCCGGCGATCCGTTGAACCTCGTCGGCATCTTGACGCCCGGCGCGCGGGTGTCGCCGCTCTCCGGTCAGGTGATCGCCTTCGCCGACGGCGCCCCGATCGAGATCGGCGATCTCGGCGCCGTCCGCAGCCGCCTACGCAGCCGCGCCCTCGGCGGCAGCTGAGTACTCAGACGTGGTTGCGCAGCAGCAGCTCCTTCGGATGCGGGCTCAAGTAGACCTGGCCCTTCACGGACGCGACGTCGTGGCGGTCGGCGTGATGGCGCAACAGTGTGATCGGGACGACGAGCGGCACGAGCCCGCGTCGGTAGTCGTCGATCACGCCGGCGAGCTCGCGACGCTCCCCGGAAGAGAGATGCTCGCGGCAGAATCCGGCGATGTGCTGCAGGACGTCGACGTGCTTCTTCACCGTCGCCGGAACCGCGAGCGCCACCATGAGCTCCTCGCCGTAGCGCTGCGCGGGCGCGGCGGGCCGCGCGCCGCCATGCGCCGCGACGAGACGTCCGAGCGCGGCGTACGCGCGTGGGCTATGCGCCAACACGAGGAACTTGTGCGCGGTGTGGAACGCGACGAGCGCACCACGCGTCGGGCGGTCGGCGAGCAAGGAACGCCATCGCCGGTAACAGAAGATGCGCTCGATGAAGTTCTCGCGCAGGACGGGATCTTGCAGCCGCCCCTCCTCCTCGACGGGAATCGCCGGGTACGCGGCCGTGAACGCCGCGGCGAACAGTCCGCGACCGCGCCGCGCCGGCGGTCCGTTCGCGCCGTACACGCGCACGCGCTCGACGCCGCAGCTCGGTGAGTCCTTCTTGAAGACGTAGCCGGAGAGATCGAGCGCAGCGAGCGCCCGCACCCGCGCCGCCGCGAAGCGCCGCATGGCCGCCGTATGGTCGCGACCTGTTTTGGTCCCCATCATACGCGGCGCGTCGGGGTTGCCGACGAGGTGGACCGCCTCGCGCGGCGTTCCCATCCCGAGCTCGACCTCCGGGCAGACAGGCACCCACTCGACGTAGGGCGCGAGGACGTCGGTGAGAAAACGGTCGCGCTTGTGGCCACCGTCGAAGCGCACCGCGGCGCCGAGGAGACAGCTGCTGACGCCCAGGCGCAGCGGCCGCTCGTCGCTCCAACTGGCACGCGAAGCAGCACCGGAAGCCACGACCGGCAGTGTACCGAGGGTTCGGCATGCCGGCCACGGCGGGCAATTGCATTCGTGCGAACGTGTCGCCATCATGCGCCGAAATCTCAAATCGGGGAGGAGGCCGCATCCATGTATCGAATGATCGCCATCGCCATGCTCGCGCTGTCCGTCGCCGCGTGCTCGCGCGGCAACCAGGTCGCCGTCGCCACGTTGCAGCCGAAGAGCGGCACGCAGGTGACCGGCACGGTGACGTTCTCGCAGAAGGGCGACAAGGTCGAGGTCGTCGCCAACGTGAAGACCCTTTCTCCGGGTAAGCACGGCATCCACGTGCACGAGAAGGGCGACTGCAGCGCGTCCGACGCGTCGTCCGCGGGCGGCCACTTCGCGCCGGGCGGCGGCCAGCACGCCGGGCCCACCGAACCGAAGCGTCACGCCGGCGATCTCGGCAACCTCGAGGCCGACGCCAACGGCAACGCGACCTTCACCATCACGACCGACGCCCTGCGCGTCGGCTCCGGCGATCGCGACGTCATCGGCAAAGCGATCATCATCCACGGCGACCCGGACGATCTCACGACGCAACCGTCCGGAAACTCCGGCGGCCGCATCGCCTGCGGCGTCATCGAGAAGAAGGAAGACTAACTGGTGACACCCCCGCGTGTGTTCGCGAGCTCACAGACACGCGCGAGGGTGTCGATCTCGGTGACGGGCTTGTCGTCGCGCACCCGGACGATGCGCGGGAAGCGCAGCGCGTAGCCGGCGGCGTGTCGGCTCGAGCGCTGCACCGTATCGAAGGTGATCTCGAGGACAACCTCCGGCCGCACGCGGTGGAAACCGCCGACACGCTCCAGCGTCAGCGCCTCGAAACGACCCGTCATGGCCGCGATCTCCGCGTCGGTGAGGCCGTTGTAGGCTTTGCCGATGGTCAAGAGCGTCGGATCGTCCTCGGACGCGCGCACGGCGAACGTGTAGTCGGAGAGGACGGCGCGCCGCCGGCCATGGCCGCGCTCGACGGCGACCACGACGACGTCGAGAGTCGCGAGCGCACGCTTCAGCTTGATCCAGGCGCCGCCGCGGCGGCCCGGCGCGTACGGTGACCCCGGATCCTTGGCGATGATGCCCTCGTTGCCGGCGGCGCGCGCGGCGACGAATGCCGCCTCGACCGCAGACGCGTCACCGACGAGGCGCATCGGCGCGAGGCGGATGCTGACGCCGGGCCACGCGATGGCCTCGAGGCGCAACCGGCGTGCGGTGTACGGTTCGTCGACGACGAGCGCACCGTCGGCCGCCAGCACGTCGTAGGCGACGAACGCGACCGGCACCTCCGCGAGCAGGTCGGCGCCGGGGCGCTTGCGTCCGAGCCGCCGCTGTAGCGCGCTGAACGGCAGCGCGCGCTACGGCGTCCGCGGATCGTAAGCAATGAGCTCGCCGTCGAGAACGAGACCCGCCGGCAGCGCCGCGAGCGCGGCCGTCACCTCGGGGTAGCCGTGGTCGATCGCGTCGAGCGTCCGTGAGAAGAGCACGACGCGGCCGTCACCGACGTGCGCTTGGGCGCGAATGCCGTCGTATTTGTCCTCGACCACGAACGGTGCCGGCAGCGCCTCCGCAACGGCCTCCGCCGTCGGCAACGGCTGTGCAAGCATGAAGCCGATCGGATGGAAGAGCGCGAGCGCCGCCGTCGCGAGCGCGTCGCGACGCGCGAGCTGCGCCACCTCGCCGACATCGCCGCGGAGGAGATTGGCACGGCGGACGGCGGCGAGCGGGCGCCCGAACGTCTTCGCGATCGCCTCCTCCACCTGCGCCTCCTTGAGACCGATCCGCAGCTCGCCGCCGAGGAGCTTGAGAAGATACCGCGCCTCGAGCGCGCCGAGCGTCGCGAGCATCTCGCGCATCGCCGCGCGCCGCGTGTTCGTGCCGGCCGCGGCGGACAGCGCGCGGCAGAAGCGCTCGACCGCGGCGAGCGTCGTGCCGCGCGCCGCGCGGCCGGCGAGCACTTCGCCGGCGAGATCCCCGAGATCGCCGTGTGCGACGTAGCGCTCGCCGAGCTCGCCCTCGTCGCGCCCGCTCACCGCCGCGAGCGCGCCGAAGACGATCGCGCCGCCGACTTGCGTCGTCCCGGCGTCGTGGCGCGGGAATACGGTGCCGGAGAAGAATCGCGCTGCGATCGCCAGCGACGCGTCGTCGAGCCGTGGCAGATAGTCAGCGAGGAGCGCGCCCTTTTCCAGACGCCGTGTCGTAGCGCGGATCGCGTCCGCGACCTCCGCCCACGCGTGCAGCGTCGAAGTCTCGGAACCGTCGGTCACGCGATCATTCTATCGACATGCACGCCGCTGTCGCGGAGGCGGCCGTCGTGTCACGACCGCTTCGGCGCGTCGCGTCCCGTCAGATAGTCGCCGAGGATGCCCTTCGTGTGCTCCGCCTCGTGGCAATACGCGCAGAGGTTCTCCCAATTGCTGCCGTCGGGCGGGTTGTTCTCGTGGTTGCCGTCTTTGTGGTGAACGGTGAGGAGATGCAGCGTGTCGGCCTCGAACTCGCGGGCGCAGCGCGCGCAGATCCAGCCGTAGAGCGCGAGCGAGCGCTCGCGGTAGCCCTGCGTGCGCGCCATCTGTTTCGTCTTCGCCTCGCGCACGAGATCCTCGAGCGACGGGCGCGTCGCGTCGCTGGGACGCGCCGATTCGGGACCGGAAGCACGGCGGCGCGACGGCCGGAAGCTCCGCGTCATGGCGCGCCTACAGCCGGAGGATGTCGGGCAGCTCTTCGGGCGTGAAGCGCACGCCGACGTAGAACCCACCGAAGAGCCCGTAGAGCGCGCTCGCCGCGTCGAAGCGCATCTCGTAGACGACGTCGCGAATCGCCTTCAGGTCGCGCGCGAAGAGCGTCACGCCCCACTCCCAATCGTCGAGACCGGTCGCGCTGGTGATGAGCTGGGTGATGCGGCTCGCGTAGCGGCGGCCGGAGTCGCCGTGACCCTGCATGAGCTTCTTCCGCTCGTCGAACGGCAGCGTGTACCAGTTGCGCGCCGCCTCGCGCGCCTTGGCCATCGGGTAGAAGCAGACGATCGGAAAATCCTCCGGGAGACGCGGATGGAGCCGCGCCTCCATGTACGCCGCGATGCGCTTCCGAAACGTCTCCATCTTTGCCGTGAAATCCGGCGACGTCGGGTCGATCTTCTGCTCCTCGATGAGGGTTCGCGCCCAATCGGCGTCGGTCGTGACGTACTCGCTCGCTTCGGAGAGCGAGAGGAACGTGCACACCGGCTCGAGACACGCGCCGAACGCCGTCGCCGCGACCTCCTGCGCGAGCTGCTGGTGGCGGCGCAGATCGGGGTGGACCGCCATCAGACCGACGTCGCCCTTGCCGACGAGCGCGAGCGGCACGAGCTGGAGTCCTTCCTCACCGAGCGCGCCGGCGAGCCAGGCGCGCATCTCGCCGACCGCCGCCGTGCGCTGCGCGTCGGAGAGCGCGCGCCAGCGCGTGCGATCGATGCGATAGAACCAATGAGAAACGGTCCAGCCGCTGGAGGGGACGAGCGCGTCGGGCATGGGCGGGATTCTAGGAGCCGCGGTTCGGAGGGTCAATTCGCGGCCGACGCTCAACGCATCACCGCACCGGCGACCGCGAGAAGCAGCAACGCGAGCAGGGTCGAGTTGAGCATGCTCGAGATCGTGTGCAGGCGGAGATAACGCTCGTCGTCGCCGGTCTGCAGCGCGCGTAAACGCGGGAGCAGCACGTACTGCGAGATCAGGCTGCAGAGCAGCCCACCGGCAACGGGGAGTGCCAACCGCAACGCCTCGGGAATCGGCAAGCCGCTGCTGCGCGCCAGCGACACCGCCGCGAGCGCGACGAACCCGCATACGATGCACGCGGTGTAGTAGCGCGGGAAGAGACGTCGCAGGAGGCGGGTCGCGTCGCCGGGGGCGCTGGTGCCGTGAATCGTCGGCAGGACGAGAAACGAGAACGACACGACGGTTCCGAGCCACACCGCAACCGCCATCACGAACACGAAGCGCAGCACCGCCGACGTTCTTCGCACGACGGTCGTTGCGGTCGCAACCCGCGCGGCGGAAGCCGCTATCGTGGACGACGACGGCGATGCTTGGCGGGGACGCGATGCGGCTGCTAGGACTTTTCGGCAGCCAGGAGACGTCGATGAACAACCGCGAATCCTTCTTCCCCCATCACGACGTGCACGTCGGTAAGGATCTCGGCGGGCGCACCGTCGTCGTCGACGAGCGCGACGTCGCGAGGTACGAGGCCGGCACCGGCGGACCGGCAGCGCGGCTCGGCGTCGCCGACGCGCGCGTCGCCCCTGCCCTGCTCTACCACTCCGAGGTCTACCGCAGCCTCTCGTGGTACCTGCCCAACGTCTTCGGCAACCTGCACGCGCGCCAAGAGTGGGAGCTGTTCTCCCCGCTGGTCGTCGGCGAAACGGTCCGCACACGCTCGACCGTCGTCGAGCGGTACTCGAAGCGCAACCGCGAGTACGTCGTGAACGAGGTCCTGATCACCGACGCCGACGGGCGCTGGCTGCAGCGCAGCCGCACGCACCAGAGCTTTCTCGCCGAGGAGGGCCGCGGCGAGATCGTCGTCGATCGCGACCGCGAGAAGCGCGCCGACCGGCAGTTCACGATCGGCGACGGCGACGGCGAGGAGATCGCGCCGCTGGCGCGTACGATCACGCACGCGATGTGCGAGGCGTTCTCGGGGCCGGAGAAGAACTACCACACCGATCAGGAGATGGCGCGCGCGCTCGGCTTCCCCGACATCGTCGTGCAGGGGATGCTTTCGGTCTGCTTCGTCGCCGAGCTGATGGCGCACGCGTTCGGGATCGGCTGGCATGTCGCGGGGAAGCTCGACGTGCGCCTGGTGAACGTCGTCTGGCCGAACGACACGCTCACGACGCGCGGGAAGGTCCGCGAGGAAGTCGCCGAGGGCAGCCGGCGACGCGCGCTCCTCGACGTGTGGTGCGAGAAGTCGGACGGCACGAAGACCGTCGTCGGCACCGCGAGCGCGCTGCGCTGACGTGACTCACCGCGCATCAGCGCGATCGCCACGCACGCACCGCGGCCACGTCCGCCGCGGTCTAGTCGTCGCCACTGTCGCGTTCTTCCTCGGCGGGGTCGCGGCTGCCCGTCCGCCGCTCATCGCGGCTGCCGGGGCGACCATCACCGTCCCCGCGGTGACGGACGCGACGTTACTGCCGCCTATGGTCGCGGTTCAGGTCCGCGACGCCACAAACCGCCCCCTGCCGTTGCACGCGGGCAACGCCGAGGGCCGCGACGATCTGCCGGTGCTCGCCGTCCTCGATACCGGCGCCAGCGCGCACGTGCTGTCGCACGATACGGCGGCGCGGCTCGGCGTGCGCACGGACGGCGGCGCACGCTGGATCGAGACCGGCCTCACGGGCGAGCACCCGCTCGCCGTGTCGACGGCATACGCGCTCGCGATCGACGCCGGCGCGCCGCTCGTCTTGCCGGCGCAGCGCCTGCTCGTGAACGACGTCGAAGCGAACGCGGCGGCGCCGCTGACAGTTGCCGCCGCGATCGACATCGTCGGTATGCCGGCCCTGGAGCACACGGCAGTCGAGCTGCGATTCGCGAATCCGCTCGCGCCGCCGGCCGTCGCCTTCCTCCCGTCCAGCCGCGCGCCGAACGCGACACAATGGGTACCGCTCGCGATCGTCGATTTCAGTCGCCGCCGTCATCCCGGCAATCATGGCGCGCCGCCGACACTCGCCGGCAATCCGGTCCTCCGCGGCGTGCGCGTCGTGCGTGGCGGGCACACCGCCCAGGGCGATTGGCTCCTCGACACCGGTGCGGCGGTGACGATCGTCTCGACGGCAGCGGCACGCGCGCTCGGTCTCACCGAGCCGGCGCCGCTCGCGGCGCCGGTCGGCGGAATCGCCGGCGCCGGACGCACCCTCCCCGGCTGGCACGTGGACCGCATCGAGCTGCCGACGACCACGGGCGGCGTGATCGCGATCGGCGACGCCGCGGTATTCGCGCAGGACATCACGACCACGAGCGATGACGGCACGCGCACGACACTCGATGGCGTCATCGGGAGCAATCTGCTCGCGGCGTTCGCGTGCGTCGTGATCGACGCGCCGCACGGCCGCCTCGGTCTCGACCCGCCGGCCGCGGCGAAACGCTGAGCGTCATCGGACGCGCGCCGCGCGCACGCCGCGTGTCAGAACACCGCATAGCCGCCGTCGATCACGAACGTGTCGCCGGTGTGGTACGCGCTCGCGCCGCTCGCGAGATAGACGGCGATGCCGCCGAAGTCGGCGGGCTCGCCCCAGCGGCGCGCCGGAATGCGCGGCAGGATCTTCCGCCGCCGCGTCTCGTGCGCGAGCGCCGCCGACGTCATCGGGGTGTCGATCCAACCCGGAAGGACGGCGTTGGCGCGGATGCCGGCGCGCAAGCTCGACGGCGAGCCCGCGCATCATCGAGATGATGCCGCCTTTCGTCGCCGCGTAGTGCTCGCTCCGCGCCGCGCCCTCGATCGCGGCGAGGCTGCTCGTCACGACGAGCGATCCGCCGCTGCCGCGCGCGACCATGTGGCGGGCGGCGGCGCGCAGCGTGAAGAACGCGCCGTCGAGGTTGACGCGCAGCACGCGCCGCCACTCGTCGGCCGTCATGTCGACGAAGGACGGGCCGCCGCCGGCGACGCCGGCGTTGGCGAAGCACGCGTCGACGCGGCCGAGCTCGCCGACCGTGTGGGCGAGCGCCGCGTCGACTTGCGCTTCGTCGCCGACGTCGCAGCGCAGCGCCAGGACGCGCCCGCCGTGCGTCGCGAGCGTCGTCGCCGCGGCGGCGTTCTTGGTCTCGTCAGTGCCCCAGATGCACACCGCGGCACCGGCGGCGGCGAGCGCCTCGGCCATGCCGAGGCCGATGCCGCTGTTGCCGCCGGTCACGAGCGCGACGCTACCGCTCAGGTCGAAAGGGGCGTACGCCATCGCGTTCTTCGACCGGCCGCGCCCGTCATGCGTGCGGCGCCGGGGTGGCCGTCCGCACGGGCACGCCGTCGTGCAGCCGCGACGCGTCGCCGGTCGCGAGCGCCTCGCCGCCCGTGAGGCCGTCGAGGATCTGCACCTGATCGCCGAGCTCGGTACCGATCATGACCGCTTGGCGGCGCACGCGGCCGTCGGCGACGACCCAGACGTAGCGTCCATGCCCGTCCTCGCGCAGCGCGGCGCGCGGGATCATCACCACCGTGCCACCTTGTGTCTGCGGCCTCGCCTCGGCGAGAAAGTTGATGCGTACGCTCATGTCGGGCAGGAGCTTCTCGTCGGGATGGGGGATCTGCACCTCGATCTTGAGCGTTCCCTTCTGCCGGTTCACCTGCGGGTAGAGCTTCACGACGTGCGCCGCGTAGGCGCGGTCCGGATACGCGTCGGGGACGACCTCGGCGTCCTGTCCCATCCGAATCCGGTGCAGGTCGGACTCGTTGATGTCGATCTCGGCGCGCAGATCCTCCAGGTTCGCCATGCGGATCAAATCGCCCGCACCCTCGAAGCCGCCCGGGACGGCGATCTCGCCGACCTCCTTCATCTTCGCGAGCACGACCCCGTCGCGCGGCGCGCGCAGCACCGTGTAGTCGAGCTGCACCTTCGCTTGCGCGATCTGCGCGCGCAGCTGCTCGATCGTCGCACGGTCGACGGCCGCTCGGTTCACGGCGATGTCGAGGTCGGCGCGCGAGACCACGCGTTGCGCGTGCAAGGCCTCCATGCGGCGCAGATCGGCCTCGTGCAGCGCCAGGTTCGCCTCGGCGGTCAGCAGCGCCGCCTCCGCCTGCTCGACCGCTGCCCGATAGTCGCGGTCGTCGAGCGCGACGAGCGGATCGCCGGCGTGCACCGATTGGCCCTCCTCGACGTAGTAGCGCTCGATCCGCCCCGGCACCCGCACACCGATCGAGATGTACTTCTCGCCGGTCACGACGTAGCCCGAGCCCGAGAGGACGGTGCCGCGGACCGGCGTGTCCGTGGCGGTCGCAGTCACCACCTGCACCTCGGGAGCACGGCCGGCGCCGACGCGCATGCCGACCCAGAATCCGAGGACCACCAACGCGGCGAGCGTCGCCCAGAGACGCCACCAGCGCCGGCGCGCCGGCGCTGCCGTTGCCGCGTCGTCGCGGTCGATGCGCAGCGAGGCGAGCTCGCTGCGCAAGCGCTCGTCGCCCTCCGTCGGTCGCGGCGTGCTCATGCCTTGCGGAGCGCCTCCACCGGCCGCAGACTCGCGGCGTGCCACGCCGGCAGGAGCCCACCGGCGAGGCCGATCACGCTCGCGAAGACGAGCGCGACGCCGAGGTCGCCGGCGCCCACCCGCAACGTGACGACGTTGATCGTGTACGTCTGTGCGCCGAACGCGATGCCGCCGAGCACGGCACGCAGGACGACCGCGACGAGCAGCGTCCCGACGGCGCCCGCCGCGAAACCGACCAGCGACAGCACGACGGATTCGAGGACGAACGCACGCAGGATCGTGCCGCGCGAGAAGCCGAGCGCGCGCAGCGTGCCGATCTCGACTGTCCGGCTCTGCACCGCCGCAAACATCGTATTCGCGGCGCCGAACCCGGCCGCGATACCGATCGGGACCGCGAGAATCAGAAGTAGGACGTACAAGGTCCCGGCGCTTTTCGCCTGCTCCGCGTAGTACTCGACCTCGGAGGTCGCCTGCAGCGCGTAGCGCGGGTCGCTCTCGATGCGGTCGATGAGCGCCTTTCGGTCGGCGCCGGGCGCGAGCTTCAGCCGGATCCCCGAGTAGGGAAACGGCCGCGTCGCGTCGCGGGCGATGTCGCGGGCGTCGCCCCAGATCTCACTTTCGAAGGACGAGCCATTCGATTCGAGAATGCCGACGACGCGGTAATTCCGCCGCCCGAAAAAGAGCTCGGCGCCGATCTCGGCG
>WNFP01003751.1_pt1 | contig 12493 bp, 12 predicted proteins | sample 5400201 | NCBI WGS metagenome assembly WNFP01 (sample SAMN13153355, study PRJNA577476) | soil metagenome | isolation source: 115 cm saprolite under Madrone tree | place: USA:California | collected 2016-06-14
CGGCACGCTGGTTCAGTTCGGCAAAGCCTCGGGTTTTCCGGAACCAATCAATCCATTTGAGCTGGCACCCCGAGCGCTTTATCTGACATGGGCAATTTTGCCCCACTACAACAACACTCCAGAAGCTCTCGCTGCCTCTTCGGCCGATCTCTTCCACGGCATAAAGTCGGGAATCCTCAAGGTCGACCCAACGAACATCTATCGCTTTGATCAACTGATCCACGCGCATCAGCAACTCGAACAGCGACGCACCGTCGGCGCAACAGTACTGCACGTCTAGACACCGAGTCCGCTCAATGCGGGCAGGTGAAGCAGAAAGTACGACAAAGCGCTGCCCTCATCGAGAACAGCAATCAGCGGGCTTCATTCGATCGCTGAAAACCCGCGATTACCCGTTTTCAAACTCGTCGGAGAACGATGCCGCCGCCACCCGGGCGGAGTAAACTCGCCAACCTCCCTGATGCCGCATTGTTACACACCAGAGCCGTCCTCAGAGGCCACTGGGATCGCATAAATGCCTAAGGAGTGCCTAAGCAATTTATATCCCCTTGATCGAACTTCCGTAAGTGCCTCAGCCTGTGTGAGCCGGCAGTCGGGTTCGAACCGACGACCTGCTGATTACAAATTAGTGGCTGCTAATGATCTGGCGTGTGCCGAAGTGAACGATTATGACCCACAAAACGGCTTGTAGACAAGCTTCATGAGCTTCTCTACGGTCTATGGCATCAGCTCATGGCAGGCCACAAAAGATCAGGGATGAAGCAAAAAAGTGTCCAAGATCTTGCATTGCTTGGACACTTTGCGAAAACCGATATCCGCTATTGGCAACGAACAGTCTTCCGGCAAACCTACACGCGCAACGGCAAGACCCTGGTGACAAAAAACTGGGCAATGAAAATTGCTCATGACGGACGACGTGAGACTTTTCCTCTCGGGACGCCAAATAAAGCGGCGGCAGCCGCCAGGGCTCGTGATATTTATCTGTCATTGGTGGCCAATGGATGGGATGCGACATTGGCGAAATTTAAGAAGCTCAGTGCGGCCGCGCGTGCTCTCAACGTTGAGCAACCGTGCACGATTGGCGAATTCTTGGAAGCGATTGCTCGGACCACGACTAATCAAAGCACTGTGGAGGACTATGCACGAGCCTTCCGTCAAATCGTCTCCGACATATTTGGCCTTTCGAACAACAAACGGAAGTACGACTATCAGTCTGGAGGCCGGGCGGAATGGTTGTCGAAGGTTCATGCGATCAGCTTGGCAGAAGTAACGCCTGCGAAAGTACAGGAATGGAAACGGTCGTTTTTGGCCAGGGCTGGTTCGGATGCTACCGCATTGCGGACGGCGCGGATATCCTTGAACGCCATCATGAGACGGGCGCGCAGCTTGTTTTCGCCCAGGAAGCTGCGACACATGGCGTTGACGTTGCCAAGGCCGTTGCCCTTCGAAGGAGTGGAGTTCGAAGCGCGGCAGTCGATGAAGTACCGCTCAGGAATTGATATGGAGAAGTTGATTGCGCACGCACGCCAAGAAATCGAAGATAACGATCCTGAAGCCTACAAAGTGTTTCTGCTCGCTATCGGACTGGGACTGCGGCGCAAAGAAATTGATTTGCTTGAATGGCCGTCGTTTCGTTGGAACGAAAACGTCGTTCGGATAGAACCCACTCGGTATTTTCATCCGAAGAGCGAGGATTCCATTGCCGACTTGCCGGTTGATCCAGAGCTGATGGACATCTTTCGCAAATACTACGCTGGAACCAAGGGATCATTTGTGATCAGAAGCCGACGTCCGCCCTTACCTCCGCGGCCGCATCAGTATTTTCGATGTGATCCTATCTTCGATAGACTTGTCGTCTGGCTCCGAAAGCACGGACTGCATGGTAACAAGCCACTTCACACACTACGCAAAGAATACGGTTCGTTGCTCACGAGAACATATGGTATTCATGCCGCTTCCCGCGCCTTACGACACGTGGACCTGCGAACCACTTCCGAACACTATAGCGATTCGACGGCGCGGGCGACACCGGGCGTTGGACGCCTATTGGTTGATTGAGTCGGAACAGCTAATTCAAGGTCGCCAGAAAAGCGACCCCGGCTTTCCGAGGCTTCTCAACAGCTTCATGCAGCTGCTCAGGTTCCTTCGTCGTCGCCCTTCGGCCGCCGTCATGGCTCGATGCCTCCTCGCTCGTGTCGTCTCTCCTCACATCATGTCAGCTGCCGATAACGAAGCGAGTGTCCCGCAATTTCCAGAGAAAAGTGCGGCGTCGACGCGCTTATGCTAATAGTACCCACGCCAAAAGAACCTGAGGATTGGAACTTACTCTCTTACTCTCGCATCGGGGTTGGCGGGCATTTATCAGCGCATCAGAAAACTAACCGACCCCACCGCAAGCGCGATGACTTTGGTGTTGGCCCGTACGCCGTCAATGACCAAGCGTTCAATTGGTTGATGCGGCTGGCCAGGTCTGCATGTCCAAGGTTGATCAGCCAATTTGCGCTCAACCAATAATACCGTCTGGGTAAAGCTGATAAAATTCAAAATCGTGATTCGGGAGGATGATATCAGCCTCTCCTTTGATGAACCTTAAACCACTGATCCACTCGTCCATATTCCAAACTGGGCCGATTGGCCACTCGTGTCTTAGGTTGGTGTAGTTGTACAGGAAGTCACTAGCAATACAGACCCGCCCTTTTGCGGTTTCGGCAAGAATGGCCATCTGCCCGGGAGAATGCCCGCCTACCCTGATAAGCTCAATATGTTTGCTGAGCTTTAAATTCCCCTCGATCGGAATGAGACGGTCGCTGACATTTGTAATCTTGTGCGACCATTCTCTGTAATAGAAGGTTGCGAATTTGGGTGGGCTAATTAGCATGGGAATTTCGGACCGTTGCACGATGAATCGCGCATTTTGGAATAGTTCCGTGTTCCCAATATGATCGAAATGCAGATGCGTTAAAACTACGACGTCGATATCTTCAGGTTTCAAACCTTTTGCCGCTAAACCGTTCACGATTTCCTGCTCCTTACTCTTCCGAGCGATGTAATCGATGCCGTACTGGTATTGAAGCTGCATGATTTCTTCACAATTTCCCAATCCGGTATCAATCAGGATGCGGGAGTCTTCCCCATCGATAAACCACACCGGTACGGGAACCATGAGCCCGGGCTCGAACGTACCATCTCGGTTGTATTTACGTTCTTTATGCCCGTATGGAAGCAGCTCTTCCTTTTTCACTAACGGATGCCTCTCAGGCGCGCCGAAGACGCTGGTTGAATAGCTGCTTTCCAATTCACCCGTCAAAATATTATGGACTCGAACACTCATGTCACCCGCGCCTATCTATTATTAAACTGTCAAAGTCCGGTCTCGTTCTCTCCGTATTTCTTGATGTACTGTTCCTGGACTTTATCGCCCCAAAAAGCGTCATACGGGACTTTTTCGGGAATCAGCTTGTCTACCTCGACAAAATAATAGTTGTCATTATCCCAAGTGCGCTTCCAATTGGCATATCCACTCTCTTCCAAAATGTCCTTTTGCACTGCCCTTGCATTTTTTGGATACGCCTCAATCTCATTCCAATACTTTTTGAAATCTTCCACGGTCATCTTCGCACCGGTTTCAGAATTCAAACGATCAGTAATCGTTTTTCCGATTTCGTCCTGATTCGCATCCGTGTAACGGATGATCTTGAACATAACGTGCTGCAGCTTAAGCAGCGCTTCTGGGTTGTTTTCCGCAAACCCCTTAATCGTTATCCATCCGTTAAGTGGCACCGGCGCCAGATCCGAGCCCGTAAGTAGCGTTAAATAGCCTTCCTTGTTCAGGCGGGTTCTTTGGGGAATTCCTCCCAAATAGGCATCACCGGTCCCGGAGATGAATGCCGCCAAGCCTTGATCCGGATCCATATCGATAATTTTGAAATCGCTGCGATCCAACCCGTTGTTGTGTGTTGCTCCCACAACAGCCTTCCCCATGTCAGTTCCCATAGTCGTGACGAACGTTTTGGACCTCAATTGCTGAATGGTCGCCTTTACCGCCTCTGGGTGGGCCATTCCTTCTTTTTCAAAGTCATTCACCGTCTTCAGGCCTATGTTAGGCCTTCCCATTAATGCAGCGCCTTTCGCAAAGATGTTCCAAGGATACCAGAAGACTAGATCCGGTTGTTTATTGTAAACAGACACCACACCGGTCGTGTTATAGACCGCGACGTCAACAGCGCTTGAAGCAACCGCAGGTATGATCGCGTTCCATGCTAATGTCTTAAATTCGACATCCAACCCTTCCTTCTCGAACCAGCCCTTTTCTTTTCCAATGATCGGAAGCAGCGTATCCTGAAAAGGAGAAAGGCCGATCGTCATTTTCGTGAGATCTTTTCCGCTCGATGCAGCGAGCAATGGCAGACATACGGCTAAAATCACCGCCAACAACTTGAAGACAACACATCTATTTTGATATTTCATAATTAAACCTCCGTAGCTTTTTGCGCGCTCTTAACCTTCCATTGAGTTACCTCCTATTTCTCAGTCCATCTGGTGATGTAGTCACTGCAGACTTTCAACAGGCTTTCGAGCAGGAAAGCCTCGATCCCGATGATCAAAGTTCCTATAATAACGACTTCCGTATTCAACGTCCGGCTCGCCTGCATGATTAGATAACCGATACCGTATTCAGCCCCCATAAATTCAGCCGCGACCGTGATCGCGAAAGCTATGGCAATCCCAATGCGAAATCCGCTCAACAGTTCGGGCACAATGGCAGGGAGCACAACGGTGAGGTAAATCTTTGTCTCTGAAGCGCCCAACGATCTTGCCGCCTGCACAAAAACTGGATTGACGTTTCTTGCAGAAACAATCGTATTAACAACCAGGACCATAAAGCAGGCCAAACTGGTGAGGAAAATCTTCCCATTATCGCCGATACCAAACCAGACGATAACGAGCGGTATCAATGCAACCGGTGGGACCGGACGAAGGCCTTCGATGACAGGCGAAAGAATCGCCTGAATAAATCGGCTTCGCACCATCAACAGTCCGACGATGATTCCAAAGAAAGAGCCTGTTAACCAGCTTACGACTACCCGAATCAGGGTTGCTAGAGCGTGTGACCAGATGCGTTGATGCATCTGGAGGAAAGTTTCCCATACCGAATAAGGGGCGGGAAAATAGAGCGGTTTTACTACCTTTATTCCGGCAGTGAGTAGCCACCATAGGAAGAACAGCACGAGCAACGTAAGCAAGCTAACGCCCAACCAACTGAGTTGGCTCCATGACGCGGCGTCTGGTTCTCCTTTCTTCGTCGTCAGATCTGCGTTAGGCATGGAGCTCCCTCCCTTTTAGAATGGCGTCAATTTCCTTACGCATGGCCTGAAATCCTGGCTCCAACTTCAAGCCTATGTTGCGCGGTTTTGGAAAGGGAACTTCGATGCGCTTCTTGATGTTTGGCGGACGTCGTGTCATTACAAGGACTTCGTCTCCGAGAAATACTGCTTCTTCAATGTCATGCGTGATAAAGATCAGGCTTTTCTGCTCGTTATAGCTCAGTTCAATCAGATCCTTCTGCATCAATTCCTTCGTCATGACATCGAGAGATCCGAAGGGTTCGTCCATCAGTAAGATTTCTGGCTTATTGGCGTAAGCTCGGGCGATATCCACCCTTTTCTTCATTCCACCCGAAAGCTGCTTCGGGTAGTGATTAGCAACGTCTTTTAGCCCAACCTTCTCTAGGTATTCGTCGATTCGCTGAGCCCATTGACGCCGTGGAATGCCCCGTACTTTCGGACCGTATTCTAGGTTTTGGCGCACGGTTAACCATGGGAACACGGAATCCCTCTGAAAAACCACCGCTCGATCGGGCCCAGGGCCCTTAACCGGTCTACCGTTGATTTTGACGATTCCCGAAGTGGGAGTCAGGAATCCAGAAATCAAGTTCAATATGGTGGTCTTTCCACATCCTGACGGCCCGACGATGCACAGCGTTCTGCCCCTTTTGACTGCGAAGGTGATATCGGATAATACGGTTATTTTGCCGCTGGGCGTGGAGAACGTTTTGGTTACGTTTTCCAAGCTGATAAGTGTTTGATCCGCAGATTCGTTTGAAAGCATTCTCACTTGAGTGCTAATCCTCGTTGCCGCTACCGTAGGCTCTCCGATAAGCATTTACATAAGGCTTGCAAAGCTTGCGTGTTAACGCGCAGCCAAAGAATCGCGACCGCTTCGAACAAGCCTTGGTTACTTGATTCTTTAGATAACTCTTGGCCGCGATCGTTGCAAAGAGCGGGCTCGTTATCGGCTAAGCAGCTGCGGCATTTGCTGATTGGCACCACGAATGGCCTCATCGGACAATTCATCCTCGTCTGCTGGGTCGTTTCCCTCGCGTACTAGGATCATCGCCGCCTTTGAGATGGAGCACGCGGTTAAGGGACGAAGCTGGAAGTGGCGGCTCGTGGCACTCCAGGTCTCCTGCTTGCGGATCTTAGCAACTTCGCTGGTTGCAGCCCGGAACAGTTCATTCAATTCTGTCATTTCCCTGATCACGATGAGACTCCGCCAGCAGCCCCGGCACTCGGCTGCTCGCCGCCCGCTGACCGACCATCGGCCACAGTCCGCGTAGAAACCTGCGGCGATCGGTTTGCGACGCGCTCGAGAACCACGAGCAAAAGAAGCAGAAGTCCCTGGGCAATTCGTTGGTAGTAGGCCGGCACGTCAAACAGGTTCAGCCCGTTACCGAGCAAGCCAATGCACAACAATCCACCAAGCGAGCCGAAGGCGGAGCCAACTCCTCCGGACAAACTCGCGCCGCCAAGCAACACGGCAGTGATGACGTTAAGCGCAGTATTTTCGCCGATGATGGGCGAACCGGTGTTCAAGCGCGCCGCCAGCACAATTCCGGAGATCCCGGCGGTGAAGCTGCAGGTCGCGTAGGACAACATCTTTAGGCGATCGGTCGCGATACCTGACGATCGTGCCGATTCCTCGTTGCCACCGAGGGCATAAACCTCACGGCCGATCTTGAGATAGGTCAGGAGCATATGGCATAGCACAAAGGCCGCGACGAAGATCAGCCCCGGCAGCGGAAAGCCGCCGAATATGGTGGCGCGCCCCAGTGACATGAAGGCAGGGTCGGTTCCCGGAACCGGTTGAGCGTTAGCGTAAGTCATGACCAGGCCACGCACGACCACCATAGTGCCCAGAGTCGCAATGAAGGGATTCACACGCAGACGGGTGATCAAGGTACCGTTGGCAAGGCCGACCGTTGACGCCACTACCAGTGCGAGCACGACTGCAACAGGTTTGCCGAGCGGTAGCGCTTTAACAACGATGACGCCAGACAGCGCCACAACGGAGCCGATCGAAAGGTCAAAGCCGCCGCCAATCATCACGATCGTCATCCCCATGACCATGACGCCTTCGACCGCGACCGCCACGACCAAATTCTGCAGGTTTGCTACGGACCAGAATCCTTGTCCAAGCACGCTGACCCAAACTAATAGCACGATCAGGAACCACAGGGTGCGTAGACGCAGTAATGTCGTGAATCGGGAATTCATCGCTCGTCCACCTTGGCGGAGGCTCCCAGTGCGACTGCGACCACGAGGATGATGCCTTGCACCAGGAGCTGCATGTTAAAGGGAAGGTTGAATAGGCGCATTCCATTGGCGACGACGCCCAGAATGAGCACGCCGGCGAATGTATGGAGAACATTGCCTCGGCCCCCGGAAAGCCGAGCGCCACCGAGTACGACGGCCGTAAGCGCCGAGAACTCATAGCCGATGCCAACCGTTGGATCCAGATTGCGCACTCGTGACGCAAGGATGATTCCGCTGACCGATGCTCCCGCGGCTGAAATTAAGTATGCATACAGAACGTAACGCGCTACCGGCACGCCCACCAGGCGCGCCGCTTCTGCATTGCCCCCGATCGCCCGCACGTATCGGCCGAAAAGGGTGCGCGTCATCAGCAGGTGGCAAAGCGTGGTGACAAGCAGAAACAGGTATACGGGGACAGGTATGCCAAAGAGATATCCGCCACTGAGGGCGAAGTAGAACGGCGTGGCATTGTCGACGCGAACGTGCTGGCCCGCAACGTAAAGGAGGACGCAGCCAGTTACTACAAACTGCATGCCGACCGTAACAATGATCGAGTTTGCGCGCAGGAAACCGATTATCAGCCCGTTGGCCGCACCCACGGTACAGCCGAGAGCGAGGGGAACGAGGATGGCCAGAAGGGTACGTGGCAGATCCACCGGCTGCATCTGCACCGATACGACGGCGGCTAGTGTCAGGATGGAGCCTACCGAGAGATCGAAGTTGCTGCTGATGAGGACTACGACGACTCCGATCGCGACGATTCCGACAATCGACACCTGGCGAAGGATATTGAGAAGATTCCCAGTGGTAAGGAAGTTGGAAGAGGTTGTGGCCAGTAGCACCATCACCGCGACCAGCACCAACCAGACCCATTCGCGCCCCACCAAGGCCGAAACGCGGCTGACCGGATCGCGCCGACGCATGGCGGAATTAGGCGTTGGGCTAGAGTCCAAGGACATAGCTGCCCACCATTTCTTGGCTTGCCTGCTCTCCTGCCGCCTCGGCGACCAAACGCCCGTCGCGCATTACCAGGATACGATCGCTCAGCAACAAGATCTCCGGGAGCTCTGACGAAACAAAGACGATCGCCGTGCCCTGCCGCGCCAGGAGATGCAGAAACTCATGAATCTCAGCTTTGGCCCCAACGTCGATTCCGCGGGTCGGCTCATCAACGATCAGAACCTTAGGTCTCACCGCCAACCAACGCGCTAGGACGACCTTCTGTTGGTTGCCTCCGGAGAGGTTCGCCACCGTTTGATCAAGCGACGCGGCAACAATGTTGAGCCGGTTAACGAACTCCGACGCGGTACGTAGCTCAGCGACTTGGTCAACCAGGTGCAGGCCGCCTCTGCCGGAGCCGGGAAGCACGATGTTCTCTTCTACGCTCATCTGCAGGAACAGCGCCTGTTCCTTGCGGTTCTCAGGCACGAAGCCAATTCCTGCGCGGATTGCTCGGCGAGGATCGCCAGGCTCGAGTCGTTTCCCCTCTATCATCACGTGTCCAACATCTGGTCGGTCGGCCCCAAAGATTGCTCGCACAACTTCGGTCCGGCCTGACCCAACCAAACCGGCGAATCCTACGATCTCGCCTGAATGGGCGACGAAGCTGATTTCGCAAAAACTTCCGCGACGCGCTAATCCGGCAACTTCAAGCACACGTCGGCCCGGTACTCCGCTCGCCACCGCTCTTGTTTCATGCAGCTCGCGTCCAACCATCAAGTTGACCAGACGATCGCGAGTAAGCCTTCTGACTGGTTCGGTGCCGACTTTGTGTCCATCGCGCAGCACTGTCACGCGCTCGGCCAGGGCAAACACCTCCTCTAATCGGTGCGTTACAAAGACGATCGTCTTACCGTGGTACTTGAGTTCGCGAACAACCTCCCAGAGCTTTTCCGCTTCGTGATAGCTGAGTGACGAGGTGGGTTCGTCCATAATGATCAAGTCCGCGCGCGCGGCCAGGCTCTTAGCAATTTCCACCATCTGCTGAAGACCGATTGGTAGCTGCCCTGCAGGCATCTCGAGGTCGAGTGTCAGCCCGAGTTGGGCGAGGGTTCGCGCAGCCTCCCGCCTTAGCACGGGCCAGTCGACGAACCCCGGTCCTCGGGTCGGCAGCGAACCCAGAAAGATGTTCTCGGCAACCGTCATGTGCGGGATCACGGTAAGTTCCTGATAAATGACAGAAATTCCTAAAGCTCGGGCTTGGGCGGGATTGTGGAATGAGACCTCCTTGCCTTTGAACACAATTTGCCCCGCGTCCGGCCGCAGATTGCCTCCCACGATCTTAATAAGTGTGGACTTGCCTGCGCCATTCTCGCCGACCAAGGCGTGAATCTCCTGCCCCTGAAGTTCAACGGAAACATCTTGCAGCGCTTGGATACCGCCGAACCGCTTGGAAATATTCGCCAGCTTAAGAACAGGCATAGCGGCAGCCGACGCCTGATCAGCCAGCATCGGGATCATCGGATTCCTCCCATCGAGTGCACAGCAATAAAAGTCGCATTAGATGCAATTGCCCACGCCTACCGACGCGGCGCCGTTCTTGAGCAGCAACTTTGCAGTTTAAAGTAGACACAGGTCCTGCCGCCGCGGATGGTGCGATATCCGATACGTCCGCCGTATTAATCTGGTGAGGCAGAGCGAGAAGACCCATCAGTTGGTGGGCAGACATGGATGGCCGAATGCGATTGACCAGCATCATGATAGGAATATTTTAAGCAAACATTTTTTGCTTCCGGAATCCACCCGCCGAGCGGCGATAGCATATCCGATTACGCATCGCGGCAGTGAAAGGAGCACACAGTGGCCAAAGAACGCTCTACCCTGATTTGGAAGTCCGCGCTCGGCATCGCGGCGGCCTCGGTGATTGCCGCAACGGCTGCCTTGGCCGCTGAAAAGGTGGTTATCGGCCTGTCGCAGCCCAACCTCGGTTGGCCCTATATCGCGGCCTACACCAAAGCATTCCAGGAGGCGGCCGCGAAGAAGGGAAATGTCGAGGTGATTGCCCTGAGTGGCGAGGGGGACATCGCCAAGCAGTCGCGCGACATGGATAGCCTGATCGCGAAAAAAGTGAACATCATTCTCGTTTGCTCGCTCGACGGCAACGCGATTGTTCCCTCCATAAAGGCCGCCCATGACGCGAACATCCCGGTTCTCGCAGTTTCGAACGAGCCGGCCAGCAGCGCCAATAATTACCTGACCGGTTATTCTGGTCCCGACGACTACGTTCAGGGCAAAATCGCTGCTGAGCTGCTTAATGACGCACTGGGTGGCAAGGGCAACATTGTGATTATCGAGGGAACACCAGGCCAGAGCACCACCGCGGCGCGGACCAAGGGACTGATGGACAGATTCGCCGAGCTAAAGTCGAACATTCAGATCCTGGGAAAACAAACTGCAAATTGGGATCCGGTGCAGGCCAAAACGGTGATGGAAGACTTCCTCACCACATACGGCGATAAGATCAATGGCGTGTTCAGTCAGGATGACAACACCGCGGCTGCAGCAGCCGAGGTTATTAAGGCTGCGGGTAAGCTCCCGGCAATAAAGGTTGTGGGTACCGGTGGAAGCAAGAATGGCGTCCAGGCGATCCGCGACGGCCTAGTCTATGGCACAATGAACCAGTCTCCCTCCGCGGATGCCCAACAGGGCCTTGAGATCGCTCTGGGGATCGTAGCTGGGAAGCCCCCCGAACAAAAACGGACGATCATTCCCATGCCAAAGATTACCGCCGCGAACGTTAGCCAGTTCCAGGGCGAATGGTGAGCGTACCGCGGAGGTGGTCGAGACTTTTGCTGCGGGCGAATCGCCCGCGACCAAGCAGTTGAGTCACGACCAGAATTAGCATGCCTGAGCAGCCCAAAATGGTCGCGCCGAAGCAGGCTTACGCCCTCGGCATGAAGATCTATGATAACGACTGGTACCTACGGTTCGCGCTATCTTACGATGACGCGGCAAAACTCCTACGCGACTGGGGCGTGACTTTTGTAATTGCGCAGTGCCGGTTTATGCCCATGCCGGACAGTGCGGTGAAAAGCGAGGTTCCTCCTGATCTAGCTGAGCGGTACACAAGCTACGACGACAGAAAGTTCCGTGACGCTTTGGGGCGGTCCGGCATTCTCTACGTGCCGAGCTGCATCATGTTTTTCGATCCGGCCGCGCTGGCGGCTGATCCGTCTCTCGCAGCAATCGATGCCGCAGGCAAACGCATGGAACGCATCGACTGGTACGTAGGAATACCGCCGACGCGTCGCACCCATGTTAGCGCCAAGCTGCGCGCCATTGAGACGGCGGTGCGCGCTCTCGAGCCGGACGCCATTCATCTTGGCTTCATGCGCTGGCCCGGATTCTGGGAATTGTGGATGCCGCACCATCGCCGAGAAAATTTCCCGGAATACAGTTACGATCACGAGACCCTGCAGCGCTTCCAAGCAGAAACGGGGATCCTGCTGTCCACCCTCGATCCGCCAGCAGCAGCGTCCTTGATCGCCGAGCGAGCGAACCAAATCTGGGTAGACTGGAAGTGCCGCGTGGTCGTCGATGTGATTCGCGAGGTCAGGGAAGCGGCTCGCCGGGTTCGCCCGGACATTCAGATAGTGTTGAACACGGTTCCCTTCGGCAGGTTCGATTTCGATAACGCCTTTGCTGGTTGTTGAACGGGTCATGGCCTATCACCAAATACTAAAGAGGCCACCGGAGTGGATTCCACGTATCGGTGACGAAGTGAAGGCGCGTACCGGCCGAACCACCGTGTGCACGCTGCAAGGCGTGCCGCTCTATCTTGAAGGCATGCACGCAAAGGAAAAACGTGCACGGACGCTTGGCGCGGAGGAATTCAGGCACGCGACAGAACTGGTGGCGAAGTCCGGCGTCGACGGGATGGTATTCTTCATCTGGACCGACTT
>WNFP01004596.1_pt1 | contig 12489 bp, 9 predicted proteins | sample 5400201 | NCBI WGS metagenome assembly WNFP01 (sample SAMN13153355, study PRJNA577476) | soil metagenome | isolation source: 115 cm saprolite under Madrone tree | place: USA:California | collected 2016-06-14
CAGCCTTGACGTATAACCTTCAGCGATACATGAAGCTCAGCAGCTTCATCAGTCGTTAGGTCGAACCCGCCCGGCCGATCGCCGCGTTGAGTGAGTTGCATTACACCAAAGCTAGTCCTGGGATCTTTGAGGCTACGCGCAGCCTCTCGCTGCGGGTCATTTCTTTCACGGCTTCCCGGCAAGGGAAGGGTTGCCGACCACCCGGGAGTTACCTCGTATCGATCTCCGATTCGCGAGCGACCGAGTAATGGGCAACTCTGACCTTACAGTCGCGGCACTACTCTGATCCTTGGGAGATGAAAGACAGCCTCACTTTTCCGAATGACAAAACTAGGCCGAACCCAACAACAGTTCTGTGGAATAGAGGTTACGGTTTAGGACGTCAGCATTTTCCATAGTTGTTCGGATGGAACGGCCCTTAAGTCGCGCCGACTCTTGGCCTGCATTTTCGAAAGAATATTCGAGAGATGGAACTTTACGGTGCTCACACGGATTTGCAAAAGCTCGGCAATCTCTTTGTTTGAGAGACGAACGCGCACGAGTTCCAGAATCTCATTTTCCCGAGCGGTGGTTGTTTGACGATCCCGAGCGTCTTTCCGAAGCACAGAAGCTGCCTCACGCAGGAATTCCAGAAATGCGTCGTGTGGAACCCAGAACTCATTCGCGGCAACAAGAAAAATCGCCCGAACTAACGCGCGGGACACCTCAGCGTGCGGTACGTACCCATGGGCGCCCATAGCAAGAAGTTGCACGATTCCTTCATTGGATTTCTCGTGGTCCAATATCACGAATCTCGGGTCCGAGCTGCGAGGTCGCAGGTGCCGAAGACACTCGCCGAGTGGTACTTCGAGACCGCATTGGTCGACGACGAAAACGGTGTTCCCCCGCCGGAGTGGCGAACTGAGCATGAATTGCTTGAGGGTTAGCGCGCGGATTAGGCGCTCTCTCCCTAGAACTTGGCAAAGATATGTCTCCGCGAGACAGTTCTGGGATATGACGCAAACCTGGACGGCAGCCCGTGGGAAAATCTGGCCCATTTCGGCCTCCGACAGCAAGAACCACCGTCAAGAGGATCAACGTTCAGAATAACGAGTGACGAACCGACCGGCACACCCTCTTGAAGAACCAAAGTATGCTACTCGGGATGGCGGGCTGTCAACTTGCCCCGTCTTTCGGTCGAGTTGAGCCCCGTCTCTCGGTTGGATCGACGCTCCGCTGAACAGCGGTTGTATACCCTTTGCCCAGGCCAGTAGCATACGAATCTGTCTTTTCCATGCGTGGCAGGTACGACTGGGATCGACCGGTGCCATTTTGGTCCACGGCACTCAGATGAAGCACTTGAAATGAAACTGCAACTGACACGAGCGACGGATGTGCGCGCAGAGCTGTATGAACTCCTAGAGGAGTATGCTCCAACCTGGCACACACAGAATCACCACGAAAAAGGCTAGTCCGCCTTGCGGTTGGTGAAAGCGTTTTAGCCATTCCAGGCCCAGATTTCCATTGGGGATCGACATGCCCTGCAAGTCGTGCGGCTCAGTCAACCAGAGCAAGTTCGCGGGGGAGATAGGCATCCATTTCCCAGGCCTGAAAAACATTGACAAGCCCGTCGTGTGGGTATTTCCAGAGCTTGTGGTCTGTTTGGATTGTGGCACCGCAGCAGCAACTGACGAATTTATCTCTGTGTCATTTCAGTGTTGTAGTAGCTGTTTCACTGAGAATAAACGGCTGAGTGTTCCGCAAGGATACTCTGAAAAACGTGCTCGTCTTCCTGGCCATGAAAGCCGCTGGAGGGATACGCACACAGGAGGTCCACTTCGTGTGTTTTGGCTAGTTCGTTGCAGCCTTGTTCGAGCCGGATCGCCGCATCCCTTTTCCCTTCCGCCCACAAGCGGCCTATGCATTCACCACAAAATGCAACACGGGGATATTCTGCCTTCGCTGCTTTGGAGGCCGCCTCGACCAGGGCGCTGAAGTCTTCGAAAAATCGGACGGGGTCAGGCAAACCATCCACCAAGAGTGTGGCGAGCGTGTCGGCGACATCCAATAAAATGAGCGTGCCTTGCTCAATGGCACCGTCTATATCCACGCTTTCTTCATTCAATCTTTGACAAAGGCTCTCCTGGTGTGACTTCGTAACAAGCACAATAGCTGCGTTACCGCCCTTGAGGGCAGCGGCAATAAAGCGAGTAAAGCTATCCACGAAGACCATGTCATCAGAATAGAACAGAACCTCATGACGGTGAGGGGCTTGCTCTTCTGAGGCGTCAGAAAATTCGTAGCCCTTTAAGCTGCTACTGACAAATTGCTTACCCCGAAGAACCGCATCCACGGCAGGCAGCAGTCCGCTTAGGGCATTTGCCTTATGAACGTAACCCAGGGCACCCGTACCTAGAGCTGCCCGCACGACTTCAAGATCATTGTTCTGACTTAGGAAGATTATTTTGGAGCTGGGGGATAGTTCTCGCATCTGCCGAGCGGCTTCGATTCCATTCAGTTTTGGAAGACCAATGTCCAGCACAATCAGGTCTGGTTTTAGTTCTTCGGTCTTCTGAATGGCTTCTGATCCATCCAACGCCTCGGCAATGACTTGCCATTCCGGCCGTGCCTGAAATAGCAAACGGACTTGTCGTCGCCAGCCTTCGTAATCATCAGCTACGAGAATGTGGATTGATGACAACAGTTACCGCTCCACTTCTGTCGTTAACGACATAAGAACACCTCGCGTGCAAATTAGTTGTACAACCTTTGCGCGTATTGACCCGCCCCTCGGAATCTGCCGGTAGCGGGTCCACAGCGCGGAGCCCTGGACTGTGGACCCACTACTATCTCATTTCGCCGTTTCTAACAACGTGGTTACAGTCTAATACCTAATTAACGGGTCAACGGACTCGATGCTCCACGCACGGTGCGCTTGCAAACTGTCAATTCCGTTTCACACGCCTCTGCCTTTCGGGCTCAGGGCGAGGATGTGTCACGTATGTCTTGCCTGAAGATATTTTGTTGCCCCGCACCATACCTGCTGCAGACCGACGCGTCTGTGCAGAATTGGACAGTTCGGAGCCTGTAGCGTGATTTGAAGCCCTGAGGGACTCCGATTACGCGTGTCGTCCAAGTGAATCAAAAATGGAGATGATTCACCATTGTCTCAGATTGAAGTCGTACGTGCGGGATTCCAGCCGGCCTATCCAGACCTTATACTGTGCGGCTGCCTGAGCATCTTGCTGGGTCTGCCGTAAAAATTCCCGTACGAGCTTCTGGTCGTAGGTGTGACTGACGCCAAACCGACGCCCAATTTCGCGGAGCGGGCATCTCGGTTCCTCGCCCATGGACCATTGGCACGCGAGGCGCTTGATTACGCGCGTCTCTTGCGGGCTGCGCCAAGGCCGCGGCGGACGCCAATGCGCCCACGCTTTTTCCAGCTTTCGGCGCGATGTTTCAGGAGACGGGATCAAGCACAAAAAAGCAAATCAAAGCGGAAGCTGCGAGGTTTGCCCTCCCTCGCGCACGGGGCGCTTCTGGCGCACGATTCGCTTGGAAAGCTCCCGATAACGAGGACAACATCTGCCGAAATTGACGCAAGAGCTGCCGATATTGCGCCCGTTCCTCTCTTGCGTGCTGCGAATACCGCCCGTGCTTGGTCACGGCTTTCCGGATTCGCTCGATACCCTCCAGAGTCCTGGCTCCCGTACTCAGCCCACCGTGCAGCCTGCACCCGCCGTTTTTCGTTGCTGGACACTGGCAGGTTGTCCCTCGCCTTGTCCTTGCCCCACAACGGGCCGCCTTCGAGAAGTCGCCTGAAGGTTGCCATTTTTTAGCGTTCCACGCCGTTTGTCATGGGGTGTTGCCCCGATTTCGCCAATCCTCCCCTGCCCGCTGCCATAGGCCCCCCCACGCTGATATAGCTACCTACAATTTGAGTATATCCCCAAGCCAGTCTTCGATGTACCATCACCAGAGAATGGCAATCTCCCTAAAGACCCTGAGCTAATTGACAGGGTCTAAAGGACGAACCGTGGCGTGACGTCCCCTTAACAGCCGCGTATGTCCGATTCGATTCAGTTGCGATTTTTCCAAGATGGACGCGGCCACGCGCATTCAACGTTTTGCGTTCCCGCGCTTCCCATTGTTTTTACATTATTCGTTCTGCTCCAGAACACTCTTCTGGCGCAAGCCCCAGCAGGAGTCATCCGAGGAGTAGTTAACGACGTTAGCGGCGCGGTCGTGACGAAAGCGAGTCTCCGAGTCAGCCAGCCGCAGTTTGGGGGCCGCCGGGTCGTGGGGACGGATGCTTCCGGCCGGTACTACATAACTAATCTCGAGCCAGGTGATTACGAGATCGAGGCGTTTGCCCCCGGCTTCGATACAGAAGTGAAGCTTGTCAGGCTGCTTGTCGGGGACCAGTTGACGGTCAATTTTCAGCTGCATCCGGGATCGGTCCACGAACGAGTCCTGGTAAGCGGTCAAACATCTGGCCTTAACACCAACGAGTTTGCCGTAAACAGCAGTGTGAGTCAGGTTCAGATTCAGAACCTGCCGCTTAATGGTCGCAACTTTCTTGAGCTAGCGCGCCTCGAGCCCGGCGTAAGCGTGACATTAGTGTCAAATCCCGGAGCCTTCGCCAACAACTATTCGCGTGTTTCCATTGCGGGAGCCCAGTACCTGCTGACCCAGGTTTCGGTCGATGGGGTCACAGTGAATGATCGCATGAATGGGGGAACGTCTCAGAACTTCTCGCAAGAAACCGTACAGGAGTTTCAGGTCGAGCGATTTAGCTTCGATCCTGCATCAGCGATGAGTGGCGCTGGCGGAATCAACATCGTTACTCGCCATGGCACCAATAATCTCCACGGCGCCGCGTTCTTCTTCTATCGCGATCACAATATGGCCGCCTATCCTGGCCTTCGTCGAGACCTCAAGCATCCAGACCCATTTTTTGCGCGGAAGCAGTCGGGTTTCAGACTTGGTGGCCCTCTAAGAAAAGACCGAATCTTCTGGTTCACGAACTTTGAGCACGACTGGCAAACCGCCGCACTTGCAGTACAGAACAATCACCCCATCTTTTCCAAGCTCGACGTAGTCTATCCCAGCCCGCTTACGTTCAATCAGTTCAATCTACGAGTCGACGGCAAGCTTGACAACGCCAACAGCGCATTCGTCCGTATCAGCCAAGACAAGAACAACAATGTAGCTCCGGCTTCTGTAGGCATTTTCATGCCTTCGAATTGGGTGTCAAGTCACAATTCCGCTCTTCAGATTGAAGGCGCAGAAACATCAGTCCTCAATTCGCGGATCGTGAATGATCTGCGCTATGCCCACAGTTACCTGCACAGCAATTCTGATCCGGTTAGCTCACAGAACTGTTTGGATCCAGTGGTTTGCATTGGTGTGGGGGGACTGGAGATCCTGCTCTTTGACGATCCCGCGTTTCATATTGGGAATCGCCCAAGTTCTCCGCTTGCCATATTCCCAACTACGAACCAGCTGCTCGATGTACTGACCTGGCAGCATAACGGGCATCTGCTTCGCCTTGGTGGGGACTGGGAGCATGTTTCTCAGCACGGGTACCGAGGGATCTATGAACCGGCGCAGATGACCTTGTGGGGACCGACAAACCTGCTGCAATCACCGTCGCTTTACAACGCTTTGCCTGCTAGCTTGAGAGATCCTACAGCGCCTCCCCCCACGCTGGAGGACATTCTGCGACTGCCATTACGCAGCTTCATAACGGGAATTGGAAACGTTATTTTCCCCGGATCATACCACTCGGATAGCATATCTCACAGCAATTTGTGGCGACTTCATGTGCAGGATTCGTGGTCCATGCCGCGTGGCTTGACTCTGACTTTTGGAGCAGCCTACTCCTACCAGACAAACATCTATAACCAGGATCTGAGACGACCTGCTTATCTCGCCCCCATATTCGGTGGGAACTTGCGACCACCGCATCGTGGCGCCAGTGTGATCGATCCTTCGGCCGGCCTAGCCTGGAATGTGCGAAACAAGAGCAAAACGGTAATACGTGGCGGCGGCGGAATCTATCACGACAAAATCTCGTTTTTCTTACCCTTTCTCGAGCGTGGTGCGCTCGGACCGTCCGGCAACGAACGCGTGCCGGTCGACGGTTCAGTCGTCGGACTTAGCTTTCTAAGCACGCCTACAGCTTTGCGCGGGCAAGATCTGCTTCCAATCCTTCCCACTATACGTTCCACGCTCGCCTCCAAGCTGGGCAATGGAACCGACCCAACGGTGAGCACGGTCCAAGTCATCAAACAGGCCGACCAGCTATTCGGTCCTAATCACACGACAGCCTACGCAATTCACGCAAATGCGGGGATCCAGCAGGAACTGACGCCCAGCCTAACTTTGAGTGCTGACTACGTCATGCGGCGTTACGTGCACATGGGCGGCTTTCAGGGGGTATTCTCCCTTGATCGCAATCAATTCAATCGCCCGCATGTCACCGGGGTGGATCCGAATACTGGCGTTGTCTCTTTTGTCCGCGATCCCGTAATTCCGCTCTGCACACCGGCGCAAGTTGCGGCACTTAATCCCCAAGACCAATGCTCTACTGGGGCCATCACTGTGTATGGCGGTGATGCTAACTCCCGTTATCAAGCACTCCAGGTAAGACTGGACAAGCGATTCTCTTCACGATTGCAGTTCACCGGCAGTTATGCGTTAGCTAAGAACACCGGTTTCGTTGCGGTCACGCAATACAACAATCCTGCGTTCGATTACGGAAATGTCGGCACGCCACGGCACACGCTGATCGTCAGTGGCGTCTACGAAATCCCGGACGTTCCTGCTCAATCGCGCATTCTGCGCGGTTTGTTGAACAAGTGGACGGTAGCGTTTATTTCTGAGACCGACAGTGCGCCTCCGCTCGACACCACGCTATCGGGACTGGACCTTGACGGTGACGGCATGAGCACGACCTTGCTACCCGGAATCAACGGTCACAACCTGCTTGGACAGGGTCTCAGCCAATCCAGATTGCGAGCTTTGGTGGCGCAATTTAACGCGTGGATTGAAGCGCGTACGAGAATTATTACTAATCCCGATGGCACGCAAAGCGTGATCAGGCCGCGTACGCCATTTAATCAGATCATCAGCCCGATCGTGCTGCCTGGAAAGATTTGGGCAGGCGACAGCTTCATCTCGCAAGACGTCCGCTTGACTAAGATGTTTAACATTAGGGAAAAGGTGACCCTGTCCCTGATTGGCGAGGTCTTCAACCTTTTTAACGTCGCAAATCTCGCTGGCTATAACAGTGTGCTGAATCAGCCAAATTACGCTCAGCCAAGTGCACGTGCCGGACAGGCATTCGGGACCGGCGGTCCGAGAGCTTTCCAAGTTGCCTCACGTGTAGAGTTCTAGCATGCTTCTTCATAATAAACAAAGGAAGCTTTGCATTAGGTCCCTCGTTCCCCTGGTGATTGTCTTGTCTGTTTCCGGTTTTGCTGCGGATGTGCCTGCCGCTGAACCCCAAAGGGCGGTGTTGGCTCTGTATGGCAGCAGGCCGGACTTACCTTCCAATATCATAGTAGATGAGATCATACGATCAACCTTAGAGCGAGAACTAGGCCCGCGTCTGGACTTCTACGCGGAGTTTCTTGATACGGCGAGATGGCCGGAAGGTGAGACCCAAATTGCGGCTCACGATTTTCTTCGCCGTAGATATGCGAAAATAAAACTCAGCGTGATCATTGCGGTCGCCCGGCCGGCAATCAATTTCATGCGCATTTATGGTGATGAACTGTTTCTAGGCGTTCCAATCGTGGCCTACGGAGACTCGGACGCCCTGCGCGATTGGGAACAAGGGCGACCCATTACGGGCACGCTCGCCAAGGTTGACCTAAGCAAAACCGCAGAGCTTATACTCCGCTTGCAACCTGAGACCCGAGAAATACTCGTTATTTCCGGGGCCTCTGACAGCGACCGATGGCGTCTGTCCGAAGCTCGACGCCAGCTCGATCGGCTTGAGAAAAAGGTAAAGTTGACCTATATGGATACCGGTAGCGCGCAGGATGTCGTGAGAACCGCTGCACGGGTTCCCGACGGAACGGTGATTTTGTTTCTTTCCATGTACGGAGATTCAGCGAGAAACAAATTACTTAGCCATGAGGTGCTCGCTCAGATTGCAAAAGAGGCACGGGTTCCCGTCTACAACCAGACTGCCACCAATGTTGGTTTGGGAATTGTTGGTGGGGTTGTTTCCGATCCCGAAATTCTAGGCCTCGAGACCGCCCAAATTGCCCTCCGCCTTTTGCGGGGAGAGCGCCTTCAAGATCTTCCCATCCAGGAGAGCAAGTCAACTGTTTCTATGGTTGACTGGAGGCAACTGCGGCGCTGGGGACTCGACGAGAAGCGGTTGCCAGCGGGAACGGTCGTGCGGTTTCGTGAGGCCAGCGTCTGGGCATCCTACAAGTGGTACATGATCGGCGGTGTTGTTCTGATCTTGGCCGAAACGCTACTAATATTCGGGCTGGTATGGCAGAGGGCAAGGGCAAAACGTGCAGAAACCCAGCTGCGCGAGAGCGAGAAGCGCTTCCGGCTAGTGGCAAATACCGCACCTGTAATGATCTGGACGGCCGGGACGGACCGAAAGTGCAGCTACGTCAACAAGACCTGGTTGGACTTCACAGGCCGCTCACTTGAGGCGGAACTTGGCAATGGTTGGACGGAAGGAGTTCATCAGGACGATTCAAACCGCTGTCTGCAAACCTACACCGAAGCATTCAACCGAAGAGAGTCGTTTGAACTGCAGTACCGGTTGAGGCGAAAAGATGGAGAGTATCGCTGGGTTCTCGACGCCGGTGTACCAAGATTCAACCCGGATGGTACTTTCGTTGGTTACATCGGCTCTTGCATAGACATCACGGAACGGAAGCTCGCCGAGGAGAGTCTCGCCACCATTGGGCGCAGGTTGATTGAGGCGCATGAAGCGGAGCGAACCTGGATTGGAAGAGAGCTTCACGATGACATCAATCAGCGCCTCGCGTTGTTAGCGATCGCACTAGATGGATGGAGTCGGGATGCTTCCACCAATGAAGTCACTGAGTTAGTTCGCCATACCCGGGCGCGTATCACAGAAATTGCCCAGGATGTGCAGGGGCTATCCCACCGCTTACATTCTTCGAAACTCGATTACCTTGGCTTAGCCGCCGCGGCTAGGAGCTTTTGCAGAGAGCTCTCCGAAAAAACTAAGGTTGAGATTGTGTTCGGAGATGCCGGTATACCACACACCCTCTCGAAGGAAGTTTCGCTGTGTTTGTTCCGAGTTTTACAAGAGGGGCTGCAGAACGCCGTGAAGCACAGCGGTGTTCGCAGCTTTACGGTGGATCTCCAGGGCACAGAAGAGTCGATCGAACTCACAGTGGCAGACACTGGAAATGGCTTTGAAGAAAAAGCAGCTTTCACTCGCCACGGTCTGGGCTTGATCAGCATGCGCGAAAGGTTGCAATTGGTGAACGGCGAGCTTTCAGTGAAATCGAAACCTGGGGCTGGCACTACGATCCGCGCTCGCGTTCCGTTTGAAAACTGACGTATATCGGGCAATGGCTGGATGAGGCACTCCATGAATTTATCCGTGCGCTTGTACAACGACCTGAATTGCGGAATGAAGGATTCTGAATCCAACCAGCAACTAGCGTCTCAGAGTCGGGTTGACGTTGTAAAAGGGGCACTCCTTGGAAACATCATCAATCCGGGTTCTCGTGGTCGAGGATTCGGAGGAATTTCGTAAATTTATTTGTTCAACGCTTGCGGAAAGACCGGAATTGCAGATCGTCGGCGAGAACACTGACGGACTACAAGCGCTTCAGAGAGCGGACGAATTGCAACCGGACTTGATTCTGCTCGACATCGGGCTTCAATCGCTAAACGGAATTGAAGTCGCTCGACAAATCCTCAAGCTCTCACCCAAATCCAAAATACTATTTGTAACCCAAGAATCTTCTGCCGATGTGGTGCGGGAAGCCCTTGGTACGGGCGCACATGGCTACGTCGTCAAGACTGACGCGGGAAGTGAACTGCTGATTGGGGTGAGCAGTGTTCTTCGAGGCGATCAGTTTGTCGGCAGAAGGTTTGCTGGTCATGATTTCGCTGGAGCTTCGGATGCGGCAGCCTCCCTAGAGTTCCGAACCCAGAGTGCTTTTGAACCACTCCGGCTGAATATGAAAATAGCCCGTCGCCACGAGGTGGGGTTCTATCCTGACGACGCAAGTCTGCTAGTTGATGTCACGCAGTTCATCGGGACTGCTCTCAAGGCCGGACATGGGGCTATCGTTGTCGCGACCGAGTCACACCAAAACAGCCTTCTTCGGAGATTGGAGACACATCACGTGGATATTGCCGCCGCTATTGAGCAGGGGAGATACATCTCGGTGGATGCTGCCGACGCGCTCTCGGCGTTCATGATCAATCGGATGCCTGATCCAGCTCGATTTTTGAAGCTCTTTGGTGATCTCATCGTGACAGTAGCAAAGGCTGCGAAGGGAGAGCAAGCCCGCGTTGCAGTTTTCGGAGAAGGTGTTCAACTCCTGTGGGCACAAGGTAACGCAGAGGCGGCGATTCGGGTCGAAAGGCTTACGAATCGGATAGCCAAGGCGTACGACATGGATATTCTATGCGGCTATTGTATGGGTACCGTTCAGGGCGGGATGGACAGCCACGTTTTCCAAAGAATCTGTGAGGAGCATTCAGCGGTTTGTTCCCGCTGAAATGCCACTAGCGACGCGTCGAAGACGCAGTTAGGGCTTATCAGAGCTAGCCCGTCGCTAACCAAGCCAGCAGGGTGATGTTCAAGCCGAGTGGATCAAGGCTTCTGTTAATTCACTTCACCCAGAGAGCCCATCTCGCGTGGCGGCGATTTGTTGCTTGATGCCTCTTTCATTGGACTCGGGGCGGCAACAGGTAAAGTGTCATGGCGAAGACCAGATAGACCATCAGCAGAAACACCCCGACGAACCACGCCGAGCGACCGCTGTTCGTGACGAGCGATGCGGTAAGGGCGGCGATGAAAATCATCACCACCGCGCCAGGCCAGAAATGCAGGTCCATCGGCGTCGGACCGAGGACGTAGCTGAACAGGACAAGCACCGGCGCGACAAAGAGCGCGATTTGGGATGCGCTTCCCAAGGCGATGCCCACGCTCAGGTCCAGCCGGTTCTTGCGCGCGCCTGAAAACGCCGAGCCCATTTCCGCCGCGCCGCCGACCAGCGCCACGACGATGAAACCCACGAAGGCAGGAGTCATCCCGAACGCCTCCGCTGCCTTCTGGACTGACTCCACGAAAACCTCGCTCACGAGCGCCACCAGCACCGTGACGCCAGCCAGTGTGGCCAGTGCCAGACCGATGGGCCATGGCGATTCACTGGCCTCCCCGGATTCGGCACTGACGAACAGCTCGCGGTGAGTCTTAAGCGAGAACAGCATGCTCAGTCCGTAGGTCAAGATGAGCAGCACCGCCAGACCCACACTCAACTGCCGGGTGAACACCGCCCCGGCGGTGAACTCGGTTCGCGAGACCGCGGAAGGAATCAACAGCGCAACCGTAGCCAGGAAGAGCAGGCCAGCTTGCATGCGGGCGCTGACCCGGTTGTATTCCTGCACGTGGTGCTTAAGTCCGCCGAGGAGAAATGACATCCCCAACACGAACAGCACGTTGGTCACAATCGCGCCGGCAATAGACGCCTTCACGAGCATGTATTCCCCGGCGCGCAAGGCGGTCAGTGCAATGACTAGTTCGGTCAAATTTCCCAGGGTGGCATTGAGCAGGCCGCCGGCCGCATCACCCGTCTTGGCCGCCACCGATTCAGTGGCGTGACTCAGTAGCGCCGCCAGGGGCAAAATGGCAAGGACAGAGAGCATAAAGAGCAGCGTGTGCGCTGCAGGCCTGAGATTTGCGGCTGCGAACAACACGGGCACGAACACCAGCATCCAGAGCAACGGATCGTGACGGATTTCTTTGAGCAGGTGGTTCATTATCGGGCCTACACCACACCCATCTCGCCGCCTCCCGAGTTTTTCTAAGAAGCGATAGCGGGGATCGTTCGACTGGTCGTGGACTTCGATTCGGTCACGGATTGATGATTAGCCAGTCAGGGGTCCTCCTCCGCTGGTAAAATTGACAGTGGAGAAGCGAGGAGCCAAGTTTCACAATTGGGTCTCCCAGCAGCTCACGGGGCCAGTGTCCAAACGTATTTACCTGACTAGTGAAATCCTGATACGGAATATGTCCGGTTACACGACTTGCCAGGCACTAGAGAGCGATTGGTTCGTAGGAAGCGCAACAGATAGGTGGTTAAGGCCCAACCTTCGAGCACTGCAAGTCTCGGCGTCCTGATGCGGCATTCCTCGCAAGCATGGCGGGATCTCTTCCTGCTCTTATCTCTGCTGCTGGTCATTGTGATTTACCCCTTTTTGGACCGCGGTGAGGTTCGGAGACTGGTTCTCGGTGGACTGATGTTTGCACCGCTCCTTTTG
>WNFP01003856.1_pt1 | contig 12488 bp, 16 predicted proteins | sample 5400201 | NCBI WGS metagenome assembly WNFP01 (sample SAMN13153355, study PRJNA577476) | soil metagenome | isolation source: 115 cm saprolite under Madrone tree | place: USA:California | collected 2016-06-14
CGCGGCGGCGGCGGATCTGCGTACGACGCTGGCGTCGGTCAACCGCCTCGCGACCTCCCTCGGCGCCGACGACGGATCGTTCAATCAGCTGCTCGTGCAGTTGCGGACCGCCGCGGCGCGCGCGCAGGCGGCGCTCGACGGCGCGAAGCTCGACGTGACGACGGCATCGCTGCGCGAGACGTCGGGGTCGATCGGCCACGCGGTCGGCGAGGTGAGCGACCTGCGCGACGAGCTGCGCGCGAGCCTCGTGTCGCTGCGCGAGGCGCTGGACTCCATCCGGACGCTCGCGGATTCGCTGCAGCGCGATCCGAGCGCGCTCCTCCGCGGCGCACGCGCCGATGCGCCGGCGCGACCCAAGGCGCCATGAGGGCAGCCCCGGCGGTCGCGCTGCTCGCGCTGGCGGCGGGATGTCTCGCCCGCACCACGACGGAGCCGCGGTTCTTTCGTCCCGACTCCACGCTCATCCGCGAATCCTACGAGAGCGACCCCCGCGTCGCGAAGGCGGGACCCCTGCGCGCGGTTCGCATTCGCGCAGTCGACGGCGAGTCGTTTCTACGCGAGCGCGTGGTCTGGCGTGCATCGGGGATCGAATACGCGTTCGACGAGGTGCTGGCGCCGGCGCACGTCGCCGCGGTGGAAGCGACCGTGTCGCTACGCGATGGCCACGGACAGCTGCTGCTCGAACGACCGTTTGCCGCCGCGATGCCGATCGCCGGCGACGATCCGGCGACGATGGCGGCGGCGATGGGCGGAGCGCTCGACGACGTCGCCGCCCGGATCGCCGATGCGGTTGCCGACGCGGTGCCGGCGCCGCCCGGCTCCGCACCCCGTGAGAACCGTGCTAGACGCACACACCAGCCGATCCCCCGAGCGAGGACACAATCATGAGCGACGCCGATGCGCCTTGTGCGCACCTCGAGCACCCCGGAAACACGTCTCCGATCAGCCGTGTGTGCGACGAGTGCGTCGCGCTCGGCGACGGCTGGGTCCACCTGCGTGCGTGCCTCGCCTGCGGCCACGTCGGCTGCTGCGACAGCTCGAAGAACAAGCACGCGACCCGTCATTTCCACACGACGCAGCATCCGGTGATCCGCTCCCTCGAGCCGGGCGAGCGCTGGCTGTGGTGCTACCTCGACGAGGTCGGCGTCGAGTAGCCTCAGGCGATGGCGCGAAACGCGGCGTCGTCGGCTTCGATTGCGGCGCGGACGGCCTTCAATGCTGCGGCGCGTGCGCGCAGCTTCGTCGCGGCGTGAGCCGGCCGGTTGAGATTTCCGAGCGTAACGGCGGTGCTGCGGGCGGCGTCGACGAGCTCCGCTGCCGGCACGACCCGATCCAGAAAGCCGGCGGCGACGGCGGCGTCGGGCGCGTAGCTCTCGGCATTGATGACGGCGCGGTTGAAGTGCGCGGGGGTCAGGCGCTGGCGGCAGATCTCGACGCCGAAAAACGGCATCGTGATGCCGATCGCGACCTCGTTCGCCTGGATCGTGTAGTCGCCCGCCGCGCCGAGACGGTAGTCGGCCGACAACAGGAGGAATGCCCCCATCGCGCGCGCGTGGCCGGTGCACGCGACGACGATCGGGGTCGGGAACGCGAGCATCCGCTCCGCGAGCTCGAAGCCCGTCCGTACCATGCGGTACGCGTCGGGACCGCCGGCGGCGAGGGTGGGCAGATCGAAGCCGGCGGAGAACGTGCCCGCTCTCCCGGTCAGCACCACGGCGGTTCGCTCCGCCTCCGCGCGGTCGAGCGCACCGTTCAGCGCCGCGAACATCTGCAGCGACAACACGTTCCGCTTGCCGTCGTCCATCGTGATGCCGGCGACGGCGTCTTCGGCGCAGTACGCAACGAGGGCACGCATGACGATCCTTTCGTTCGAGTCGTTCGCGTGTACGATTGACGCTGCGCAGTGTTGTGGCAATCTCGCTGCGCGTCCGTCGCGAGCAGGCCGCGGTCAAAGCGGCGATCGGGACAGCGCGATCGGGAGTGCGCCGTTCGTCGGGAACGCGCCCGTGCTCTCGATCACGGGGTCGACGTCGCGGTGGAGAGCGTCTCGGCGCCGCAGCTTCGCGACCAGGGTCGTGCGTTTCAGACCGAGGAGCGTCGCGGCGCGCTGCTTGTTGCCGCGGCTACGCTGCAGCGCCTGCTCGATCAGCGAGATCTCGAACTGGTCGACGGCAGTTTGGAGGTCCATCGGCTCCGTTTCGAAGGGGCCCGGCGCGCGCCGACGTCCCACGACGTACGTGCGGACCTCGAGCGGCAGCTCGTCGATCGTGACCTCCTCGCCGTCGGCGAGCGCGGCGACGCGCTCGATGACGTTCTCCAGCTCGCGCACGTTGCCGGGCCAGTCATACTCCCAGAGGTGTACGAGCGTCTCGTCGGGGATCGAGATGCGCGACGCGCCCGGCTTGGCGTTGTGGCGAGCGAGGAAGTGCTGCACGAGTAGCGCGACGTCCGAGCGACGCTCGCGCAGCGGCGGCACGACGATCGGCACGACGTTCAAGCGGTAGAAGAGGTCCTCGCGAAATGCCCCCTGCGCGACGTCGCGCTCGAGATTACGATTGGTCGCCGCGACGATGCGGACGTCGACGTGAATCACGCGCTCCGAGCCGACCGGTCGCACCTCGGAGTCCTGCAGGACGCGCAGCAGCTTCACCTGCATCGCCGGCGGCAGCTCGCCGATCTCGTCGAGGAAGATCGTTCCGCCGGAGGCGACCTGAAAGACGCCGGCACGTGCCGCGACCGCGCCGGTGAACGCGCCGCGCTCATGGCCGAAGAGCTCCGACTCGAAGAGCTCCGGCGAGATCGCGCCGCAGTTCACCGCGATGAAGGGCCGATTCGACCGCGGCGAGCACGCGTGAATGGCGCGCGCGACGAGCTCCTTGCCGGTGCCGCTCTCGCCCATGACGAGGACGCTGGCGTCGGTCGGGCCGACCTTGCGGATCAGCGTCGCGATCTTGCGCGTGAGCGGGTGGTCGCCGAGCAGTGGTTGCGTCGTGCTCATGTCGTCACCTTTTCGACGGGCAGCGAAGTCGCTCATGCGCCGACGGTGGAGCAAAGCGGATACCATTCGCACGGAGAGGCGATGTCGCATGCGGCGACGTCCTCGATCCCCGAATACCGTGACGAATCAGGACCGGCATTCGAGCGTCGCGCCATTTTAGTGGCCGACCTTCCCAAGGTTGGACCCGAGTCGCGTCCGTCGGAATCGACGCGAGCGCGGATCGGGCGATAGACTTCGCTGTCGATTCGGACGGTCGGCGTTCGTCAGGGACGAGAGGAGGAAGCGATGAGCGCGATACGGGTACTGGTCGGCACACGCAAAGGGGCGTTCGTGTTGCGGTCCGACGGGACGCGCGCGCGCTGGGCGGTCAGCGGACCCCACTTCGGCGGCTGGGAGATGTACCACATGAAAGGATCGCCGGTGGATCCGAATCGCCTCTACGCCTCACAGAGCACCGGGTGGTTCGGCCAGCTGATCCAACGCTCCGACGACGGGGGTGCGTCATGGGAGCCGGTCGGAAACGCGTTCACGTACGACGGCGCGCCCGGCACGCACCAGTGGTACGACGGCACGCCGCACCCGTGGGCGTTCGCGCGCGTGTGGCATCTCGAGCCGTCGCTCACCGATCGCGACACGGTGTACGCGGGCGTCGAGGACGCGGCGCTCTTCCGCTCGAGCGACGGCGGGGCGACGTGGGACGAGCTGCCGGCGCTGCGACGCCACGAATCGGCGCCCGGATGGCAGCCCGGCGCCGGCGGGATGTGTCTGCACACGATCATCGTCGATCCGACGGATCCGGCGCGGATCTTCGTCGCGATCTCGTCCGCGGGGGCATTTCGCACCGATGACGGCGGCGCGACGTGGCGGCCGATCAATCGCGGTCTCCACTCGGACAACATTCCCGATCCGGACGCGGAGGTCGGCCACTGCGTGCATCGGCTGGCGATGCACCCCTCGCGCCCGCACGTGCTCTTCATGCAGAAGCACTGGGACGTGATGCGCAGCGACGATGCCGGCGAGTCGTGGCGTGAGGTTAGCGGCAACCTGCCGAGCGATTTCGGCTTCGCGATCGACGTCCACGCGCACGAGCCCGAGACGGTGTACGTCGTGCCGATCACGAGCGACTCCGAGCACTATCCTCCGCAGGGGAAGCTGCGCGTCTACCGCAGTCGCGCCGGCGGCCACGAGTGGCAGGCGCTCACCAACGGCCTCCCGCAACGCGATTGCTACGTGAACGTCCTGCGCGACGCGATGGCGGTCGACGCCCTCGATCCGTGCGGGATCTATTTCGGTACGACGGGTGGGCAGGTGTACGCGTCGGCCGATGCCGGCGACAGCTGGACCGCGATCGTGCGGGATCTTCCCGCGGTCCTCTCCGTCGAGGTCCAGACGCTGCCGTGATCCGCGTCGTCCTGCCGCCGCATCTGCGCAAGCTGGCGCACGTCGAGCGCGAGGTGTCGGTCGAGGTCGCGGCTCCCGTCACGCAGCGCGGGATCCTCGACGCGCTCGAGGCGCGCTATCCCGTGCTGCACGGCACGATCCGCGATCACACGACCCACGAGCGGCGGCCGTTCGTGCGCTTCTTCGCCTGCGAACAGGACGTCTCACACGAGTCGCCCGACGCGCCGCTCCCGGACGCAGTCGCGAACGGCAGCGAGCCCTTCATGATCGTCGGCGCAATGGCCGGCGGCTGAACGCCCGCGCCGCATGTACGTCGGCGATTGCCCAAGAGCGCCTCATCGTCGCCGCGTCGCCGCACTCACGACGCGACGACGCACGCGAGTGATGCGCGTCGCGCGCGGGCTCGATGCTAGGCGTCCGCCGGCACGCCGTCGAAGAAGTCGACGACGCCGCTCTCGAGCGAGTACTCGGCGCCGATCACGAGCAGGTCGTCGTCTTGGATCAGCTGCTCGAGGATCGGCGAGCCGTGCCGGAGGTGGTTCGCCGAGGCGCGAATGTTCAGACGCACTCCTTCAGCGACCATCGCGTCCTCGTCGTGCCCGATATCGTTCGTGAGCAACGCCTCGACCGACGGGCGCACGCGGTCGACGATCGATTGGAGATTGCGGGATTGATTCGCCGTCGGTCGGCGGAGCTCCTCGAGGGTCGCGACGATCGCGCCGCACTGCGAGTGCCCGAGGACGACGACGAGCCGCGTCCCGAAGCGCGCCGCCGCGAACTCGACGCTGCCGACCTGCGACGGCGCGACGATGTTCCCGGCGACCCGGATGACGAAGAGGTCGCCGAGACCCTGATCGAAGACGATCTCCGCCGGTACGCGCGAGTCGGAGCATCCGAGGATGATCGCGAACGGCTCCTGGCCCGTCGTCAGCTCGGCGCGGCGGCTGCCCGTCGCGATCGCCTCGGTGCTGCGCAGGTTCGACGCGAACCGGCGGTTGCCGTCGCGCAGCCGGCGGAGCGCGTCACGCGCACCGATCATGTGCTCCCTCGGTTGCGTCCAGCCGGAGCAACGACGTCGCGCCGAACGTCCCTTGGCTGCCGGCGATCGGCTCGAAGCCGAGCTTCTCGAGCACGCGTCGAGAGGCAACGTTGGTCGCGTCGACGCTCGCGAAGACGTCGCGGAAACGCGCCTGAGTGCACGCGTGGCGGACGGAAGCGCGGGCCATCTCGGTCGCATATCCCATTCCGGTGAATCGCTCGAACAGCGCGTAGGCGAGTTGGGGCTCGACGTGGATCGACGGCAGCCCGATGAAACCGCAGAATCCCACGAGCTCGTTGCTGCTCCGCTCGTGCGCGAGCCACAGACCGACGCCGCGCCGCGCGAACGACGCCTGGCTCTCGTCGATCCGCTGCGCGCTCCATTCCATCGAGACGACCACGCCGTCCAGCAGGTAGCGCCGCACGTGCTCGTCGCACGCGATGCGATGGAATCGGCCGGCATCACCAAGCGTGACCGGGGCATAGGACAATCTCGCGGAGTACATCGCCGCGATCGTGCCGACGAAGCGGCCCCGGCGCAAACCGCGCCAGATGAGCCGCAGCAATCGCCGCATCCGCGCGACCGAGCAACGAAGTATGGCGACGCAAATTGACCCAGCCCCCAGGAGGTCGCGTGAGATCGGGGCCTCGGCTAGGGTCCGGTGTTCCCGAAAGGAGGGACTCATGAACCACTACGATGCGATTCGGCTCTTCGGTAAGACGTTGCGCAATCTTCAGACGTGGATGAACAAGGCCGAGGAACACGCGAAGGCGAAATCGTTCGACGTCGACGTGCTCGCTCATGCGCGCCTCGCGCCCAATCAGTTCGACTTCAGGCAGCAGATCCAAGCGGGCTGCGATCAGGCGAAGTACGCGGCGGCGTACCTCGGCGGTAAACAGGCGCCGTCCCATCCGGATACCGAGCAGACGTTTGCCGAGCTGCGCCAGCGGATCGAGAAGTGCTTGGGCTTTCTCGAATCGTTCCAAGCGAAGGATTTCGATGGCGCCGAGGACCGCAAGGTCGCGCCGCCCTGGCTGGAGGGCAAGTGGCTGCGTGGCGACGACTACTTGATTCACATCGCGCTGCCGAACTTCTTCTTCCATGCGACGATGGCGTACGCGCTCCTGCGCCACAACGGCGTCGACCTCGGCAAGATGGACTACATCGGCTCGCTGCCGACGCAAGATTGAGCCGCGGGATGAACATCGCGCTGTGGATCATGCCGGGGCTGCTGGCGCTCCTGTTTCTGTTCTCGGGCGGCATGAAGCTCGTCGTGCCGCCCGAGTGATCCGCCTACGGGCGTTGGCGCTCGCCGGTTAACGGCGCGGCGTCGGGGCGCTCCGCGCTCGCGGGCGCGGGCTGAGCGGCGCTGCACCCGGGGACGTCGCGGCCGGTGTCGATTCGGGGCACGCTCGATCGTCGTACCAACGAAGGAGGGACGGCGATGCGATTCATGATGCTGGTCAAAGCCAACAAGGACTCGGAGGCGGGCGTGCTCCCGACGAAGGAGATCGTCACCGCGATGGGGAAGTTCAACGAGGAGATGATGAAGGCGGGCGTGATGCTCGCCGGCGAGGGGCTGCACGCGAGCGCGAAGGGGTTCCGCGTCAAGTACGCGGGCGACAAGCGCACGGTGACGAACGGTCCCTTCGGTGCGACGAACGAGCTGCTCGCCGGCTTCTGGATCATCGACGTGAAGTCGAGGGGAGAGGCGCTCGAATGGGCGCAACGCGCGCCGTTCCGGGAGGGTGAGCTCGAGGTGCGCCAGATCTTCGAGGCGTCGGATTTTCCGGCCGATATCCTGTCCCCGGAGGACGCGGCGCGCGAGCAGGTGTGGCGCGACGCGCAGCAGCGGAAGGCGGCGCGGCGATAGCCGCCGCGACACAGACTGACGCGAAACAACTGAAAGGAGACGTCATGCAGATCCAACCGTACGTGTTCTTCGAGGGCCGCTGCGAAGAAGCAGTCGAGTTCTACCGTCGCGCGCTCGGAGCGCAGGTCGAGATGGTCATGAAGTACAAGGACAGTCCCGAGCCGCCGCAACCCGGGATGATTCCGCCCGGCGCCGAGAACAAGGTCATGCATGCGGCCCTGCGCATCGGCGAAACGATGATCCTCGCCTCGGACGGCCGTTGCAGCGGGCACCCGAGCTTCGAGGGATTCTCGCTGTCGTTGACGACCGCCACCGACGCCGAGGCGGAGCGCGTGTTCGGCTTGCTCTCCGAAGGGGGACAGGTGCGGGCGCCGCTCACGACGACGTTCTTCGCGTCGCGCTTCGGCATGGTCGCCGACCGCTTCGGCGTGCCGTGGATGGTCTACGTCCCGCGGTGAAGGAGACGCGATGAAGTACATGCTGCTGATCTACGAGGACGACGCCGAGCGCATCGCCAACATGGACGAGCGGATGCCGACCTGCGCCGCATACGCCGAGGCGATGCGGAAGGCCGGCATCTACGTCACCGGCGATCGCCTGCGCGGCGTCTCGTCGACGACGAGCGTCCGCGTCGCCGGCGGCAAGACGCAGGTGATCGACGGCCCGTACGCGGAGGCGAAAGAGCAGCTCGGCGGCTTCCACATCATCGACGTCCCCGACCTCGACACCGCGCTCGCGTGGGCGGCGCGCTGTCCCGCCGCGAGCCGCGGCGCGGTCGAGGTCCGTCCGGTCTGGCCGACGTAGGAGCCGGCGCCGGGTGACGGGGGAGGGGAGTCCGCCCGCGGCGGTCGCGCGCGGCGCCGCGACTGCTCGTGGCGCCGCGACCGCTCGCGACGTCGCGAGCGCGCGCGGCGCTGCGAGCGCTCGCGATGCCGCCGACGCGGTCGCGCGCCGGAGCTACGGAAAGCTCGTCGCGCTGCTTGCCGCCCGCACCCGCGACGTGACGGGGGCGGAGGATGCGCTGTCCGATGCGTTTGCGGCGGCACTCGTCGAGTGGCCGGCGGGCGTCCCCGACAATCCCGAGGCGTGGCTCATGACGGTCGGGCGCCGCAAGCACATCGACGCCCTCCGGCGCCGGCGGAGCGGCGAGAAAGCCGCGGATCACCTGCAGCTGATCGCCGACGAGCTCGAGGCGGCGGCGCGCGCGGCGACGGTTCCCGACGAGCGGCTGTCGTTGATGTTCGCCTGCGCGCATCCGGCGATCGCCCCCGCCGTCCGCGCACCGCTGATACTGCAGACGATTCTGGGCTTCGACGCCGCGACGATCGGCTCGGCGTTCCTCGTGTCGCCCGCGACGATGGCGCAGCGTCTCGTGCGTGCGAAGAGCAAGATCCGCGAGGCGGGGATTCCTTTCCACGTACCCGAGGGCACCGGGCTCGCGGCGCGCCTCGACGCCGTTTTGGAGGCGATCTACGCCGCATTCGCAGAAGGCTGGTCCGATCCCGCGGGCACCGACGCCCGCCGCCGCAACCTCGCCGACGAGGGCATCTGGCTCGGCCGGCTCGTCGCGTCGCTGCTGCCGGACGAGCCCGAGGCGCTCGGCCTCCTCGCCTTGATGTTGTACGCGCAAGCGCGGCGCGACGCGCGCCGCGACGCGGAGGGCGAGTATGTGCCGCTCGCCGAGCAGGATCCGGCGGCGTGGGACGCGGCGCTCATCGTCGAGGCGGAAAATCTCCTCGCGCGCGCGAGCACCCTTCCCGGAACCGGACGGTATCAGCTCGAGGCGGCGGTGCAGTCGGCGCACGTCGTCCGCCGGCAAGCCGGACGCGCCGATTGGGCCGCGATCGAGCGCATCTACGACGCGCTCCTCGCGATGACAGGATCGCCGGTCGTTGCGATCAATCGCGCCGTCGCGATCGTCGAGACGCGCGGCGCCACCGCCGCGCTCGCGGCGCTCGACGCGCTCGCGCCCGACCCGCGCCTCGCTGACTATCAGCCATACTGGGCGGCGCGCGCCGGTCTGCTGGCGCGCACGGGCGACGTCGAAGGCGCCGATCGCGCCTACGAGCGTGCGATCGGCCTCGAGACCGATCCCGCCGTGCGCCGTTTCATGCAACGACGCCGCGCCTCGGCCGGCGGCTGATCGCGTGAGCCGCTACAGCGGCTCCGTCCAGATCAAATGCGATTCGGGACGCATCGTCACGCGAAAGTTGCGCAAGATCTCGGCGCCCACGATGCCCACCGCGCGCGGGTGTTGCCACATCCACGATGGGCGATCCTGGATGGCGGTCGTGACGTTCTGGAACTCGCGACCGAAGATCCTGAGCGTTTGCACTTCTGAGATCATCACCACGTTGCCGCCGCCGGCACCGCTCGCGAGCGCCCATCGCTTCTGCGGCACCGTCAGCACGTTCGGGTGCGCCTGCACGAATGGACGCCACAGGACGACCGACGCGGCCGCGCCGGTATCGAGCATCAGCCACACCGTCTCGTCGCCCTCCAGCGTCGCCGCGACGTACGGGAGGCCGGATTCGAGCCGGAGCACCTGGCGTGCGGCGTTTGCGGGCGGCTGAAACCGCCCCGGGTTGTACACGGTGAGTCGAGCGCGCTCGAGGTCGATCGTGAACGGGCCGGCGCCGAGGGCCGCGACGCCGAAAATTCCGCGCTGGTTGGGCTCGCCGGCGCCGCCGGCGCCGAGGGGCAGCACCACCGCGACGTCACCGTCGAGCTGCAGATCGCCGACCGCCAAGGCGTCGAGACCGCGGATGCTCCCCGTCTCGGTCGCGACGATGCCGCCGATCCGCGTCGGCGCGACCAGCGGCAACCGCAGGTCGTCGGCGAGATCCTCGTCGATAGCGACGCAGGTTGCGCCCGTGTCGAGGAGGAAGCCGCCCGCGGGCCGTCCGTTCACCGCGGTCGCGACGAAGGGTCGGACGCCGCGGATCTCGAGTGGAATCGTGAGCTCGTCCGGCAGAAGATCGGGCTGCGTGACGAAGTACCGCGGCGGCGCCGCGCTCTCCGCGCCGGATCGCGCCGGCTCGAGCCTCGCGCTCGACGCGCAGGCGCCGAGAGCGGCGAGCAGCACGAGCCCGGCCCCGCGTGCGGCGAGGAGTCGAGGCCGGTGCGGCATGGGCGTGCCAATGCCGCGAAGCAGCCGTCGCTGCCAATGCGTACACGTCTGGCGGTCCGCTGCGAACCGATCGTCGATCGGGTGCTCGCGCGCTTCGGCATCGCGCGCGCGACGACCGCTGACCGGCTGGACGCGCGACCGGCTGGACGCGCGTCCCGCGTCGATGCATAGAGGTCGCATGCGAACCTCGTCGATCGTCCTCGTCTTGTTCGTGATTGCGTCCGCCGCAATTGTCTCCGCGGCGTTTGCCTCCGACGCCGGTCCCGTCGCGGTGCCGTCCGCCGTCGCGACGCCGCCTCCCGGCGCCGTACCGCCCGTGTTCGGCAAGCCGTCGCCGTCGGCGCAGCTCCGCTACAACGAAGGTGAGGCGCTCGCCAGCGCGCAGGCATGGCAACAAGCGGAAACCGCCTACGCTGAGGCGACGAAGCTCAATCCCGATTTCGCCGAGGCGTGGAACGGACTCGGCCACGCGCGGAAGATGCAGCGGCGCTATCCCGAGGCGCTCGCGGCCTATGAGGAGGCGCTGCGCCTGCGGCCACAGTTTCCGCAGGCGCTCGAGTATCTCGGCGAGACGTATGTTGCGATGGGCACGCTCGACGACGCGCGCACCACGCTCGCGAAGCTGAAGCCGCTCGATGCCGCGCTTGCCGACAAGCTCGCGCACGCGATCGACGGGGGCGTGCCCGCGGCCGGTTGGTAATCGCCTCGGCGTCCTCGTCCGTGCGTAGGCCCCCGACCAGACGGTGGGTCTAGGTGGGGCCCGAATGGGTAAATTGCCCACTTAGCCTCGCGGCGCCTCGATCTCGCGACGCGGCGCGCCCGGAGAGGCGAAATACCGCGTGCGTTCGCGACCCAATGTGTGCTAGGCGTCGAATCCCAGGTCGTGCCGTGCAGTGACGTTGGTCCTGAGTTCGTCAAACCAAGGGCGTCCTGAAAGGTGAGGTGACCCCCATGTCGATGCGTCGTCTCCTGTCGAGTATCGCCGTCGTCGGCGTTCCCGTGCTCGTGAGCGCTTTCGTCGTCTTCGCGCAGCAGAGCGCCACTCAACAAAAGTGCCTGAACGGGATTAACAAGGACGCCGCCAACGTCGCCAAGGCTCAAGGCAAAGAGAACGCGCGATGCCTGAAGGATGCTGGCAACGCCAAGATTCCGCCGGCCACCGCGCAGAGCTGTCTCACCGCCGACGCCAACGGCAAGGTGCAGAAGAAGAAGGACAAGACGACCGCCCTCGACGCCGCGACGTGCAACCCGCCGCCGGGCTTCGGCTACGCAGGCGCCACCAGCGTCAACACCGCCGACGTCCAGGGCGAGGTCGATCTTGCGGCCGACGTCTTCGGCAGCGATCTCGGCGCGGCGGTGATCCCGTGCGCGACGAACAAGCCGGGATGCAAGTGTCAGCAGAAGGTCTTGGGCGCGGTCGAGAAGCTAGCAGACGTCAAGTTCGGGCTGTTCGTGAAGTGCAAGAAGGCGGCGCTCAAGGCGGGCGCGAACGCCGCCGCGGCGCTCGAGGCCTGCGTCAACGACGCGGGGACGCCGGGGTCGATCGCGGCCGACGCGGCCGACACCAACGGCAAGGTGGCGAAGGCCGTCGGCAAGCTGAGTGATGCGATCACGAAGAAGTGCGACACGCCCGGCGTGACCGCCGGCGCGTTCCCGGGGAATTGCTCCGCAGCTCCGAACGCCGCCACGCTCGGTCCCTGCCTCGATACCCAGGTCGAGTGTCGGGCATGTCAAATGATCAACCAGAGCGACTCGCTCGGCGTCGACTGCGATCTCTTCGACGACGGCATCGCCAACTCGAGCTGCAACAACTACGTCGGACCGACGCCGACACCCATAGCGACGCTCACCCCCACGCCGACGCCAACCGCGACGTGCGCGCCCGGCTTCACGTACAAGGGCGCACTTGTTCAGACCGCGGGTCGGTTCAATTACAACGCGATGGTCGGTCTTCCCGCCGCGGGCGCTGCTTGCAACAGCAACTTCGCGGGCAGCCACGTGTGCACGTATTTCGAATTGCAGTGCGCGCAAACGGCAGGCTCGCTTG
>WNFP01003591.1_pt1 | contig 12486 bp, 16 predicted proteins | sample 5400201 | NCBI WGS metagenome assembly WNFP01 (sample SAMN13153355, study PRJNA577476) | soil metagenome | isolation source: 115 cm saprolite under Madrone tree | place: USA:California | collected 2016-06-14
TCCGGCCGATGATCATCGGTTCGGACTCGGGGTGGTTGATATTGGCGGGGATGATGGCCCGCCCACGCGCGACCTCCGACCGGACGTGCTCGGGCGTGCAGCTCTCGCGCAGCGCCACGAACTCCATCTCGGGCGTGACGATGCCCTTGCGCGCGTAGTGCAGCTGGGTGACCGTGCGGCCGGGCTTGGCCCGAAGCCCCCAGCGCCCGCCCGCCCCGGGCTCGACGTCATCGCGTTCGAGGATCCAGTGGCGGCGGAGCGGCGGCAGTCCCTGCTTCAGGTCCACCGTATGCGCGGGATCGGTGTAGAGCCCGCTCGTGTCGTAGAGCCGGATCGTCTCGCCGTTGGTGAGGGTGAGCGCGCGGATCGGCACGCGGATCGAGGGATTGGAGCCCGTGAGATAGGTCTTCATCTGGCCTCCCTTCGCTGGCATTACCCAGGTCAGGTTGTTAGCGGTCGGCAGCACTGTCGCTGCCCTCTCAGCCCGGTAAACCGAGCTCCCGCGTGAGCAACTCGTGTCGAAGGCATCCTACGACCATTGGCGCGGGGGGTCAAGGCGCCCCGGCCTCAGCGCCCCGGCCTCAGCTCGTCGCAGGCAGGATACGGATAAGGACGCTGGTCTTGGCCCGGAGGCCCTTGCGGATGTAGCGCCCCATCCACAGCGGCACGATGATCCAGTACTTGCTGTGGTAGGCGCGAAGGATCGCCTCCTCCAGGTCGGGGCGGCCGTCCGCCCACTCGGCCTTTCCCTCGAAGGCGGGGCCGTCCTTCTTGCCGACGTGGACCGTGACGCGACCGCTGTCTTTGATCCGCCGCGCCTTGAGGCTCGCGCGCTGAGTCGTGAAGTAGACGGCGTCCTCGTGGAGCCAGCACCAGGTCGGGACGGTGCCGGGCTTGCCCTCCCGGCTGTAGGTCGTCACGTAGATGTAGTGCGCGCGGCGGAGGAGGTCCGCGAGCTCGGGAGTCAACGTCGCTCTCGACCGGACGCGCCGGGATCGGCGACGAGCAGGCGATAGCCGAGATCGATGCTGTCCTCCTCCCGCAGCTGCCCGAACCTGTCCGCCCAGCGCCCGGACCGGAGATCATCGGCGAGGCGCGCGAGCCCCGCCTCCAGCCGCGCGGCTGGGATCTGGGCGAAGCTCGAGATGGCGCCGCGCACGGTGGGGTCGAGATACGCGTGGGGTCTGCGCCAGAATGCGCCGAGAAATCCGTCGACGCAGTCGTGGGGGATGGGCAGCACGCGCGTCTCGCTCCGCCCGCCGAGCCAGCCGGCGAGCTCGGCAAGCGGGGGGAAGCGCGGCAGGTCGAACTCGATGATCTCGGGCAGGTACTCGGTCGTGAGCCAGAAGCTGCCGCGGCACGCAGGATCCCAGGTGACGATGACCACCCGCCTCGCGACGCGGGCAAGCTCGGCGAGCCCGCCGCCGCGGTCGTCCCAGTGGTGCAGGGTCAATACGGCCAGCGCCGCGTCGAAGGCGCCGTCGGGAAAGGGAAGGCGCTCGGCGACGGCCTGGACGACAGGCGCGCGGCCCTTCGGGCGCTGGCCTATCATCTCGCGCGACGGCTCGACGGCTACCACGCGGAGGTCCGCCGGCTCGTAGGAGCCGGCGCCGGCCCCCACGTTGACCACGCTCGCGGCGTCGCCCAGCGCGGCGTTGATGGCGCTCGCGATGCGCGGGTCGGCCCGCCGCGTCGCGACGTAGCCGGTTCCGATGACGTCGTAGACGATGGTCACGCTCTCGACCTCTCGCCGGACCGCCGGGGGGGCGACTTGCGTCCGGACGGGCTCCATCCTACCATTGCGCTGCTTCGCGACGGGGCGGAGCGGCGGCGGCGCACGTTCGCATTTCCGAACGTGACGCTTCGAGCTCGACACCACGGAGAGCCCATGAAGACCTGCTGGCTCGCACGGTTTCTTTCCCCCTAACGATCAACCAATCGCGCCCGGAGGATTTCTTATGCCGCCTCATCGCCACTCGTATCGTCCCACCGTCATGGGTAAGAGGGGTGCCGTCGCCTCGGCCCACCCGATCGCCTCGATGGCCGGCATCCGCGTCCTCCTCGACGGTGGCAATGCCGTGGACGCCGCCGTCGCCGTCGGCTCGACGCTCAACGTGGTCGAGCCCTTCATGTCGAGCGCGGGCGGCATCGGGCTCATGCTGATCTCGCGCGCCGGCGGTCGCGAGCGCCACGTGCTCGACTTCATCGGCCTGGCCCCGGCGGCGGCAGGCCCCGCGGGCCTGGTCGAGGACGATCTGGCCGGCGGCCCGAAGTCGTGCGCGACGCCGGGCAACCTCGGCGGCTGGCTGGCCGCCCTCGAGCGCTTCGGCAGCATGCCGCGCGCGAAGGTCTTCGCGCCGGCCATCGAGTGGGCCGAGGGCGGCGTGCCGCTCACGTGGATGAGCAGCCGCTTCATCGAGCAGGCGCGCCCGCAGCTCGGCCGCTCGGCCGAGGCGCAGCGGCTCTATCTGGGCAACGGCGGCCCGCGCCCCGGCAAGGTCGCGACCTACAAGGAGCTGGCCGCGACCTTCCGGCAGGTCGTCGAGGGGGGAGCTGAGGCTTTCTACCGGGGGCCGATCGCCAAGTCGATCGCTCGCGCGGTCACCGAGGCGGGCGGCTGGCTCACCGAGGCCGACCTCGCCGCGTTCAAGGCCGAGTGGCGCGAGCCCCTGCGCATCACCTACCGCGGCGCGGAGCTCTTCTCGGTGCCGCCGCCGTTCTCCGCCTTCCAGATGCTCGAGACGTTCAACATCCTTGAGGGCTACGACATCGCCGGCTGGGGCCACAATTCGGCCGACTACCTCCACCACCTGATCGAGGCCATCAAGCTCGGCTCCGCCGACCGGCTTGCCTACGCCTACTCGGGGGACGTCCCGATCAAGGGACTGCTTTCGAAGGCCTATGCCGCGTCGCAGCGCGCCCGCATCAATGCGGGCCGGGCCGCCGTGAGTGAGGGAGAGCGCCACAGCCGCGAGAAGCTGCCGGGACAGATCGCCGAGGGGCATCCGGCCACATTCGCGAACGAGCAGACGACTCACTTCGCCTGTGCCGATGCCGACGGGACGGTCGTGTCGGTCACGCAGACGCTCGGCGTTCCCTTCGGCTCGGGCGTCGCCGTGCCGGGCACGGGCCTCGTTCTCAACAACATCCTGAAGTGGATGGACCTCGACCCCGCGTCGCCGAACGTGGTCAAGCCGGGGCGCAAGGCCGGCACCATGATGTCGCCGACCCATGTCTTCAAGGACGGCGCCTTCGCGCTCAGCGTCGGCACGCCGGGCTCCTACGGCATCCTCCAGACCCAACCGCAGATGCTCCTCAATCTCCTGGAGTTCGGCTTCACCATGCAGGAGGCCATCGAGCAGCCGCGTGTGCGCGTGTATCGCGACCGGGTCGTGGATGCCGAGTCGCGCATCCCGGAGTCGGCGCGCGAGGACCTGGCCCGGCGCGGGCACGAGGTCAACGTGATCGACGACTGGTCCTGGATCGTCGGCGGCGGCCAAGGCATCGCGCGCGATCCCGAGTCCGGCGCGTGGATGGCCGGCGCCGATCCGCGGCGCGACGGCTACGCCCTGGCCATTTAATGATCGCACCCTCACCCTACCCTCTCCCTCGGTGAGGGAGAGGGGAAGGTAGAGGGGACGCACAACTTCTCCTCTCCCCCATCGGGGGAGAGGTAGGGTGAGGGGGCCGTTCGACCAACCATGACTCTCAAAGACCGGATGGCAGTGGTCACCGGAGCGGGCTCGGGACTGGGCCGCGCGATCGCGCAGGAGCTGGCGGCGGCGGGCGCCTCGGTGGCGGCGGTGGACCTCGACGCGGCCACCGCCGAGGAGACGATGGCACTCATCGCCAAGGCCGGAGGGAAGGGCAAGGCCTTCCAGGCGGACACGAGCAAGGCGGCCGACGTGGACCGCGCGGTCGGCGGCGCCATCAAGGCGCTCGGCCCGCTCGAGATCATGGTCAACAACGCGGGGATCCTCGATGGCTACTTCAACGTGGACGAGACCGACGAAGCCGTCTGGCGCCGCGTCATCGACATCGACCTGACCGGCGTGTTCCTCGGCTGCAAGCGCGCGCTCGCCGAGATGCTGCCGCGCGGCCGCGGGCGCATCGTCAACATGGCCTCGGTGGCCGGGCTCAACGGCACGGGCGGCGGCGCCGCCTACGTCGCCGCCAAGCACGGCGTGGTCGGCCTCACGCGTCAGATGGCCGTCACCTACTCGTCCCGCGGCGTCACCATCAACGCGGTGTGCCCGGGGCCCATCCTGACCAACCTGCGCCAGCACTCACAGCAGATCCTGGGCCCCGACATCCCGGACATGGCCGGGCGCGGCATCGCGGTGAGCGACGAGCAGGTCCGCGCGGTGGTGCCCGCGGGGCGCCGAGGCACCGCCGACGAGATCGCCTCCGCGGTGCGATTCCTCGCGTCGGACGAGGCCAAGTACATCACCGGCCACAGCCTCGTGGTGGACGGCGGCTGGAGAGCGAAATGATCACGAAGTTCTCGGTCCTGTACGTCGGACAGATCGAGCTCGACAACGTGGGACTCGCCGGCACGCCGGCCGACGAGCGCCGCTATCCCAACGAGCGCCTCGCCGAGGCGTTCCAGACGGCGAAAGAGGTTGCCCAGCAGATGGACGAGCTGGGCTACTACGCGCTCTGGACGGCCGAGCACCACTTCCAGCACGAGGGTTACGAGGTCTTCCCGAACCTGATCCTGCTCGGCACCTGGCTCGCCTCGCAGACTAGGCGGCTCAAGTTCGGCTGCGCCTTCAACGTGCTGCCGATGTGGCACCCCATCCGCCTCGCGGAGGACTACGCGCAGGCCGACATCATGACGGGCGGGCGCGTGATCATGGGCGTGGGCCGCGGCTACCACACGCGCGAGGTGGAGACCTTCGGCGCGCCCATGCTCGACAACAAGGCGAATCAAGACCTCTTCGAGGAGCAGATGGAGGTGCTCCTCAAGTGCTTCAACGAGGAGTCGTGGTCGCACAAGGGCAAGCACTACACGATCCCCGCCCCCGTCGAGTACCGCGGCTATCAGCTCCGCGAGATCACCGTCGTGCCGCGCCCCATCCACCTGCCGGTCGAGATCTGGCAGCCGATCGCCAGCGGCAAGACGCTGCCGTACATCGCCCAGCGCGGCATCAAGGGGATGGTCACGCTCAACGGCGAGCGCATCTTCGATCAGGTCGTGCGCGCCTACCAGTCCGAGGCGGCCAAGGCGGGCCGCACGCTGGCCCTCGGCGAAAACATCTGCTGGGGGGCCGGGCTCTACCTGGCCGATACCGTCGAGGCGGCGGTCGCGCGCGTCGAGCCCTACCACGACGAGCGCTACAAGTGGTTCGCGCCCTTCGGCTTCGTCCGGTACGCGGACGAGGAGGGCCGCTCGTGGGGCATGCCGGGCGCGCCCGCACGGATCCCCAGCATTCGCGAGGGCGTGGCGCAGAAGGCCTGGCTCTGCGGGCCGCCCGCGCACGTGATCGAGCAGATCCGAGAGTTCGAGTCGCGCTACCCCGGGCTCGAGCACATGATGATCCACTGGGCGGAAGGCATGCCGCCCAAGGAATTCAAGGAACAGCTCGCCTGGTTCGCTCGAGATGTCATGCCGGCATTTACGAGGCGGTAGCCGGCGCGGGGACACCCCCCGGGGGTATACCCCCACCCGGTAGTCCTCCCCTCGTGGGGCCCCCCCTAGGGGTTGTATTTTTCCCTTGCGCTCCCTCGTAGCATGGCGATAATACCCTCGGACCTATCGGGAGGCGCCGGGCGGCGAATCCCCACACCCACTCGAGGGAGGACAGAGCGCATGGCGAAGAAAAAGCCGTTTGGTGGCTACTCGATCAACTTCAAGGGATGCAAGGACACCATGGAGTCGGTGATGGGCTCGGGGCCCATCGGCCCTTCCGAGATGACCAAGAAGATCTGGGCGTACGTGAAGCGGAAGAGACTCGCCAAGAAGTAAAACCCGCTGCGCCTCGACCGGATCGTCCTGAGCCTGCCCGGCGCCTCCAGGACGTTCCGGTCTTCTTGACTTGCCCGCCGCCTCCGACGACACTGCCCCCATGCGGGCCATCCTCTACGACAAGGCGTGTGACTGCCCGGCTTCCGAGCTCGCCCGCAGGGCGCTCGCACAGGCTCGCGTGGATTTCGAAAGCCGGTCCCTGGAGTCGCACCCCGTCGACAAGAAGGCCGCCCTCGAGCTGGCCCGTGGCGCACGCCGCTTCCTCATCAAGACCGGCCCCGGCTTCCTCCGGCACGACGCCGACCGGGAGCCGGTGAGCGAGGCGCAGGCGATCGAGTGGCTGCTCCACGAAGACGGGCTCCTGCGCGTGCCCGTGCTCGTCTGGGGCGACATGCTGGTGCGTGGCTACACCGACGAGCTGTACGAGCAGGCGCTGTCCCAGGGGCCGGCGCCAGGAGGAGAGAGGCGATGATCCTCAAGGAGACGGCGCGGTCCACCTACCTGGACGTCTCGAAAATCGAGTGGGAGCCCACGCGATTTCCGGGCGTGTACACCAAGAAGCTCTACGAGGACGCCTCGGGGAAGATGACCAGCCTGACCAGGATGGAGCCGGGCGCGCGGCTGCCCGATCACCGGCACGTCGGCATCGAGCAGAGCTTTGTCCTCGAAGGCACGCTCGTGGACGAGGACGGCGCCTGCACGGCGGGCAACTACGTCTGGCGGCGGCCGGGCTCGGTCCATGAGGCGTGGAGCCCCGACGGCTGCATCGTTCTTGGCGTATTCGACAAGCCGAACGAGTTTCTCGCCTAGGCGAGCTTCGTCAGGATCTCATCGAGGCGCGCCACCTCGAGATCGGGCGTGACGCCGAGATTTTCCCGCGGCGCCCCGAGGCGGTTGCACCAGCACGTGCGGTAGCCGAAGGCCTTGGCGCCCGCGACGTCCCAGCCGTTGGACGACACGAAGAGGATGTCCGCGGCCGGAAGCTTGAAGGCGCGCGTCGCCAGCTCGTAGACGGCGGGCGAGGGCTTGTAGGTCTGGACGGCGTCCACCGACAGCACGTGGGCGAGGCGGCCTTCGAGCCCGCTCGAGCGGACCGCCGCGGCCAGCATCCTGGGCGACCCGTTCGAGAGGATCCCGAGCGGCGTGCCCGCCATCGCGGCGAGCGCGGTCTCGACCTCGGGGAAGGTCGCCAGCGACAGATACGCCTCCATCAGCCGCCGAATCGCGTCTTCTCCGGTCCTGATCCCCAGCCGCTCGACTGAGAACCTGAGCGCGGCCTCGGTCACGGCCCAGAAGTCCTCGTAGCGCCCCATGAGCGACCGCAGCCACGTGTACTCGAGCTGTTTCTGGCGCCAGAGCGTCGAGAGCGCCTGCGGATCGCCGGTCACTTCGCGCCCGGCCTCGATCACGGAGTGGACGTCGAAGAGCGTGCCGTACGCGTCGAAGACGAAGGCCCTGGGTCTGGCCACGGGACCTCTTTGCTTCAGCGGGCGGGTTGGTGGTCTATCGACGGAGCGGGATGGACGACAGCAACGGCGGCGCGCCGGCGGCGGTCCGGCGGTCGTCGCGTGGGCGGCGGCAGCGCTGGGCGACGCGGCACATCGGGCGGCTCGATGCCGGACTCGACGAAGCCGTAGCGCAGGAGCTGCTGGGCGTCGCGGAAGGACAGGCTGCGCGTCTGCGCCCCCATGACGATCAGGAGAAAGCGCTGGCCCGCCCGCCACGCCGCGACGGCGAGGTTGTAGCCCGCCTCGCGCGTGAAGCCCGTCTTGAGGGCCTGCACGCCGCCCGGATCCTGGAAGAGCGGGATGCGCCGGCTATGCACGCGGCCGCGGTAGATGAAGCTCGCGCCGCCCAAGAGCGGTCGCGAGGCGGGATAGTCCTGGACGACGTGACCGATCAGCCGCGCCATGTCGAGTGCGGTGCTGCGCCCGGCGGGATCGGGTAGCCCGTGGGGGTTGGCGAAATGCGTGGAGCGCAGGCCGAGCTGGGCGGCCTTGGCGTTCATGCTTTCGACAAACACCTCTTCGGTGCCGCCGAGGTGCTCGGCCACCGCCGTCGCCGCGTCATTGGCCGACGCGATGGCCACGCCTTCGAGGAGCGTGCGGAAGGGAACCTCCTCGCCCGCGCGGAGTCCCATGCGGTAGCGCGGGGTCTCCGCCGCGTGCCGGCTGATCGTCACCGGCTCGTCCCACTGCGCGCGTCCCGCCTCCAGGGCCTCGCAGGCGAGGTAGAGCGTCATGAGCTTGACCAGGCTCGCCGGCGCATGGTCCTCGGACGGGTTCTTGGCGAAGAGCACGGTGCCGTCGGGAGCGAGCAGGAGAGCGGATTCGGCGCTCAGGTGCAGAGTCCGGTCACCCTGGGCCGAAGCGGGAGCCCAAGCCGGGACTGCCATGAGGAGAGCCGCAGAGGAAATCACGACGAGGAGACGCACTAGAATCGATTGTAAGGGAGGCGGAGGACCCGGCCTAGCGAAAATGCTATCGGCAAGCTCGCTTGAGCTCGGGAGAAGGCTTGAACCTGGGCGTGCGCCCACCCGCCATGTTCATGGGTTGGCCCGTGCGCGGGTTCTTGCCCTTGCGCGCCTTGCGCCGCCCGACGGAAAAGGTGCCGAATCCCACGAGGGTGACGGGCTGTCCGCGCTTGAGCGAGCCGCGGATCGAGGCGAGAAGCGCGCGCAGGGCCCGGTCCGAGGCGGCTTTGGTCCAGCCGCTCTCGGTCGCCATCGACGCGATGAGATCCGCGCGAGTCATGAGAGCAGAAATGTCATGGCCATACGCAGCGGGCGGATGCTAGCAGAGGCGGTGTGTCGTGGTCAAGCGCCGTCGACCCACACCCGGACGAGCGGTGGTATGTTGGATGCGCCGTGAAGAAGGTGCTTCTGTTCACCATGGAGGGCAATGCCGATGGCGAGGCCGCGCTGGCCTTTTTCCAGTCGCGCGGTGCCGCCGTGGACGTGCGCGACGTGGGACGCGACCCCGAGGCCAGCGCCGAGGTGTTTCGCCTCGCGGGACGGCTCGCCGTCCCCGCGATGGTGATCGACGAGCGTGTCTTCCTGGGCTTCGGCGGGCACCGCGACGAGATCGAGGCGCTGCTGCGCGAGTAGGAGGAGGACACCGGTCTGCTGACGCTGGAGGCCGCGCAGAAGGAATTCGAGCCCGCCGGGGTCTACGTCAATACCGCGAGCATCGGGCTGCCGCCCCGCCGAGCTGTCGAAGCCCTCAACGAGGCCATCGAGACGTGGCGGACAGGCCGCGCCGAAGCGGCGGGGTACGACGAGCTGGTCAATCGAGCCCGCCAGCAATTCGCCAGCCTCGTGGACACCGCGCCCGAGCGGGTGGCCATCGGCAACCAGGTCTCGACGTTCACCGGGCTGGTGGCGGCCGCTCTGCCCGACGGCGCGCGCGTGCTCGCCGCCGAAGAGGATTTCACCTCCGCCCTGTTCCCATTCCTCGGCCACGCCGACCGGGGAGTACACGTGCAGACCGTGCCACTGGCCGGCCTCGTCGATAGCATCGGTCCCGGGATAGACCTCGTTTCGGTGAGCGCGGTGCAGTCAGCTGACGGCCGACTCGTTCCCGGCGGCCTCGAGGCTCTGGCCTCGGCCGCCGCCCATCACGGCTGCCTCACATACGTCGATGCCACCCAGGCCGTGGGCTGGTTGCCGTTCCACGCCGACCGCTTCGACTTCGTGTCCTGTGCCGCCTACAAGTGGCTCCTCTCACCCCGCGGGACGGCCTTCGGAGTGGTGCGGCCGGAACGCCTCGCGATGCTCCGACCTCTCTACGCGGGCTGGTACGCCGGCGACGATCCTTGGACCTCCATCTACGGACCGCCGCTCCGGCTCGCCAAGGACACGCGCCGGCTCGACATCTCGCCGGCGTGGCTGGCCTGGGCAGGCACGGTGCCCGCGCTCGAGCTGCTGGCCGAGGTAGGAATCGCCGCGATCCATCGACACGATCTCGGCCTCGCCAACGCATTGCGCGGGCGCCTCGGCCTGCCCACAGGCGATTCGGCCATCGTAGCCGTTGCCGCCGAAGGCGCTCTGGAGCGGCTGCGCGCGGCCGGAGTCAAGGCCTCCGTCCGCGCGGGCGCCGTGCGGCTGTCTTTCCATCTTCACAATACCGAAGCCGACGTCGACGCCGTCGCTCGCGCGCTCGGCGGCTGACACCGGCAGCACACACGAACAGGGTCATCCGGGTTTCGGTGCCTTCGCCGTTGCCGTCTTGCCGCGCAGCAGCAGCGCCGCGGCAACGCCGGCCGCCGCCACGCCGATGGAAAGCGCCATCGCGGCGTGCAGCCCGTCCATGAACGCGCCGTTCACGATGCGCTCGATCTGGCTGGCGACCGCCGGAGCCAGTGTCTGGAGTCGCTGCTGGGCGGTGTCGGATCCGGACAGCAGCCCGGCGAGCTCGCTTCGATCGCTCTGGCTCAGTCGGGCCCCCGCCCGCTCGAGTGACGTGATCACCCGCTGGCTCTCGATCGCGCCGCCCACCCCGAGCGCGGCGAAGCCAAGCGTGATCAGCGCGTAGCTCGCCTGCTCGCGTAGCAGCGCGAAGATCAGGCTGCCGAGCACGGCGAGGGCCATGCCGCCCAAGATCTGGACCCGTTCTCCCAACCGGGCGCCGACCTTGCCCGCGACCGACGACGCGAGGACGAACGGCAGCGCGAATGCGAGGTAGAGAACGCCCGTCTGCACCGGGCTGAGGTGGCGCACGTGCTGGAGGTAGAGCGTGAGCAGGAACATGAACACGCTCCACACCCAGTTCCAGCTGAAGTGCACGAGCAGCGTGCCCATGAAGGTCCGATTCTTGAACAGCGCGAACTCGATCAATGGGGTGCGCACGCGCGGCTCGAGCAACAGGAAAAGCGCGAGCGAGGCCAGGCCCGCCAGCACGCTGCCGACGACGAGCGGCGAACCCCAGCCGCTCTGCCCGCTCGTCTGAACGCCGAGCACGATCAGGACCAGGCCCACGGTCAGGGCCGCGAACCCGCGCAGATCGAAGCGGGGCGGCGCCGATGGATCGCGGCTTTCCTCCACCACGTACAGCGTCAGGAGGATGGCGGCGATGCCGAGCGGCACGTTCACGAAGAAAAACCAGCGCCAGCTCAGTTTCTCCGTGAGCACCCCGCCGACGAGCGGCCCCAGCGCCTGGCCGATCGTGCCGGCCGCGGCCCAGATCCCGATCGCCTGGCCCCGCTGGGCGGGTGGGAAGGCGTTGCTCACGATCGCGAGCGAGGCGACGAAGCTGAGCGCGGTCCCGAGCCCCTGGAGCGCACGGGCGGCGATCAATCAGGCGATCGACTGAGCGATGCCCGCGGCCACCGAGCCGACGATGAAGATAATCAGGCCGAGCAACACCACCCGGCGGCGGCCGAACGTATCGGCCAGGCGGCCGGCGGCGATCTGCGGGGCGGCGAAGGCGAAGAGGAAGGCGTTCAGCACCCACGCGAGCGTGGTGGTGCTCGTGTCGAGCGCGTGACCGATGGCGGGCAGGGCCACGGTGAGGCCGAACGCGTCGATGGTGAGCATCAGGAGCGGCACCGCCATCGCCAGCACGACGAGCCAGCTGCCGCCGCCATCCCGCGGTGCCGTCGGTACGCCGGATGCCGTCATGCCCACCTGTTCCGTTGCCATTCGTGGTGGTCCCCGAATTTCACCGTGGGAGCGCAGGTGACATAAGTTCGGTTCTCAGTCACGGCCGGGTCGGCGCCGGCCTTGGCACAGCGTGGACGGAGCCCTGTCATCGCGCGGCGATCCTGCCAGAATCCGTGGGAGCGGTCAAACGGCGGCTGCCCATTGGCGGAGCGCGCGGGCGCATGGCGCACCGATAGCACATGGACAGCACACGGTGGTAGAATCGCCCTCGCTGCTCGCGTGACTGCGTGAAACGCCGGGGTAGCTCAGTGGCAGAGCAACTGATTCGTAATCAGTAGGTCGCGGGTTCAACTCCCGCCCCCGGCTCCACTTCATGAAGCGAATCGTCCAGGCTGGCTCGCGCGTTCTTCTTCGAAAGCCCGCCGTCCGTGACCGGGACGAGTACCTCCGGCTGCGGCGGAGGAGCGCCGCGTTCCTGCGGGCGTGGGAGCCGGCACCTCCAAGAGGACGGATTGAGATCGAGCGGTTCGCCGAATGGATCAGGACTGCCCGGGGTGGGCGTCACGAGAAGCTGCTGATCTGCCGGCTCGAGGACGGGACGGTTCTTGGTGCCGTCAACGTCAACGAAATCGTGCGCGGCCCCGCCCAGAGCGCATTCCTCGGTTACTGGATCGGCTCTCCGTACGCGCGGCAAGGCTATATGACCGAGGGCTCTTCGGCCCGCTATCTGAAGATCGCCGACCGCTGGGCGGATCACGAGCGCTGGGCGCTCACCGTCGAGGACCGGCGCCGACTCTCCTCTTGATGCTCGATTTCAGGTAAGCTTCGGCCGTGATGGAAAGAAAGAGCCGACGCGCGGTGTCAACAGCCCTGGCCGCCTGTCTCGCCATCGCACTGGCGACCGGGTGCGCGCGGACCA
>WNFP01003592.1_pt1 | contig 12485 bp, 11 predicted proteins | sample 5400201 | NCBI WGS metagenome assembly WNFP01 (sample SAMN13153355, study PRJNA577476) | soil metagenome | isolation source: 115 cm saprolite under Madrone tree | place: USA:California | collected 2016-06-14
GCAAAGCCACGCTCATCATGAACGTGATTCCCGGCCAGGAGCCCGGCTCCGGTCCGAACTACTTCGCCTTCGACGACAACGTTCTCTACACGATGCACGTCGACAACGATCGCGACGGCGTCGACGACGTCACCTACGAGGTCGCATTCGCGACCGAGCAGCAGTCGCCGGACCAGTTCCTCGCGACTCTGGCGCTGCCGCCGGTGACGGACCTCGAAGGGCCGAACGCCGCCGGCCTGTCGCGCAAGCAGCGCTACACCGTGACCGAGGTGCGGCGCTGCAAGCCGGGGAAGAAGAAGCTCTGCCGCACGCCGCTCTTCGCCGGTCAGACCCTCTCCGCCGTGCCGTCGAACATCGGCCCGCTCACGACACCCGACTACGCCGCGCTCGCCGCCAAGGGGATCTTCACCGACGCGGCGAACGGCATCCGCGTCTTCGCGGGCCAGCGGGCGGAGACGTTCGCGATCGACCTCGGCGCGGTGTTCGACACGCTGAATCTCCGCGTCGAGAACGCGACGCCGATCGCGCAGGTACGCCCGCCGCTCCCGGTGCAGACCGCGGCGGAGGACGCCAATGATTTCGTGAATCCGTTCGGGGTCAACGACTTCAGTGGCTTCAACGTCAACACCATCGCGATCGAGATCCCGATGACGCGGCTCACCGTCGACGGCCACACGCCGACGGCAGAGACCGGTACGATCGGGATGTACGCCAGCACGTTCCGTCAGAAGACGACGGTCCGCCAAGGCGCGCCGCACCTGAATGCCGACAAGCCGCTGCTCAAGGACTCCGGCGAGTGGCGCCAGGTGTCGCGTATGGCGAACCCGCTCGTGAACGAGCTCATCATCCCGATCGGCAAGAAGGACCTGTGGAACGGCGTCGAGCCCGAGGACGAGGCGCAGTTCCTCGACGCCTACCGTAACCTCGCCGTCGCCGGGGCTTTGCAGCTCGTCTCGGGCGTGCCGGTGCCGTCGACCCCGCGCGAGGACATCGTGCAGCTCCTCCTCAAGTACGCGGGGCAGAATCCCGATCCGAACGTCGGCCCCTTCTCCGAGCTGCTGCGCCTCGACATGACGGTGGTGCCGACGCCGGCCGGCATGATCAAACGTCTCGGTCCGTTCGCGCACGATGCGAACGACGTCGCGACGCCGGACCCCGCGGGCTTCCCCAACGGTCGCCGTCCGAACGACGACGTCACCGACATCGTCGTGCGCGTCGCCGGCGGCGCGAACTACATCACCAACCACGTCGGCGACGGGGTGGGCGTCCAGGAGAAGGGGATCACCCCGGACTTCCCGTTCCTCCCGACGCCGTACGATGGCCGCAACCGCCGCCACCGCGATCCCGGCGAGGCCTCTTGAATCACGACTCCCGCGCGAGCCGGTGCGACTCCCTTCGCCGAGTCGCGCCGGCTCTCGCCGGAGCGACTCCCTTCCCGAAGTCGCACCAGCATTCATCGGAGCGACGACCATGACGCGATCCATGATCCGATGCATCGCGAGGCGCTGTTCCACGACGATCGCGGTATCAGCGTTCGTCGTCCTATTCGGATGTGCCTTGCCCGCGGGCGCGCTCGCCGCGCCCTTTCGTCCTGCATCCGACAGCGAAGTGCTCGAGCGCCTACCGTGGACGCCCGACGATGCCGCGGCGCACCTCGCGCGTGCCCGGCGAATGGAGCTCGAGCGCAATCCGCGAAATCTCGGCCTCGCGCTCGAAGCGGCGCGCGGCGACGTCATGCGCGCCCGCGCCGACGGCGATCCGCGCTATCTCGGCTACGCGCAGGCAGCGCTCGGACCGTGGTGGAACGCCGCGGAACCGCCCGCCGCGGTCCAGGTGTTGCGCGCCACGATCCGCCAGAGTCAGCACGATTTCGATGCGGCGCTCGACGATCTACGTCAGGTCCTCGAGCGTGATCCCGCCAACGTTCAAGCATGGCTCACGCAGGCATTGATCCAGCAGACCCGCGGCGACTACGCCGAGGCGCGACGCAGCTGTACGCACCTTCTCGCGGCCGGGCGGCGATCCGCGGCGGTGCAGTTGACGGCGATGACGTGCACCAGCAGCGTCGCGAGCTTCGCCGGCGATGCGCCGCGGAGTTACGTGACGCTGAATCAGGCGTTGCGCGCCGCGCCCGCCGTCGCCCCCGACGAGCGCGTGTGGACGCTCGGCGTGTTGGCGGACATGGCGACGCGCCTCGGCGACGTGCAGCAGGCGCGGGCGCATTACGAGGAAGCACTGGCGCTGGCGCCGCGTGACACCGTGCTCCGCATCGCGTACGCCGATTTCCTGCTCGATCGGCAGGAGCCGGCGGCGGTGCTCACGCTCCTGGGTGAGGACACGCGCAATGACGGCATCCCGCTGCGCCTCGCGCTGGCGGAGCAGGCGCTCGGCGCGCCGTCGCTGGCGACGCACGTCGAGGATCTGCGCGCGCGCTTCGCGGCTGCCAAGCTGCGCGGCGACCAGCGCCATCTGCGTGAGGAGGCGCGCTTCACCCTCGCGCTGTTGCGCGACGCGCCGGCCGCACTGGCGCTCGCCGAGCGCGATTGGGCAGTGCAGCGAGAGCCCGAAGATGCGCGTGTGTTTCTCGCCGCCGCGACGGCCGCCGGCGACGCGGCAGCCGCGGCGCGCGTCCGCGACTGGATCGGCGAGCGCCGCCTGCAGGACGTGCGGCTCGCTAGCGGCGACCTATGATGGGGCGACACGGTAGCCGTAGCGCGCTCGCCCGACGTCTCGGTGCGCGATCGCTGCTCGGCCTTGCCGTCTTCGCCGTCATCCTGGGCCGGGTGCCTGCGGCCGAGGCGCACAAGCCAAGCGACAGCTACCTCTCGATCGCCGTCGAAGGGACGCGCGTCCACGGGCAGTGGGACATCGCGCTTCGCGATCTCGACTACGCAATCACGCTCGACACCGACGACGACGGCGCGCTCACGTGGGGTGAAGTGCGTGGCCAGATGGAACGGATCAGCGCGTACGCGCTCGATCGTCTCGCGCTCCGCCTGGGAGATCTCAGCTGCGCGCCGAACCTCGAGGAGCTCTTGATCGACCACCATGCCGACGGCGCGTACGCGGTGCTCCGGTTCGCCACCAGCGGATGCGAAGCCGCGGCCGACGATACCGCGCTCGCCGTCACGTACGGCCTCTTCTTCGACGTCGATCCGCAGCATCGCGGGCTCGTGCAGGTCGCGTTCACGCGGCCGACCGAGCTGCGCGCCAGCACTGGCTACGACGCCGCGCGCGGCGCGCTCGAGACGATGCTCACCGGTCACTCCGCGGTGACGATTCTCGGCCCGGATCATCGTGACTCGACGTTCGAGCGCCGTCCGCCGAGCCGCGTCAGCACGGTTACGACATTCGTGCAGAACGGCGTCTGGCACATTTGGACCGGCTTCGATCACATGCTGTTTCTCGTTTCTCTGCTTTTACCCGCTGTCGCCCGGCGCGCCGACGGCCGTTGGTACACCGCCCCGCGCTTCGCCGACGCCTTCACGGAAACGATGAAGGTCGTGACTGCGTTCACGGTCGCGCATTCGATCACGTTGAGCGTCGCCGCCCTCGGTATCGTGGACGTGCCGTCGCGTCTCGTCGAGTCGTTGATCGCGTTGTCGGTGGCGGTTGCTGCGGCGAACAACCTCGTCCCACTGCTCGACGCGCGGCGCACGTGGCAGGTCGCGTTCCTCTTCGGTCTTGTCCATGGATTCGGCTTTGCGAGCGTCCTCACCGACCTTGGGCTCGCACGCGGCGCGATCGCGCTTGCGCTCGTGAGCTTCAACGGCGGCGTCGAGCTCGGGCAGCTCGCCGTCGTCGCGTTGCTGCTGCCGATCGCGTTCGGCGCCCGACGTACCGTCGGCTTCCGCTGGGTCGTGATGACCGCCGGATCGGTCGTGATCGTCGTGATCGCGATTGGATGGCTGGGCGAGCGGGCGCTGAACGTGCGGATCTTCTCGTGATCCGTGCTCGAACTCGAGGTGTGCCTCGGTCCGGCTCACTGGTGCCGATGTGCGAACCACAGTAAGAAGAGCGGGTGCACCATCGTGTCACCATCATCGGCGGCGGGCTCGCCGGCTCCGAAGCCGCGTGGCAGCTCGCGCGTCGCGACGTCGACGTCGACCTCTTCGAGATGCGGCCGGTGCGCGCGACCGAGGCGCATCAAACCGACCGCCTCTGCGAGCTCGTCTGCTCCAACTCCTTCCGCAACGCGTCGCTCGAGACGGCGGTCGGCTGCCTGAAGGAGGAGATGCGCCGGCTCGGGTCGCTGATCCTCGCCGTCGCGGATCGCACCAGCGTGCCCGCCGGCGCCGCGCTCGCCGTCGACCGTGAGCTCTTCGCCGCGGGCGTCACGGCCGCGGTCGAGAGCCATCCGCGGATCACGTTGCGGCGCGAGGAAGTGACGACGCTGCCGGACGACGGCCTCACGATCGTCGCCACCGGACCGCTCACGTCGCCGGCGCTTTCGTCCGCGCTCGAGCGCGTTCTCGGCGACGCACACCTCTATTTCTACGACGCAATCGCGCCGATCGTGACCGCAGAGTCGATCGACATGGCCGTCGCGTATCGCGCGTCGCGCTACGGGAAGGGCGGGGACGACTACGTCAACTGCCCGCTCGATCGCGAGACGTATTACCGCTTCGTCGATGCGGTGGTCGCGGCGGAGAAGGTGCCGGCGAAGCAGTTCGAGCGCGCGGTCTATTTCGAAGGCTGCATGCCGATCGAGGAGATGGCGCGGCGCGGGCGCGAGACGCTGGCGTTCGGGCCGATGCGGCCCGTCGGGCTCGTCGATCCGCGCACCGGCGCGCGGCCGTACGCGGTGGTACAGCTGCGGCAGGATGATGCGGCGGGGACGCTCTTCAACATCGTCGGCTTCCAGACGAAGATGACGTACCCGGAGCAGCGGCGCGTGTTCCGCATGATCCCCGGGCTCGCGAACGCCGAGTTCGTGCGCCTCGGGAGCTTGCACCGCAATACGTTCGTGAACTCGCCGGCGGTCTTGCGGCCGACGCTGCAGCTGCGGACGGCGCCGCGTGTCTTTCTCGCGGGGCAGATCATCGGCGTCGAGGGCTACGTCGAATCGGCGGCGGCGGGGCTGCTTGCAGGCGTCAACGCCGCCCGGCTTCTCGGCGGCGCGCCGCTCGTCGTACCGCCCGCGTCGACGTCGTACGGCTCGCTCCTCGCCTACGTCACGCAACGCGGACGACGCGAGTTCCAGCCGATGAACGCGAACTACGGCCTTTTTCCGCCGCTCCCCGGCAGGCGACGCGGACGTGAGAAGAAGCTCGCGCTCGCCGAGCGGGCGCTCGCGGATTTCGATACGTGGGTACGCGCGGAGTCGGTAGAGCACGCCGGAGGCGGCGCGGTTGATGCACCCGGTGCAGCGGAGGACGTGTCGCCGGTTACGGTGTGATTCGAGCCGCGCGCGGCGAAGCCGGACGCGCGCCTCGGATCTAGCGCGTTACCTTTGCGCGTCTCCCGCTTTCCACACGGTGGAGGGGCGCGAGTGGTCGGCCATCAGGAGCGTCGCGCGGGTGACGGTGATGGGCTCGCGGCATTCAGGACAGCGCGGCGTCATCGTGCTCCCAGTGACACCCTGCAGATATGAAAGCGCGATCTTGCAATGCGGGCAGGGCCCGAACCATGCGGTAGCCATGCGTGTCCTCAGCCGGCTCGTGGGATCGTGATCGGCGCAGGAAGCGCCAGCCGGCGACGCGCGCGTGAGAGCCGTGCGCGGTTGCGTCGAGGGATCGTCTACTTTCGCATTCCCTGGCGCGACGCGCAAGGCGAGATGGCGATTGCCGACTCGGATCGGCTCAGCGATCGCCGCTGCGGTGACTTCCGCTGCCGCGCGTAGGACCGCCGCCCGGAGCGGGCTTCCTGCCGCCGTCGCCGTCGGCGACAGTGGGCCGCGCCGCCTCGTCGACGATCTCGATCGCGGCTTCTTCCACGAGCTTCTTGAGGCGGGGATCGTCCGCATCCTTCGAGGAGATCTGCCCGGCTTTTCCCGGACCGAGATGCAGCGTCTTGCCGCCGGGGAGAGGCACGCGGAGAGGACGACGAGTTTTGTTCGTGACGGTCGTCATGGGAGACGTCAGCGTTTTCCCTTGGCTTCGGGCCGTTGATACTGGCCCTGCGCGTCCTGTTTCGCCTTCGCCGTCGCAGCGTCTTTGGCTCCCGCCGCGTCTTTTTTCTTTTGGTCGCGCTGTTTCGATTTCGGCGACTTGTCTCCCATGATCGTCTCCCTTCACACCGCGTGCTGTCTCCGGAGCGTCGCAGGGACGACGCCGAATGACAAGAGTATGCCGCGTGGCGGAGGCGTTGCCGTTGCGGCGCGAACACTCACAGCGTATACTATTTCTCGCTTCAGCTCTGCGGTTCGCCCGCGCACGGCTCCCACGCACGGACCCCAGGGCGGCGCCCTCTGCGCCGCTCTCGCTTCACCCCGAGCCCACATCAGTAGGAGGCTCTCGTCGAGAACCCTGCGAAGTTGGCGCCGGCTCACGAGCCGGCGTGGCGCCGCGCGTGTGGGCCGGCAGACGAGGCCGGAGACATTCGCACCATCGCGATGCTCGGCAATCATCTCCCTCGCCAGTGTGGCATCGCAACGTTCACGAGCGATCTCAGCGACGCGATCGTGCTGGAGCGTCCGAACATCGATTGCTTCGTACTCGCGATGAACGATGCCGGCGCGCATCACGCGTACCCCTCCCGAGTCCGCTTCGAGATCACGGAGAGCGACATCGCCGCGTATCGACGCGCCGCCGACTTCTTGAACGTCAACGCGGTCGACGTGCTCTGTGTGCAGCACGAGTACGGAATCTTCGGCGGCAAGGCGGGCGCTCACGTCCTCGCGATGTTGCGCGAGCTGCGCATGCCGATCGTCACGACGCTGCACACTATTCTCGCCGAGCCGAATCCACTGCAGCGCACGGCCATGGACGAGCTGACCGCGCTGTCGGAGCGGTTGGTCGTTATGACGACGCATGCCGCGGAGCTGTTGCGCGCCGTCCACGGCGTTCCGGATCACAAGATCGACGTCATCCCCCACGGGATTCCGACGGTGCCGGAACGTAGCGGCAAGGACAGCCTAGGGGTGGATGGCAAATCGGTGATCCTCACCTTCGGACTTCTGTCGCCGGACAAGGGCATCGAGTACGTGATCGACGCATTGCCGGCGATTCTCGCCCGCCATCCGGACACCGTCTACATCGTGCTCGGCGCCACGCACCCGCACGTCCGCGAGCGGTTCGGTGAAACGTACCGGCTGATGTTGGAGCAGCGCGCCGAGAGGCTCGGTGTCGGTGCGGCGATGATCTTTCACAACCGGTTCGTGAGCCAGGGAGAGCTCGTGCAGTTTCTCGCCGCGGCCGACATCTACATCACGCCGTATCTCAATCCCGAGCAGATCACGTCCGGAACGCTGGCGTATGCGGTCGGCTGTGGAACGGCGGCGATCTCGACGCCCTATCGTTACGCGCGGGAGCTGCTCGCCGACGGACGCGGCATTCTCGTGCCGAGCAGAGACTCGCAGGCGATCGCCACCGAGGTCATCGACCTGCTGGCCGACGACGAAAAGCGGTCGGCGCTGCGGCAACGGGCTGCCGCGTACGGCCGCCACATGCTCTGGCCCGCGGTAGCGCGGCGGTACGTCGCGAGCCTGGCGCGCGCCCGGCATGATCACGCGCAGCGGCTGCGCACCTCGTTTCAGGCGAAGACACTCGCGATGCGACCCGCCGAGCTGCCCGAGATCAATCTGGGGCACCTCACGTTGATGACGGACTCGACGGGCGTGCTGCAGCACGCCACCTTCAACGTTCCATCATACGACGAGGGCTACTGCGTCGACGACAATGCACGGGCGTTGCTGGTCATGGCGCTCATGGACGACGTCGGCACCGAGGACGGTAAGACGGTCCGCGCGCTCAGCTCGCGCTACCTCGCGTTCGTCAGCCATGCCTTCAATCGCGATCGCGGGCGCTTTCGGAATTTCATGTCGTACGCGCGCGAATGGCTCGAACCGCAAGGCTCGGAGGACAGCCACGGGCGCGCGGTCTGGGCGCTCGGCACCGTCGTCGGCCGCGCCGACGATCCCGGGAGGCAGAGCCTCGCCCGCGATCTGTTTCACACCGCGCTGCCTGCGGTGTCGCAGTTCACGAGCCCGCGGGCGTGGGCGTATGCGCTGCTCGGGATCGCCGAGTACCTGCGCGCGTTCGAAGGCGAGAGCACCGTGCAGGAGACGCGCAGCGCGCTCGCCGAGCGGCTGCTCGATCTCTACCGTACCGCGAGCACGCCGACGTGGCCGTGGTTCGAGGACCGGGCGACATACTGCAATGCGCGGCTTTCGCAAGCGCTCATCGTCTCGGGAGCGGCGCTGGGACATGCAGAGATGACGGCGGCCGGCTTGCGATCGTTGGAGTGGCTGGCGGAGACGCAACGCTCGGATGACGGATACTTCGCGCCGATCGGCTCGAATGGCTTCTTTCTGCGCGGCGCGCCCAAGGCGAGCTTCGACCAGCAGCCGGTCGAGGCGTGTGCCATGATCTCGGCCGCGCTCGACGCGGCACGGGTGACGGGCGATGCGCGCTGGCCGACCTATGCGCGCTCGGCGTTCACCTGGTTTCTGGGCCAGAACCAGCTGCAACGACCGCTCTACGACGCGGCGACGGGCGGCTGCCGCGACGCGCTGCACGCCGACCGCGCGAACGAGAACCAAGGCGCGGAATCGACGCTCTCGTTCCTGCACGCGCTCCTCGAGATGCGTGCCGCCGATCGCGCGACGGCCACGACCACGATCGCGACGACGCTACGGAGCATCACGGCATGAGCCGCACCTACGAGACGCTCTTCCGGCGACATCCTGCGAATCCGATCCTCACCGCCGCCGACTGGCCGTACCCGGCGCATACGGTCTTCAACCCGGGCGCCACGCGCCTGCACGACGGTACGACCTTGCTCCTCTGCCGGGTCGAGGACCGGCGCGGACACTCCCACTTGTGCGCCGCGCGCTCGCAGAACGGCGTCGACGGGTGGGTCATCGATCCGGAGCCGACCTTGCGTCCCGATCCCGAGCGTTACCCCGAGGAGCTCTGGGGCATCGAGGACCCGCGCATCACGTTCATCGCGGAGCTCGGCAAGTACGCGGTCGCGTATACCGCCTTCAGCAAAGGTGGACCGGGTGTCGCCCTGGCGCTCACCGAGGACTTCCGTCGCTTCGAGCGGTACGGGCTCATCATGCAGCCCGACGACAAAGACGCTGCGCTGCTTCCGCATCAGATCGACGGACACTTCGCGCTCATGCATCGGCCGATGACCGACTCGGGCGCGCACATCTGGATCTCGTACTCGCCGGATCTCCGTAACTGGGGCGGTCACAAGCTCGTGCTCCAGGCGCGCAAAGGCGCGTGGTGGGACGCGAACAAGGTCGGGCTCTCGCCGCCGCTGATCGCGACGCCGCGGGGGTGGCTGCTCATCTATCACGGCGTCCGACACACGGCGGCGGGCGGTCTCTACCGAGTCGGTGTCGCGCTCTTGGCGCAAGACAAACCAGACCACTGCATCGCCCGCGGAGACGCTTGGATCTTCGGTCCCGAGGCCGACTACGAGCGCCAGGGCGACGTCGGCAACGTGACGTTTCCCTGCGGGTACACGATCGGATCGGATGGCGACACGATTAACCTCTACTACGGAGCGGCCGACACGAGCATCGCGCTTGCGACCGGCAGCATCCGCGAACTGCTCGCGTGGCTCGACGGCGACCAGTGCGTCGATTCGCGACGCTCCGCTCCGATGATCGATTGATAGTGCGGCGACCCGCTACGGCTTCGAACTTCAATCGCCCGTCAATCCGAGATCGCGCGCCAGCCATGACGGGATCACGATGCTGCCGTGATCGCCGCTTCGCCGCACCGTCGTACCGGGCTGAAAGTGCTGCAGTGGAACCAATACCGTGCGGCCGTTGACGCAGCACCAATTGACGTCGGACGCGCGCAACAGGCGTCACGTCGTGCACGGTGAACGGTTCGGACATCAAGGGTCACTTGCCGGCTCGTGAGGTCACATCGACGCGAAATGCGCCAGCCGGTGACGCGCGCGAGAGAGCCATTTGCGAGCGAGTCTGGGGGCGACACGACCGTTTCACGCGCGGGTGTGCATTGCAAATCGACGGTCGCCAACGCCGACTTCGCGGTTGCGCGGAAGGGCATTGCCGCGTAGTTTGGCGAATCGCGTTCTCGGACGCGGACGGTCATGCAGCCCGCGCCCGAAGCGTCGACCTCGATTGCAGTACGAATGCCACGGGCCGCCGTGCGACGCGTCCGCGTCGGCAAGCGCATGCGACGCTGGCTCGCGGCGCGGAGCATCGCGTTCGCCGCGGGGGTGCTGCCGACGCTCTACATGACGTACATGTGGCTCGTCCGCATGACGTCGCGTCACGACGACGTGCTGCTCACGCCGCTGCTCCTCGGGGCCGTCGAGCGCCACGATCGCGCCATCGCTGCGCTCTGGCACCAGGAGGTCTTTTCAGTCGCGTACAACTATCGGCATTTTCACGGTCACACGCTCGCCAGCGTGAGCGACTTCGGCGCCGTGATCACCGCGATGCTCCGGCGCTGCAACTTCGTCGTGTTCCGCGGCGGGTCGGGCTCCTCGTCGCGCCGTCGCAACGTGCTCGCGACGATGATCGCGCACATGCAGCACACCCCGCGGGTGATCTACGGCCTCACCGTCGACGGCTCGCAAGGGCCGGTCTACCGCGTAAAACCAGGTTGCGTGGCGATCGCCCGCGCCTGCGGCGCGCCGATCGTCTTGGTACGGACATGCTATCGGCGCGCCTTCGCCTTGCCGACGTGGGATCGCGCCCAGATCCCGACGCCGTTCACGCGCCGCGCGACGCTCGCGACGGGACCGTACTGGATCGCGCCCGACGCCGACGAGGCCGCGTGCGAAGCGTTTCGTCTGCATCTCGAGCGCGAGCTCACCTCGCGTGCGCACCTCCGGCTCGGCACGCCGCGTGCCCGGTGGTGGGGCTTTCCGCCCGGCTGGGCCTCGCAGTGGGCGCCGGACCAGCTCGGCTCGCCATTCGGCGCGCACGACCTCGACGCCCAGAACCCGCCGCCGTGGGCGCACCGACGCGAACGCACGCCCACAATCGCGGCCCGATAGCCGATTTTGGCGACATCGGCCCGTTCCAGGGCGCGAGACTCGAGCGCGATCGCGAGGAGTTGTGCCCGCCGCTACGGACTGGTATGGACGAATCACACACTGATTGTCCGGCGCGAGAAATTCCCACCCCCATTCCACCATCGAGTACGCCTCCCGCACCCGCATTCAGCAGAACGACGCTGACACCACACCGCACGGCAGCCAAAACAAGGAGAACGTATGGGTAAGAAGCTCTACATCGGGAATCTCGCGTTCGACGTCACCAACAAGGACCTCGAGGACGCATTCGCGCCGATCGGCGCGTGCGACTCGGTCGCCGTGGTGACCGATCGCGCGACCGGACAGAGCCGCGGGTTCGGCTTCGTTGAAATGAGCTCCGCTGGAGACGCCCAGAAGGCGATCCAGCAGCTCGACGGCACGGAGATCAAGGGCCGCGCGATTCGCGTCAGTGAAGCACGCGAGCGCGAGGCGCGCGGCGGCGGCGGTGGCTACGGCGGCGGTGGTGGCGGTGGCGGTGGTGGTGGCGGCCGTGGCGGGTGGAACCGCCGCTGATCCCGAAGAAATCTCAAAAGAAAGGAGGTATTGCTCATGCCAGTTGGTACTGTGAAATGGTTCAACCCCGAGAAGGGGTTCGGCTTCATCACGCAAAACGGCGGTGAAGACGTGTTCGTACACTTCAAGGCGATTGCCGGCGACGGCTACAAGTCGCTGGACGAAGGCCAGAAGGTCGAGTTCGAAGTCGTGAAGGGCCCGAAAGGCCTGCAAGCGGCGAACGTCGTCAAGACGTCCTAGTTGCGAATCGACGGGCGCTCCGAATTCGTTCGGGCGCCCGTCTCCCTTCCGCTGGTCGCGAGCAGGGCGATCAAAAACGGCCAGATGCAACGCAGCAGATGGCCGTTTTTCGTCGACCTGCTAGAACGACATCGTGGCGGCTCCTTCCGCTCACGACGCGCTGCTTGCGGCGGGTGTCGAGGATCCGCAGCGGCTGCTCGCGCGCTTCGCTGCGCTCTGGCCGGACCGAGCTGCGCCCGCGGCGACACTGACGGCGCTCGTCGACGCCGCCGACCCGGACCTCGCCGTCGCCGGTCTCGGCCGCTTGCGTGATGCCGCGCCGGACGCGAGCGCCGCGATCCACGCCGACGCGGAGCTTGCGCCGCGGCTCGTAACCGTCCTCGGCGCGAGTCCCCTCGTCGTCCGCCTCCTCCTGACCGACAGTGGATCGTGGACCGAAGTGCTCGGACGCGACACGGCGACGCTGCCGATCGCCGCGGTCGTCCCGGCGCCCCCGCTCCAACCCGGCGCGACGTTCGATGAGCTGGCGCGCGCGCTCCGCGCCC
>WNFP01009611.1_pt1 | contig 12484 bp, 12 predicted proteins | sample 5400201 | NCBI WGS metagenome assembly WNFP01 (sample SAMN13153355, study PRJNA577476) | soil metagenome | isolation source: 115 cm saprolite under Madrone tree | place: USA:California | collected 2016-06-14
CGACGTGCCCAAGCCCACGCCGGAGATGACCGACCGCCTCATTCTTCCCATGCTCGACGTCTGCGTCGGCTGCCTGCGCGAGGGCATAGTGGCCGACGAGGACACCCTCGACGGCGCCATGATCTTCGCCACCGGCTTCGCGCCGTTCCGCGGCGGGCCCATGCACTACGCGCGCTCGCGCGGGGTTGTGATCATCCGCGCCGAGCTCGAACGACTGGCGCAGCGCTATGGCGAGCGCTTCCGGCCCGACCCGGGCTGGGATCGTCTGACATGACGCCTGCCGGCACTGACCCATCCGCCGTCATTGCCGGGCTTGACCCGGCAATCCATCGGCTTGAATGAAGCGCTTTTTTTCGATGGATGCGCGGGTCAAGCCCGCGCATGACATGTCGAGAACGACTGCCGTCTCGTTTCCGCGGCATCCGCGCGTGAGCGCGATTGCGCGGCTACTTGATGAACGCGTTGCTGTAGAGTTCCTCGACCGGCGTCGCCTTCTGGATGAATCCCTTCGCCACGTAGAACTCCTGCAGCTTGGCGAGCCGCTCCGCGTTGACCTCGCCCAGCTGCTTTTGTCCCGGGTAGACGAGCGTCGCGTACATTTTGAGCGCGAAGCGGACCGCGCCTTCCTTCCCCTTCCACTCCGGCACGAAACGCACGAAGTCGTCCGTCGCCTTGTCGGGATCGTCCATGATGTCCTTCATGCCCCGCAGCGCCGCGTGCACGAACTTGCGCACCATCTCCGGCTTGTCCTTGATGATCTGATCGGAAACCGCGATGCCTTGCGCCATGTGCGGGAAGTATTCGTCGGTCGGGATCACCTTGACCTTCACGCCCGCCGCCTGGACCGGCGGTATCCAGTCCGGCACGCCCGCCATTCCTACCGACTTTCCGGTGGCCACGAATTCCCACACGCCGGTAGGACCGGCCGACTGAATGTCCACGTCGTTCTGCGTCAGCCCCGCGCTCGCGAGCAGCCCGAGCAGCGCGTAGAACGTCGTATCCTGATACGACATCACCGTGATGGTCTTGCCCTTGAGGTCGGCCGGTTTCTCGATGCCGGAATCCTCGCGCACCACCAGCTGCATGAAACCTTTGCCGCCGAACACCGCGACGATCTTCACCGGCACGCCGTTGCCGCGGACCATGATCGGCCCGTCCGCGACGATGCCGCCCAGCGGCGCGTTGCCGGCGCCCACTTGCTTGGCCACATCGACGCCGCCGCGCCCAACCGCGAAGCTCACGTCGAGGCCGGCGGCGGTGAAATAGCCCTTGCCCTGGGCAATCTGGATCGGCCCGAAGGCCGGCAGAATCGGAGGCGCCGGAAAGAGATACGTGATCTTTTCGGGGGTCTGCGACGACGCCGGCGCGCTCAGCAGCCCCCAACCGAACGCGCTGCCGCCGGCGAGGAGCCAGCGGCGGGATATTTTCGCATCACGTGCGGACATCTCATCCTCTCCAGTCGGCGTATTCTCGCGGATTCGCCGCCCATAGCGGCGGTCTGTCTGCCACTATACGCCATGGTATCGTTCTGCAATACGACGGCACGGGAAAGACGCGGGTACGGTGGTCGAGTTTCAGGCAATGTCGGACGTGGTACGGCTCGAATACCGCAACGTGACGATGCGCTTCGTCGCCGCGTCCGGAAAAGCCCTTACGGCGGTCGAGCGCGTGAGCTTAGCCGTCCGCGATGGCGAGGTGGTCTCCCTCATCGGCCCCAGCGGCTGCGGCAAATCGACTCTGCTCAATATCGGCTCGGGTCTTTACACGCCGAGCGAAGGCGAGGCCTTCGTCGACGGCGAGCGCGTGGAAGGGCCGAACGCCCATGTCGCCTTCATGCTGCAGAAGGATCTGCTGCTGCCTTGGCGCACCGTGCTCGAGAACGTGATGTTCGGCGTCGAGATCCAGCGCCTTGCCGTGCCGGAACGCAGGCGGCGCGCGCACGCGCTGCTGGAAAACTTCAACCTGGCCGAGTTTGCCGGTCACTACCCGCACCAATTGTCGGGCGGCATGCGCCAACGCGTGGCGCTCGCGCGCACGCTCGCGGTCGACCCGTCCGTGCTCCTGCTCGACGAGCCGTTCTCGGCGGTCGACGCGCAGACCCGGATGGTGCTGCAGCGCGAGCTGGCGCAGACCCTCGAACGCGCCGGCAAGACCGCGCTGCTGATCACGCACGACCTGCTCGAAGCCGTCACGCTGTCCGACCGCGTGCTGGTGATGAGCCGCCGGCCGGGCCGCGTCATCGATGAGATCCGCATCGAGCTGCCGCAGCGCGACGATCCGATCGCGCGCCGCCGCGAGCCGAGAGTGAACGAATATGTGGCGCGGCTGATGGATCGCCTCGACATCAGTCACGCCGGGCAACATGCGGCGGGAGCATCGGCGTGAACGGCAATTCCTCGCTGGTGCGCAAGGGAACGGCCGCCAGCGTGGCCCTGCTGATCGTCGTCTTGGCGGCGTGGCAATGGGGACCGGGCCTGCTCGGAATTCCCACCTTCATCATCCCGCCGCTATCCGCGGTGTTCGACGAGTTCCTGCGCATGCTGGCGGTGAGCGCCCTGATGACGCACACCGGCGTCACGGCGCTCGAGGTGATCGCGGGTTTCGTGCTCGGCAGTCTGCTCGGCGCGTTTTTCGGCTACGTGCTGGGCATGTCGCCGACCGCCGAGTTTGCGCTCTCGCCCTACATCCTTGCGCTGCAGATCGCGCCCAAGGTGGCGTTCGCGCCGCTGTTCATTCTGTGGATGGGCTTCACGCTCTATCCGAAGATCCTGGTCGCTATACTGATCGTGTTCTTTCCGGTCATGGTCAACGTCCTGACCGCCATCCGCACCGTCGATCCCGACCTGGTCAACCTCGCGCGGGCGTTCAAGGCGACGCGCGCGCAAATTTTCTGGAAGATCGAGTTCCCGGCCTCGCTGCCGCCGCTGTTCGCGGGCTTGCGCATCGCCTCGACGCTCGCCGTGGTCGGCGTCGTGGTGGGCGAGCTGGTGGGAGGCAATCTCGGGCTCGGTTATCTGCTGGCCTTCGGCGAGGGCCAGGCCAATACCGCGATGGTGTTCGTCGCGATCCTCATGCTGACCGTGGTCGGAGGCATTGCCTATCTCGCCGTGATCCTGGTGGAGCAGCGCGTGCTGCATTACCTGCCGCGGCGCACGCTCAGCGGGGTGTAGGACCAAAACCATAGGCGGTCATGCGCGGGCAGAAGCGCGTCGAAGACGCGCGTGAACGCGCTTATGACCCGCGCATCCATCTTCTTCGCAAAGAACTCTTTACGAAAATGGATGGATTGCCGGGTCAAGCCCGGCAATGACGGCCTTGAGTTAGCGCGTACCTGCTTTCGCGAGGACGACGGCGAGCAATGCGATGCCGACCCGATCAGCCAGTTGACGTATCAACTCTTCTGCGTCAGCCGGAATCCGAGGAGGACGATGGCAAAGCCTGCGAGCTGCGCGAGAGTAGGCACTTCGCCGAGCACGAGGAAGCCGATCAGAAGCGTAAATCCCGGCACCAGCGACGGGAACACCGCGGCGCGGCCGACGCCGAGCAGCACGACCGAGCGGGAGAAGAGATAGGTCGCGCCCGCACCGGCGAAGATGCCTTGCATGGCGAGCTGCACGAGATTTTCGGTAAGCCCCAACGCGATCATGCGCTCGAAGCCGACGGCAAGCCACTGGATCGTCACATCGACGAGCGACACCACGCTGGTGACCGCGACCGCGCGCGTCGGCGCGATGCGCCAGAGTCGCAGCAACGTCGCGAAGGTCGCGAACATCAATCCGGCGGTGACGAAGGCCAGGTCGCCGACGAGGCCGTGCGTCCCGATCGTTACGAGCGCGTCGGCGCCGATCACGGCAAGCCCGGCGACGATGACAGCCGCGCCTGCCGCGCGCCGCGCCGGCAGCTTTTCCTTCAGCACCAACGTGGCCAGCGCCAGCCCGCCGAGTGTGGCGCACGAGGGTTGGATCACGCCGCCATGGGCGAGCGGCACGAACAGGAAACCGGCATAGCTCAGGAACGCGATCGGCGGCCCGCTGAGGAGCGTCAGCGCCACCCCTTTCGCCCAGCCCACCCCGCCGAGATCGCGTAAGCCCGCGCGGGCGACGAACGGGAGGAAGACGAGCCCGGCCCAGACGAAGCGGTGAAATACGATGTCGGCTGGCGAAAACCCGATCGCGATGCCATGGCGCGCCGCGACGAACCCCGCCGCCCAGAACAGTGCGGCGCCGGCGCCGCAGGCGATCCCGGCGGCGGTGGCCGGTACGTCGGAGCGGGGAGCGGCGGGTTTGGATGTCACGCGGTTCCTTTCGCAGCGCAGGCTCACAAAGCTTGGGATGATAATTAGCAGTTGCCGTGCGGCGCGTGCGCATTACCAATGGGAGCCAAGGATTCGCACATGGCCGCTCTCGACGCCCTCAGCATCGGCATTCTGCTCGGCGCCCTCCTGGTTCTGGCGGGCATCATGTCGAGCTTGGTGGCGATGCGCTTCGGCGCACCGCTGCTGCTGGTGTTTCTGATCGTCGGGATGCTCGCGGGCGAGGAGGGGCTGGGCGGCGTCAAGTTCGACGACGTGCGCACCACCTACGTGGTCGGCTCGATCGCACTGGCGCTCATCCTGTTCGACGGCGGCTTGCGCACGCGGTTCGCGACCTTCCGCAGCGTGCTGGGGCCGGCGGTCACGCTCGCGACCGCCGGCGTCCTAGTGACGGCGGCCTTGACCGCGCCGGTCGCCAAATATCTGCTCGCCATGAGCTGGACCGAGGCGCTGCTGGTCGGCGCGGTCGTGGCCTCGACCGACGCCGCGGCGGTGTTCTTTCTGCTGCATGCCCGCGGGCTGCGCCTGCGGCCGCGCGTCGGCGCCATTCTCGAGGTCGAATCCGGCAGCAACGATCCGTTCGCGGTTCTGCTCACCCTCCTCCTGGTCGAATTCCTCACCGTCGGCGTCGCCGTGCTCGCCGAGCAGGCCGTGCTCGGCACCGTCATCGGCGTCATCGGCGGACGCGCCATCGTGGTCGTGCTCAACCGACTGGGGCTGGCGCAGGGGCTGCACGCCCCGTTCGTGACCACGAGCGCGCTCGTCATCTTTGGCCTCGCCTCGGCCCTGCACGCCTCGGGTTTTCTCGCCGTCTATCTTGCCGGCCTCGTCGTCGGCAACCGGCCGACGCGCGCCCACAATACGGTGGTGGTGTTTCTCGATGCCGTGACCTGGCTTGCCCAAATCGTGATGTTCGTGCTGCTCGGCCTGTTGGTGTGGCCGGGGCGTCTCGTCGAGACCATCTGGCCGGCGCTCGCGGTGGCTGCGACGCTCATGTTCGTCGCGCGCCCCGCAGCCGTGTTCCTGTGTCTGGCGCCGTTTCGCTTCGCGTGGCGGGAGAAGGCCTTCATCTCGTGGGTCGGCCTGCGCGGGGCGGTTGGCATTTTCCTCGCGTCGATTCCGTTGCTGGTCGGATTGCCGCATGCGCACGTCTATTTCGACATCGCCTTCGTGACGGTGCTGACCTCGCTCTTGATCCAGGGCTGGACGATCGCCGCCGCGGCGCGGCGGCTGCACATCGCGCTGCCGCGGCACGATCCGTTGCCGCGTCGGGTCGAGCTCGATCTGCCCGGACAGCTCGAGCAGGAGATCGTGGGTTATCCGGTGTCCGCCAACAGCCCCTATCTCAAGCGCGGCCTGCTGCCGTCGTGGGCGCGGCCGACGCTGGTGGTGCGCGAGCAGAAGATCCTGAGCCCGCTGGAGTCCCAGCCGGTGCAGCCCGGCGACTATGTCTACGTCCTGGCGCCGCCGGAGAAGGCGCAGGCGCTCGACCGCTTCTTCGTCGACATGCCGCCGCCGGCCGTGCCTGATCCGCGCCTGCTCGGCGATTTCTTCGTATCCGGCGACGTGACGCTCGGTGCGCTGGCGGACATCTACGGGCTCTCGATTGCGCCGGAAGCCGCCGAGATGTCGCTCGCCGATCACTTCGCCGACGAAATCAAGCGCCGGCTGAAGCAGGGCGACATCGTGCCGCTCGGGCCGATCGCGCTGGTGGCGCATCGGGTGGCGAACGGCCGTGTCAGCAGCGTGGGCTTGCGGCTGGCGGAAGACGAGGCGCCGGCAACGCTTCCCGCCAAGCTCAAGAAGGCCGCGCGCGACCTGTGGGCGCGTTTGGGGTGAGGCGGCGCGACCGCGCTGGCCGCTGGTAGTGAACCTGAGTTGCTGGGATGCGCTCTATCAGCGGCCGTTGACAGCGCTCCATCCACCGTCATTGCCGGGCTTGACCCGGCAATCCATCCTTGAATGAAGTGCTTTTTTCGATGGATGCGCGGGTCAAGCCCGCGCATGACAAATCGAGGATAACTCGCGCGAATATCAGCTAGCTGATCGCGGCGCGACGCTCAACGCGCCGCTTCCCGCCGGCGCCGGAGCGAACAGGAATTTTGCACTCCACCAGGTGCCGAACAACAGCGCCGTCCAGAGCATGTCGCCGGCCACGGTATTCCAGAGAAACGGCAGCGCCGCGACGTAGCAATGAACGAGACCATGGAGGTCATGCGCGTACATGCCGCTGAACGCCCAGACTGCAAAGTTCGTGGTCGCAAAGAAGAGCAGCGACGACGACAGGACGAGCGGCGCGAGCACGACCGCGGGCCGGGCGCGTGCCCACCTGGCCAGAAGCGCGGGGAGCGCAAGCGCGGCATAGACGACGCCCATGATGCGCCAATCGTAAGAGCCGGCGACGAGATCGCTCAGCAGCAACGCCGCGATCGGCACGGCCAAGCCCAAGGCCCTGCTTCGCAACACCATGCCGGCAAACACCGCGCTGGCGGCGATGGGCGTGACATTCGGGGCGTGCGGCGCCAAGCGCGCCACGATGTCGAGCCCCACGAGGCTCATCGCCAGCGAAAGTTCACCCGCCGACAGCCCGTGAACGCACGTCGCGCGGCGGATTGTTGCGACCAGAGCCATTGAGTCATTTCCCTGCTGAGTCATTTCCCTGCTTGCGTCGTGAAGCGCCAGAACACCACGTCCAGCGGCTGCACCTCGTATACACCGAAGCTTTTGTCAGCATAGCTCGTATTGACCCACAACTGCCAATTTTTCTTCGCCCCGCTGCCGCCCTCGTTGGCGACGTCGTCGATTCGCGTGACAAACGCGGAAGCTCCGCTGCCGGTGTAACTGAAGGTTATTCCATGCGGGCGGTCCTTGGCCGCGTTCATCACATCGAGAACCGTGCTGCCCTTCGCCCAGGGAAGGTCGGTGATGGTCTTGATCACGCCATCGCCGTAGTCGACGACCAGGCGAACGGTCGCGGTTTGAGCGCGTGCGCGCTCGCCCGCCGCCGCGACGGCGAGCAACATCGTTGCCAGCACAATTGCCGCCGAGCGCCGGGTGAGGCGATTGCAACGGCTCCCGCCCATTGTCTCATCCTCCTCGCGAAGAGTTCCGCGTGCGCTCGACGTGGGCCGACCGCGTCGCCGCCGCCCATTCCTCGATGATGGCGGCGAGCGCGTCGAGGCCGTCGGTCAACGCCGCCGGCCCCGGCTGCAGGATGAGCGGCGACTTGATCTCGCGCACAAAGTTATCGCGCACGGCGGGAACGTCGGCGAAACCCGGCCGCGCCGCGACCTTGGCCGGCACGAACTTCTTGCCGCACCAGGAGCCGACGATGATGTCGGGCTTGGCGGCGATCAACTCGTCGGCGGATACGATGCGGTCCTTGGCGTTCTTGCGCCGGGAGAGCGCAGGAAACACATCCTCGCCGCCGGCGATTTCGATGAGCTCGGCGATCCAGCGGATGCCGGAGATCATCGGCTCGTCCCATTCTTCGAAATAGACCCGTGGATGGCGCGCGAGCGCGGCCGCGCGCTCACGCGCTTGCGCCAGCCGCCGTTCCAGCGTTTCTACGAGCGTGGTGGCCTTGGAGGCCGCGCCGACCAGCGCGCCGAGCGCGCGGATCATGTCGAGAATGCCGGCGATGTCGCGCTGGTTGAAGGCATGGACCGCGACGTTGCGGCGGATCAGCTCGGCGGCGATATCGGCCTGCAGGTCGGAGAAGGCGAGAACGAGGTCGGGCTCGAGCGCGAGGATTTTTTCAAAGTCGGCGGAGATGAAGGCCGACACCCGCGGCTTCTCCCGGCGCACCCGCGCCGGCCGCACCGCGTAGCCCGACACACCGACGATGCGCCGCTCCTCGCCGAGGAGATAGAGCGTCTCCACGGTCTCTTCGGTGAGGCAGACGATGCGCTCGGCCGGGAACATCAGGCCGCTCACTCCGACAGCGCAACGGGCTGGCTGAATTCCGAGGTGGCGCCGTCCGCCGACGTGAGGGTGGCCGTGAACGAGGCCGGCATCGCGGCGAGCTTGGCGGCGTCGACCGTCAGCGAAAATCTGCCCCGCCCCTCGGCGTCGGAGGTGGCCGCGACCTCGCCGAGAAACATTTCGCCTTCGCCGCTGCCCGCCGCCCGATTGCCGAATATTTCCACGGTGAAGCGCGACAGCGGCTTGCCGCGCAGCTCGCCTTGCACGATGAGTTCGCCCGCGCGCTTGCGCACGCTTCCGAGCGTGGGGGCGGCAAGCCCGCCGTTCGGCGACGCTTGGCAGTTGGGCGCGCCATCCGGGCACATCTTGGCGAGGCTTCCCGGCGGCGGAACAACCCCGGTGCCGCGCTTGCCGGCGTAGCGTTCGTGTTCGCCGCTCGGCAGGCCGAACACGATGCCGCCCTTGCGGATGTCGGGGTCGCAACTGCCGCCGGCGAAGCAGCGTTCGATTTTTTGGCTGTTGCCGTAGATGGCGTTGCGGGAGATCCATGCCATCGTCATGTCGGCTGCCGGCCGCACCGCGATGCCCACGGCGTTGCCGGAGATGACGTTGCCGTCGATGCTATTGCCGGAGCCGGAGAGACTCAGGCCGAACGTGTTGTCGGTGAAGATGTTGGCGGCGATGTAGTTGCGCTGCCCCCAATTGATTTGCAGGCCGTCGGAATATCCTTCGAAACGGTTGCTCACGACGACGTTGTCGTTGCCGAGCAGGATTTCGATGCCCTGCGACGGCTCCGGGTTGCCGGCGGTCGAGCGGAAGACATTGTCGGCCACCAGATTGAAGGCGGCGCCGCGGGTGAGCTCGAGCCCGTCGCCGTTGTCGAGAAATTCGTTGCGCTGCACCTTGTTGTGCACCGTCGTGGTGGCGGTGGGATTGCCATTACCGTCGTCGCCCGTAAGCATCACGCCGGCGCCGCCGCGATTGCCGACGATGCGATTGTCGTGAATCGAGTTGCCGCTCGCGCGGTGGATGAGCACGCCGATGCAGAAGTTGCGAATTTCGAGCCCGCTGATCTCGACCCCCTGGGTGTCGACCAAAGCCAGGCCGGGATAGCTGGTCGTGCGCACGTTGGCGCCGTATTGGCCGGCGACGGCGCCCGGACAGGTTTGCGGGCCCTTGTCCTCGATGTAGCCGGAACCGTCGAGGACGACGAACTCGCCGCTGCGCTTCCACGGCGCGCCCTCGATCGCCACCGGGCCTTTGATCGCAGGCAGCGCCGAAGCGAGCTTGATCACGTGCGGTGCCTGACCCGCCGGATCGAGCTCGATGCGCAAGCGTCCGGGCGCCGCGTTGTTGCGCTCGATCGCCCAGCGCAGCGAACCCTCGCCGCCGTCATCGGCGGTGCGGGTGACGCGCAGCACCTCGGGGGCCGCCGTCGAAGGGCTTTGCGCGTCGGCGTGAGTTGGAAGCGCCCAAAGCGCAATGGCCGCGAAGTAACGAATGGGATGTGCTGACACATGCTCCTCCCAAAGTTCGTTGCGGCGGTCGCGCCGCATTCGTCGGATGTCTGGTTTCCCGCGAGCGTGCACCTCTCGGGTCGCATCGGCAAGGCGGCAGGCCATATTGGCTTATGCCGGTTATATCACCACATGATGACTGCCCTGATTGTCGGAGAGTCCCCCATGCCGGAAGCAAAGAAAGCGCGCGCCGTCGGTTTCAACCACGTCGCTCTCGAGGTCGGCGATATCGACGAGGCGCTGGCGTTTTATGGCCGCCTGTTCGAGTTCAAACTGCGCGGCAAGAGCAAGACCTCGGCCTTCATCGATTTGGGCGATCAGTTCCTCGCGCTGCAGAAGGGCCGCGCCCAGGCCGCCGACGACGGCCGTCATTTCGGACTCGTGGTCGACGACAAGGACGCGGTCCGCCGCGCGCTGGCGGCGGCGGGCATCAAGCCGCTGCCGGGCCGGTTCCTCGATTTCCACGATCCCTGGGGCAACCGCATAGAGATCGTCGGCTACGACAACATCCAGTTCACCAAGGCGCCGAACGTGCTGCGCGGCATGGGGCTCACCCATCTGTCGAAGAACAAGGACGCGATCAAGGAGCTCAAAGACAAGGGCATGGCCCCGAGCTGACGGCAACCCGCCGACCGCGCAGGTCGATTACGCCATCAGTTCCGCCGTCGCCGCGTCGAGCACCTCAAGCCCGCCGGCGGCCGCCACGCGCCCGCCGTCGAGCAGCACCACCGAGGTCGCGATGCGTTTGAGCTCTCCCGCGTGGTGACTGACATAGACCATGGGAACGTGGGCCTCGTCGCGCAGCTTTTGCAGGTAGGGCAAAATCTCGCGCTTCCTGGCGGCGTCGAGCGAGGCGAGGGGCTCGTCGAGGAGAAGGAGCCGGGGGCGCATCAGCAGCGCGCGGCCGAAGGCGACGCGCTGGCGCTCCCCACCCGAGAGCTTCCCCGGTCGCCGATCGAGCAAGTGGCCGATGTCGAGCAAATTCACGATGCGCGCCGTTTCGGCGCCGTCGCGCGCAAGCCCGCGCATGCGGCGGCCGTAGTCGAGGTTCGCCGCAACGCTCAGATGCGGGAACAAGCGGCCTTCCTGAAAGACATAACCGATGCGGCGGCGGTGCGCGGGCACGTCGAGGCGCGCGGCGGAATCGAACAGCACGGTGTCGTCGAGCCGGATGCATCCCCGGTCCGGCGGAAGCAGCCCGGCGATCATGTTGACGAGCGTGGTCTTGCCCGCGCCCGAGGCGCCGAACAAGGCGGTGACGCCGCCTGCGGTCTCGAAGCGCGCCGCGAGCGAGAAGTCGCCCAGCCGTTTCTCCACGTCGACCGCAAGCATGCTCATTCCCCGTGGAAGCGCGTACCGGCGCGGCGCGCGAGCCATTCGGCCGCCACCAGCGCCGCCAGCGAGATCGCGATCGCGACCAGGACCAGCCGGCCCGCCGCCGCGTCGCCGCCGGGGACCTGGGTGAGGGTGTAGATCGCCGCCGAAATCGTCTGGGTCTCGCCCGGAATGTTGGAGACGAAGGTGATGGTCGCGCCGAACTCGCCCAGCGCCTTGGCGAAGCACAGCACCATGCCCGCGATCAGCCCCGGCATCGCCAGCGGCAAGGTGACGGTGAGAAATATCCAGAGGCGATCGGCGCCGAGCGTCGCGGCGGCATCTTCGAGCTTGCGGTCGATCGCTTCGATCGCGAGCCTGATCGGACGCACCAGCAATGGAAAGCCCATGACGCCGCAGGAGAGCGCCGCGCCGGTCCAGCGGAACGAGAACACGATGCCGAAATGATCGGCGAGAAACGCGCCGATCGGTCCGCGGCGGCCGAACGAGATCAACAGCAGATAGCCGGTGACGACCGGCGGCAGCACCAGCGGCATGTGCACCAGTCCGTCGAGCAGCGCCTTGCCCCAGAAATTCTTGCGCGCCAGCAGCCAGGCGACGGCGATGCCGAACGGCAGCGCCACCACCGTCGCCACCAGCGCGATCTTGAGCGACAGCCGGATCGCGATCCATTCGTCGGGCGAGAGGTCGAGCATCGCTACCCTTGGCGAGCCCTAATCTCGCGTTTCGGCTGCGCCAAGCTGCTCACGATGTCGGCTTCACCAGGAACGTAAAGCCATAAGCCTCGAACACCGCCTTGGCCGTCGGCGAGCGCAGGAAGGCGAGGTACCGTGCGGCTTCGGGCTTGGCGTTGACCGTCAATGCCACGGGATAGACGATCGGGGGATGCGAGTCGGCGGGAAAAGCCCCGACGATCTTCACGTTCGGCTCGACCTTGGCGTCGGTCTCGTAGACGATCCCGAGCGGCGCTTCGCCGCGCGCGACCAGCGTGAGCGCCGCGCGCACGTTCTCGGTCATGGCGAATTTCGGTTCGGCCGCGGCCCACGCGCCGAGCTTCTCCAGCGCGGCCTTGGCATATTTTCCCACCGGCACGGCGCGCACGTCGGCGGTGACGATGCGGCCGTTGCCGACGAGTTTCGCCAGGTCGAACCCCGGCGCGATGGTGACGTTGCCGATCTTGGAATCCTTCGGTGCGATCAGCACCAGCCGGTTGCCGAGAAGATTGACGCGGGTGTCGTCCTTGATGAGCTTGTGTTGCGTGCCGTAGTCCATCCAGTCGAGGTCGGCGGAGACGAAGACGTCGGCGGGCGCGCCGTTCTCTATCTGCTGTATCAGCGCGGAACTTGCCGCATAGCTCGCCACCACCTTGATGCCTGTGCTCTTGGTGAAGGCGGCA
>WNFP01003595.1_pt1 | contig 12480 bp, 12 predicted proteins | sample 5400201 | NCBI WGS metagenome assembly WNFP01 (sample SAMN13153355, study PRJNA577476) | soil metagenome | isolation source: 115 cm saprolite under Madrone tree | place: USA:California | collected 2016-06-14
GGGAAGACGGATGGGGCGAGGGGCTATGTTGATGTTGCGGCCGGAAGCGTGAAATAAAACGTCGCCCCTCCGCCCGGTGTTCCTTCTGCCCAAACTCTTCCTTGATGCCGTCGTATGATGTGTTTGACAACGACCAGACCCACGCCGACACCGGGAATCGTCCCGTCCTCCTGAAGCCTCACAAATTTCTGAAAGAGATTTCTCGCCGACTCCAAATCGAATCCGGTTCCGTTGTCACGAATGAAGACAATGTGTTCATTCGGATCGGGCTGCACTCCGATCTCGATCACGGCCTCCGGGCATTTGCTGGTAAATTTGAGCGAATTGCTCAACAGATTCACAAGCACCTGTCGGAGCATCGAAACATCAGCCTCCACGTCAGGAAGCGCAGCGATTCGCCACGTCACTTTGCGACCTGCGAACATCGGTTCCAATTCATGCCGAACGAGCTGGACGAGAGATTCAAGCGATACGCGGCAGCGATAAATCGCGTCCCGTTCCGCGTTCGTGAACGAAAGATAGTCGTCAATCAGACGCTGCATCTGTTTCGCCCCATTGAGGACCTTCTCCGTCATGTCGAGAAAAACAGGGTTCGTCGTGATTGCCGGAAGTGTGCTGAGATGTCCTGCGCTCTTAAGAATTTGGCCCAGAGGAGTCCGAAGTCCGCGAGCGACAGAATCCGCAAAGTCGGTTAATTCGCGATTGGCGCTTTTTGATTCGCTCAACCGGACCTCTAACGAGCCCCCGTCATTCTGGGACCCATCACCAGGCACAGCCGGTTCGAGGTTGGCTGCAGTTTGCGGCGGCGAAGCCAGCGCGCCGTCCGCCAGCAGCCGAATCCTCCGCGTCGAAGCCATGATGATGTGCACGCTATCCAGCGCGTCGAGATTGCCACCCAGAGCCGGCGCCAACGCCAGCAGTTCGGTGTAGCTGATCACACGCCTCAGTCCGCTTCGGATATCGTGCGCGACCATCGCCGCGAAATCATTCAGCATGCAATTGGACATTTCCAGCTCAGCGATTCTTTCGCGCAGGCTCTGCTCGGGAATTATTTCAGTCATAACTTTGCGAGGAAAAAGTTCATCGGGATTTGTGCGCATTATCGTGGTTGACCACCTTCTTTGCTGCCGGACGCTTTCGCGGGCGCGCAGGCCCGCAAAGCGCACGTATCGCGCAGGCGACCCTAAGCAGGTCTGACTCTTTGATTAGGAACGAATCCGCCCCGTGGCGGAGACATTCCTCCCGCATTTCCGGCGCATCGCAGTTCGTCAGGATGATCACAATGCACCACGGTGCTGTCCCCTTGATTCTCTTTAAAATCTCCAGGCCGTGTAAATCAGGCAGGTTCAGGTCAAGCACCACAGCGTCAGGCCGCGACATCTTGAAAAGCGAATAGCCATCCGCCGCGTTCGCCGCCGCAAAGAAGTGTTGAACGCGAGAATCGCTTTTCAACAACCGCTTCAGAATGCGACGCACAACCGCGGAGTCGTCTATCAATAAGACTTTGAGGCCACCGCCGCTGCTCATATGCTAAATGCTTGGGATTCCTCTGCCGCGCGAATGGCTACGCTCCAGCTCTTGGCTTCGTGCCAGCGAATCGCGATCCTTTTCCCGCCTCGAACTATTTCCCGTGTCGGTCCGATTTGCAGGGTCCGAACCACGCCAACTCCTGCGCAACGGCAACAGAGATTGCGACGGTGCCATCTGTTCCCGGAAATTGCTCTCGAATGTGTCAGTTTCATCGCGACAACATCGCGTCCCCGAGGAGAGATTTAAATCGAAAGCACCATCCATTTTTGCTGCCGGACAATCCCGATTTTTCTAGGTGGGACTACGTACGTGCTCCGCAACTTCGCTTCGAAAGATGGGGCGCGATTGCAGTAAAAGCGGCATAGGGCTGCCGCTTTCGCGAGTAGATTGCGCCATCCCCAAACCAGAGCCACGGTTCATGAATAGGGCCGGGGTGAGAGGAAAAGTAATCGTCCGCCTTTCCAACGTCCAAAAATCAAGCCGCCGCGTCCACCATGCCGCCAAACGCCTTCACACCAAATGCTCCAGCGCGTCTCGATGCTCCAGCGCGAATTGCATCAGGCTATTGGAACCCTTGAGCGAAAGCTTCGTAGAAATATTCGCCCGATGCGATTCGACCGTCCGCGGGCTGATGAAAAGTTCGGAGGCGATTTCTTTCGTCGTCTTCTTTTGGGCAATGGCTTTCAGAATCCGCCGTTCAGCCGTCGTGAGGTCCTCCAACGTGGGCGTTCGCGCCGCGAGCGTTTCCGCGCGATTTCTCCGCCGCAGCAGCAGGCTCGTCAACGACGGGCTCACGTACGGATCGCCGGCTGCAACACTCGCCATGCAGCTTAGAATTTCTCCGGCCGCATTCTCCTTCAGCACAAACCCTTTCACTCCGACATTCATCGCCTGGTTGAAGACCTGCTCGTCTTTCAGCATCGTCAGCACCACCAGGCCCGCCGGACATTTTTTGCTTCGCAACACGCCCGCCAATTCCAGCCCGCTCATCTTTGGAAGGTTTACATCCAGCACGATGATGTCCGGCTTCGTTTCGTGCACCAGTTTTAACGCGGCATCTGCGCTATCCGCCTCCCCCGCCAATTCAAAACGCGAATCCGACGCGATCACCTGCCGCAGACCCTGCCGAAATAGCGGGTGATCGTCCACTATCAGAACGCTGATATGGCTTCGGTCTGCCATGAGCCCAGTCTTGGTGCGCTCCTCCCATCAGATATGGGCGGCGATCGCATTCGAATCGGGAGGAGCGACGCCGGCGGCTTCGTGCAGCGGTATTTCGAACTGCAGAACCGTTCCTTGTGCAGGGCCGGTACGAATGTTCAGCGAACCGCCCAACATGCGCACACGCTCGTCAATACTGGTCAGCCCGATGCCAGAGTGGAATCTGTGAGGACCTATAACAGTTGCTTTGTCGAAGCCTCTGCCATTGTCCTCGATCTTCAGGCGCACACAATGCAGGTCACGCTCCACAGTAACGGATGCAGCCGTCGCTCGCGCATGTTTGACCAGATTGTTCAAAGCCTCTTGCACGATTCGGTAAACCACCGTCGCTTGCTCGCCGGGAAACAAATCGTCCACATTCTCAAATCGGCGCTCGAAGTGAATCGCCGACGATTCGGCCACTTCCTGAACGAGCGATTCCAAACAGTCGGTCAACCCGGATTGTTCGATCGGCAACGGACGCAAGTGATGCGCGAGGTTTCGCACCTCATTCAGGCAATCAGTCATCAATTTTGAGGCTGCTTCGAGATGATTCGCAGCCGCTGACGCCAGGCCCGGGTCCGAAAGCGCGAGCTGGATTCGGTTCTTAATGAGCGAAAGATTCTGGCCAAGGCTGTCATGGAGCTCGCCTGCGAGACGTTTGCGCTCCTGCTCTTGCGCCGAAATCAGCCGCTGCGTGAATTCCTGTCGCGCCAGCAACGCGTCCGCCTGCGCCTGGCGCAACGTTTCCTCGTCCATTTTGCGATCGTGCACATCAGTCAATGAGCCGGCCATGCGAATGGCCTGGCCGGAACTGTCCCACACCGCCTGCCCGCGGCAGCGGAACCAACGATATCGCCCGTCTTTGGTGCGAAGGCGGTGCTCGCTGTCGTACGGCTCCCGAGTATCGAGGTGCGCGCGAATCGCAGCCCACGTCCGGCTGTGGTCATCCGGATGCAAATGGCTGTCGAGCGATTCGATCACGTCTGGAAATTCGTCTGGGCCATACTTGAGTAACTCGCGCACCCGTGGCGAGTAATAAGCTGCGCCGGTCAGTATATTCCAGTCCCAAATGCCGTCGTTGGAACCACGCACCGCCAGGTCAAAGCGCTCTTTGCTCTTTCGCAGCGCTTCCTCAGCCTGCTTCCGGGCGGTGATATCCTGGACCATCGCCACCAGCGTCGTCACTTTGCCTTCAGGGTTTCGCAGCGTTTTTCCGATGATGTGAGCGTGAACGATTTGTCCGTCTTTATGCACCAACTGCTTCTCTATCTCGTAGTCGCTCAATTCGCCCGAAGCCACGCGCCTGAACATCGCCGTGTCGCTCGCGAGGTCGCCTGGACGCGTTAACTCCATCCATGTCCGCGACGCCAGTTCATCCCGAGGATAACCAAAAATCTCACAAAGCTTATCGTTGACCAGGACGAGCTTTTGATCCGGCGACGCAATCGCCATTCCCACCAGCCCCATTTCAAAATAACCGCGGAAACGTTGCTCGCTCCCCCGAAGCGCCTCCTCGGCGGCCTTCCGCGCAGTGATGTCCCTTGAAACTCGCAGCACACATGGCCGCCCGCCCAATTGCACCAATTCCGCGCTGATGGAAACGACCACGGGTTTCCCGTGCCGAGTCTTGGCCCGAACCTCGAAATCGCGCACGCGCCCATTTGCTCGCAACTCACGCGCATACGCTTCGTAGTCAGCCGGGTTTTCCATCAGTCCCAACTCTGCCGGCGAGCGGCCAATGATCTCGTGACGACGATAACCCGTCAGCTTGGCGTGCACATCGTTCACTTCGATGTAACGCCCTGTTTCCAGGTCCGACACCGACATAATATCCGGGCTGGCGCAGAACGCCCTCGAAAAAAGCTCCTCCGACGCTCGCAACGCATTTTCAGCCAATTTGCGCGCCGTGATATCCACGTCCATGCAAATGAAGCAAGGCTCGTTCGATTCTCCAGGGATCTCAAAAACCGTCGAGAGGCACCAACCCTCCTCGCCGTTGCGGCGGGTGAAACGGAATTCAAGCGGACCCACCGGTTTTTTCGTTTGCCGAATCTTCTCCAACATCGCCAGGAACAGCGCCCCCTCTTCTTTAGTGAAAATGAGCTGTTCGAGCTTTTTTCCTATGGCTTCCTCGGCCCGCCAGCCAAAGACATGCTCCGACGCCTCGTTCCAAAAAAGAATCCGCCCATCAATCGAGTAACCCTGGATAGTGACGTTCGGCGTGTGCTGAACGATGGCCGTGTATCGCCTCTCGCAAGCGCGTAGCCTCTCCTCAATACTCTTGGCTGGAGTCGGGCTGGGCATAAATCGCTCTCCTGATTCAGATTACCGAGCTAAACTACAACGTCCAACTGGTTCGGCAAAGCAGAAGTTAGGTGTACTTTCGACCAAGCATGTCTATCGCATAAATGCGACAGGCCGAATGTTTGGAACACGGTCAGTTCAACTCCAGTTGCCGCGTCTTCCGATGCGTTACTCAGCAACGTCAGCCCCCTGCCATCCAACCTTTCCTTGAAAACCTCCCTTCAAATGCCATCATGAATTAGAACGATGGCCTATCACGCGTGGTTCCAATGCATCAACCTGCACTGCGGAGAGAAGTATCCGCTCAACTCCATCATTTACCAATGCCCGAAATGCCAATCGCTCCTCGAAGTTCAGCACGACACTGCCGCTTTGGCTGAGCGTGACGCCAAATCCTGGAAACAACTTTTCGAGGAACGCTACAAAAGCAATCAGTGGCCCTACGGCTCCGGCGTCTGGGGCAAAAAAGAATGGATTCTGCCCGAAATTAATCACGAGAACATCGTTTCCCTTTACGAGGGCGGCACCAATCTTTTTTGGGCCGAGCGCTTCGGCAAGATAATTGGCGTGGACGAACTCTGGATCAAGCTTTGCGGCAACACTCACAGTGGCTCCTTCAAAGACCTGGGCATGACCGTCCTCGTCTCCCAGGTGAAGCAGATGATCTCCGAGGGCGCCCCCATCAAAGCCGTCGTCTGCGCCTCGACCGGTGACACTTCCGCAGCTCTCGCGACTTACTGTGCCGCCGCCGGGATTAAATCCATCGTCCTGCTTCCGCGAGGCAAAATCTCCAGCGCACAATTGGTCCAGCCGATTTCCAATGACGCCCTGGTTCTTTACCTCGACACAGATTTCGATGGCTGCATGCGGTTGGTTCAGGAGATCACCAAAGATCCAACTCTGTACCTCGCCAACTCCATGAACTCCCTGCGGGTTGAAGGCCAGAAAACCGTCGGCATCGAAATCGTTCAGCAGTTCGACTGGGCAGCGCCTGACGTCATCATCATTCCCGGCGGCAACCTCGGCAATGTCTCCGCGCTCGGCAAAGGTCTCCTGATGATGAAAGACCTCGGCTTAATCTCCCGCTTGCCTCGGATCGTCGTCGCCCAGGCCGAACGCGCCAATCCTCTTTACCGTTCTTACCTCAAGAATTTCGAAACGTTCGAACCGATCCACGCCCAAAAAACTCTCGCCAGCGCCATCCAAATCGGCAATCCAGTCAGCATTGAAAAAGCGATCCGCACGCTGAAACAATTCAACGGCATCGTCGAACAGGCATCTGAAGAAGAACTCGCTGATGCCGCAGCCCTCGGCGACCGCACCGGCATGTTCAATTGCCCTCATACCGGTGTCGCCCTGGCCGTCCTGATCAAACTCCTCAAAGCAAAGAAAATCGACAAAGCCGAGCGCGTCGTCGTCATCTCAACGGCCCACGGCCTGAAATTCGTCGAGATGAAAGTCAAATATCACCAGCGCGACCTCGAATTCCCCAGCTGCTACGCCAATCAACCCGTTGAACTCCCCGCCAGTCTTGATGCCGTGAAGAGCGCCCTCGCCAAAGCACTCGAAAGATCCGGAGTCGCCCGGGAAGCGGTAACAGGCTGACGCGAACCCGGTAGTTTCGGACTAAGTCGGACCGGTCAGACACGTCGGAGTCTCTATTCGGAATTGGCAGGCGCAGCATTCGTCGCCTTCGCCGCCGCTTCGAGTTCAACGATATTCTTCGTCAGCCGTTGCTTCAGCGCGGCATAGTGTTCATTCGTAATAGTATTCAGGTGCGCTCGCGCCTCATCGAATCGTCCAGCATGCAGCTTTATGCGCGCAAAATGGACATAGACGCCTTCCCGCTCCAATTCATCGCTCGCAAGCTGGAGCGCATTCGTCCACGCATTCAGCGCGTCTTCCACGCGCGTCGGCTTTATCCCGTAGTAGGTTTGTGCGACGTCAGATGCCAGTGGAAAATTTGTCGGATCCAATCGCATCGCGTTGCTATATAAAACCAGCGCTTTGTCGAATACCTCCTGTTCGTTGATGCCATAATACTCTTTCGCATCTTTTCGGAAAAGAAAAACCGTCGTCCCAAAATTGTGGTAATAAACCGGCTCCTTTGGATTCAAGTCAATCGCCTTCGAGTAAAACTCAAATGCCCGTTTCACCGGACCATGATGCCCATAGATATTCGCCAGGTTATTGTAAACCGCAGGATTGTTGGTCTCAATTTCGAGCGCCTTTTCCAACTGCTCTTGCGAGCCATCTTCGTCATTCAGATCCCCCAGAAAACTACCGTAGGCAATGCGCGCTTTCGCATGATTCGGGTGTCGTCTCAGAAAATCCTCATATGCCTGCTTAATGGGCTGAAATCGTGTTGTTATTTTGCGTTTCATTTCCTCTTGCGAGAGGCCCGCGCCCTGCGCCGCGAACTTCTCATTGTCTTGAATCCATTCGTCCACTTCAGCCTGCGCCGCATCATCATCCTCCATCAGCTTTTCGTATTCTTTTTCGACAGCATCAGCCGATTCAACCGAATTGGTCGCAACCGCTTTCGCAACGGGTGGATTGGTGCTGACGGACCTTTGCGTAACGAGGGACTTATTGGTGCTAATCTGAGCAGGAATCTCCTTGTTGCTCTCAGTCGCGTAATCCACTTCCGGCTTATGTGTACGCGACAAGCTGCAACCTGCGACAATCAGCACCGCAAAGAATCCAAATCGATGTTTACTCACCCGTTCAACCTATCACGCCCTCAGTCCAATGTCGCAACCCAAAAGCCCTATAAGAATTCCTCGCTTGGCGTTCCAGGCCAATCAAGGATAATGAACCAACAGTGACAAATTCTGCAGCATTGCGCATTTCTGCGTTGATGGGCTTCCTCGCCGTCGGACTAGGAGCTTTTGGAGCTCATGGATTGAAAGATCTGTTAACTCGAAATGGAACGGTGGGTATCTGGGAGAAGGCCGTTTTTTATCATTTCATTCACACCATCATGTTGTTCCTTTTGGCGAGACGTTCGCCCCTGCATTCTGGTCCGTGGATTAGCTTTCTAGGTGGAATACTCGTTTTCTCGGGCTCGCTTTACTTGTTGGCCATCACGAATTTCAAATGGTTCGGCGCAATCACGCCCATGGGTGGATTGAGCTTTCTCGCCGGCTGGCTCTGGCTGATCATAACTCCCGAACGAAAAGACAAACCTCAATGAATCGAAACTTATATCTCGGAATATTCATACTCGCTACAGTCGTTTCGCCTCCAGCTTTCGCTCAAAAAACCTACACACTGGGCATGATCGCGAAATCCCAGGGCAATCCATTCTTCGAGGCGGCACATGCCGGCGCAAACGATGCGGCCCGCGATCTCAGCGCCAAACATGGCATCACCGTCAAGATCGACTGGCGCACACCCAACGAAGAAGACGCCCAAAAACAGGCCGAAATGCTCGAGCAATTAGTGCTTCGAGGCGCGGACGGAGTCCTCATCAGTTGCTCCGATGCTCTCAAGCTCACCGATGCCATCAATAAAGCCATCCGGCAGGGAATTCCCGTCGCCACTTTTTCCGGCGATGCTCCTGCGAGCAAACGATTCGTCGCATTGGGCATCGATGACTTCAAATGCGGCGAACAAACTTTCAACGAATTAGCCAAACTGTTGGACGGCAAGGGAATCGTCGCTGCAATCGACGGGAACCCCAACGCAGCCAATCTCCAACAACGCGCTGCAGGTTTCCGCAAGGCCGCGAAAAACCATCCCGACATCAAAGTGCTCGATATTTTTTATCATAAAGAAACCCCCGGTGACGCGGTCGCAAGAATCGAGCAAGTCATGCAAGCGCACCCGGACATCACAGGCTGGGGCTTGCTCGGTGGCTGGCCTCTTTTCACCGATAACGCACTGCGTTGGAGTCCCGGCGCGATTAAGTGCGTTTCAGTGGATGCGCTGCCGCAGGAACTGCGCTACGTCCGCAGCGGCCACGTGCAGTTGCTGCTGTCCCAGGACGTCTACGGGTACGGCTATCACGGCGTCGAACACCTGATTAACAAGCTCCATTTCAAAAAGGATCCGGCTCGCGCCATCGACGACACCCCGCTCACGGCAGTCACCAAGGACAACGTCGAAGAGTTCTCCAAAAACTGGGAGAAGTGGCTCCCGAAATGAGCACAGCGCAAGAAACCGCATGACTTGGGCTAAAAATTGGCGTATAAACGGATAAGTTTATGAGCTTGGCCGAACTCAAAGAACAGGTCGCGGCGTTACCCCCGGATGAGCAAGCGGAATTGGCCGCGTACCTGAGTCAGCGCCTTCGCCGGGACGATCCCGCATACCGCAATGAATTGGCTCGATTGATTGATGACACTGACCCGACTCATCGGGTGCGGTGGGCAGAAGTAAAGAAAGATTCGAAGGCAAGTTCAAAATCGTTTACTGGGCAGACCATGCAGTGAAGGAAATCAAGCTTTTGAGATTGGAGCGATTGCCCAGGCGATAAGCACTCTTCGGGTTGAGCCATAAAAAAGCGAAGCGGGCTTGGGGATGACGCACGGTTTCATCACCCAAACCCGTCGCTCCTTCCCCTAGCTAAGGAAGGAAATTCTTCTCTCGCCTAGTTGTGCGGCACGACCTGCCCGCGAATTTCACCGCCCGTCGATGCCCCTTTGTGATTGTCCGCTACCCAGAACGGGCTGCTTGCGCTGGTCGCAATGCCCCATGGGTTAACGAGGTTCGTGTCTGTTTTTTCCGCCATACCCGCGATATCGGAAACCAGGTTTCGTTGAAAGTAAGAGTTTTGAGCGAGGGTTTTGTTCCATTGAAACGGCAACGAGGCTATCGCTATACCGAGGGCAATCCGTCCAAAATCCAACGTCGTTCTCATATACTTCTGCTGACTGTCCAAGCTGGTTCGTAAATGAGAGGGCCTAATAGAAAAAATGTTCCCAGGGGAATAAAATACTCCTGCCAGGAGTTGCGGGTGAACTGATGCACCTTATCCGCTCGAAAAACGGGAACCTTCCCGGTGTTTATTCGTCCTACATTACTGCGAGCAAACGCGTGTGACCTCCGTTTCAATGGCACACGAGCTCAACGGGCAGTTCGCTCGTTGAAGATTGACGATTTCCAAATTTAGTCGAGATTGTCGGAACCCATGAAAGCCGCTCTTGCAACCTGCGCGGCCAACCGCCATTTATTCTGGCTGATCGGCGGCCTACTCATTGCGCGCTTCACAGCTCCTGCCACTGACTGGACCCAATACCGCGGTCCAAATCACGACGGAACTTCCAGCGACCGCATCAACAAACAGTGGAGCGGTTCGATCACAAACCCGGTATGGCTGGTCCCGGTCACCAATGGGCCTTGCAGCTTGATTGTTTCAGGCGGGCGCGTCTTCACTCAGATCCGTCGGACCATTGATGGCATCGACAAGGAGGTTTGCGTCGGACTTAGCGCGACGGATGGCAGTGAATTATGGGCGACGACGGTTGACGATGCAATTTATGATGGCGGCGTTGGCTTTGATGACGGGCCGCGATCAACTCCATCAATTGATGGCGGTTCAGTTTATGTCCTCTCGTCGTACCTGAATTTATATCGGCTCAACGCGACAAACGGTGCGATAATATGGCAGCAGGATTTGAAGTCAGTTTATGGCGGTTCCGTCATCGGTTGGCAAAACGCGGCTTCGCCGTTAATCGAGAATGGCCTTATTTATCTCAACGCCAATTGTATCCAGTCCACTTTGCTGGCCTTGCACACGAGTGACGGCAGTCTCGCCTGGCGTTCACAAGACGAGGCCATGACCCATTCCACTCCCGTACTCGCTACGATTGACGGCGTTCGACAGGTCATGTTCGCCACTCAGACCGGGTTGGTCTCCTTGAATCCGCAGTCGGGTAATTTGCTATGGAAATTCAATTATCCGTTTTCCTACAGCACTTCGTTGGGTGCTTCTCCGGTTGTACACTCAAACATGGTTTTTATTGGCGGCGCCCATACTTACAATATGGGTTCAGTTGTCGCCCAGGTCGCCTTCACCAATAATGAGTGGACCACTTCCCAGCTTTGGTACACCAACAATCCTGCCAGCCATTGGATGACACCGGTCGCATATCAAGGATATCTCTACGGTCCGTTTGGAATACAGTTTTACGATGCCACGCCGGCGACCCAGCTTAAGTGCATCGATATGCGCACAGGCCAGGTCAAATGGTCGGTTGACAACTATGGACATGGCGGCACGATGCTGGTGGACAATCATCTCGTCGTTATCACAGAAATGGGTGATCTGGTGCTGGTCAAACCCGATCCCAGCGCCTACACGGAACTGGGCCGATTCCAGGCCATACCTGATTATTTTGGTGACACAAATAAATGTTGGAATAGCCCCGCGATTGCCGATGGCCGCGTGTATGTTCGCAGCACCTCTTTTCTAGCCTGTTACGATCTATCAACGCCAAATCTGAAGCTGGATCCGCCGCAGCTTGCTTCGGTAAATAAATTTCAGCTCACCGCGCGGACGGCCAATGGAAGTCCTATCGATTCGAACCGGTTTGCAGGAATCGAGTTTCGCGCCTCGACAAATCCCACTTTGCCATTAACGCAATGGACAAAGCTTACGAATGGCCTCGTGCTCACCAATGGCGCTGTTCGAGCGACCAATGTGGACGGAACAGGCTTTACAAAGCGCTTTTTTATCGTTAGTGAACCAGATTAGGAGACACATATGAAACGTGTCGAACTCAGCAACAATTCGCGGCGCGCTTTCACGCTAATTGAACTTCTAGTCGTCATTGCCATCATCGCGATCCTGGCCGCATTGCTTTTGCCAGCACTTGTCGGCGCGAAGGAGCGCGCGCGCCGGGTCAATTGCAAGAACAGTCAGCGTCAATTCCTTATCGCGATTCATCTTTACGGAGACGAGCATCAACAATTCCTGCCCAGCGGCGCGCCCAACAAGCCCAAAGCCGAAAATGACGACCACCTGCCGGTCATCAGCGCCGTTACGAGCAACAATCTCATCCAATATCTTCGCACTGAAAAGATGGTCCATTGCCCCAGCTTTTCGGACTATTTCATCCGCCAACAGGCCCAGCGCCCATTTGACGAGCGCGAGTATGGCTACGTCATCGGTTACAATTATCATGGTGGCCATGTGAACACGCCCTGGCCGCCGCTGGTTGCCAGCAACGTTTGGGTCTCGCCGCGACGCCTCACCGATGATGGCCGTCTCGTTCTGCTTACTGATATGAATGACTGGTCGCCGGGTTACGGCCAGACCTTCGCCCCACACGCCAAAAACGGACCGATTCTCAACGGCATGGACGCCTCGAATCCGAACGCTGCCGGGGCAACTTCGGCGGACATCGGAGCAACTGGTGGCAACATCGGTTACCTGGACGGTTCGGTCGCGTGGAGAAAGACGAAACAGATGCTCATTTACCGCGGCTCTCAGCAGTG
>WNFP01013151.1_pt1 | contig 12479 bp, 14 predicted proteins | sample 5400201 | NCBI WGS metagenome assembly WNFP01 (sample SAMN13153355, study PRJNA577476) | soil metagenome | isolation source: 115 cm saprolite under Madrone tree | place: USA:California | collected 2016-06-14
CGTTTCGCAATGCGCATTTTCTTTCCGTGGCGGTGAGTTGGGCGGAGGCGATCGGAGCGGGGGCGGTTTACATCGGCGCGGTGGCGGAGGACAGTTCCGGCTATCCCGATTGCCGCGCGGAGTATTACGAGGTGTTTCAGGAGTTGGTGCGCGTGGGAACGCGGCCGGAGACGCAGATCGAAATCGCGACGCCGGTGATCAGGATGAAGAAAAGCGAGATCATCCGGCGCGGGATCGAGTTGCGTGCGCCGCTGCAGTTGACGTGGTCGTGCTACCAGAATGAAGACAGGGCCTGCGGGGCGTGCGACAGTTGCTTGCTGCGGCTCGCGGCGTTTGCGGAGGCCGGCGTGGCGGATCCCATACCTTACCGGCTGGCGGTCGGCGCGCGCTCCTAGCACTTGGAAAAGAGCTAAGATTGAGGATAATAGGGCACATCCCGCCAGCCAGGCCGGGCACGGTACGCCTCGGCAAAAGGAGAAAAGGCATGAAGAGACTTGGGAAGTCCATGTTGCTTGCTGCGCTGCTTGCTGGCACGTTGGCGACGGTACTCACGCCGAAAGCAGCTGCACAGAATGGATCGATCGCCGGCACGATTTTAGATATCAACGGGAAGCCGTGGTTTGGACTGAACGTCGAGGCCGTGAGCGATCAAGGCGCGAAGCTTGACGCGAAGACGGATGCGGAAGGAAAGTTTGCCATCCGCAATCTTCGCCCGGGGGTTTACACGGTGACGATTACCACGTTTCCGGCTCCGAACGAGAAGCAACCTCCCGTCCCCATGGGGCAGTTGAAGGTCACCAGCGGCGAAGAAGCCAAAGCGGACATGAACTTCAAAGACATTACGGCGAAGCAAGGCACGGAAGCGGCGGAGAAGGTCAAGAAGCAGGATGAGGAGAAGCAAAAGTTCGAGGGCATGAAAGCGCACTTTACCGCGGGGACCGCATTTCTCGAGCAGGAGCGGAAGGCAAAAGAGGATTTGTCGAAGGCTACTCCGGATCAACGAGGTGCCATGAAACAAAACCTCAAGGATCTATCCGATAAGGCGTCCGCAGAATTCCAGGCGGCGCAAAAAGCTGCCGCGGAAAAGGATCCGAACCAGCACCTGTTGTGGGCTAAGTTGGGCGAGGCGTATGACATTGCAGGCCGCAACGACGAAGCAGCCCAGGCCTACAAGCAGGCCGTTGCTGCCAAGCCGGACGATCCCGGTTACTACAATAATTTGGGCAACGTACTGGCGCGCGCCGGGAAAATTGACGACGCTCGCGCGGCGTACACGAAGAGCGCGGAGCTTGATCCGGCGAAAGCGGCGACGGCGTGGCGCAACTTCGGAATCAGCCTGTATAACGCGAACCGCGGAGGCGATGCCATAGAGCCCCTGCAGAAATCCGCGGAGCTAGATCCGAAGAATGCGCAGACTTGGTACCTGCTGGGGGCCTGCCTTGTGTACAAAATGACGGTGAAAAAAGTCGGGGACAAAGATGTGCCCGAGTTTGCGCCGGGAACCATCGAGGCCTATCAGAAGGCGGTGGAGCTTGATCCTAACGGGCCCTTTGGTCAACAGGCCAAGGAGGGGCTGGCGCAATTGCAGCAGATGGCTCCGGGTATCGACATCCGAGTGACGAAAAAAAAGAAGTCCTGAGCGTTTTCGCAGCGTGATTTATTGGGCCGGTTCCGCTTTCTGGGACCGGCCCTTTTTTTCTTGAAAGGTTAGCGGTGCATTAGCGTGCCAGTGGTTTTCGTGCGACGGAGCGCCCAGGAGAAGACGGCCATGGAAAGGGGCAACAGGACCGTGCTGAAAAGAAGCAGGACGAAGAGGGGCTGCAGAACGGCTTGCAGGTCCGCGCCGCCGAGCAGAGCGGCGCGCATGGCATCAAGCGCGTAGGTGACGGGATTCAGCCGTGCAACGAACTGCAACCAATCGGGAAGGACGCTGATTGGAAACAGCATCCCGCCGGCGACGCTCGAAACACCTAGAAGAAACCATTTTGCGGGATTGCCGCGCTTGAAAAGCAATAGATAGCTGGCGGAGAGGATTCCGAGCCCGGAAAAAGCGAGCAGCGTGGCAAGGAGCACCGCTGCAACGGCTAGCCAGTTCGCATCGCGGAGCGGAAAACCAAAGAGCATCGCGCCCCAAGCAATGTGCCGCTGTCGCGCGCTTCCTCGAGGCTGCGGTCGAAAGTGTCCATCGCCGCATTGAGATAATCGAGGAAGACGAAGCCGATCAGGGAAAAAGAAAAATAGCTTCCGCCCTGCGGGAGTGCATGCTGCAACTGAGGGCTGTCCACGAAGCGCGCGACATAAAAAAACATGGCGACGCCGAAAAGCGCTTCGACAGCTTCCAATACGAAGAGGGTGCGGTAGGTGCGCGCGATGGCGAGGTCGCGCCAGAAGAAGACCCACAGCGCGCGGAGGGACGGGGTCATTCCGGCGCGTCCTCTAAGGCGAGGTGCGGGGTACGCCCAATGAGGAGCATGAAAGCGTCTTCAAGAGTGGCGGCGCCGGTGGTTTGTTTCAAGGCGGCCAGAGTGTCGCAAGCGAGGAGGCGGCCGGCATCGATAACCGCGATGCGATCGGCTAGAAGCTCGACTTCAGGCAAGGTGTGCGAGGCGAAGAGCAGGGAAGTATCGCCGGCGCGGAGCACCTCGGACTTGAGGAAGCGGCGAAATTCGGAAGCGGCGATGGCGTCCAAACTTCGCGTAGGCTCGTCTAACAAAAGAACGCGCGGCTGATGGAGCAGGGCACGAGCGAGGCTCAAGCGCTGGACTGTTCCCGAAGAAAGCGTTCGCACCTGGCGGTCGAGGGCTTCCTCAAGACGGAACTGTTCAGCGAGAAGCGCGATGCGCTGCGCGGCGTGAGTATTCGATAGATGGTTGAGGCGGCCGAAGAACCGCAGATTTTCGCGGCCGGTAAGCCGGGAATAGAAGCCGAGATCGCTGCCGGCATGATAGCCAAGCTGGTGGCGAACGGCGCGCGGGTCGAGAACGGCATCGTGCCCCGCGATTTGTGCGCGGCCTTGCGTCGGAAGAAGCAATGTGGCGAGAATACGGAGGAGCGTGGATTTGCCGGCCCCGTTTGCGCCAAGAAGCGCCAGCGCTTCGCCTGGACGCACTTCGAAAGACATCCCGGCTAGGGCGACGACAGACGATTTTTCAAAAGGCTGCAGAAAGGCGCGCCAGCCGCTGCGCGTGGGAGGAAAAGATTTCTGGAGATTCTCGACGCTAATTGCGGCTTCGGCCACAACGGAACTTATAGCGTGTCTGTAGCTCGAAGACAATCGGCTCGCGAGGAAAGGCAACCGGCGCCGAATCGGGGGCTTCTTAGTCGGCATGGTCAATGGCTGGATTCCCCGGTAGAATGGAAACAAGCGAATTCGTGACCCCGCCACGAAACGAAATGCTTATCTGATACGAAGAGCAGAGGGGCAGAGCTGATGGTGTCATTTGCAGATCGCGTCGAAGTGCTGCCGCACGTTCTCGTACGCTTTCTGGACAAGGAATCCGTGCTCTTGAATTTGGAGACGGAGCGCTATTTCGGCTTGGACGAAACCGGCACGCGCATGTGGCAGGCGGTTACCGCCGCGCCGAGCATCGACGCCGCGTATCAGGAGCTGCAGAACGAATTCGATGTTGAATCCGACTTGCTTCGCTTGCACCTTACGGAACTTCTGGGGCGGCTCGTCGATAACGGATTACTCCAAATCCAGCCTACAGATGTGGGAACAGCTTCGACGGTTTAACTTGCTGGAGCGCGCGGCGCGCGGTCTCTTTCTGCGTGCGGCCGTATTGTTGCCTCTGATTTCTCTGAGCTTGCGTTTGCGCGGATTCCGCGGCACGCAATCATTCCTACAAAAATTTCTTTCGCCTTCCAACGATGCGGCGGACACTTCCGCTCCCGAATGCCGGGACTTGACGGTACGCATGGTGCGAGCGGCGGTACGCCACAGCCCCGGACATCCCACCTGCCTTGAAGAATCACTTGCGCTTTGGTGGCTGCTAGGACGCCAGGGGATCGCTTCCGAGCTGCGCATCGGTGTCAGAAAGCAAAATGAGAGGTTCGAAGCGCACGCCTGGGTCGAACGCGATGGCACGGCGTTGAATGAGCCGGAATCTTCGCATGAGCACTACGCGGCGTTTGCGGCGGCACTCTCGTCTACACCGCCGGAGCCGCGATGAGTGGCTTTGCGGGATTTGTTTCCGCTGGCGGAGATGCGGCTGACCCGCATTTGCTCGAGCGCATGGCTGCGCGTCTGGCGTTTCGCGGACCAGACGCCACACAAATCTGGTCGCGCGGCGGCGCGGGATTTTGCTTCACGCTTCTCCGCACGGGCCCTGCGCCACAATCTTCGGAACAACCATGCACCCTGGATGGCCGCGTGTGGCTGCTTGGCGACGTGCGTCTCGACGGGCGGGAAGAGCTGCGGCACGAACTCGAGCGGCTCGAGGAACCAATCTCGGCGACAGCAACCGACGAGGAACTTATCCTGCGAGCCTGGCGCCAATGGGGTGAGGCTGGATTGCCGAAGCTGCTGGGAGACCAACACGCTCGAAGTTGTCCGCCAGGCGCCAGGCGTCTCTTCGAAACTCGACCCGCAATTTATAGGCGATTTTCTCCTGCAAGAGTGGTGTGGAGACGGTGCGAGGACGGTGTATCGGGATATTCACCGGCTGCCGCCAGGACATACCTTGGTTTATTCAGACGCAGGGCTGTGCGTTCGCTGCTACACCGACTTTTCCGTCGAAGAGCCGCTGTGGCTGAAGCGGCCAGAGGAATATGTGGAGCGATTCCAGGAACTTCTAGAGAAGGCGGTTCGGGACCGATTGCCACGCGGGCCCTGCGGCATTTTCCTGAGTGGTGGACTCGATTCGACAAGCATCGCAGCCGTGGCCTGTAAGATTGCGAAAAGAGATGGAGCGCGCGGCCCTTTGCGCGCGTACACGATCGATTGCCGGCCAATGTTCAACGACGAAGAAGGTTACTTGGCATCCCTGGTGGCCGAGAATCTCGGAATAAACATCGAGATTCGTTCCGGTGCTTCCTGTCTCCCCTACGAAGGTTGGGGAGATTCGCTGCTGCGAACGCCGGAGCCGTACCACGATCCTTTCCTTTCTCTAACCCAACGCCTATACCGCCAAGTGCAAGCCGATGCTCCGGTGGTCCTTTCCGGCTATGGTGGAGACGACATTCTGACCGGGCAAGCCTGGCCCTACCTGACTTACCTGTTCCGCCAGCGGAGTTTCGGGACCATCTTGAAGACGTTTGGACGGTATATCCTGAAGCATGGACGCATCCCGCCGCTGCGGGGAGGTTTTCGCACCCGGCTGCGCCGATGGATGGGACGTACGAACCCGCTGACAGAATTTCCGGAGTGGCTGGAGCCACACTTTGCTGAGCAACACAATCTCCGAGGGCGATGGCGGGAACTTCAGGAATCGCCCAAGACGGGTCATCCATTGCATCCAATTGCCTTTGCCGGTCTTTCCAGCAAACTTTGGTCGAGCACGCTCGAAAGTGAAGACGCCGGCTGGATCGGCGCGCCCGTCGAGTTGCGTGCGCCGCTACTCGATCAGCGCCTGTTGAGCTTCCTGCTGCGAGTGCCGCCGGTGCCCTGGTGCATGGAAAAAGAGCTACTCCGCGAGGCCATGCGTGGCATGCTGCCGGAAGAAGTACGCACGCGCCCGAAAACTCCTCTTCTCGGTGATCTCATCCAGCAGCTTATCGAGAGCAAGAGATGGAGCCCAAGGACGCTTCCCGAGCCGACTGCAGGGCTTCAGACGTTTGTGGATGGGGAGAGGCTCGGCACAACTTTGGCGAGGGCCGCGGGTTCCACTCTTTGGGTTGGTCTGCGGCCCGTTTCGCTAAGCTATTGGCTAAAAGGCGTTGTAAACGAAGAAGGGATTCGTTAGAGTTCCAAGCGGGAGCAATGAATGAAGCGGGCGGCGGAAGTACGACTGAAGAAACCCTATCAGGCGCCCAAACTCATTGTCTACGGCGGCTTAACTCAGTTGACCATGGCCTCGGGGTCGATGAAGGGACAGATCGACCATGTGAAGCCGACTACTCGCACTTGATTCGGGCCCTCGAGCAGTGTTGCATTGTGAGAATCCTCGGCCAGTGAATTATCCCTACCGCGTGTACGGTTTGACCCTCGGCTGTGACACTCCGGTTTCTGCCCTCCGCCAAGAACGCATTGATCTCGAACGATATGACATCGTCGTGAGTCTCGGCCCAGAAAGGGACTGGGTGCGAGAAGCCAGGCGACTACCCTCCCAACTGGAGCACCCGAGGCCTGGAGATGTCGGACGAGACAACTCGCCGTTCGCGCTTACTTCCTACGGCGCCGGAAAATTCTTCGAACTGGCCTATGGCAATGAGGCCCTCTTCTTTGTGGATGCGGCGGCGGAACGTGTTTGGGGAACTTGTCTGCCTCCTCTCACCAGTGAGGATGTGGCGACCTATCTCCTCGGACCAGTCATGGGATTTGTTCTGCGACGCCGGAGCGTCATGGCACTCCATGCTAGCGCCGTAAGTATCGGGGGACTGGCAGTCGCGCTGTGCGGCGAGAGCCAGGCCGGCAAGTCCACGACGGCGGCGGCCCTCGCGCTGCGAGGAATCCCCGTCTTGTGTGAAGACATAACTCCGCTGATCGAAGAGGCTGGAAGATTTCAAGTGGAACCTGGTTATCCTCGCGTTTGTCTGTGGCCGGATGCGGTAGAGAAATTATTTGGAGCGCGGGACGCGTTGCCGCGGTTGACACCGAGTTGGGACAAGTTTTTTCTGCCGCTAGATGGCAGGAATGCGAAATTTGAAGAGCGGCGGCGAGTTGTCTGCGCGGTGTACTTCCTTGCTCCGCGTGTTGCAGAGGCGGATGCGCCGCGAATTGAAAAAGTGGGCGCGCGCGAGGCGCTCCTGAATCTAATTCAGAATACGTACATGAACTGGCTATTGGATCGCAACCAGCGCGGCGCGGAATTCGACGCGTTGTCCAGGCTTGTCAAGCAAGTGCCCATGCGCCGAATCGTGCCGCATGCCGATCCAGGACGCATCGGCGAGCTCTGCGACTTGATCCTGACCGACGCAGCGTGTCTGTCTGCCCGCTGTGATTCCACCTCCTTGATCTCCAAACGCTGATATGTACTCGCTCCGCGCGTACGGAGATATGATCAGCGACCGTGGCCGTTTCGACGCCTATGCCAACGCTATCGCACGGGCTGTCCGTCCGGGCGATGTGCTATTGGAAATCGGCTGCGGACCGGCTGTGTTTGCTCTCCTCGCTTGTCGCGCGGGAGCAGCACGCGTTTACGCGATCGAGACCGAAGACGTTGTTCATTTGGCAAAACAACTCGCCTCGGCAAATGGCCTTGCGGAGCGCATCAAGTTTTTGCAAAGCGATTCGCGCAGGACGGAATTACCGGAACGCGTAAACGTCATCGTTTCCGACATCCGGGGCACGCTTCCCCTATTTGAACATGCCATTCCATCGTTGGAAGATGCGCGGCAGCGCTTGCTCGCTCCTGGCGGAATCTTGATTCCACAACGGGACACGCTCATGGTGGCCCTGGCCGAGGCAGATGTCTACTATTCAAGTCTGACTGCGCCCTGGAACTTGTCCATGCAAGATTTGGATCTTTCTTCCTCTCTTTCTCTCATTCTCAATGAGAACTATGGCGTGCGCTTCACTAGAGAACAATTACTCACGGAACCGAAGAATTGGTGCGTGCTTGACTACGCCGCCGGTGTTCAAAAGCAGGGGGCCGCAAATCTGAGTTTTCGGGTGGTGCGGCCGGGAGTTGCTCACGGTCTATGCTTGTGGTTCGAGACACAACTCTTCGAGGGCATCGGATATTCCTCAGGGCCTGGCGGCGCGTCCACCATTTATGGACAGGCGTTTCTGCCGTGGCTCGAGGCGGTTAAGGTCGTGGAAGGCCAGGAAATACAGGTCGAGTTGCACGCCGATCTTGTCGGTGGGGATTACGTCTGGCGATGGAACACAAGAATCGACATTCCCGACAGCAACCGACGACATTTCCGGCAGTCAACATTTCAAGGCGCGAATTTTGCGCCGCATTCCCTGCGCCGCCGGGGCGCGGATTTTGTTCCTTCCCTTTCCGAGACAGGTGAAGCCGAACGCTGGCTTTTGCAGGCCATGGATGGGAAGGCTTCTTTACAGGAAATCGCGCAAGAAGCCGCGGAGCGTTTTCCGAAGCTCTTTTCCGGCTGGGACGAAGCTTTCCGGCGCGCGGCCGAACTTTCCGGAAAATATTCGCAGTAGCCCAAAACGGGTATGTCGGTGCCTCGGAGGCGGAACTGTCGCAGGCAATTACAATCGAACGCGGCGCTATGAGCGCGGAATGGGCGCTGCTGTTGGAGTGTGCAAAGCCGCGCCCTGATCCTCAGCGCTTGGCTGAACGGCTGCACGCGCCTCTTGACTGGTCTTCGTTGATGGCCTTCGCGGAGGACCACGGCGTCCTAGGAGTCACGGCTGCACGGCTCGCAAATTACGACGAGAACGTTATATCGCCAGAAAACCGGGAGAGATTGCGCGTGTGGCGCCGCGCTCACACACTCTTCACCATGAATTTGACTGCGGAGATGTTCCGGCTGTTTGATTCCTTCGCGACGGTGGGTATCGAGGCATTGGTGATTAAGGGGCCAGTCCTCTCGGCACGTTGTTATGGCGATCCGGGTTTGCGCCAATACGGCGATATAGATTTGATTGTGCGCGACAGAGATATTTTGCGTTCAACGGAGTTGATGATTAGCCTCGGATATGTACCCTCTGTCCCGGTGGCGGCGATCACGGCGAAAAAGATTCCTGGTGAGTATGTTTTCCGGCAGTCGAGGACGAAGCTCCTGGTCGAGTTTCACACGGAGCTTACCTTTCGCTACCATCCCCGGCCGCTTCCCTTGGAAAATCTTTTCAAACGGCATGTGCGTGTAAGTATTGATGCCCACGAAATCCCTGCGCTCTCACCTGAAGATGAACTCATGCTGATTTGCATTCATGGGGCCAAACATTTCTGGGAGAAGCTGAGTTACATCGCCGATGTTGCGGCGTTCGTGTCCAAGCAGGAACTCGACTGGGGGCGCGTAGAGTCGGCTGCGGAAGAAGTTGGGGCAGTGCGCATGCTCTACGTTGGCCTGCGCTTAGCCGAGGACCTACTCGGCGCTCCGTTGCCGAAAAATGTCACCGCACTCTCGCGATCGGAGCCAACGGTTGGCCGCCTTGCCAGCCAGATTATGCGATGGCTTCCAGCGGCAGGTTCGGCGCCGACGGGAATTTTTGAACGGGCCATGTTTCGAGTGCGGATGCGCGGCGGGATTTTTTCCGGCCCGGCTTATCTGTTTCGACTTTCGTTTTCACCCACCGAGGAAGATTGGGTTGAAGGATCTGAAATCAAGCGTCACTGGTTTTTGGACGCTTTGGGACGTCCGTTTCGGCTCGCTAGAAAGTATGGCAGCGACGGCAAGTCGTGAATTGCCTCTGCGCCAGCTAACGATCGATCAAAAAAGCTCAACGCAAAAAGAAAAAGGCCCGGACGGATTGTCCGAGCCTTTGTTACCTGAAGTTTTCCTAGATATTGGTGCGGCGCGAAACGAAGCGCGAAGTTTTTGAAGGCGGCGGGGGAAGTTCGACGGTAATGGACACCTCGCTCTTGTTGCGCAGAACGCCGAGCTTTACCGTTTTTTCCTCGCGCTTGCCGGCAAGCTTTTCCCGCAGATCGCCGAGCGACCGGACTCGTTCGCCGTTCAGCGAGGTGATCACGTCGCCGCTCTTAACACCGGCCTTTTCAGCGGGAGAGCCGGCATTCACTTCGCGCACGAGGACTCCTTCGCCGTCAGGTGCGCCAAAAAACGCGCCGAATTGCCCGTTCAGGTCTTCCGCGTCAATTCCCAGACGGGGCCGCGCCCCAGCCAGCACACCGGCATAAGCCCCCCAGTCCATATCGGGCGGAGCTAATTCCGGAATTTCAATTTTCGGTAACTGGAAAGAAAAAGCGCGCGGTGCGGTCTTGAACCACATATTGCCGCGCTCTTCGGACTTGCCCAAAGTCACGCTGAGCGTTTGTGCCCGGCCGTCGCGCCAAACCGTGAATTGCGCGGAACGCCCCGCGGGAATTTCGTGAATCATGCGGCGGAACTGCGCTGCGCCTTCGACGCGTTGCCCATTAATCTCCGTGATGACGTCGTTGTCTTTGAGGCCAGCTTTGGCGGCAGGGCTATCCGGCACGACGCGTTCCAGCAAGACGCCGCGCTCCGCAGGCAGCTTCAACTCTTTGGCTTTCTCCGAGGTTATTTCTTGCGATTCAACGCCCAGCCAGCCTGCGCCTTCATCGCCGAGGAGCACCATCGTGTCTTCGTCGCCTGGTTCCGGAGTCACTTCGAACAGTCGCTGCTGGTCCTGCGCTTCTTGAAGCGCGGTCCTCACGGAGGCCTGGAGCGCGCGATATTGTACGCGTTCCGCCAATCTTTCCTGCGCGCCCGCTAGCGTCTCCGCTAAGCGCGCTTGAACATCCGCCAATCTTTGCTCCATCTGCGCCACTTTTGCATCCATCGGCTCCTCGGAATTTGCAGAAGGGCTGGGCAACGCAATCAGTGCCAGCCCCAGCGCTACGACCCCGCCGCCCACAAACAAATTTCGTTTCGTCATGATGATTCTGTCCTCCTGCTTCACTTAGACGCGGCTCGTCCTAAACCGTCGACCGCAAAATAACGATTCGGATTCCGCCATTGACGGTATTCAGCCGGATCGTCGGGCCGCCCTTGCCAAACTTCCCGCGCATTTCCCGCGGACGCGACGCGGTTTCTTGCGAAAACGGCAGCTCTGAGTAAAAGTTTCCATTCAACGAGCGTGCCTCCAGATTCGCCTGCGTATCCTGCGGTACAGCCAGCAGCACGGAGCCGTTCGTCGTCTCCGCCGCCATACCCTTTTGATCCGCAAAATGCGCAAGTTCCAGGTGCACGTTGCCGTTGGTGGTGTGCGCGTGGACACTACCCCCGCCTTCGTAAATCTCGATGTTTCCGTTTACCGTGCGCAGCTCTTCCACTGTCTCGACCCCGGCGATCTTCACCGTGCCGTTCACTGTGCCGATGTGTTCGATGCGCGCGCAGTGTGGAACGCGAATCGTATACTCGACCGCGATTCAAAAGAGCCGCCCGGCTGCAGCGGATAGGTTTGATTGAAGTCTTTGCTTTTCGCGAAGCCCGGCGCCGCCGAGCCCACCGTCAATGCAAGAATGAACAACACCGCCGAACGCAAACCAGCTCGTAGCATCGCGTTTTACCCCCTTCGAGTACATCTCACGAGCTTATGCTCGTTGTTGCGAAACGACCGAGGAACCCGCTACCCTACAAAGCTCGCTGGCGATGAAGCCCCCGTTGCTTTGCCGTCAGTGCAGCTCAAAATCAAAAGTGACCGTCGAAATAATCTCCACTCGCGTGCCGTTGATCGATGCCGGAACGGCGCGCCATCTCTTCACCGCGTCGATCGCTGCGTCTGCCAACACCGGTTCGCCCTGCAAAATCTTTTCTACCTCGACGCTTCCATCCGTTTTCACCTTCACTTGCAGCTTCACGACTCCCTGAATGCGTGCTCGCTTGGCGAGTTCGGGATAGGCCGGATGAGGACAGGCGATGAGCCGCTTGAAGAAATCGCTGGAGTCCTCCCGCAAACCGCCCAGAAGGGCGATCTCCAGCTTGTCCATCCAGCTTTCGAGCCAGTCGCTTGTTTCTTTTACAGGAGGAGGTTCTTCGGACCGTGGCCCCGGCTCCGACGACTTGACCGGCAGAATATCCGACTCGTGCTTGCGATCAATCCGCTCGCGTTGCTCACGAATGAGCGAATCGCGCAGCCCAGTATCCGCATCGAGGAACTGCAGCCGGATTTTGCCGACGGTCGTGCGCAACTTCAGGACCTCGCCTCCGCCATTCAGCGCTCCTGTGGCGCGCACCGGGCCGGAGCCGCGATTTCCCATGGGCTGAATGTTTAACAGAAGCGCCGGGTCGGCATCAATCCGGCTCAAGCCGCCGTTTTCCACTATCGCGTCGATGTTGGCTGCAAGATTCCTCGGCAAGAAAACATTGATGTCCCCAGCTCCGGAGGAAAGTTGCGAGGCGCCCGGAAGGCTCACTTTGCCGCCCGACGACGTCCCATCCGGATTTATCCACGCTTGGATCGTGCCACCGGCAGTGGCTGCCTGTACCGCTCCCGCCACGCGCGTCAGGCAAATACTTCCGCCGTTGGATTCGACCTCCATGGGCCCGGAAACGGTAATGATGCGGATGCCGCCGCCGCCGGTCTGCGCGCGAACCGAGCCGCGCACTTCGCCGAAGTCAATCTGGCCACCTCCCGTGCGCACGCTCACGAAACTTCCTGCTTGCTTCAGCGTGATGTTGCCGCCGTCGGTTTCCAGTTGCGCGCGTCCGCTGATCTGTCCGGCGCGAACGTGTCCGCCGCCGCTGCGCAACACTGCATCTCCAAA
>WNFP01003598.1_pt1 | contig 12475 bp, 10 predicted proteins | sample 5400201 | NCBI WGS metagenome assembly WNFP01 (sample SAMN13153355, study PRJNA577476) | soil metagenome | isolation source: 115 cm saprolite under Madrone tree | place: USA:California | collected 2016-06-14
CCCAATCTTCTACGCCCGACTCGCGTCGACTCGGTTGTGGGATTTCCTGCGAGCAGAACGCTTAGGGAGTCCGAGCGCCTTTTGATTTTGGGAGCATTAGAAGCCACTGGATGGCTAGTCGGCGGACCGTACGGTGCAGCCGCACGGTTAGGGATGAAGCGCACTACGCTAATCGCCAGGATGAAGAAGCACGGAATTCTTCGGCCCCCGGACGAGAATCGGGATCAAGGCGTCCTTGATGATTCTCCATCCCGCTCCCTGTAGGTGCTTGCTGAGGGTGTTTGACGACCGGTAACCCACAACCCAACCCACAGATTGCGATGCCTTGTACGACTTCCGCGTGTTTTGGCAGTCCCCGCGGTCTTGTAAAATGTTGTAAAACCTAACCACCCTACCCTGATAAGGGCGAGTTCGGTGGTTCAAGTCCACCCAGGCCCACCATCCCCAGTTGGACCGTTCGAAGATCATGTCGAAGGGCTTTCTGTATGTTCTTCGCCGGGCGGTTACGCTTTTATTGCTGGGCGTTGCTTTGCTGAGCAACCAGCCGCCGCGGCTGCGTCAGAGGTTTCGGATAGCCAAGACGGGATCGACTTTTGTGGCGCGGCGAGCGGGGATAAAACAAGCAGCGAGCGCCACCGCGGCGACCAGCAGCGTAATGAGCAAGAACGTCAGTGGATCCGTGGCGCTGACGCCGACGAGCAGGTTGGCCACGACACTGGAGGCTCCGACGGCGCAGATGACGCCTAACGCCATTCCGGTGGCTGTGATAAGGACGCCTTGCTTCAAGACCATCGTCCAGACGTCGCCCGCCCCAGCGCCGAGCGCCATGCGGATACCGATTTCCTGAGTGCGCTGGCCTACAGAATAGGCCATCACCCCATAAATACCGATGGCCGCAAGGATCATGGCGAGCAAGGCGAAGCCGCCGGCCACCACGGCGCCCGCGTGGAGCGGAAACAGCGCGAGGCGCATGTGCTCCTTCAGCGTTTTGACGTCGTAAACCGGCAAGCTCGGATCGAGCTTCTGCACTTCGCCGCGGACGCTCGAGATGAGGGATGCCGGGTCGACTTCGCTACGCGCCACCAGCGCTGCCGAAGTGGAATACATCTGAGTCAGCGGATAATAGATCATCTGCGCGGGGTTTTCTCCCAGGCTAAAGTACTTTCCGTTTTTCGCGACGCCTACGATTTCGACCGTTTCGCTATCGGAGTTTCCCGTATGCAGATGCTTGCCAATGGGATCTTGGCCGGGCCAAAGGCGCTGTGCGAGCGTCTCGTTGACGATGACCACTTTCGCGGATTTCGCGGTGTCGCTATCGGCAAAGTCCCGTCCCGCGACAAGCGGAATGGCCATCGCCGCACAGTAATTCGGCCCCACGCTGTTATAAATGACGTACGGCATATCCTCCTGCCGCGGTTGGGGCTGGCCTGCGGGCCAAGCACCGGTCGTGTTCTGGTCCAAACCGAGAGGCAATCGTGCGACCCAGCCAGCGGATTTCACGCCGGGCAGCGCCCGCACTTTCTCGACAAGCTGCTTGTAGAAGTTCTCGCCTTTATTCTCGGAGTAACCTTGCAAACCGAGATCCACTGATGCGGTGGCCGCGTTATTCGGGTCGAACCCCGGTCCCAGGATTTCCGCGTGCTGCAAGCTGCGCAGCGTCAGCCCCGCGGTAATCAGCAAAACAAAGGACAGCGTAACCTGCATGGTCACGAGCACGCTGCGCAGCCAGGCCTTCCTGCGGCCGCCGGCGAGGTCCTCTTTCAAAGTGGAGACTACGTCGGACTTGCTGACGTGCAAGGCCGGTACCAAGCCGAAGCCGACTCCAGTCAGCACCGCCAGCCCCGCTACGAAGGTCATGACGCGCCAATCCAGGCGCAAGTCGAGCCCGAGGGCAAAATCGATACGCGGCAGCGAGGCGAGTGCGACCTGGATCAGCGCATAGCCAGTGCCGAGCCCCAACGCTGCACCGAGTACGGAAAGCGTTAGGCTTTCTGTCAGCAACTGCCACACTAGGCGCGCGCGCGTTGCGCCGATGGCCATGCGAACGGCAATCTCCCTCTCGCGCTGCGTGGCGCGAGCCAAAAGCAAACTCGCCAAGTTCGTGCAGGCAATTAGCAGCACCAGCAGCACGGTCAGCATAAGTGCTGCGCTAAAGGCGATGACCGCGCTGCGAATTTCCGGGGCGACGAGACCCGGAGGGGTCAGGCGCAGCGCCATGCCTTGGTCCTGGTCGGGATACTGCTTGCCCAATGCTTCAGCGACGCTGTTCAACTGCACTTGCGCCTGCTCCCACTGCACGCCGGGCTTCAACCGCCCGAAAGCCCACCACTGGCCGTCACCGCGATATTCCAGGCCGCTTCGTGTTTCGATCCACTCCTGCATCGTGCTGGGAATCCAGAGCTCGGGAGTGAACACGCTTTCGGTGCCAGTAAATCCCGGCGGTGCGACACCGATCACAGTAAACGCGTGGCCGTTTATCTGAAGGGCGCTTCCGATGATTGCCGGTTGACCGCCAAAGCGTTTTTGCCAACACGAGTAACTCAAGACCGCCACTGGGTCCGCATTCGGTGCGCGGCCTTCCGTAGCTGCAAAGGTTCTTCCCAAGATTGGCTGCACGCCAAGCACGTCGAAGTAGTTCCTGGAAACGAGATATCCCCAAACCCGCTCATTGGTTCCGTTGTGACTGAGGCTTAGCGGAGCGAAGCGGTGCACCGCCATTCCCGATAGCACTTGGTTGCGGTCCAGAATGTCTTCGTAATTGGGGTAGGACATCGACTGGAAGGAAGACGGATCATTCTGCCGGCCCTGGTGAATGGCAAAGACTTGTTCCGGATGGGCAATCGGCAGCGGACGGAGCAGAATCGCGCTGAGCAGGCTGAAAATGACGGCATTGCCGCCAATGCCCAGTCCAAGAGAAAGCAGCGCAACGACTGTAAACCCGGGACTTCGTCGCAATTGCCGAATGCCAAATCGAAAATCCTGCCAAAGCCGTTCCATGAGTCCTCCGCCGCGCACGTCCCAACTTTCATCCTTGATGTAGCCAGAGTTCCCGAAATTGCGTTCGGCACTGCGTCGCGCCTCATCCGGAGTCATCCCACGTCGGATGTTCTCTTCCGTGCGCAGCTCGATGTGATGCTGCCATTCCTCGGCCATTTCGCAGTGCACATCGTCGCCATTCAGCAGCGCGCGGAAGCGCATTCTCAGCTTGCCAAGCCACTCCATGATCGCTCCTTTAGACCGTCCGCAGAACTTTCCCCACCGCCAAGGAAAGGTGCGACCACTTGGCCTCTTCGACGCCCAGTTGCTTACGTCCGGCGCGCGTCAATTTGTAGAAGCGCGCCCGCCGGTTGTTGTCGGAGAGTCCCCACTCGCTCTTGATCCAGCCGCGCTGCTCGATGCGGTAGAGCGCGGGGTAGAGAGTGCCCTCTTCCACCTTCAGCATTTCCTCGGCGAGCTGCCCAATGCGCTGGCCAACGCCATAGCCGTGCATCGGGCCTAGAGAAAGAGCCTTCAGCACCAACATGTCCAGCGTTCCTTGCGGTAGCTCCGGTTTTTGTTTGCGCACCTTCTCCCTCCTTCTTAAACGGCCAAAGTCACACTTTGTTTCCACTTTCCTCTTTGCTTCTAGTGGAGGCAGTATGCGCCTCTCTCCCTAGAAGGTCAAAGGGAATCGTACGCGCTAACAACTGCCGCGGTCCAGGGCGTTCTCTATACTCGACAACTTGCTGTCGTGGGAATTTCCGCACTGAGTTTTTCAATCCGGGTACGGCACCCCGACGGACTGGACGTGTAGTCGTCTAACCGGCACTGGGACGCGCTTTCCGGCAGCGGCGTTTCCGAAGGGCACTTGGGCGCAGTCGACAACCGGATTGGGTATCAGCCGAACTACACTCATATACCGAATGAGAAGGCTTGGGATCTACGCGAAGCTGTATTCCTGAAAAGTGTCTGCGCTGCTCCCGGGGATCATCTTGCAGGAGCACTTTGCCGAATAGTCGGCTTCCGTAGAAGTGATGTTGTTTGAAGCCGCGTCCGCGGAGCCTGTGATGACAGCGAAGGTATTGCGACGGTCGCCTTCCTGATAAGGGCGAGGTTGGTGGTTCAAGTCCACCCAGGCCCACCATTCAAATCACCAATAAATACAAGGCAATTCTCACTTTCCCCTTCCAGGGGACTTCCGACGTGCCGCCCGGAAGTGGCCAGACCGGTCAACACAAGCGTTTGTCGGTACTAATTCGCACCACCTGTCAGAACGCCGCCCTGACAGCGCTGCGTGAAATGGTTTTACGACAGGGTCGAAAATCACTGCACCTGTGCTGGACTGGAGTGCTGAGGATTTGGTAGTTCGATCCGATAGCCGAGTGCTCGGAGTTGCCGGATCATTCTCGCAGTGCGCCTTTGCTTTGATTCTTACGTGCGGGGCTTCCTACATCGACGACCGCCTATTCAGCCCCGGGCGCCCCAATCCACGGGTTGATGACCGTGATGCCAGCGGCTCGGAAAGGTGCTTCGTCGCGTGTAGCAACACTGAAACGACGGGATGCGGCAATGGCCGCAATCTGGGCATCCGCAACAGCGATCGAATGACCATGCCGGCGAGCGCGGGTAACAATCTCCGCGTAAGCTTCTGCCCCTGCGATATCGAAGGGCACAATCCGCTGGGCGAACAGCGCGATGATCTGTTCGTCGAGGGCACTGGCGAGGGCACTGCGGCGTTTGCCGGCCGGGAGGCTTGCGATACCGAGCAGCAGCTCGGACAGGCTCACGGTCGCGAGGTAGAGGCTCTCCACCGACTGGGCGTCGAGCCATACAAGCACGCTTCGGTCGGGGTTCGACCGCATCGGCTCGGAAACCACATTCGTATCGAGCAGGATCACGCCAAGTCCGCCGGCTTCGCTGGCTTCTTGTCTCTTATAATTTCGAGATCGAGGCCGCCGAATGGTTTCACGAGCGCAACGAGCGCAGAGCCGAGCTTGATACGCGCTGTCGGCCGTACGGCCCCATCAAGGATCGCGCGAATTTCGGCTTCAGTGCTCCGTCCGTGCTGCCTCGCCCGCACGCGCAGGGCGCGGTGAGTCTCTGCGGAAATGTTGCGCACAACAATTGCTGGCATGCACGACTCCTCGGGTACGCTAAAACGATATCACATATGGTGCGATGATATCAATGGACGGAGCGGAATTTTCAGGATATGGAGGACCGGATCCGGCCGATTAGCTACCACCGTCGGGATCGAGCGCGTGCCTCGAACGGAACTGGCCGGCAAAACTGGCCTCACGGCGCTGTCATGATCTTGCCAAGATAAGTCTCGTTGCAAAGGGCGTGGCCCGTCTAGTCAGAGGTTCGCACCGCATTTCGGCGCGCGTCAACGACTTTGAGACAGGTGGTCAGGAAACTTGGTGAGTTTTTCATCTATTGGATTCGGGTGCCCAGTTTCCCGCAAAAAATTCGCTCCAGGATCGCCAACCCGGTCGACCCACAGCATCCCCGCCTGAGTCCTAAGACAAACCAACGCTTGTTGCTCTTTTAAAGCGCCTCGTCCCCGTGTTGCCGCAACTCCCGCCAAAGCATGGCGCACTGTGATGCGCGTTACTTCGCTTGTTTTGCCCACACGATGTCGTACGTGCGGTCGAACGTCACGAACATCAGACAAGTATTCTTTGATTTGCAGGTAAACCAGTGCACGGCTTTGCTAGGCATCATAGCAAAGCCGCCGGGGCCAAGCGTCGCTTCCGCCATGCTGTCCATCCCGGTGAGCACCTCGCCCCGGACCACCATCAATTGTTCTTCAGCGGTGTGATAGTGGGCGGGAACCACGCACCCGGAAGGAGCTTCGAGAAGGAAAGTTGACGCACCTTTGTCTGGATCGCCGTTCTCGCGCGCAACTTTGAGACACGCGGGTTCGCCGTCGAAAACGAGATTGGCACTCGCGAGCGGCGTGACTATACCGCGCTTAGAAATCTGTTCTTGTCCCCGCGATGACACGGCCACGAGCAGGGCCATCAACGCCACGACGCCAAGAAGCGATTTCGCTGTTCTTCCAGAAATGCCATTCATTTTTTCCATATCGGCCTCAACGAAAAGCAGCGACGAACATTCCGACTACGTGCAAATCATAACTCACTGAGCAGACAGCCAGAAGAAAGTTCCCAAGGGGAGATTGGCACGCGAATTGCGCGCCGTGATCCGCTGCACGACCAATACGTTATTCTGTATTTTTCTGGCGAGGGTAAGTTCACGCGAATGTTTTCCAACGTTGCGGGCATTTCCCCCATCTTCCCGCGATCCACGGCGTCCTGGCAGCAATTGATGTGGGGAGAAGGCATCAAGGCACAATAATCTGATTCAGCGGCCTCCGCTCCAGGCGAAGCAACTCGCCTATTGTGGCCAAGAGGTTCAACATCTGGTAGAGACAGAAGACCATGATGAGAATGATGAGCAGAAAGGCAACCCCGGAACGCACGGTTGCCGGTATAGAAAGCGCCAAAAATAAAACCAAGCAGGAATCTCATCGCATCTCCACGCCCATCCCCTCCCTGTATCGCAGTTTGCCGAACGTGAAGTGCCCGCAGCGTGGAGTGTGTGCGTCTGCTCGCTCAAGCTGGAGCGCATGTGAATGCACACGATAACGAGGGGAATACACCGCTACACGAGACTTTCCCCAGTGGTATGGAAGAAGATTTGTTGAAGCTTGGGGCGGATCTGAATGCGCGCAACAACGACTGTGAAACGCCGATCTTTATGACCGTCGATACGTTCTGTGGGCCGATGGTACGCGGCCTGAACGAAGGAACATTTACTTCAAGAATGCTCTTTATCCACGTCATGGAGGGACCGCGCCACGATCGACAACGGCACAGGAGAATTCACAGTTCCAAAGGGTTTTGAATATGATGCCGTGGCTGCGGTCGAATGTGATGCAGGTAAGGTTATCGAATCACGTGAGTCCAGGCCCGACCAACGAATCAAAGTCGCAGACTGTCTCACGCCAGTAGAGATGACTTTTGTCATTCCGCGACCACGCTGCCCACTTTGGCTCAGCCATTGATGAATTTCGGTCCAGCGTCGCGCCAATCAGGTGAGGAGGTTGTTACCGGAGGCAGATTGGGGTAAGATTGTCTTACTATGGAAACTAAACTTTCAACGAAAGGTCAGGTCGTTCTTCCCGGTCCGATTCGCCGCAAACTTGGCCTCCGAACGGGAGACCCACTCGACGCAAAGGTGGAGGGTGGGCGCATTGTGTTGACACCACGAAGCACGCGCGCACGGAATGTAAGTATTGTCGTTGACCCCATTACCGGTCTTCCGGTTCTGAGTGCGGGTCCAGACGCTCAACTCTTGAGCAGCAAACAGGTCTATGAGATTTTATCCGACTTCCCATGAAGTATCTCCTCGACGTGAACGGTCTCGTTGCGTTGGGTTTCCTCCAGCACGAATTCCACGAGCGCGTCGCTAGCTGGGTGCACCGTTTGGCCTCAAGGGGAGTTCCGGAACTGGCAACTTGTTCGATTACGGAACTTGGCTTCGTCCGGGTCCTAGCACAGGCACCTCAGTATGGATTCACCATCGCCCACGCGCGGACCCTATTACTCCGCCTTAAAACAGGAAATTTCCTGAAGTTCACTTTCATCCCCGACGATCATGATGTCTCGCACATTCCAGCTTGGGTCAAGACTGCAAAGCAAACTACCGACGGCCATCTCGCACAACTCGCCAAGGCAAAAAGCGCAATTCTTGCGACGTTGGATGAAAGAATACCCGGAGCATTCCTAATCCCTGCCCAAAGGTGAAGTAGCCGCCTTAAGCGTGGTGTCACCCGTTCTTCCCGCGGACGGATCTGAATGCGCGCAACAACGACTGTGAAACGCCGATCTTTATGACCGTCGATAATGACGCCATACCGCTACTCATTGAACATGGGGCTGACCTGACCGTCGTAACAACAAGGGCAAGACGGTGATGGAAACCGCCAAAGAAAAAAGGCCCCTTCGACAAGAAGCTCTCGGCAAGACAATTCAAAGTTCGAACGAGCGTAAGTAGGCGCCGGCGAGGGATTGAGGACCCCTTCTACGGTAGACGCGCTTCGAGTTGATGTGAATGTGGCGAGGATCCTCTTTCCAAAACCATTTTGCCGACCAATGGGCTCTTCCCATTTGGGTCTATTCATGGCTATAATAGCCATGAATAGGGAGCGGCCAAATGCGCAGTGTGAATGTGGCAGAACTAAAGAACCAGCTGAGCAAGTATCTAACATTCGCGAAAGGAGGCGAAGAAGTGGTAATCCGAGACCGTAATCTCCCAGTGGCCAAACTAGTTCCGTTTTCGGCGGAAGGTGCCGACGATCAGGAACTCGTGTTGGTTGCGGCGGGGAAACTGCGTCTCCCCAAGGTGCGACTCGATGTAAAGGCGCTCTTGAAGATTCCGACGGGAAGCGTTGCAGGGAACAGGGCGATTCAAGCCGTTCTCGCTGACAGAGAAGAACAACTGTGAAAAAAACGGCCGCGTTTTGGGATGCCAGCGCGCTAGTTCCCTTGTGTGTTCACGAAGCCGCGAGTCGTCGCGCTCAGTCCCATCTGAGGAGATTTGCGCCGGCAGTTTGGTGGGGAAGTCTAGTCGAAGTTCACAGTGCTATTTGCCGCCTCCATCGGGACAAGGAGATAACCGATCTCGACAAACACGGTGCGGTGGCACGACTGCGTTTGCTAAACCTTGGGTGGAGGGAAATTCTTCCCGGCGATCAGGTTCGTGATTTGGCGACGCAGTTGTTGGATAAGCATTCCTTGCGGGCAGCCGATAGCTTGCAACTTGCCGCGTCCTTGGTCTGGTGCGAACAGCGTCCCTCCAGGAGGAGCTTCATCTGCGGGGACCAGCGATTGGCCAAAGCCGCAGAGTCAGCTGGATTCTCAGTTCTCGAACTCTCAAGAACTGTTCCCTGAACGAAATATCACGGCTGATATTTTGCAGTGCCTGCTCAGACCTTCCGGCAGGAGATGGGTCTGCCATGCTGTGGTCTGGGATGCGTCGATGGCAACGTCGAGTTGTGTTCTTCTTCCGGCGATCCAGTCGGACGAAACGCTCGCGAGATCGTCTGCACTCGTGAAATAAGCTCCCATGCTGATCAGAGAACCTGTATTCCTAGGCTCGGGACCTACGACCTCAATACTGATAAGGGCTAGTAGGTCGGTGGTTCAAGTCCACCCAGGCCCACCATTTGTTACCGGTGCGGCCCATCTCTTCGACCAGGCTCTTTTTCATGCGGGTGAATCACAAGGAAGATCAACAACGCATTGATTGCGAGAACAAGGACCACGAAGATCGCCGCCAAGGAAGTCATGAATGCGACAAAGACTCCATGCGCGCGTTGGAGCGGTAGACGGGTGGGAACAGACACAATCTGCGCGCCGACGATATCGTTTAATTTCCAGCCGAAACCGTTCGCATTGTCGTATTTAGCGAGCAGCGTCGGGTATGCGGTTTCAGGCGTATCGTGACAATTCAGGCAAGCGGCGAGTGAGACTATCAGGGGGCGGGCCATGGACATGAATCTGCCAGTGGGTGTATCACGCTCAGTGACGATTTCGGACCCATCGGTTGACCTACGAAATTCGTTCACAATGTCGGCTTCCCAATCGACTGCCCGATCACTTGGATTCGTCGGATTAAGGGTTGCCTCTTTGTAAGCATATTCAGGGAACTTTTTCTGGCGGTCCTGGGAGAACGTAAAAGGCCATGGTTGCGCTCACCCCGGCACGGCACATTGTCAATTGAGTGCTCTTTGCATCGGCGCCTACTAGTTAGGCCGGTGATCGCGCGACCTGCCTCGCTGCGCTAGCTTGTTCCGCTTTGCCTGGCCTTGCGCTCATGGGGAACAGCTCAGATGGATGAGTGCGCTCCTGATAAGGACGATTCTCACTTCTCCAATTTCCGATGCACTACCTCCAAAAACCATTTTGCCAATATTTGCCAACTCTTGGGTCATCAAATGCCGCTGCCATCCAGGCGAGCAGCGTCCGTCCAGAAGGAGCTTCATTTACGAGGACCAGCGATTGGCCAAGGCCGCAGAGTCAGCTGCGTTCTCGGTTCTGGAACTCTCAAGAGTCGTTCCCGGAACCCTGGCAATAAGAAGAAACTCGTGACGGCACGACCGGTACGCAGCAGAGGCGGACTGCCAATCCTTGGACATCGAGTTGCGCGGCAGCGACGCAGGCTGCGGCCTTCCATCGCTGGAAAATCAGTTGTGGGTTTTGCGAAATACGGCCTAAGGAGCAGGCGGTTTAGGTGCGACTGATGGTGGCGGCGCGAACTTGGCCTCGTCCACGGGAACGTTTTGTTGAACCTGCTCGATCTGGATGACGAATCGGTTGCCAGGGCGCGCCAGGGTCCAGCGGAACGGCGCCTTCACGCCATTCGCATCGCGATAATCCGCATAGTCGATTTGTGTTGGGTTACGGCCGAGTGGAGTTTCGGCGTATCGCACCAAGCGCAACAGCAGGCTCGATTCCTTGTCCAAGTACAAACGGAGCGGCGGTTGGCCTTCGGTGCGCCCGACAACCATGTACGTATCATGACCATCGATTTTTTCACCCGCATCGACACTGAATTTCTGGTAGAGCGTTTTCAGGTGCGCCGGCAGGTAAAGATCCGCATCGATCCGTGCGGCGTCATTTTCCGCTGTCGACATCGTATGCACACGGCCGGGAACACCGAGCCAGCCCTGTTTCCCATCGAACGCGGTGATGCTGTCCCCGCCCTGGAGATGCATGATCGAGACGCGCTTATCCGGAGCCTTTGAATAAACATCGACGGAAAAATGCTGGCCGCCGAATGCGGTGAGCGTTCCCTTTTGCACGCGGCTGGTGATTTTCTGGAGCGCAACGGCCCCGCCGATGGCGGCGAGATATTTATCGAGAAGCTGGTCCGCAGCCGGCAACGAGGCTCTTGCCTCGCCGGGTTTTTTCCCTTCGCCGCCTGCCGCCGGGGGTTCTTCGTCTGTGATGATGGGTGTGGCCACAGGATCCGTCGAACCGCGGTGGCAAGAGTAGCAGGTGACCTCGCGGTGACCCTCGAAGTTGTCTTTATTGATCGCCATCATCATTTCGATCATCTTGCGCGCCGTGACTTTGGGCTTCTTGTCGTCCTTTTCGTTCGCATGCGCAACGTGGCAGAACTCGCATTCGACGCCCAGAGAAGCAGCAATGAACTGCATCGAGGGGATGATTTGGTCGGCCGGGATTCCCTTGAGAGCTTGAATATTCTTGAATTCCTCTTCCGCGAGTTTGGGTCCGGCCGCGGAAGGGGACTGTGCCCATGCCCCCGCAATCGCCAGCAAGAGGCACAGTGATGTTCCCCCAACTGCAAGCCAGATATTCTGACGATTCCCGTTCATAGATGCGACCCTCGCAGGTGATGTGACGAAAGTACGCGCGGCGCGGTTACAAAAACTCCTGAGTCCTCGGAGTTGAGGGCAAGATCAGGCGCTGATTTCGCCGCGCTTCGCAAGCACAGTAATACGGTCAGCGGCGCGGAAGGCGAGCGCTTCGATGGTCATAGTGGGCTGGCCGCGGCCGGAAGTCACCAGGCTGCTGCCATCGCAAAGAAAGAGGTTCTTGACGTCATGGGTGCGGTGGTCCGAATTGATCACCGACATCTTCGGATCGTTTCCCATACGGCAGCTGCCGAGAAGATGCACGGCGAACTGCTGCTCCCGGGCCGGGAAACTCCACTTTTTGTGCGCACCCGCGGCGTCAAAAAGTTCGTGAGCGCGTGCGAACATCCAATTCCCGAGCTTCAAATCATCAGGATGATCTTTGTAGGTCAGGCGGAGCGCAGGCAGGCCCCAGGCGTCTTTCAGATCCGGATCGAGCGAAAAACTGTTGTTCTCGAGAGGCAGCGATGTACCATGGCAGAAAATTTCCATGGTGCGGTTGAAATCGTGCGCGAGGGCGGCCTTGAAGTCCTGGCCCCAGCGTGGCACCCCAGGGGGCAGACCTCCGAAAGCAAAACTGATGGGCGTGAAATCGAAGCGAGCATCAAGCCCGCCCCCTCCATAGAAGCCGACTTTTTGTGGATCGAGCTCATAGAAATCGTGCAGCACGCGGCTGACGGCGAAGCCCTTGTAATCGTTGAGCGGATTCTCGAACTGACCGGTGACAACGCCACCACTGTTGAGCATCAAGTATTTTCCGACGATGCCGCTGGAGTTCGCGAGACCGTTGGGAAATTGTTTGTTGGCAGAGAGCAATAGCAAGCGTGGGGTCTCGGCACCGTTGGCACAGACCACCACAGCCTTGGCCTTCTGCAGATGCGTGTTGCGCTTCTCATCGAAGTAAACGGCCCCAGTCGCGCGGCTATTTGCGTCCGCCTCGATGCGATGCACGTAGGAGTTAGGACGAATTTCGCAGCGGCCGGTGCGCTCCGCCATTCGAATGGCGGTGGCGAGTGAACTGGATTTGGCGCCGACTTCGCAGCCGAAACC
>WNFP01014787.1_pt1 | contig 12475 bp, 10 predicted proteins | sample 5400201 | NCBI WGS metagenome assembly WNFP01 (sample SAMN13153355, study PRJNA577476) | soil metagenome | isolation source: 115 cm saprolite under Madrone tree | place: USA:California | collected 2016-06-14
AATTCCGCCACGCGGCGATCGATGTATGCGATGCACCCCACTACCGCGATCGCCGTAGCTGCGAATGCGAGTAACCAGTTTCTGAATGCGATGTTATTGCGCATCGTCCGTCAGTGTCCCGGCGCCGGACCTCGAAGAAGGGATTAACGATTGCGCCGCCCAACAATTCGACGAATTGCCCCACCCCGCGGAGTATAAGCTAATCCCACTGTGAGTTGAGTGCCTGTGCGTCTTCCGGGAGCTCGACTCCCGATAAAAACGCGGAAATCAAGTGCGGTCTTTCTTTGCTGTCCGGAAGTCCGCTTCGCGGAAATCACATCGCCATCGATGATCACCAATGGCCGCCTCGCTAAAGCTCCGTGTACGCGCCGTGTACCTCACTTCGGCGAATGTGCTGTTTATATCGTTTCTCGCGTTTAATGAAATCAATAAGTTGCGTGTTATCAAGAAGGGTCAGAATTCCGACTCCCCCCGCCTCCATAATTGCAAGTGCTTCGTAATCAAGGAATTACGCAGATGTGCGGTGTCATTTCCTGCTTGTGTCCAACGCGAGTGAATCCGCACAACTCGTCGAGTATCCCGCTGGTCGCGTAGGGCGCAACGTCCCTGCTTTTACTCGTGCCTGAGCGCTGCCATCGGATCAATCCGGCTAGCTCTCCGCGCTGGAATCCAACAGGCCAGCGTCGCAACACCAAGCAGAATCGCTGGTACCCCGAGGAAAACCGGAAGGTTGACCGGGCCTTTGGTAATCGCGCGAACGGAAATCACGAGAGCAACTACCCATCCAATCGCGGTGCCCCAGGCGATTGCACCCAAGTTCTCGCGAATAATTTGCAGGACGACGCGCCCGCTGGTGGCCCCGAACGCCAGACGCACGCCAATCTCTCTCGTTCGCCTGGCCACGGCGTAGGAAACTACGGCGTAGATTCCGATCGCCGCGAGGCCGAGGAGGAGTGGCCCGAGCACCACGAACATCCGCGCGGGAATCCGGCGCAGATAGAGGTTTCGTTCGATGTGCTGGGAGAATGTTCGCACGTCGTAAAGAGGGAGCATCGGATCGAGATCGCGCAGAACGGCACGCGCTTCCGAGGTGAGTGCGGTTTCATTGCCGCTGCGCGTCTTCAAGTGAATCTCACCCTGGATCGCTGGAAGATCTCGGTACGAGAAATAGACCGCCGGCTGCGCGGGCTCGCCGAATGCGCCGTAGACCGAATTGCGCGCCACGCCGATGATCGCGAAGCTTCCCGCGCGCGTCTGTATGCGGCGGCCGATGGCATCCGCGCCATTCAAGTAACGGCGGACAAACTCCTCATTGACGATGGCCTGTGCGGGCGCTGCCCTATCCCCCATCTCGGCAAAGTCGTTTCCCTCAAGGAGCGGGATGGCCATCACCTTGAAGTATCCCGGCGTAACCGTGTTGGAAATGGCTCTATCCTGCCCCGCCTCCGTGCGCACACGGCCTTCCACGGTGAAAGGCCGCGCCGGAATTCCATGCAAGTCCAGCGGAACATTCGTTGCGATGGCGGCGGCCTCGACGTCCGGCAAGGATCGCAGCCGTTCCAGCAGGCGCGCGGCAAATTCGCGCTCGGACGCCTCGTCGGGATTGCGCCCGCTTAAGTCGTAGGCAGCCAGCAAAACGCCCTCGGGCCGGAACCTCGGATCCGTTTGGCGTGCCGAGCGAAAACGCTCCAAGAAGAGCGCCGCCGCGATCAGGACGACCATCGCGAGTCCGACTTCCACCCCCATCAGAACTTTGCGTGCACGGCTGCGGGGCGGCGTGTTGGAACTGGAACGGAGCCCCTCCTGTGGATCCAGCCGTGCCAGATGGACTGCCGGCGCCGCGCTGAAAATCAAACCGCACGCGGCACCGAGCAACATCGCGAAGGCGAGGGTGAATGCATCCACTCTGGTCGGAAACCGCAGCGGAAATGCGCCAATCATTGGCGCCACGCGCAAAGCCGTGGTGCCCCAGACTGCAAAAGCCGCTCCGAGGCTTGTTCCCAGGAGTGCGAGCAGCATATTTTCCGAGAGCACCAGGCTGACAATGCGCCAGCGTCCCGCGCCCAGCGCCACGCGCACGGCCATCTCGCGCTGCCGGGTGCTTCCACGAGCCAGCATGAGGTTTGCCGTGTTCCCGCAGACGGCCAGCAGCAGGAGCAGCATTACGCCCTGCAAGATTGCTAGCCCGCTGATCAGCAACCGCTGCGGACCGCGCGGCGCTTTCCAGAATGTAAGAATCTCACCGCCTATTCCCGCGCTGGCCTCAGGATAGTCGCGCGCAAGCTGCGCCATGGCCGTGGTGAACTCCGCCTGCGCTTCCTCGCGCTTCGCGCCCGGCTTTAACATTCCGATCAACGAAAAAGCGCGGATGCTGCGATCTTCGAGATCGCGAGTTCCGCCGAGCAACGCAGGCGCCATGGTGGCCGGCGCCCACAGCTCGAACTTCAAGGGGACCATTGTTCCCTGGAATTCCTTGGGCGCCACACCGATGACAATCAGGTCGCGCTCGTTAACGCGCAATTTTTGTCCCACGGCCTCCGGCGCGCCTCGAAATCGTGTTTGCCAATAATCATACGAAATTACAACGACAGGCTCAGTTCCGGGCCGCTCCGCCTCCTCCGGCCGAATAAATCGGCCGATCGCAGGCTTCAGTCCCAGCGCAGAAAAATAATTGCCGGAGACAAGTTGCCCGTGCGTCCGCTCCGTCTGGCCCCTCTCTCCTACGTTAAAGGGCACCATCTGAAATGCCAAGACGTCCCGCAGTGCCGGCACTTGCGTCTGCAAGTCGCGATATTCCAGCCAGGAAGCGCCTGGATACCCGCCCGTCTCCGTGCGAGGCTCGACCAGTAGAAAGTTCGCTGCACCACTCACGGGGGGCATTGGTTCGAATAGGATCATCTGAATCCATGAAAAGATCGTTGTATTCACGCCAATTCCGATGGCCAGCGAAACGATGATCGCGGCCGCAAGCCCCGGCATGCGTCCGATCGTTCGCCCTGCGTTTCGCAAGTCCCCCAGCAGATTTTCGATAAATAGAAATCCTCGCTCGGCTCGATAGTCTTGTTTCATCGTCTCCACACCGCCAAACTTGAGCATGGCTTGGCGCCGTGCCTCCACGGGTGATAAGCCGGCGCGGAGATTTTCGGCGGTCTGCAGAGCGATATGTTCCGCAATCTCTTCCCTCAATCGTTCTTCCTGTGCTCGCCTGGTCGCCGAGTTGAACACCCGATTGAGGAACCGCCTCAGAGATTTCATGACAAATCCTCCGCTTTCGCATCGAAGAACCGAGCGATGATCGCTGCCGTTTTTTCCCAATCTTGAGTCTCGACCTGCAACTGCTTGCGTCCTTCCCGGGTCAGCCGATAGAACCGCGCCCTGCGATTATTCTCTGAGGCGCCCCACTCGGACGCGATCGCGCCTTCTTGCTCCAGCTTCAACAGCACGGGATACAGAGTCCCTTGATTCACGGCCAGCAGATCTCCGCTGATCTGCTCGATGCGCCGCGCGATTCCATAGCCGTGCAGCGGTCCCAGGACATCGAGAGTCTGGGCGAATCGGCAGCCTGGAAGTATCGCAAGTTGCGTGTTTTCAATTCCTCTAGATATTCCGACTCGCCCCGCCTCCACCAACTCATAACGCGTGCATCTGCGGCGGCCTTCGTCAGGCTAGCCGCTGAATCTCACCGCGGCGCGAGCTTTCGCTTTTGCCGCCTCCTGTTCTCGATTCTTTGCTGGTGCGTGCGTTTCAAGCGAATGGACAAGGCGAGCCGAGACGGCAGCTATTTCGTCGACCGCGGCCAGGAACGCAACTTCGTTGGCCTGCGAAGGCTTGTTGAATCCGGTGATTTTCCTGACGAACTGGAGTGACGCAGCGCGAACCTCGTCCGGCGTGACCGGGGGATCGAAATTGAAAAGAGGTTTGATGTTCCTGCACATTTCTTTGACACCCTTTGTCTTGTGGATGGCCGAGGCTAGCCTTTTGTATCGCTGATCGCAAGCACCATTTATTGTTCTTATTTGCCGCCAGCCGACGTTGCCATTTTGGAAGAGGCGAGACGTTGAACGGCATATCCGCACCAGGGGCTCGAGGGGTCCAGTCCAATGTACGCTTGCCAGTGCCTTCGCGCCTCGTTATACGCGCCCAGCTTCTCGCAGACGAAAGCCAGATTGTAGTGCGCGTCGGGATAATTCGGATTAAGACGTACAGCGTTGCGGAGGTGCAAACGTGCCGCTTCCAGCCTGCCGACCTCTTCCAGCACGCTCCCCAGATTAAAGTGGGCGAGAGCGCTCTCGGGATTCACTCGCAACGCCCGGCTAAAGTATTCGGCGGCTTTCTTGAAATTTCCTTCCTCATAGCAGAGGGTGCCGCAATTGAGCAGGGCGTCCAGTTTTTCGGGATCTAGGCAAAGAGCTTGCTCGTACGCGTCGATGGCCTGAGCCCTGGTTTCCCCTTCGGCTTCATACTCGAGCGCCGTGGCGAGCCATTCGTCGGCATCGGGCCCTCGCCTGGCCATGACACGTACTTTCTGGTCCAATTCGCTGGTCTCGAAATTCAAGACAAACTGGCCCGAGAGCGGCTCCAGGCGGGTGCCGCCGCGTTCCACGAGGATATCTTTTCCATCGGAAAGAACCCTAAGTTCCGACAAGGATGCCTGCGCATGGAGAAGTTTATCGCGAAGCGCGGCCAGGGCGCGCCGCAGTCGGTTGGCAGGCACCCCTTCTTCGACCAGTTGCTTGACGGTGCGCAGGCCAATGAGATCGCGGAAATCGTAGAACCGGTCTCCACTTTCTTTTCGAGGTGAAACGAGGTGCAAACGGTCCCAATATTCCAGCTGTTTCGCGTTTAGACCCAAAATGCGCTGGACTTCTTGGGGGCCGAATCTATCCGTGGTCACCATCAAATATTAACCGACTGCCTTTTTCCCCGCCTTTTTCTGGACAGACGAGATCGGTTGCACCGCTCGAGCCGGAGGCTTCTTGCCCACGGGCGCTTCCGCTGCGAGCGCGGGCGCGGCGGCCGCAGCCGGCGGTTGCTTTTCCGCGAGACTCTTCTTGAGGGCCTCCATCAAATCAATCACCGGAGCCATATGCGGCTGGGCCACTTCGGTTACTTCCTGACCCTTGAGCTTGGCAGCGATCATTGCGCGCACATTTTCTTGATATTCATCTCTGTATTTCTGCGGTTCGAAAGGCGCCGCAAGACTTTCAATGAGCTGCCGCGCAAGCTTCTTTTCCTGGTCCTTCACTTCGATCTTGTCGGCGGGAACAGACTCGGCCGCGCGAATCTCATTCGAATAGAACATCGTGTGCAGCGTCATGCCCTGGGTTCCCGGCCGGATAATCACGATGTGCTCACGCTGGTGCATGGTGAGCTTTGCGATCGCTCCATAGCCGGACTCTTTCATCGCCTTCATTAGCAGCTGATAAGCCTTCACCCCGGCGTCTTCCGGGCTGAGGTAGTAGGATGAGTCGAAGTAGAGAGGATCCATCTCATCCAGCTTCACGAACTCCAGAATCTCCATCACGCGCGCCGAGGAGGGTTCGATCTTGTCGAGCTCCTCTTCGTTGAACAGCACGTATTGATCTTTCTCGTATTCGTAGCCCTTCACAATCTCGGACCGTTCCACGTTGCGGTTGCAAACGGGACAAAACAAAGGCTGTTTGAGTCGTGAATGACACTCTTTGTGGAGTTGGTTGAAACTGATTCGTTCACCGCGAGCCGCCGTAGTCATGCGGACGGGCATCGAAATCAGGCCAAACGTGAGGTGGCCTTTCCAGACAGTCGTGGCCATGTGAGCGCTCCTTCGACAACAGCCTTGGAACTGTGCACGAGCTTTTTTAAGGTTAGCCGCCCGCCGACCAAGAAGCAAGATGCATCCACACCCGGTAATGTCATCTTACAGAATAAGTCACTACCCCCGGCTGAAAGCCTGAGGGCCAAAGCTGCGACCCATACATCGGCCTGGGATAGAATCCGTGTATGGCAAAGCTGGAAGAATACAAGCGAAAACGGCGGTTCGATCGAACGCCCGAGCCATCGGGTGAGCCGGAGCCCTCAGGCCGCCCCGTGCAACCTGCGAAGCCCGAGCCATTGGGCAAGCGCACACGCCTGCCGAAGCCGAAACTGCCACAGTTGGAAGTCCGTCCCGGGGCCGAGCATGGCGACACGTTCGTGGTTCAGAAGCACCGGGCAACGCGGCTGCACTACGATTTCCGGCTGGCGATCGACGGAACGCTGAAGTCGTGGGCCGTGCCCAAAGGGCCTTCCCAGTGCCACGCCGACAAGCGGCTGGCGGTGCAAACGGAAGATCATCCGCTGGACTACGCCAACTTCGAAGGGAAAATTCCCGAAGGTAATTATGGCGCGGGAACGGTAATGGTATGGGACCGCGGGACTTTTCATGTGGAGGGCAATCTCGACGCGCTGAAGCAATTGGAAAAGGGAGAAATCAAGTTCAGCTTGAACGGGGAGAAATTGCGGGGCAGCTTTGTTTTAGTGAAACTGAAACAGAGCGAAAAAGGCAACGAATGGTTGATGATCAAGCACAAGGACAGCGCCGAAGATTCCTCGTGGAACATCGACGAGCACGACGGTTCCGCCCTTACGGGACGCACAATAGAAGAGATTAAGGAGGAGCTACCGCCCAAACGGGGGCCAACCCTAATTCAGGCGTCTGAGTTGCAGGGCGCACACAAGGGCGCAATGCCGTCTCGCTTGGAACCCATGCTCGCGACGCTCGCCGACCATCCCTTTTCCGATCCCAACTGGCTCTTTGAGATTAAGTGGGATGGTGTGCGCGCGCTGGCCCGAATCGAGAATGGCGCATTGGCGCTACGTTCCCGTAATAGCATTGACATCTCCAAACGCTATCCCGAACTGGCCTCTCTTTCCGATGCACTAGCCGCACGCCAGGCAATTCTTGACGGAGAGATCGTTGCCCTGGATGCCCAAGGTCACAGCAACTTCGAACGCTTGCAGGAACGCATGCACGTGCGCGCGCCCGGCGAGAACCTGGTCACGCACATGCCCGTCGTATATTTCGCCTTCGATCTTCTCTACTGTGACGGATACGACCTTCGCGAAGCGCCTCTGCTCGAGCGCAAGCAGCTCCTGCAACGCTTGCTTTATACGTCGGAGCGATTTCGCTACGCCGATCATCAGTTGGAACACGGAAAAGAGTTGTTCGCGCTGGCGGAGCAAAATGGTTTGGAAGGGATCGTCGCGAAGCGCGCCGACAGCCCGTACATTTCCGATCGAAGCCCGTACTGGGTGAAGCTGAAGAGTACCAAGACAGTAGACGCCGTCGTCGGCGGCTGGACCGAAGCCCGCACACCCGCTCTTCCCTTTGGTTCGCTGCTGTTGGGCTTGTATCAAGGCAAGAAACTTCGATTCATCGGGCACGTTGGCAGTGGATTCGACGCGAAAAAACTGAAAGAATTAAGCAGCAGGTTAAAAGAACTGGCAGCTCCCGCTAGCCCGTTCGAAGCCGTGCCCGAAACGAACGAGAAACCATCCTGGGTTTCTCCCGCGCTCGTAGCACGCGTCAAATTCAGCGGGTGGACGCAGGAGCACGTTCTGCGTCATCCCGTTTTCCTTGCGCTCCGCGAGGATGCGCGTCCCGAGGATTGCCAATGGGAGAACGAGGTTGCCGCCGCGCCTGCCGCGGCGCCGACCGTAGTCCGCGCACCTGAAGTCGTCGGTCGCGTGCTCAATACGACAGCCCAGATCGAAGCCGAATTGTTCAAGGGCCGCTCAGAAAACGTGACCTTCGAATTGGACGGCAAGCGGGTGCGCTTTAGCAACCTGAACAAAGTCTATTTCCCCGAGTCCGGCCACACCAAACGGAATCTGCTGGCCTATTACTACCGCGTGGCGGACTTCATCTTGCCCTTTCTGCGAGATCGCGCTTTGGTTCTGCGACGCTACCCCGACGGAATCAAAGGCCAGGCTTTCTTTCAAAAAGATTTGCGGGAAGGCGTGCCGGACTGGTTCAAGACCGTGCCGATTGATTCGGAAAAAAAAGGGGAGGCAATCCAATACGCGACCGCCAGCGATCGCGCCTCCCTTCTATTCTTAACTGGACTAGGCTGCATCGACCACAATCCGTGGTCCAATCGTTATGACGATTTCGACCATCCTGATTACTTCTTCTTCGACCTCGACCCTTCCGATGGCACGGATTTCTCCGTGGTCGTCACTATTGCCGGAGCATTGCACGAGAAGCTGGAAGAATTGCGCCTGGCGCACTTTGTGAAAACATCCGGGGCGACCGGGATCCACATCTTTATTCCCGTGGAGCCCGTCTATACTTACGAGCAGTTGCGGACCTTCGGCGAGATTATCGCGCGAACGGTGACTGCCGAGCACCCCAATCTGGTCACCAGCGAACGCATCGTTGCCAAGCGGCCAGCGGGCCGCGTGTTGATCGACGTTCAGCAAAACGCCCACGGCCGGCCGCTGGCTGCCGCGTATTCCGTGCGCGCGTTCCCGCAAGCGCCGGTTTCCGCTCCCCTGTTGCCCCGCGAATTGCGTCCCACCTTGCGCCCCGAAACGTTGAACATAAAGACCGTCTTTGCGCGCTTAAAGGAGAAGGGCGATCTCTGGGGTGATTTCTGGAAGCGGCGTCAACGCCTGGAACAGGCCATCGAACTCCTTAGCGCCCGCATGCCTCCGAGAACGAAGCCATCGGGAACAAAGTAGAAGGCCACTTGATCGCAAAGCGCGCCGGCGCCTTTTCCCGAATACAGTGGCTGTGATTAAATGCCAAGGCACGGAGGTGCGTCATTCCTAGTGCTGGCCGGCTTCTTGTGGGGACTTCTGGTTACTCCTATAAACAGTGGAAGGGCAGCTTCTATCCCGAGAAGCTTCCGGACAAGGAGATGCTCAGTTTCTACGCCAAGCAATTCTCTACGGTCGAAATCAATCACAGTTTCTATCGCATGCCGACAGAGAATTTGCTCCTGCAGTGGGCGAAAACTGTGCCCGAAGGCTTTCGCTTCGCTTTGAAAGCGAACCAGCAAATCACTCACATTCAAAGGCTCCGCAACTGTGAGAGCACTCTGAAACGTTTCCTGGAAGTCGCCAGTGTGCTGAACGATGGCGACCACCTTGGCCCGGTGCTCATCCAGCTGCCCCCCACGTTTAAGTTCGATCGTCCCTTGCTGGAAGACTTTCTTGCGCTTCGCCCGGAAGCTTTCTCTTTCGCCTTTGAGGTGCGTCACCCGTCTTGGTACACCGACGAAACGTACGCCGTTCTTCGCCAGCACAAGACGGCGCTTTGCCTCTCCGAGACCGACAAACAAACGCCTCCGGAAGTGCTCACTACCGGCTTCACCTACGCCCGCCTGCGCCTCGAAAACTACACTCCGAAGCAAATCACGGCCTGGAAGAAACGCTTCGACGGCTGGCTTGGCCAAGGCGTGGATGTGTACGCCTACTTCAAGCACGAAGACGCGGGCAAAGCACCCGCGTATGCCCGCCAGCTACTAGGAAACCCGCCGGTCACGAGCAGCAACACCATGCCCGTCGCATCGCCAATCGGTGGAATCAAGAACGACGGTCACACTTCTGCGTACTTCGTTTGCCATTCGGAACAGTTCTTCTTATTTCTCGAGCGAGCTGGATGTTAGAAACTGCACGGTAACTCTAAGACCTATTGGCAATGATCGAGAGTTGTCCTCTAGGCCGATCACCGCCTCCAGGATATCGCGGTCGCTCTTGTCAGATGGATCGCCCGTGGAGATGCTTTTCCTTCCCATCATCGCAGATATTCTCACCACCGAGCCGTTGAGCCTCTTTCCGTCAAGAGCGTCTGCCTGGATAATTACCTTCTGTCCGACCGACACTTTATCCACATCACTTTCGTCTATCTCCGCCTTGATGTGCCGAGAGGAAGTATCCGCGAGACTGAACAATGTGCGGGGAGTTACTGTGCTGAAGGACTCGCCGCGCCTGGCATAGACTCTCAAAATGGTTCCGTCGATCGGAGCAAGGATGGAGCACTTGCCAATACGTTCCTGGACCGTTCGAACGCGACCCTCCGCCGCGAGCACCTCTGCATCAGCCCGCGCCTTGTCTTCCTGCAGCGGAGGCGCGGCGAGCAACTCCTCGGTTCGAACAGCGGCTCGGAGGTTAGCATCCGCGACCCCCAGATCACGGACAGCTTGTTCAAAAGTAGACCGGGAGACCTGCTCCCTTTGATAAAGAGCTCGCTGCATTTCCGATCGCGATTTGGCCTCTTCAAATGTCGCGCGGGCGGCCGATGTCTTTTCACTCGCTATTTTCTTCTCTTCATCGCGTGCGCCTCGCAGAATCCGGGTTCTCGTCTGGCGTGCGCTATCGGCTTCGGCAATCGCCGTTTGTAAACTCGCTTGCAATTCATCACAGCCGATCTCGCCAAGTAAGGTCCCTCTTTTTACGAACTGACCTTCTTTTACGTAGACGGCCTTTAGGATGCCATCCGCAGCGGCCCCTACCTGTGTAGTTTCCGAAGCTCCTTCGACCCTTCCGGGGGAGGCGAATGCAACCGTCGCGGCAGCACTGTTGGAGAGTATCCCACGAGCTTGCACCGAATTCCTGTTCCGCGTGGTTCCCAAGAACGCGACCGCCACAATCACCAAGGCAATCGCGGAACCACCTATGCCCCATCTACTGCGGGCCGTCATAGATTTTTCTCCTCTTGTTCTACTTGGCCATCGCATAGATTGATTGTGCGATCGGCGAACTCCCGCCATCGCGGATCGTGGCTCACGACAACAACAGTTCTCCCATCGTCATCAACCTGACTTCGGAGAATTTGACAGATGTTCCTTCCGGCCTGAGCGTCCAGGGATGCGGTCGGCTCATCCGCGAGAAGAATGGGAGGATTTCCCGCCAAGGCCCGTGCAATTGCAACCCGCTGTTTTTCCCCAGGACTGAGTTCGTTGGGTTCTTGATTGAGCTTGTCTCCCAAACCGAATCGAACGAGTAGATCTCTTGCCATTTCCATTCGGCCAGGCAGTGCAGCATCACGAAGTTCAAAGCCAAGTGCGACATTGTCAATCGCGGAAAGGGAGTGAAAAAGCCGGAACGCTTGGAAAACAAAACTGATTTTCTTTTGACGAACAGCTGTCCTCTCCGCTTCACTCAGTCCGTTTACCGCAACACCGTCTACGAACACTGTCCCTTCATCGGGCGACAGCAAACAGCCCAGCAAAGACAATAAGGTGGTTTTCCCGCTGCCGGAGGGTCCCATAACCAGCGAAAGCGTGCCACGCTCGAAGAATTGTGAAACGCCCCGCAGTGCACGGACTTGTGCCTCCCGCTTGCCGAACGAGACGCTCGCTCCTTCAACGCCCAGAAAATGATTAGGCACGAAACACCCTCCCCGGCTCAACTGTGAGGGCGCTTCGAACGGAAGCGATAGACGCCAATGCGCACATCGCCAAACTTGGCACGACCATGACTAGAAGCAACCACCACGGAGTGTAGATCCAAGGAATCAGAGATTTTGCGTAACCAATGCTTGGAACAACCGCCAGCAGCCCCAGAATGATGCCAACTGCCCCGCAAATCAGGGCCTGCGTAAGCACGATGCGCGCCACGAAAGCCTGGGATGCTCCGAGAGCTTTCAACGTGGCGTACTCCTCGATGTTTTCCATTGTGTTCGCATAGATGGTTTGGGATACAACCACCAGACCTATTAGAAAACCCAACAGCGCCGCAGTTAGGATCGCGCCTCCGGCCCCGGTTTTTATCGTCCAGTAGGTGCGAGATTTACGCGCAAATTCGTCCCGCGTGAGAACATCGACCTCGGGAAGACGCTGCCTAAGGTTCTGCTGCACATCCGATGCTAAATATCCCCTGTCGACGCGCAGGAGGACGTACATGGCTTCTTCAGGACCAAACCCCATATAGCGAGTGGCATTTCGGTACGAAGTAAACAGAAAGGGGACCCCAAGGAATGCTCCATAACCCTCAATCTGATGCTCGATACTGGCACGGTGCCGGTTTACTTCCACTTCTGCAGGCAGTGCCGTCACTTGAATCAGATCCCGGTCGCTTACGTCGTAAAGCACCGCATCGGGCGACATCCCTCCGACTGAACCCGGGAGATCGGGAACCGGGAAGCGCTTTCCTACATTGCGATCCGCACCAACCAGAGCTACAACCTGTTGCTTTCCGTTTGGCGTGCGGTACACAGCAAAAGCCATGCAAACTCGGCTCGTTTCAAGCACCCCTGGTACCCCGGCAGCCATCTCCCTCACCCGGCTTTCGATGGGAGTTCCAAACTCAAAGGCCTGCACTCCTCTCGCAGTAATCCAGATGTCGGAGTCGCTGGCATCTATAAGCCTGGATGCTGCCCGTAAAAAGCCGGCTAAGAGACTTCCTTGAAAGACCATCAGGAACACCGCAAAAGACACGCCGAGCACGGTTACCGAGAAGCGGGCTCGATCGTGAACGATATTTTGCCAAGCGAGTTTCATAAGTGCTGAAC
>WNFP01004214.1_pt1 | contig 12473 bp, 5 predicted proteins | sample 5400201 | NCBI WGS metagenome assembly WNFP01 (sample SAMN13153355, study PRJNA577476) | soil metagenome | isolation source: 115 cm saprolite under Madrone tree | place: USA:California | collected 2016-06-14
CCGAAGTTGTCGGTCTAAGCGTTTACCACCGGTAATGCGCGAAGGCGCGGTTCGCCTCCGCCATCCGGTGCGTGTCCTCTTTCTTCTTTATCGTCTCGCCCTCGCCCTTCGAGGCGAGGATCAGCTCGGCGGCGAGCCGCTCCGCCATGTTCTTCTCGCGACGGGCGCGGCTGAACGAGATCAGCCAGCGCATGCCGAGCGCGGTGCGACGCTCGGGCCGGACTTCCACCGGCACCTGGTAGGTCGCGCCGCCCACGCGCCGTGATTTCACTTCCAAGGCAGGCTTCACATTTGACAGCGCCTGCTTGAAGATGTTGACGCCCGGCTGCCCGGTGCGCTGCTCGATCAGATCCATCGCCCCATAAAACACCCGCTCGGCGAGCGACTTCTTGCCCCGCTCCATGAGATTGTTCAGAAACTTGGAGACGGTCTGGCTGTCGTAGCGCGGATCGGGCGGCACCGGCCGGCGGACCGCTTTCTTTCTCCGGCTCATGTGGCCGCCGGCTTGGGCCGCTTGGCGCCGTACTTGGAGCGCGACTGCTTGCGCTCGTTCACGCCCGCGGCGTCGAGCGTGCCGCGGATGATGTGGTAGCGCACGCCCGGCAGATCTTTCACGCGGCCGCCGCGGATCATCACGATCGAGTGCTCCTGCAGGTTATGCCCTTCGCCCGGGATGTAGGCCGTGACCTCGAAGCCGTTGGTCAGCCGGACCCGCGCCACTTTGCGCAGCGCCGAGTTCGGCTTCTTGGGCGTCGTGGTGTAGACGCGCGTGCACACGCCGCGCTTTTGCGGATTGCCGCGCAGCGCGGGCGCCTTCTCTTTCGCTTCCATGTCGCGGCGGCCGTGCCGGACGAGCTGATTGATGGTCGGCATAACCCCTAGCAAAAAGTCGCCAAATAGACGTGCAAGATAGAGGGGGGGTTGGGGTTAGGGCAACCCCCGACCGCACCGGCAACAATGAAGGTCATTCGGCTAGCCAACCACCGAATGCACCCCCGGTGGCACCGGCCGGTCGGGCTGCTGGGCTTTCGGGGCCACGCGCCACTTCACACCCGACAGCTCAGGGCCCGACTCGCTCCCCTGCATCGCGGTCACGGGATCGATCGCCCGGCCAACGTCAGCGATCCGTCCGGCACGGTCGCGATCCACGCGGTGCAGTCGAGCCGCCGCTCGGCGAGACCATTGAGACGGCCCAGGATCTCGTGAAACAGGTTGCCGGCCGTCTGCCCGCTCGTGAATCTCGCATCCGCGAATTTCAGCGCGGCCAGGAGGTAGCGCCTGGCCCCCGTGCGATCGCCCCGCAATGACGCCAGCACGGCAAACCCGATATTCGCCTCGGGTACAAAGTGGGCTTCGGCCGCGGCTTGGAAGAAAGTGGCGGCGGGCTCGGCGAGCCGGGTGGCTCCGAACGCCCGCCCGAGGCCGATCAATGACGCCCCGTCGGGATCGAGGCCCCGAACCACGCCGGCCCACTCGAGCGCCCCCGCCGTGTCTCGCTGCATCAAGCGCAGCCGCACCATGGAGAATGCCGTGCGCACCTCGGTGCGCACATAGTCCTGCAGCGGATCGAGCCGCGCGGCGGCGGCGGCCGTTCGGCCGACCATCAGCAGCAGGTTGGCGAGCAGAAACGCAGCCGCCCCGTTCGCCGGCTCAAGCGCCACGCCGCGTTCCGCATTCCCGATGGCGCTCTGCAGTTTGTCACGGTGCGTTTGGGCGAGCGCGAGCAGACACGCGTACGTGGCGACGTCCGGTTGGAGGTCATGCAGCTGTTGCAGGAGGCCCTCGCAGCTCCAGTCGTCCAGCAAGCTCAGCGCCCACGCGGCGCCCCATTTGGTCGCGACGGTTTGAAAGCCCACCTTCCGCCTGATCACTCCGAGTCTGCTGTGCGCCTGCTGGGCGTTGCCCAGACCAGCCGCCGCGATGGCGTACGCGAGACCCGCCTCGATCGATGTCTTCTTGAGTTCGAGCGCCAGCCGCGCCGCGACGTGGGCGCGAAGGTAATCGCGCTCCTTGAGGGCCGCGTAACTCGTGCGTACGAGCATCGCGCACCGGGCGCGTCGGGTCCGCTCCGCCGCGGCGGACGTCCGGAGCGCTGCAACGATGGCCTCCTCGGCGGCGGCGAGCTGCTCTTGTGTCTCAGGCGGACGCGGGTTCGACAACGTGCCGTACGTGGGCACCGGGAGCGGCCGGCGGTCGCGATAGCGGGGATGACGGACGAGCACCACGCCGGCGGCGAGCGTCGCGACCGCTATTCCCATCATATCGAGCGGGAATCCATCGGCGGCCCCGATCACGCCGACGACCAGCGCCACGATGATCCCCATCGCGCCCAGGAACGACACTACGCTGCTGCCCACCGGACGGCACAACTTGCGCGTCTCGCGGGCCAGCCGCCTAGTGTCCTTTCTCTCCTGAACGGCGATGACGCGTTGAATCTCAGCGACCAGGCGGCCCGCGACCCGATCCGGATCCACGAGCAGGGCGATGCCCGGCCGTGTGTCGCGCAGTGAAGCGTCTTCGGCCGACAGCGCGGCGAGCCGATCGCGCAGCGCGGGGTGGGTCGAATACGGGTCGAGCGCGTGCCGGAGCGACTCCGGACTATCGCCGCGACCCGGGCCGGTGAGCTCGCTCACGAGCCATGCCGTGAAGGCTTCGCCCGGCTGCAGGCGGGCCAACCGCTCGCTCCAGGGGAGGCTGCTCGCGGCCTCGTCCAGGACCTCGAGTCGCCCCAGCGCCGACCTGACAGCGCCTGCGCCGCACAACTCGACGGCGCCTCGATCCGCCGCAAACTCGTCTTGCCGGGAATACGTCGCTACCAACCGCGCGGCGCGGCGGGTCAGGGCGTCGAACACCCACATGGTGGTCTCGGCGAGATCGGACCTCGCGTCGGCCTGCCGGTAGCCGGTAGCGCAGGCCGACAGCTCCGTCGCCACCTGGCTCAGCCGCGCGAGGCCTTTCTTCAACCACCGGCTGAACCCGCGCTGCACCAGGCGCGCATGCGCCAGCTCATGCGCCAGGACCGCCTCGACTTCACTGACGGTGAGTCCCGCGAGCAGGTCGAAGCCGATCCCGAGGCTCGTGCGACCGGCGCCCCGCCGATAGCCCCGCAGCTGCACCCAGGCATTCGTGTGCATCTCAATCGAAATCGATTCGGGCGGCACGAGCGCCGAGCGTTGCGAAAGCGCGCGCGAAATCGCGAACAGGCCCGGCGCATCCTCCGGCGTCAGCGCGACGCGATAGGCCGTTCCGGACGGCAGCCACAGCTTCCTCCCGAGGATCCCTATCAAGCGAACCGGCACCTGCAGCAGGCGCCCGACGAAGGAGGCCATGCCGAACCGTGCTGCCGCCATGGTCACGAGCAGGAGAAGCAACGCCAGCGCTGTAAAACCCGCCATGAACAGGATGGCGGTGAGGTAAAACAGGAGAATCGTGAAGGCCGCGTTCACCACCAGCCCGGCTCGCGCCGCCGGGCTCAGCGGCTTCTCATCCATGATCGATGCAGGCGACTCGTGTTCGGCCATGGTATAAAAATGTAGGGGCGCAGCATGCTGCGCCCCTACACAGAATTCGTACTGTCCGACCGTCCCAATTTACCGTCGGTCCGACGTCAGTCCGCCTCCACTTCCTCCGGGAACGGACTCGGCACCGCGCCCGGTATAGGCTCGAGCGGCGGTGGCGGCGGCTGGAACCCCTCCGGCGGCTCGATCTCGATCTCGTGGTAGCGGTAGATGCCCGTGCCCGCCGGGATCAGATGGCCGATGATGATGTTCTCCTTGAGCCCCAACAGGTCGTCCCGCGCGCCGCGGATCGCCGCGTCGGTCAACACGCGCGTGGTCTCCTGGAACGACGCCGCCGAAATGAACGACTGCGTCGTCAAGCTCGCCTTGGTGATCCCCAGGAGCAGCGGCTCGTTGGTCGGGGGCTTGCCGCCCTTCTTCACGACGCGGTCCTTCGCGTCCGAGAAGGTCTGCTTGTCCACGTTCTCCCCCTCCAGGAACTCCGTGTCCCCGGGCTCGACGATCTTCACCTTCTGCAGCATCTGACGCACGATCACGCCGATGTGCTTGTCGTTGATCTTCACGCCCTGCAACCGGTACACCTCCTGCACTTCGTTCAAGAGGTACTCCTGCACCGCCCGCGGGCCCTTGATCCGCAGGATGTCGTGCGGATTCACCGGTCCCTCGGTGAGGCGGTCACCGGCGCGCACGCGGTCGCCCTCGTGGACGCGCAAGTGCTTGCCGGCCGGCACCTCGTACAGCTGCGGCTCCCCCTCCTCGGGGTGGACGTAGATCTCCCGCTTGCCGCGCTTGATCTCGCCGAACCGCACGGTGCCGTCCACCTCGGAGATCGTGGCCGGATCCTTGGGCCGCCGGGCCTCGAACAGCTCGGCCACGCGCGGCAGGCCGCCCGTGATGTCGCGCGTCTTGTACGCCTCGCGCGACACCTTCGCGAGCACGAGCCCGGCGTACACCTCCTGGCCGTCCTCGACGGTGAGCTGCGCTCCCTCGGGGATAACGAAGTCGCGCAGCCGCTTTTCCTTCTCCCCCTTTTTCTGAATGATCTCGATGTGCGGGTGCAGCTTCTTCTCCCGGTCCTCGATGATCACCCGCTGGCGCCGTCCGGTGAGCTCGTCCAGCTCTTCGCGCACCGTCTCGTCCTCGACGATGTCCACGAACCGCACCACACCCCCCACGTCCGTCATGATCGGGTTGGTGTAGGGGTCCCAGGTGAACAGCACCCCGTCGCGCGCCACCTTCGCGCCGTCCGTAACCATCAGCGTGGCGCCGAGCGGTACGTGGAAGCGCGAGTGCACGGAGAGCTTCCCGCTGGCCTCGCCGTGCGACAGGGCCTTGAGGATCAGCTCACCCTCGTAGCTCGTGACGATCTTCTGCTTCTCCGGCGTCTCGACGAAGATGAGCCGGTCGCCGTACTCGATCACGCCTTCGACCTTGGTTTTGCGCACCGTCTGCTCGGCGATACGCGCCGCCGTGCCGCCGATGTGGAAGGTCCGCAGGGTCAGCTGCGTACCCGGCTCGCCGATCGACTGCGCCGCCAGAATCCCGACCGCCTCCCCCAGGTCCACCATGTCCATGGTGGCGAGGTTGCGGCCGTAGCACATGCGGCACACGCCGCGCTTCGCCTCACACGTGAGCACCGAGCGGATGCGCACCGCCTCGATTCCCGCGTCCTCGATCGCCTGCGCGGTCTCTTCGTCGATCAGCTTCCCGGCCTCGACCAGCACCTTGGGCCGCTCGTCCTCGTCCAGCTCGTGCGGATCGCTGACCCCGTCGAGCGCCACGCAGCCCACCAGGCGCTCGCGCAGCGGCTCGATGATGTCCTCGCCCTCCTTCAGCGCCGACATCTCGAGACCGAGGATGGTGCCGCAATCTTCCTCGGTGATCGTGACGTCCTGCGCCACGTCCACAAGGCGGCGTGTCAGATAGCCCGCGTCCGCGGTCTTCAACGCCGTGTCCGCGAGACCTTTGCGCGCGCCGTGCGTCGAGATGAAGTACTCCAGCACCGACAGCCCTTCGCGGAAATTTGACTTGATCGGGCTCTCGATGATCTCGCCGATGCCGCCGGTGAGCTTCTTCTGCGGCTTCGCCATCAGACCGCGCATTCCCGCCAGCTGACGGATCTGGTCGCGCGAGCCGCGGCTGCCGGAGTCGAACATCATGAACACCGGGTTGAACCCGCCCTTGGAGCGCTGCATGGTCTTCACCATGGCGTCCGCGATGTCGTTGTTCGCGTGCGTCCAGGCGTCGATCACCTTGTTGTAGCGCTCGCCGAAGGTGATCTGGCCGGTGGCGTACGCCCGCTGGAACCGCTCGACCCGGCCCTCGGCATCGTGCAGCAGGCTCGACTTTTCGGCCGGGATCTCCAGGTCCTCGACGCCGATCGACACGCCGCCCATGGTGGCGTAGCGGAAGCCGAACTCCTTCAGGTTATCGAGGAACTGCACCGTGCTCGCGAGTCCGGCCCGCCGATAGCTGTTGAACACCAGCTCCGACAGGTCGCGCTTGCGCATCACCTGGTTCAGGAAGCCTTCGCGCCGGATGCCCTCGGGGAGGATGCTGTGGAAAATCACCCGTCCCGCGGTGGTGTACACCCAGCCCGTGTCGTCCCAGTAGTACACCGGCGAGTGGTACGCCAGCCGCTTGGTCGCGAGCCCCATGTCGAGCTCCGCGAGCGAACCCACGCGTCCCGCCTTTTCCTTGACCTCCGCCTGCTCGAAGTCGGCCGGCTCTTTCGTGAGGAAATAGCAGCCCAGCACCATGTCCTGCGACGGCTCGGCCACGGGCCGGCCGTCCGACGGCTTGAGCACGTTGTTGGACGAGATCATGAGCAACCGGCACTCGATCTGGCTCTCGAATGAGAGCGGCACGTGCACGGCCATCTGATCGCCGTCGAAGTCGGCGTTGAACGCGGCGCACACCAGCGGATGGATGCGGATCGCCTTGCCCTCCACCAACACCGGCTCGAACGCCTGAATGCCCAGCCGGTGCAGCGTGGGCGCGCGGTTCAAGAGCACGGGGTGATCCTGGATGATCTCTTCCAGGATCTCGTACACCTCGGGCGACTCCTTCTCGACGATCTTCTTGGCGCGCTTGACCGTCTCGGCGATCCCCTTCTCAACCAGCTTGTGGATGATGAACGGCTTGAACAGCTCCACCGCCATCGCCTTGGGGAGCCCGCACTGGTGCAACCGCAGCTCCGGGCCCACGACGATCACCGACCGGCCCGAATAGTCCACGCGCTTGCCGAGCAGGTTCTGACGGAACCGGCCCTGCTTGCCCTTGAGCATGTCGGACAGCGACTTCAGGGGCCGCTTGCCGCGCCCGCGGATCGCCTTGGAGCGGCGGCCGTTGTCGAACAGCGCGTCCACCGCTTCCTGCAGCATGCGCTTTTCGTTCCGGAGGATGACCTCCGGCGCCCGGTGCAGGATCAGCTTCTGCAGCCGGTTGTTGCGGTTGATCACGCGGCGATACAGATCGTTCAGATCGCTCGTCGCGAAGCGCCCGCCGTCGAGCGGCACCAGCGGCCGCAGGTCGGGCGGAATGACTGGCACCACGTCCAGGATCATCCAGCGCGGGTCGTTGCGGCCCTCGCCGGCGTTGCCGGAGTTCCGGAACGCGTCGACGATCTTCAGCCGCTTGAGCTGTTGCTTCTTGCGGTGCTGGCTCGTCTCGCCCGCCACCGCCTCGCGCAGCTCGTCCGCCAGCTTGTCGACGTTGAGCCGTTCGAGCAGCGCCCGCACGGCCGGCGCGCCGATGTCCGCCTTGAACGCCGCGTCGCCCTCGGCCTTGGCCTTGGCGCGCAGCTCGAGGAAGCGGTCTTCGTCGAGCAGCTCCTTGTCCTGCACCTCCTGCTCGCCCGGCTGGATGACGACGTAATTCGTGTAGTAGATCACCCGCTCGAGATCCCGCAGGGTCATGTCGAGCAGGTTGCCCATGGGCGACGGCAGCGTCTTGAAGAACCAGATGTGCGCCACCGGCACCGCGAGCTCGATGTGCCCCATGCGCTCGCGCCGCACCTTGGACAGCGTCACTTCCACGCCGCAGCGGTCGCAGATGACGCCGCGGTAGCGGATCCGCTTGTACTTGCCGCAGTGGCACTCCCAGTCCTTCACCGGGCCGAAGATGCGCTCGCAGAACAGCCCGTCCCGCTCCGGCTTGAAGGACCGGTAGTTGATGGTCTCAGGCTTGGTCACCTCGCCCCAGGACCACCAGGTGCGCTGGCCCTGCAGCTCGAGGCGCTCGCGTTCCTTCGAGTCGCGAGGGCCCCGGATCTCCTCCGGGGAGGCGATCCGGATCTGGATATAGTCGAAGCTCGAGCTCTTCGGCTCGCGCCCGCTTCGGAAGTCGATCACTATTCCTCCACGTCTTCAGTAGTGCCGAGCGTCACCTTCAACCCCAGGGCCTGCAGCTCCTTCACCAACACGTTGAAGGACTCGGGGATGCCGGGTTTCGGCAGGTTCTGCCCCTTGACGATGGCCTCGTACACGCGGCTGCGGCCGTTCACGTCGTCCGACTTGACGGTCAAGATCTCCTGCAGCGTGTGCGCCGCCCCGTAGGCTTCCAACGCCCATACCTCCATCTCGCCGAACCGCTGACCGCCGAACTGCGCCTTACCGGCGAGCGGCTGCTGCGTCACCAGCGAGTACGGCCCGATGGAGCGGGCGTGAATCTTGTCGTCCACCAGGTGCGACAGCTTCATCATGTAGATCGAGCCGACGGTCACGTCGGACGAGAAGTACTCGCCCGAGCGGCCGTCGCGCAGCCGAGCCTTCCCGGTCGGCGTGAGGCCGGCCGCCTTGAGCAGCTCGTTCGCCGCCTGGTCCACGTCCGCTTCGGACTTGGGTCCGAGCAGCGCGGCGAGCGCCGGCAACCCCATCGCCTCCAGCACCTCGGCCGGCTTGTCGTGCTCGAGGAACTTCTCACTCTCCTTGAGTCCCGCCTTGAGCGCTGCCTGCTCCGGCTTCGGCACATCCTCGCCTTCCAGCCTGACCTGGTGGAACTCCCGCTCCGCCCGCCGCAGGTCGAGCTGACGCTCGGCCAGCTCCTTCGCGGCGGCGCGCAGGAAGTCCACGAACTGGTGATGCACGTCCCGGGTCTCCTGCGCGAGCGCCCGGCTGGCGAGCAGACCGATCCCCGCCTTGGTGAGGTCGGGCCGGCCGCCGTTCGTGGCCGGGAGCCGCCGCAGGTCGTCGGCGATGCGCCGCACGGTCTCGGGGGCGAGCTCGGGCGGACGCGTCGCGAGCTGCAGACCCTCGGCCGCCCAGGTGAGGCCGGCCAGCCGGAGCAGCACGCCGATCTCCGTCTCGTCCGCGCCCTGGAAGACGGGCGTCTTGGCCACGAAGCCCAGGATGGTGGCCGCCCAGCCGAGGTGGGTCTCGAGGATCTGGCCCACGTTCATCCGCGACGGCACGCCCAGCGGGTTGAGGACGATGTCCACCGGCGAGCCGTCCGGCAGGAACGGCATGTCCTCCTCCGGCACGATGCGCGCGATGATCCCCTTGTTCCCGTGGCGGCCGGCCATCTTGTCGCCTACGGAGATCTTCCGCTTCTCGGCGACGTACACCTTCACCAGCTGGATCACGCCCGGCGGGAGCTCGTCCGGCTGCAGGATCTTGTCGATTTGGTCCTCGGACTTCTCCTCGATCTTGGCGCGCTCGGCCGCCGCGGCATCGAGCACCGCGCGGATCCGCTCGTTCACCGGCTTGTTGGTCACCCGCAGCGTCTTGAGGTCGACGTCCACGAAGTTGATCTCGGCCAGCTGCTGCCGCGACAGCTTCGTGCCCTGCGGCAGGAACTCCTCCACCGTGCCGGCCTTGAGCATCAGGCCGATCTCCTGCCCCGCGAGTAGCTCGCGCAGCTCGGCGAACATGGCCTCCGAGATGCGGGCCTTCTCGTCCGTTTCGAGCCGGCGCACCTCGCCAATGCGCTCGCCGCGGTCCTTCTCGACCACCTGGTCCTCGATGCGCGAGAAGATCTTCACGTCGATGACCACGCCTTCCATCCCCGGCGGCACCTTCAACGATGAATCCTTGACGTCTTTCGCCTTTTCCCCGAAGATCGCGGTGAGCAACTTCTCTTCCGGCGACAGCTCCGTCTCTCCCTTGGGGGTGATCTTCCCGACCAGGATGTCGCCCGCCTTGACGTGCGCCCCGATGCGGACGATGCCCCGCTCGTCGAGATCGACGAGCGACTCCTCGGCCACGTTGGGAATCTCGCGGGTGATTTCCTCGCGGCCGCGCTTGGTGTCGCGGACATGCAGCTCGAGCTCCTGGATATGGATCGACGAGTACACGTCGTCCTTCACGAGCCGCTCGGACAGCACGATCGCGTCCTCGAAGTTGTGCCCGTACCACGGCATGAACGCGACCAGCACGTTCGCACCCAGGGCCAGCTCGCCCCGCTCGGTGCCCGCGCCGTCGGCCACGATCTGCCCCGCCTTCACCTTCTGATCGAGCTGCACCAGCGGCCGCTGATTGATGGCCGTGTCTTGGTTGGTGCGCCAGAACTTCTTCAGGCGATAGCGGTCATGCTGCTTGAGCCGTGCGAGGGGGTGATCGCCGGACTTCACCTCTTCCTCGCCCGCGTCGATGATGATCTCGTCGGCCGTGACGCGGGTAACGACGCCCGCGCGCCGGGCGATCACCACGGCGCCAGAGTCGCGCGCCACGGTCTCTTCGAGCCCGGTCCCCACCAACGGGGCCTGCGGGAAGAGGAGCGGCACCGACTGCCGCTGCATGTTCGATCCCATGAGCGCGCGGTTCGCGTCGTCGTGCTCGAGGAACGGGATCAGGGCCGCGGCGATCGAGACGAGCTGCTCGGGCGCCACGTCCATGAAGTCGATTCGGGCCGACGCCAGCAGCGGGTAGTCGTCTCGCTTGCGGCACAGCACCAGCTCGTCGGCGAAATGGCCGTCCTCCGTGAGGCGGGCGTTGGCCTGCGCCACGGCGTATTCCTCTTCTTCCGAGGCCGACAGCCAGCGGGTTTCGTCCGTCACCTTGCCGTTCTTCACCACGCGGTAGGGCGTCTCGATGAAGCCGAGGTCGTTCACGCGCGCGTAGCACGACAGGCTCGTGATGAGCCCGATGTTCGGGCCTTCCGGCGTCTCGATCGGGCACATGCGGCCGTACTGGCTGTAGTGCACGTCGCGCACCTCGAACCCGGCGCGCTCGCGCGTCAGCCCCCCCGGGCCCAAGGCCGAGAGACGCCGCTTGTGCGTGAGCTCGGCAAGCGGGTTGGTCTGATCCATGAACTGCGACAGCTGCGAGCTGCCGAAGAACGCCTGGATCACCGCGCTCACCGTCCGGGCGTTCACCAGATCGTCCAGGGTGATCCGCTCCGGGTCGTTGTTGATGCTCATCCGCTCCTTGATGAGCCGCGCCATGCGGGACAGCCCCACCGAGAACTGGTTGGCGATCAGCTCGCCCACCGAGCGCACCCGGCGGTTGCCGAGGTGGTCGATGTCGTCGGTGTAGCCGCGCCCCTCCCGCAGCTCGATCAGGTAGCGGATGATCGCGATGAAGTCGTCCTCGGTGAGGACGGTGTGGTCCTTCGGGACGTTCACCTTGAGCCGCTGGTTGATCTTGTAGCGGCCCACCCGCCCCAGGTCGTACCGCTTGGGGTGGAAGAACAGCCGCTCGAGCGCCTGACGCGCCGTCTCGAGGTTCGGCGCCTCGCCCGGCCGCAGCAGCGCGTAGATCTGCTCCAGCGCCTCGGCTTCCGTGTGCGTCGGATCCTTGAGCAGCGTGTTCTTGATGAGCGGCGACTCGCTCCGCCCCGCCGGCAGCAGCACGTCCATCTTGGTGACGCCGGCCTTCAACAGCTTCTTCTTGAGCGTGTCCGACAGCTCGCGCCCGCCCTCGGCCAGCACTTCCCCGGTCTCCGGGTCGGCCGCGTCGAAAGCCAGGACGTAGCTTCCCTGGCGCTCGCGGGTGGAGGTCGGCTGCGCCTCGTCGCGCAGGTCGAGCGAGGTGTAGCCCGCGAACACCTTCACCTTGCTGATCCCGGCGCGGCGGAAGGTGTTGAACTTCTCGAGCGTCAGCTCGTCGCCCACTTTCCCGAGCGGCTCGCCCTTCTTGTTCTCGGGGTCGGGCACGTCGGCCGCGAGCAGCGTGCCCAGCACTTCGCGCTTCTGGGCCCGGCCTTCGAGCTTGCCGGTGATGTCGATGTCCTTGGTCGCGTAGAACAGCGTCAGGATGTCGGCGTTGGTGCCGTACCCGAAGGCCCGGAGCAGCGCCGTCGCCGGGAACTTCTTCTTCTTGTCGATGTGGACGTAGATCACGTCGTGGATGTCGATCGTGAACTCCACCCACGAGCCGCGGAACGGGATGATGCGGGCCGAGAACAGCCGCTGGCCGTTGGGGTGGATGCTCTCTTCGAACACCACGCCCGGCGAGCGGTGCAGCTGCGATACGATCACCCGCTCGGCGCCGTTGATCACGAACGTGCCGAGCGGCGTGAGGATCGGCAGCTCACCGAGATAGACTTCCTTCTCGATGATGTTCTTGGGCCGCTTCGTCTTGACGGTCTCGCCCACCTCTTCCATGACCACCAGCTGCAGCGTCGCCTTCAGGGGCACCGAGTAGGTCATATCCCGCTCGATGCACTCCTCCACGGAGTACTTCGGCTCGCCCAGCCCGTACTTCACGAACTCGAGGGAGTAGTTCCCGTTCACGTCCTGGATCGGGAATACGTCCTTGAACACCCGCTCCAACCCGACGTCGGTGCGCTCCGCGCCCTTCCCGTCCGGCTGCAGCAGGGACGCGAACGCGCGCGTCTGGATGTCCAGGAGATGCGGCATCGGCATGCCCTGGTCGAGTTTTGCGAACGACAACACCGGCAGCGTCTTCGTCATGTCGTAACCTCAGGCAAATGCAAAAGGCCCCGCCGCCCCCGGCCGGAACGCCGGTCGGGGGTGAACCGAGGGGCTCGTACAAGCGAGCAGGTGTGTGGCAAATC
>WNFP01003600.1_pt1 | contig 12472 bp, 7 predicted proteins | sample 5400201 | NCBI WGS metagenome assembly WNFP01 (sample SAMN13153355, study PRJNA577476) | soil metagenome | isolation source: 115 cm saprolite under Madrone tree | place: USA:California | collected 2016-06-14
CGTAATCGGCGCCCAGACGCCATACGCTGCCATCCGGCTGGAGCGCGCCCGCGCCATTGAAGATGTGGCGTCCCCTGACGGACGGGGCGTGGTAATAGATCCAGAGGTTCTTGCCGTTGACGGTGACGCTGGTTTCGGCGCCCGGGCTGGCAGTGTTCTTAGTGGCCAGGTCTTCCTTCTTCACCTGGGCGACGGCCGGCGTCAAGCCGCTTAGCAAAAGAACAATCAATAGGATTCGTTTCATTTCCGATGTCGTTCCTTTCTGTAGGGAGTATACAACGCGCCGGCGACTGTCCCGGCAGGGTTTACAAGTGAAAGTAGCTTGCTGAACAGTCCCGGACTGTTTCTAGATTTCTCCTGGGTTACTCTTCCCTTATCGGATTGGGGAAGAGTTGCCGACCAAACGTCCCCTATGCGAGACTTGGGCGCGCCTAGTTCGTCGCCGTGGCCATGATGGGGAAGTGTTCACGGTGGGTACAGAACGCGAACTTACGTACTTCGAGGAGCACGCGAAAGACGACCCTGAGTTTATGTTTCTCCTCAACAGCTTGAAACGAGAACGAACCATTAGCGAAGCGGAGACGGCTGCATTAAGAAAGAAACGGATGAAAGAGAAGTGGAAACCGGACTTCTACCGATAAGTGGGAACCGTAGGTCCTGATGAACGCGGAAATCGTCCATTTGAATTGTCTCCGGTTAAGCGACGGAGGAGTTAGCCAAGAAATCCGCTCTGTGGCTGTATAATTTCCAAATGTTCGTCCTCAGAGCGCTCCTAGCGACTCTTCTCCTGGCTCAGTTCGTCGCGGCGCAAGAGCATGTCTCCTTTCCTACCGAGGACGGAGGCGTAGTGTATGCCGACATCTACGGAAAAGGCGAACGCGGGCTCGTGCTCGCCCACGGGGGCCGCTTCAACAAGGAAAGCTGGGAGAAGCAGGCTCGAACGCTCGCGTCGGCAGGATTTCGAGTTCTAGCGTTCGACTTCCGCGGATATGGTAAGTCGCGCGGCCCAGGTGACTCTGCCCCAATGAGCGCACCGCTCCACTTGGATGTCCTGGCGGCCGTTCGCTACCTGCGAAAGACGGGCGCGAAGACTGTATCGGTTGTTGGAGGGAGCATGGGTGGAGGAGCTGCTGGAGATGCATCGATTGCTTCCCAGCCAGGTGAGATCGATCGCGTGGTTTTCCTTGGCGCCTATCCGAACGGTCCGGCGGAAAAGCTCAAGTGTCCTTCGCTGTTCATCGTGGCACGCGATGACGCAAGCGAAGATGGACCACGTCTCCCGAGGATTCAAGAGCAGTACCAGAAGGCTCCCGAACCAAAAACGCTGATCATTCTAGATGGCTCTGCGCACGCACAGTTTCTCTTTCAAACTGATCAGGCAGAGCGCGTGATGAGGGAGATCCTCCACTTCCTTTCCGCGAAGTGAAACATTCCGCGTGGATGGATGAGGGTTACTTGGGCGACTGGCCTGAGTCCTGACTAACGCGGTATCGGACAAGTCAGTACAGCGACAATTCACCCAGTTTTCAAAAATAGTGTAAGTCCTTTGAAATCTGGTGGACGAGAGGGGATTCGAACCCCCGGCCTCCTCATTGCGAACAAAGGGGAAAATAAGCTAAGGCAAGGCGCTACAATCACTTAGCTGTTTTCACGGAGCCCCTAATTGGCAAACCTGGCAAACCGGTCTTCTCTTTGTCTTCTGAGTGCAGTTCGACGGTGAGAAGCCGGATAAAATGACGCGCGGTTCCAGTGCCTGTAACGACGACAAACTCATTCTCGAGAGCCCTCTGAATTGGGGAATTGGGCAACCCGGGGCTTCATTTTCGCCAAGCAGGGGGGGTGACGAACTGGGCCTCCCACTCCGGAGCCCAGTGGCGAACTATGGTGCGAGTGGCTTTACGTGGCTAAGTTGGCAGAATCCATCATGAAAATGGTCCGTTTTCGACTGTAGTTGGATCCTGGCGAGGTCGCTTCTACGAATAGCCGACTTTTGGGCAAGCTGCTCGTCTTCTTGTTTTGATGTAGACGTGCGGCGACGCTCACTCGAAAGAGAGCCCCATAGCCAATTTCACGAATGATTCGCCCTCTCAAAGAATTGGGAGTAATGTGTTTGGCGTGAAAGCCGGTTCTTGTTTAATCGTTGTGGCTTTGTCAATAAGCGTCGTCGCTTGCAACCGCCAGCAGATTGCGCGACGCCTGGATTTCAACCAAGATGTTCAGCCGATCCTAGCGAGCCGTTGTTTCAGTTGTCATGGTCCCGACCCAGAAATGCGCAAGGCGGGCTTGCGGCTCGACCTTGCGGAGTGGGCGATGAAGAAGCGGGACGGCCATCGCGATGCCATCGTCCCCGGTCACCCTGAGAAGAGCGAACTCGTCAAACGAATTGAGTCCAAAGACCCGCACTATCTGATGCCGCAAACTGCGCAGGACGAAGCCAAGCCGATGAGCGCTTACGAGATCGCGATTCTTAGGGAATGGATCAAGCAAGGTGCCGTTTACCGCCCACATTGGGCTTTCGAAGCACCCATTCGCCCTGCTATTCCCCACAATACCGGGGGCGATCCTTGGGTGAAGAACCCGATTGACGGCTTCATCCTTGCAAAGCTCGAAAAAGAAGGTCTCCAGCCTTCGCCGGAAACCGATAAGCCGACCCTTATTCGCCGCGTAACGCTTGATCTCACAGGACTCTTGCCCACACCAGAGGAGGTTCAGGCATTCGTAAGCGACTCTTCACCCGATGCTTATGAGCATCTTGTCGACCGGCTGCTTGCCGAGCCCGGCTTCGGCGAACAGCGCGCGCGCTATTGGCTCGACTACGCCAGATACGCTGATACTTACGGCCTGCATTATGACAACAGCCGGGACATTTGGCCCTACCGCGACTACGTGATCCGCTCGTTCAACAACAACAAGCCGTTCGACCAGTTTGCTATGGAGCAGATCGCCGGCGACCTCATGCCGATGAAGAACCTTGAGCCCCTGATCGGGAGTGGATACGTGCGATTGGGGGTGAGCAGCAACGAAGGCGGCACGATTCCAGAGGAGTTGCGGGTGAACATCGCTCGCGAGCGCACAGAAGCGTTTGGAGCCACGTTCATGGGGATTACGGTTGGTTGCGCGGTGTGTCACGACCATAAATTTGACCCAACCACGCAGCATGATTTTTATGCGCTGAGCGCCTTCTTCAACAATATCGACGAGAAGCCGTTTAATGACGACCGGCCGGTGTGGGCACCGGCTGTTCGTGTTCCGAAAGCCGACAGAGCAGAGGCATACAACCGCGAATTGGCCCACCGCTCTGAACTGCAGGGAAAACTGAATGCCATGCGGCTCGACGCCGACAGACTTGTGGCCGAATGGCTGGCCTCTCACAAAAACCCAGCGCATCCGGTCTCGATCCGCGGACTCATTGTCCGGCTGCGGCTCGATGAGGGTCGCGGCGAAGAGTTGAAGAACAGCGCACCGAATGCAAATCCCGGAAGCTTCAAGACGACGACCATGAAACCGGAATGGGGCGAGACCACCTGGTTGTGGCCCGACTTCCGGATGCAGTCCAGCACGCGAGTGCTCCTCGGGCAGACTGCCGATTACGAAGCGAGCCATGCGTTTTCCGCGGGTGGTTGGTTCATGTTCCGATCGGCGCCGTTTCATCCCGGCAGTTTTGGAACGCTGCTGTCGAAGATGGAATCGAGACAACACGATCGTGGCTGGGAGCTGGCCGCCGACGAGAACGGCACCTTGACCGTAGCGCTGGTCCATCAAGCACCGAAAAAAGGGAAGCCGAAAAAGAAGGAAGACAAGAAAGCCCCGCGCGAAAAGCCACCTGTAGCAAAGGAAGTCCTTAACTATCCGACCCCTCAGGACCTCACTAAAAAGGACCTGGCACCGAACAAGCCTCTGGAACAGCTAAAGGCAGAGAAAGAGGAAGAGAAAAAGGCAAAAGCGAAGGCGGAGGCGGAAGTCAAAACAAGAAAGTCCCAATCCACCGCAACTCCGGATGAGAAGCTGCCCGAGATCTCGGTCCGTGTCGCCGCAGTGAAGCCACTGTCGCTCGACAACGCGTGGAGACACATTTTTTTCACTTATGACGGCTCCGGATTTGCCTCCGGCGTCAAGATTTACGTGGATGGCGTACAGGTTGATACCCAGGTCCTTAAAGACGACCTCAGCAAGGCGAGCATCCGTACTGACGCTCCCCTGCAATTGGGCTGGCGCAATCCAGACGAGCATCCCGCGAAGGACGCGCGTTACCAGGACATCCGTCTGTATGCAAGGACTCTGGCCCCAGACGAGGTCAAACGGCTTCCCTTCGAGGACTATGTAGCGGAGATTGCAACACGCCCGGCGGCCGAGTGGACGCACGACCAATCGCACGTTGTCACGGCATTTTACCTCAGTCATATTGATCCCACTTGGAGGCGGATCCAGCGCGAAATGGCTCCCCTCGATGAGCAATTGGACCGCTTGTCCTCAGGCGGTGACTTGACGCTGGTTTCCTGGGAAAAGTCCACCATCCCTTATGCTCATGTGCTGACGCGTGGTGTGTACACGGCGCGCACCGAGCGAGTTGAAGCCAACACGCCGCACTTTCTTTTCCCATTGGCCACAAATGCCCCGAGCAATCGTATCGCTTTGGCGAAATGGACCACGAGCCCAGAGAACCCCCTCACCGCCCGCGTCACTGTCAATCGTATGTGGTACGAACTTTTCGGCACAGGGCTGGTGGAGACAACGGAAGATTTCGGAATCATGGGACAGCGGCCCACGCATCCCGAATTGCTCGACTGGATTGCCGTCGAGTTTCGCGACAGTGGATGGAACATCAAACACATGTACAAGCTGATGGTGATGTCGGCCACCTACCGCCAAAGCTCGAAGACAAGCTCCGAGCGGCTCGCAAAAGATCCGAGGAACGTCTTCTTGTCTCGCGGTCCGCGGTTCCGAATGGATGCAGAGATGGTCCGCGATATCGCGCTCGAGTCCAGCGGTCTGCTGGTCGATAAAATCGGTGGGCCGAGCGTGAAGCCCTACCAACCCCCGAGCATTTGGGAACAAGTAAGCTACCCGACGAGCGACACAGTGCGTTACGTGCAAGAACACGCTGATTCCCTCCACCGCCGCAGCATGTACACGTACGTAAAACGCATGGCGCCTCTGCCTAATATGGATGCCTTCGATGCTCCTGCGCGTGATGTGGTCTGCACCCGGCGGCAGCGCACGGATACGCCGCTCCAGGCGCTGGTTACCATGAATGACGTGCAGTGGGTGGAAGCGGCCAGGGCTCTGGCCGTGCGTGTCATTCGCGAAGCTGGGCCGCTTCCCGAAGAGAGGATCAACCGCATGGGCCTGATTCTGCTGGCGCACGTCCCTTCTCCCCAGACGGCTGGCGTTTTGGAGAAATCGTTTCGTGAAATGGAGAAGCACTACGCCGGAAATCCGAAAGATGCCCGTTCTCTCGTAAACATTGGTGAAATGAGACGCGCCAGCTCGATTCCGGAACCGGAGCTGGCTGCCTGGACGATAGTCGCCAGCGAAATGCTGAATCTCGATGAGACCGTCAATAAGTAGAAGGCTCCTATGAAGCAGCACGCACTGTGCAGCGATTGCGAAGACAAAATCACCCCGATGGATCTACCCATTCCAGATGCGCTCAAAGAAGAGTGGTCGGTCTCTGAGTCCCGCCGCCAATTCCTTGGACGCTGCGGAAAAGTGCTAGGCTGGGCATCGCTTGCAACTCTTTTCGGCGAAGCAAGCTTTCGCCATCTGGCTTTTGCGTCAGGCCCCAAGCCGCAGCCAGGATTCGGCGAGAACACCCTGGGGCTTCCACACTTCGCGCCGAAGGCCAAACGCGCAATTTATCTATTCATGTCTGGTGCTCCGCCACAGGTTGATCTTTTCGATTACAAACCGAGCCTCGCTCTGCAATTCGACAAAGACATGCCCGCCTCGGTTCGAGGTAACCAACAGTTAACCGGAATGACCGCTGGGCAGGCCCGCTTTCCGGTTGCTCCTTCACACTGGCCCTTCAGTCGGCTTGGCCAAACCGGAACCTGGATCAGCGATTTGCTTCCTTACACCGCGCGTATGGTGGACGATCTTACGTTTATCAAGTCGACCAACACCGATGCCATCAACCATGAGCCGGCGATCATGCTCATGAACACAGGTAACATGAACGCAGGCAAGCCGTGCCTCGGCGCCTGGCTGGCATACGGCCTTGGCAGCATGAACGACAATTTGCCGACATTTGTTGTTCTGCAGACGAAGACCAATCCAAAGGAGAACAATCAGCCGGTCTCTTCCCGTTTGTGGAGCAGCGGTTTTCTTTCCTCCGAATTCTCGGGCGTAGGTCTACGGTCGGTGGGCGACCCTGTGCTTTACCTCGGGGATCCCCCCGGTGTGGATCGCGACACACGCCGCAAGATGCTGGACGCGGTAGAAGAGATCAATCGGCACACACTCGCCGAAGTGGGAGATCCCGAGACGAATTCGAGAATCGCGCAATATGAAATGGCGTTTCGGATGCAATCGTCCGTGCCAGAGCTCGCGGACCTCAGCAAAGAGCCCGAATCGACCTGGGAACTCTACGGTCCTGAAGCTAAAGAGCCCGGAACGTTCGCCTACAATTGCCTTCTTGCCCGGCGCCTGGCCGAACGCGGTGTCCGTTTCACACAAATCTATAAGCGAGGCTGGGATGTGCACGACAATGTCGTGGGCATGTTGCCCGTGCTTTGCCAGGAGACTGACCGAGGTTGTTATGCCCTGGTCACCGATCTCAAGCGCCGGGGCCTGCTCGATGACACGCTGGTCATCTGGGCGGGTGAATTCGGGCGTACCGTGTACAGCCAAGGAGGGTTGAGCCAAGAGAATTATGGCCGCGACCATCATCCGCGCTGTTTCACGACCTGGATGACTGGCGGGGGCGTGCGTCCCGGGGTCACCTATGGTGAGACCGATGACTATAGCTACAACGTGGTAAAGGATCCGGTGCACGTGCGCGACTTCAATGCGACGATTCTTCATTGCCTGGGCATTGACCACAATAAATTTAGTTATCGATTCCAAGGCTTGGATCAAAAGCTCACCAGCCCCGTCCCGGCGTTTGTCGTGCAAGGAATATTGGCGTGAATGTGGCAGCTACCGTCGCGCGCACCGCCGGGGATGCACTACGAAGAGCGCGCCTGATTCCCCGACTGTGGATTGGGGCCGGATGTGTCGGCATTTCCATTCTGCTCTTGCCGCTCTTTTTCCCTCTCGACGGCAAAACCCACGCTGACTGGCTGCAATTCTTCGGCCGCTTCCATCCTTTAGTGGTGCATCTTCCCATCGGGCTGATTGTGATCCTGCCGCTTGTCGAGTTTGCAGGGACCAGGCGGCAGTCCTTCCGCGAGGCGGCAGGTTTTCTCCTGCAGATCTCGCTGGCAACCTGCGTCGTTTCCATTCTCTTTGGATTTCTCTTGGCCTATGGCAGCGGGGAAATCGGAACGACCGTCACGCGTCACATACGCGGTGGAATCCTGCTGGCAATTGAGCTGTTGTTGTGCCTAGCCGTTCGGCCTTCATGGCTTCGGGCGCAGCCATCACGCTTGTATGCCATCCTGCTGACTGCGGTTCTCATAACACTTGCGTGGACCGCACACCAGGGCGGCTCGCTTACGCACGGGAGCGACTACCTGACCCGGTACATGCCCGCCACACTCAAGAGGGTTCTCGCTCCAAGCGCGGTCTCATCTCATCCCAATTCTTTTTTCGCCCGGCATATCTATCCCGTTCTCGACACAAAATGTGTTGCGTGCCACGGCACCAATAAAGAACAGGGCGGTTTGCGACTGGATTCTTATGAGTCGCTTATGGCGGGGGGCAAAGATGGCATGGTGATCGCACCTCGCAATCCCGACGGCAGTCTCCTCTTGCAAAAGGTCACGCTGCCTCCCACCGACCATCACTTCATGCCTGCTGAAGGCCGCACTCCACTGACGCGTGAGGAGATTGCAAGAATCCGTGCCTGGGTACTGCAGGGAGCTTCGCCTGATGCGGCCAGCATACCGGACATTTTCATCGCCGAGGATCAGGAACAAGCACGGCCGCCAGTTGGCGACTACAGTGCATTCATCGTCGAAATTAGGCAAATGCAGCAATCACAAGGAGCGAAGCTCGTGCCGGTATCGGCGAACCCGTCGGATGGACTCATCCTGCGCACTGCCGACGTCGCTGGCACGTTCGATGATGCCCACCTGACGAAGCTCCAGCGGTTTGCGCCCTTTATCGTCGAGGCGGAACTCGCACGAACCGCAGTCACCGATGCAGGCGTCGAAACACTGAGCCAGTTCAAGAATCTGCGGGCTCTTCATCTGGATGGTACGGCCGTGACCGGACGGACGCTCGGGAAGCTGTCTTCCTTATCGCAACTCACCTACCTGAATCTAAGTGGGACCAAAGTCACTAGCGACGCCGCCGCTCCGTTGAAACTCGAGCCGAATTTACGTCACCTGTATCTTTTCAACACACCCGCAGAACCGGCACCGACAGCGGACAGTGGCGTCAGGAGCATCCAATGACAAAGTTCAACCGGCGTGCGTTCATGAGCGTGGCGGGAATCGCAGCAGCTGAGACCGTTTTTTCCCCACTTGTTTCGGCAAGAACCAATAGGTCCGATGCGCCTGCGACCCTGACTGGCAATGGCGAATGGACTTATGAAGTTGTACCGGGTTGGGGGTCGCTCCCTTCGGGCATGAGCTTCGGAGGCACGCATGGCGCCGTCGCCCAGGCCAATGCGGGCAACATCTATGTCAGCACGCAAAGTGCTACTGGAGTGCTCGTCTACAACCGCAGCGGGAGTTTGGTCAGGACCATAGCAAATGCGTATCCCGAAGTTCATTCGATGGTTCACGCCGAGGAGCACGGAGAGGAGTTCTTCTATACGACCGTGCAGAAAGGCACGCCCGCAGAGAACTGGCTCTTTATAAAGATGAAGACCGACGGTACGGTGGTGATGAAAATCACCGCTCCGCGGGAAGCCGGGTTTAAGACTCCCAATGAGTGGCGTCTTACCGCTGCCGTTCCCGCTCCCGACGGTTTCATCTTCATCGCCAATGGGTACGGCGACTCGCGCATTTTCCGTTTCGACAAGCATGGCAACTACAAGGGAAGCTTTGCGGAGAAAGGAAACCGTGAGGGGCAGCTCGACTGTTCTCACGGGCTAACCCTGGACCTGCGTTACCGCCAGCCGCTGTTGATGGTTTGCGATCGGGAAAACCGGCGGTTGTGCCACTTCGACCTTGATGGCAAGTACGTCGGCACGGTCGCCGAACACTTGCGGCGGCCCTGCCAGGTGAGTTTCAGCGGTGATTACGCAGTGGTATCCGAATTAGAAGGTCGCGTTACGGTCCTCGATGGGGACAACGTGCCGATTGCTTTCTTAGGTGATAATCCGCAGACGACACAATGGGCAAATTACGAACTCGATCCGCACGACATCAAGGCAGACCTGTTCAGCGCGGCGCATGGCTGCTTGGTCGATTCGGATCGAAACATCTTCGTTTCCGATTGGAACCGCACGGGCCGGGTCACAAAACTCGCCAGGCGCAGAATCTGAAGGTTGGAACCATCGACCGACAGTACGGAAAAACAGTGGTTACAGATCCGAGAAACCGCTGCCTCACGAGGGTGTGGGGCGAACGGACAATACTCCAGATGTCAGACTAGAGGATTCCTTTCTTCTCCTGCTAGAACGCGCTTACAAATCGTCCCCGGGGAAAACCCACTTTTCTCGTCCCGGCGCAACCTGATCGGTCAAGGAAGCGTTCAAGCCGGTCAGCATGCGAGAGTTTAGGTTGGGAATCTCGATTGGTCGGGGGCGCCCGCTCGCGGCGGGAATTGGGACGCTATTCGGTGGTGCTGCGATCGGCCCATTCCACGAGGCCGACGAAGATCGTCGGGTTGCCGAACTTGAATCTTGAATCAGTCTATTGCAGTTCAGCTCATGACTTTAAAGAAGAAAGGCGCTGAGAGGATTTTCTCTCCCTTATAGAATTCCAAGGCAAAGCGGACTCCCCGTCATCGTTTAGAGTTTGCCGGAACGCGACGACCGCTGGGACGCCGGCTCGAACAACGCTCTCAGACACACCCAGGTAGTCGTCCGGTAGAGGCAACCCACCCGGGTGGAATCCACGTCGACGAAAAACGCGCTACTCGTTGAAGTGCCAGAGCAGTTGGCGTGCCCTCGCTTCAACTGCAACACCAATCATCGAGCGTCCTGCCCGCCGGGATGGAGAACGGCTGCGGGGGAAGATCGCTTTCACTGAGCTTCGGAATGGAATCTACGACCGACGGCTCGCGAATCCCACGCCTTGCGGAATTCGCAAGAATAAAGACCAACTCTTCCGGTCTCATAACGCCGAAAGCAAAGTAGTTTGGTGGACGGGACCGGGATCGAACCGGCGACCTCCTCATTGCAAGCAGTGGGGAAAATAAGCTAAGGCAAGGCGCCACAATCACTTAGCTATTTTCACGAGGCCCTTAATTGGCAAACCTGGCAAACCGGTTTTCTCTTTGTCTTTTCAGTGACAGTTCGACGGTGAGAAGCCGGATGAAATCACGCGCGGTGCCTGTGCCCCGCGACCGAGGAAAACGCAAAGAGGCGGAGCTTTATGCCCCGGACCCAAGCTACCGGTAACGCGACTATACGTTAAGTGAACGCAGTTCGCGAGGCTTCACTGACACCGTGCTTCCATCTGGAGTATCAATTCGTCGGGTCCTTAAAGCTCTCGTTCAGAAGGTCTCTGATCTTTTCTTGCGTGGCCGTTTTCTCCACGATTCCTTGGTGCACGTCGGCTATTCTGCCTTCACGGTCAACGAGCGCCGTTAGCGGCATTCCAACAAGTCCATACTGCTTGCCCAATCCCTCGTTACCAATCACGATAGGGTAGTTCACCTTTTTCTCTTTGATCCAAGGCTTAACCGATTTCCAGCCGTCGTCGTCCAGCGAAATACCCACAACCACGAGTCCTCGGCCCGCATACTCTTTCTGAAACTCGACGAACCAGGGAATCTCCACTTGGCAGCCTTCACACCAAGTCGCCCAAAAATTTACTAGAACCACTTTGCCCTTGAGTTCAGCAAGCTTGACATCCTTGCCGTTGATATCTTTTAGATTGAAATCCGGTGCGAGGCTGCGCTCACTCGGAGGTTTTAGGCCCGATTGGGTGGGAACCGATGGCAATAGGCTGTGCCACACAGCGACGGAGCATTCCAGGCATCGATGCGCCAGCACCTTTGGTGAGGGGAGAACGATCAGGCAGATACAAAGGCCTAGCGCACCCGTTGCTGCCCACAACCACCTTCCGCTAATCCAGTTTCCCCGGAACCGCAACTCTCTAAGCCGCGACAAACCAGCAGTCACATCTGGTTCCCATTCGCCGCCACTGTCGAGCGCGGCTAACCGTTCATCCACCCAATCGTCACTTCGAGATGCGCTATTCGTTTCCATATCTCTTGATGTACTCCTTTCGGAACGATTCCTCCGCCCGGCTCACCAGAGTTCCGATTGATGCTGGATTGACGTTGAGAATAGAAGCCACTTCTTGGTAGCTAAAATCATGGCTGCGCAGTAGTAAGAATTGCGCCTCCCGTGGTTTCATGATGCTTAGCACTGAGCGGACTCTGTCCTGCTTCTGGGACACAGAATGGAGATCCTCCGGCGTTGGGGCTTTTGGCCGGGGCTGGACCCATGCGAGCATGCGTTCATAGTGTCCTCGACGCCTTTGGCGGCGGAGTTCGTCGAAACTTGTGCGAACTGCGACCCGATAGAGCCAGCCTTCGACGTTCTCACGTTGGGCTTTTTGATTGCGCCATAGCTTGAGAAACACTTCTACAGCGAGCTCCTCGGAGCGTGCGCGGTCTCGGACAGTCCGTGCAATGATGCGGGCGACTCGGCCATAGTGGACGCGGAAGAGAGTTTCAATACCTAGTTGCGCCTCATCGGCATTCGAGTCAGCGATCGCTTCGCTTGATGTGCTCACAGTGTACATAACGCCGGTCGAAGCAAAATTGTGACAGGTCCCGTTCGCATATCGAATCCTGTCCGTTTGCTTTAAGATTTTTCAACCTTTTACAACCGCTCAGCTATAGGCCATGCGGGATTAAGTTCGGATTGTGCTTATCGCCCGCCACTGCTCGTTGATGAAGCAACCTGCGCACGCGAAAGCTCGATGACTGTGCCCGCCCCTGCGTAGACGTAGTGATCGCCGAAAGTTTTCTTCAGGGCAGCAAACTCCGGCTCGCCCGTGCAGTGTCCGGGCGCGACGAGGTCGACCTTGTACTGATCGTGCAGCGCAGTGGCAATGCGCTCGACCTCAGGATCGGGCTTCTGGATCTGGTGCAGCCCTCCAAGCAGGATGTGCACATGCGGATCAATAGCGCTCGTCTCCTGTAGGATGTGCTCTACGCCGGGATGCGAGCAGCCCACGATCAG
>WNFP01003604.1_pt1 | contig 12462 bp, 9 predicted proteins | sample 5400201 | NCBI WGS metagenome assembly WNFP01 (sample SAMN13153355, study PRJNA577476) | soil metagenome | isolation source: 115 cm saprolite under Madrone tree | place: USA:California | collected 2016-06-14
CTGGCATTTTTGATTTTGGATTGCGGACTTTCGATTGGGCCAATTCCGACGAGACCAGCACCCAATCAGAACTCGCAAATCAAAAATCTAAAATTCTTCAGACTCTCAGCCGCCATTGCGGCTCCCCCGAAACGTATTTCATTTTCAATCGGTCGAAGGGATTCTAGGACTCTTCATCTGAGGTTGCAAACCTGGCGCCTGTTCGTGCAGTCGTGGTGGAACCCTATGCTGAATAAATAACTTTCCTGTTGACCTTCGACCCACCTGCTCACGCGGGCGGTACTGACCTCATTGCTCATCCGCTCTCTTCACTGCATACTCGATTGCGCAGAATCACAACATCGCCTGTTTGCGTAATTTGTGGACGGCCCCTAAGTTAATATCAGAAAAGACTGAGAGGACGATTGATATGTCAGCAGAAACAGGAAAGCGTTTTCCGGATTTTAGTTTGCAGAACCAGGACGGAAAGACCGTCACCCTCGATGATTTCCAAGGTAAGTGGCTGGTGCTTTACGTTTATCCAAAGGACGACACGCCCGGTTGCACGATCCAGGGAAAGTCATTCACAGCGACCAAGCAGGAATTCGACGATGCTAATATCGCGGTCGTCGGCGTCAGTGCCGACGACGTCGAATCGCATAAGAACTTTTGTAATAAGTTTTCATTTACGATCGACCTGCTGGCAGATCCTAATCATGAGTTGCTGAACGCGGCCGGCGTGGGCCAGAGTGATTACAAAGGCACGATGTACTGGAACCGCACTTCGTTCGTGATCGATCCCGCGGGTACGCTGCGGAAGGTTTATGAGAAGGTGAACCCCGAAGGACATGAGCGGGTGCTGCTGGATGACATCAAGGCGATGCAGTAGGAAGCTGGATCGCACACAGTGAGGTCAGTACCGGGAGCGGTAGCGACCGGGTCTCAACAGTGTCAAAGTCCGAGATCGCAAGGACGGGACCCGGTCGCCACCGCTCTCGGTACTGACCTGATACCGCCGTCGCTCCTATTGCCCCGCCGGTTCTGTCACCACCGGCGCCTTCAAATATTTCGCGAAAAACTTAACATAGCGCCGTACGCGGTCCATCTGGTGACGAGGTTCGGTAAAGCCGTGGTTCTCTCGCGGGTACACCACGAACTCGACCGGCACGTTCATCTCCTTTAAAGCCATGTAGAATTCCTGCGCTTGTGCGATCGGCACGCGCGTGTCGACCTGGCCGTGCATAATCATCGTCGGCGTCTTCACGTTCTTGATGTACTTCATCGGTGAACGGTCCCAGTAAAGTTCCTGTGCTTCCCACGGGGATTTATCCGAATAAAACCAGCGCAGGTACCTTTGAATATCATTCTGTGAATACATCGAATAGATGTTCGACAGTCCGGCGCCAGGCGATACGGCTTTGAAGCGATCAGTTTGCGTCAGAATCCAGAACGTCATGTAGCCGCCGTATGACCAGCCAAACGCGCCCAGCCGATCAGGGTCGGCAACACCCTTCGCGATCATCGCGTCCACTCCAGTCATGCAGTCTTCGTAATCGCCCTTGCCCCAGGTGTTCCTGTTTGCCTGGGCGAACGCCAATCCCTTGCCCGTCGATCCGCGAAAGTTCGGTTGCAGTACCGCAAAACCATTGGCCGCGAGCACCTGGGCGGTGCCGTTAAAATTATTAAGCGAGGCTCCAGTCGGACCGCCGTGCGGATTCAGCAGGAACGGATATTTCTTTCCGGCTTCATAGCCGGCAGGTTTTGTCAGCAGACCTTCGACCTCCGTGCCGTCTTTGCTCTTCCACTTTACGACTTCAGTGTCGGCGAGCGCGTAACCTTTCAACCATGGATTGTGATCGGTAATAGGTTTGAACGAATTGAAGTCCGAGCCGGCCATATACAACTCAGTCGGTTGTTGGGCCGAGGACGACGTGCCCACAATCTTTCCATCGCTGCTGATTTCAGTGGTTCCGGTCGATCCGCCACGTCGCGAAAGCTGCTTCACTTCTCCAGTGGCCACGTCAGCAGAGTACACTTCGATGGCTTCCAGCACATTGGTGCTAAAGTAAATCGCTTTGCCGTCCCGCGACCACACCGGCGTTCCGGCAGCACTTAAATCAAATTTTGTCGTCACTTGTTTCGACGCGCCGCCCGCCGATGGAATTACGTATAGGTAAGTAGTTGAGACACCGCCGCTGTTATCCGGGCTGCCCGTATATGCGATCCATTTCCCGTCGGGTGACCAGCGCGCTGTATCGCTCGAGCCCGAATCGGTAACCAGCTTCTTCTTTCCGCCACCGCCGACTGTCATGATCCAGGTATCGCTAAAACTTCCGTCATCCGCTTTAGGTGTGGGCCGAATCGTATAAGTAATGCGCGTTCCGTCAGGCGACCACTGCGGATCGCTGACAGTGAAGTTGCCCTCAGTCAGCCGCTTTTCATCCTTCTTCTCGATGTTCCAAAGCCAAAGATGGGTCATCTTAATGTCGTGATCGATCACGATGGTGTCGTCTTTGATCTTCTTACGATCTTCTTCGTCTTTGGGTGGTTGGTCCGTGGCGCTCAGCAGAAGTTGTTTCCCATCCGGAGAAAAACGAAACCCGCTGACTCCGCCCTTGTGCGTAGTGACTGCCCAGGCTTCGCCGCCATCGGATCTGATCATCCATACCTGCCGCTCGCCGTCTTTCTCGCGATCGCTGAGAAACGCCAGCGTGGTTCCGTCGGGCGACCATTCGGGCGCGCTCGCGCTCTTGTCGCCGCGCGTGTACTGCTGCGGTTTCGCGCCGGAGATTGGAACGACCCAAACCTGAGTCACATTCTTCCACTCTTTGTCTTTCTCCATTTTCGTTTCGGTAACGGTATAAGCGACGCGCGCACCATCCGGAGAAATTCTGGGATTACCCACGACCGCGATCTTCATCAGATCCAGAGCCGTCAGAAGTTTCCGCCCGTCTTTGGCGCGCGGTTCTGGAGCATCGTTCCCAACGGGTTGACTATCCGCGGGTGCGGGCTGGGCGCCGGCAAATGTCGCGGACACGGCCAACCAAACAAGCAGGGCGAGCATGATTGAAAAGCGTTTGGGGTTCATTCAGGGATTCTCCAAAAAGAAAGGTAAAGATCGAATTCAGACCTGAGACGCGCAGATTATGTCCGACAGACTTCGGTTTGTCGATTAGTAGTGTGAAGTCTCGTTGGTGTTGGCGGATTAACAGACTGAAAATCTTTTCTCACGTTCCCTTGGGGAAGGGCCGGGGAAAGGGCTTGTTTGCATCATGCTTCGCACCGTCCCCTAACTCTTCCAAATAAAGGGGAGGAAACCAGGCACGTGTTCAAGTAAGATGCTTTAGTGCGTGACCTCTCCATTACAACGTGAATGACTAGTTCGGCTGAAGTTCGACCAATTCGAAAACCACCTTGATGCCGCCCCGGATACCCTCCTCTATTCGAACCTTGCTCTCTCTTTTATCGAAGAAGCCCAGTGCGAGTAAGGACTGCAAATCAGCCGTCACCAGCTCCTGGCGATACGGTTCGCCGGCTCGAGTCTTCAGATGCGCCATGATCTCTTGTGAACTTTTCGACCGCAGGCCGGTGATCTCCACACCTTCAACCAGGCGTCCGGCCGTCGGCTCCTGTGCCGGCGAGCCTCTATCACCAATGAAGCCAAAATTGTATTCGAGCCGAAATGCTTCCGAGACTCGGCGACCATTCCTTTCGGCAGGCTGAAACTTAATCGCGCGAGCGGCTTCGATGGCTTTCTCAGTCATTCCGAAGGGCAAGCTCTCGATGACCTGCACGTTTGTGACTTTCCCGCTGCGGCACATGACGGCACTCAGGACTACGCGTCCTCGGACGTTGTGCGCAATTGCTTCCGCCGAGTAGTTTGGAGTCGGCTTTGAGCTAATGTTCGCACGCAAAGAAGTCTCTTTCGGTTGATAGATCCGGCCCGCGCATTTTCCATCACTGATTGGCTTATTCGAGTTCTGGGCGATAGCGATTGCAGCGAAACCGAATGCGATCAGAAGGATTACGAGGGTACTAAAAACTGCTTTTCTCATTGGGTGGTAGTGGGGTTTTCTTTAGCAGGACACTCCGAGACCAGGCATTCGTTTTGTCTGGCGCCTGGTCCAAAAAATCAGCACAGCGCTAACCAAAAAGTAAATCAACATCCCGCCAATGAAGATGGCGTTGCTGAGCACTTCGCTCGGCTGTGAATTGTATTTGGGAGGCTCGAAAGTAATCATGATAAAAATCATGACGGTAGAGATCGACAGGATGGTCCAGACCGCCAACGCTGCCACGGCCTGCAAAACAATCACACCCTGATGCAGCTTGTCGCGTCTGAAATTAACGATGCCCAGCACTAAAATGACCAGCGGGGTGATTACCATCACCGCAAAGAACAAGAGCACCAGGATTTGGCCGAGGATGTCATTAAAGTGTCTTAGCAAATTGGGGGGACCTCTCAGTCAGCCTCCGATGAAACTCATCGAACGTGATGGCGCAACGAATTCCGGATCGTTGATGTAATGACGCGGCTCTTTCTTTAATACCACGCTACGGATGAAGTCGATTGTTTCTGATCTTGAAGCTCCAACGCGCACGACGTCACGCAACGAGTGTTCGATCGTAGAAAACAGGCAAGTGCGAATCTGGCCGTCGGCGGTAAGCCTGATCCGCGAGCAGGCGCCACAGAACGCTTCCGTGACCGGGGCGATGATACCGATTTCTCCCGGCGCGCCGTCGGCAAAGCGAAAACGCGAAGCAGTTTCGGAACCACGAGGGGAGTTAACGGGTTCGAGTAGGAATCGCTCTTCGATGCGCTCACGAATCTCGCGGCCGGAAACCACGTCATCGCGCGACCACTCGTGACCTGAATCGAGCGGCATGAACTCAATAAAGCGCATCTTCACATCGTGCTCGCGAGCAAACGCGGCAAAGTCCGCGACTTCATCTTCATTGTGCCCACGCACAATTACGGCGTTGATTTTGATTGGTTGCAGTCCGGCCGTCTTTGCCGCCTTAAGTCCGTCCAGCACTCGGTCTAGAACATCGACGCCGGTCATTTGTTTGAACACGTCGCGCTTCAAACTGTCCAAACTAATCGTGATGCGATCCAACCCCGCATCTTTCAAACCCTGCGCGCGGTCCGGCAGGAAATAGCCGTTCGTAGTCAATGCGAGATCTCGCAATCCGTGCGGCTTTAACGCTGCCAACTTGCGGATAATTATTTCGATATCCTGCCGCATCATCGGCTCGCCGCCGGTCAGGCGGATTTTTTCAATCCCCAGCTCGACAAAGATATCGCAGACGTATTCGATCTCTTCGTAAGAGAGCATCTGTTCCTTTGGCGCTATGGGCGGTTCCCCGTGCGGCAGGCAATAGAAGCAGCGAAAATTGCAGCGATCGGTCAGCGACACGCGCAGATCGCGAATGGGACGGTTGTATGAATCTCTCAGCAGCTGGGCTGCCGGTGATTCTTTGGTTTCGGCAAGAGCCTGCATGGCCGTTAGATGATACGACGCGCCAGCGTGTCCGCCAAATTGATGACGCGGGGATAGTTTTCTAAATTGGACTGCTCTTATGCCTCTTATGCTCGGACCAGAACGATCCACTAACTAACACGAAAATTTCGCGAAGATAATGATCGGTTCCATTTTCGTGTGTTTTCGTGGATCGTCGTTTTGCCTGGTTCGCAATCCTTAATAGATGGGGTAAGAGTGTGTTGCTAGTCTCCAGCATTACGAGGCGACTGGCAGCAACACCCAATTACTCCAGTACCCAACCCTCGGTCTTCTGGCGCATCGCCGAGGAACGCAGCTACAATCATAGCCGCACCGTCGGCCATGTTTTCGAGAATCCTATGAAGCGCTGCCCCACATGTTTGCGAGTCTACCCCGAGGAATCACTTAGGTTCTGTCGAGTAGATGGAGCCGTTCTGGCTGCCGTTACAACCGAATCCCAGGACACTCTAATCAAACTGCCCACGCTGGAACGAAGAGCGCCTGACACCCAGAGCTTGCAAGCGGAACCGGCGTCGCCAAGACTCTCGCAGATTACCTTTGACGAGGCCATTGAAGAGTATGCCGCATGGCTCCCCAGCGGAGACGAAATACTTTTCAGCCGCGAACGCGCCGGCCTGAGAAAAGTCTTTCGCAAGAATATTGTCACCGGTGAAGAGGGGCAGTTGACGAAAGGAGACTATGACGAAATCCAGTCAACCTGTTCGCCGGATGGCCGAACCATGTTGTTTGTGCGCGCCCGCGCGTCACAAGTAAAGCTTGAACCTGGCGATGTATTCGGTGTGTTCCTCGACGGCGACATTTGGGATCTCGATTTGGCTTCGGGCAAAGAGACGAAACTGATCGAGAACGCGTTTAATCCGGACTGGTCTCCCGACGGAAAACGGATTGCTTTTGACGCATCGTGGGTCGGGCCGCGTCGTATCTGGGTGGTCGACAGCCAGGGACACAATCCACAACAGCTGACTTCCGACAGCTCTGAGGCGGTAACGCACGTCCGTCCCCGCTGGTCACCTGACGGAACCAAGATCGTTTTTCAAAATATCGAACGCACGAAATTCGATGTGCGGATAGTCGATCTGGCAAATGGTCGTTCCCTGTGGGTGACTAACGACGCAGTCCAGGACATCAATCCCGTTTGGTCTCCGTCGGGAGAGTATGTCTACTTCTCGTCTTATCGCGGGGGAGGCATAAACATCTGGCGCGTGCGCGTGGCGGCCGATGGCACGCCATCGCGTCTGCCCCGGCAGTTGACCATCGGAGCCGGTCAGGACGTCGAGATTGCCGTATCGCGGGACGGTAAGCGCCTGGCATTTTCGACCTTGCGACAGAACGCCGACGTTTGGCGATTACCTGTTTCGCCTGAGACCGGCAAGCCGACCGGCGAGCCGCAGGAAGTGATCACCACCACGCGCGAAGACAGCCGCGGCGCGTGGTCACCGGACGGCAGCATGATCGCCTTTAACTCAGATCGAACCGGAGAGATGAATATCTGGCTTTACTCGATTGCTGATCGTACTTCGCGTCAGCTTACCAAAGGTCCGGGCGGTGATTACCAGGCCAACTGGTCACCTGACGGAAAGCGAATCGCGTTCTTCTCGTCAAGGGCAGGCACTTCGGACATTTGGTCTGTGGATGTGGCGACCGGCGAATTGACGCCAGTCAGAACTACAACTTCGATCGACGTGAATCCGTTCTATTCTCCCGACGGCAAACTGATTGCCTACAATTCTGATGAAGGCGGCCGGCCCGAAGTGTGGTTAATGAATGCAGACGGTACGGATGCCCGGCAACTAACCAAAGTTGGTGTGATGGGTCACTTCCTGCGCTGGAATCGAAATGGCGACGGAGTCATCTTTCGCAGCTTAGGTCATGGGAATGCGCAGACGCTGGAAGCGCCGATCGATGGTCGCGAGCCAAAGGTCTATTGCGAAGTGGCGGGCGGATCGCATATGTCCCTCTCGCCCGATTTTTCACGAGTGATGGACGTAATTGGTCATAAGACACTCTGGGTCTCGTCAGTAAACTCAGACACGCCGGAGAAGGTGTTTGAGTTCCACGATCCTGACGTCAGAATCGATTATCCGGTTTGGTCGCCGGATGGAAAATGGGTCCTCTTTGATCGCTTCAGACCTCAGGGTGGTGATATCTGGATGATGGAAAATGTTGAGTGAGGCATTAGTCACAGCCACGTTAGTCAAGTGATTAATACTTAGAGCAGGCTACGGACTACAGAACCGGGAGCGGCAGCGACCGGGTCTCTGCTCGCGATCCAGAGTCGTGTCGGTTATTGAGACCCGGTCGCTACCGCTCCCGGTTCTGACCTCTCTAGGCTTCGAGAGAAAACAGTTCTATAGTTGCTTCCGTTCCAAACAAACCGAATTCGAAAGGTAACTGTCATGCTTCGCAGACTGACTTCGACTTCTTCTACCTGGATGACTGTGCCCCTGCGTCTGTCTCTGGGCGCTATTTTTCTGGGACACGGCGCGCAGAAAGTCTTTGGTTCATTTAGCGGACCGGGCTGGAACAAATGGCTGAGTTTTTCACAATTCGCGCCGTTTCCTTTTATGCGGCCGGCCTGGTTATGGCTGGCTGCGGCTGCGCTGGGCGAATTAGTCGGTGGTGCATTGGTGCTGCTCGGATTGTTAACTCGCGTCGGCGCCTTTCTGATCACCTGCAGCATGCTGGTTGCAATCATTGGCATTCATTGGCCCGCCTTTTTTGCCCCTGCCGGGATGGAGTTGGCCGTGGCATGTCTCGGCGGCGCCCTGGCACTCTTGATTGGCGGCGGCGGCCAGGCATCCATCGACCGAATGCTCAGCGGACGGCGGTCGATGCGTTAATTTTGGAGTGCGGTGGCAAGCGTAGCGCAACACCGCTTTGGATTGGTTCGAGTACGCCTCTAAAGGCATCTAAGAAGCCTAAAACGCGTCACTCGATGCCAAAGCGCCGTCGCTGCTACGACCACCCCCAGCGCGGCTGTCGCGCTGGGGACCCCGGTTCGCTCTGCCGGCGCACTCCATATTTCTGATCGACTACAAATCAGCTAATGAAGCGCTCGCCACTCCTGGTCATCTTTGTCACGGTCTTTATCGATCTGGTTGGTTTTGGGATCGTGATTCCCGTGCTGCCCTACTATGCCGAGGGCGCACATTTTGGCGCGACCCCGCGCGAAGTCGGCTTACTGTTCGCTTCATACTCCGTGATGCAGCTCATCTTCTCGCCGGTGCTCGGCCGGCTGTCGGACAAATACGGCCGTCGTCCGATTCTCATCATTAGCCTACTGGGTACTTGTCTTGGTTTCTTAATCCTGGGTTTTGCGACGACGCTTTTGATGTTGTTCATCGGGCGCATCATCGATGGAATTTCGGGCGGCAATATTTCGACTGCGCAAGCCTACATCGCAGATGTCACGACAAAAGAAGATCGCGCCAAGGGGATGGGATTGATCGGCGCAGCCTTTGGACTGGGGTTTGTTTTTGGTCCGGCCATTGGGGGGATTTTGAGCCGTTGGGGCATCAACGTTCCGTTTCTGTTTGCCGGCGGCCTGGCATTCGCGAATGTGATATTGCTCTACTTCACGCTTCCTGAGACGGTCACGCGCGATCATCCCGCGCGGGTTTCGGCGGCCAGCGGCCGCGGCTGGAAACAAGTAGTCGATGCTCTGAGTCAACCGCAGCTGGCCTTTGTTCTCGCCATCTATTTCTTGTCGATCGCGGCTTTCTCGATCATGACTACGGTGTTTTCGTTGTTCATGATGTTCCGCCTCGGATACGACCCATGGCATAGCGGCTGGATATTCGCCTTCGTCGGTATCGTCTCGGCCCTGGTTCAGGGTGGTCTTATCGGAAAGCTGGTTAAGCGTTTTGGCGAGCCGGCGCTGGTGATTGCCGGTGGGTTGTTGTTTACCCTGAGCCTGTTCATCAGTCCCTTTGTGACGGCGGCCACCGGCTTAGTAGGAATACTGTCGATCGTCGCGTTGTCTGCGATTGGCAATGCGCTCGCGGGTCCATCGCTAACCAGCCTCGGGTCGAAAAGCGCCAGTGTCGCCGAACAGGGCAGCATCATGGGAGTGATGCAATCCGTGGCCAGCCTGGCCCGCGCGGTCGGCCCAACGGTCGCGGCCTTGATTATCTATAGCGCCGTGGCCCACATGGGCTACGATCACCAGATGCAGAACATGAGTGATGCATCAATCCTCAGGACCTTCTGGACCGCGGCGGCGATTCAGTTCGTCGGGTTTCTGCTGGCGGTGTATTTTGCGCGCGCGTATCGAGGCAGGTATGCCGAAGGGGACGTTGCTGAGGCGATGTGAGGTATGGAGCGCACGCATCCTGCGTGCGGTTCGCGAGCATCTTGCTCGCACTGATTGCCGCAAAGCCCGGCAAAGATGCCGGGGAACCGCAGGCAGGATGCCTGCGCTCCATTCACTCCAAAAACTCCCGCAACTCATCCACCGTCGGCAAGGCCGCGCGTCCACCCAATGATCGACACTTCAAGGCCGCGACTGCATTGCCGAGCTTCATGCACGTCTCAAGGTCCTCGCCATTCAGCATGCCGTAGATGAATCCGCCGTGAAAGGCATCACCCGCGCCAGTTGTATCGCGACAACCGCCGGGCACTTCAAAGGCCGGCGATTCGATGAATTGGCCGTCACTGTAAATCAAAGCTCCGCGTGCGCCGAGCGTCGCCCCGACAATCGCGCAGCCAAAGCGCGCTTTGATCTCGAGGAGCGACGCGCGTTCATCGCTGATGCCGGTCAGGCGATAAGGAAATTCGGCTGAAGTAATCAATACATCGATCAGCGGCAGGAGTTCGGGCAGGCCCTGATAGATACTGTCGATGTCAGCGGTGACGACGGCGCCGGCTTCGTGGGCCGCGCCAGCCATCAGAGAGCGCGCCGGCGGATCTTGTCCATCGATGTGCAGGACCCGCCCGCGCCGCGCGAGATCCATGGGTACTTCGTCGGGCCGATAAGAGAGCCGCTCGTCTCGATCCCAAATGATCGTGCGTTCTCCTGAGCGCGAGTCGATGACGATAAAGGCAATCTGATTCTCAGCGCCGTCGATCATTTCGGCAAACTCGAGATTCACACCTTCATAATCGATCGCCCGCATGCCGAAGCGGCCATCTTCGTCCGAACCAAAACGTCCAGCGTACGCTGTCCGCAGACCCAGACGCTGCAGCGCAACCATCGCCGAGGCCGCCTCGCCGCCGGCGGACTTTTCGTATTCAGTGAATCTGACCTTGGTGTCAAACGCCGGATACTCAGGCACGACGATCAGGTGATCGACTGCGTTTAAGCCAAAGCCAACCGCGTCGAACTCTTTTTTCTCCGGCAATGTGAGCGGGAATCGCACGTCAGTTTTCTAGGTCTGTTATCTATGGGCTATCATACTGTAAAGGGAATTTTGGAATAGAGACAGCAAAGACGCAGTTTGGCGGACCAGTAGAGGAGCTGCTAAATAAGCCCGCATTAGCGGGCGGCATATTAGTAGCCCCGGGCGTGAGCCGGGGTAGCCATAACCCTAAGATTCAAAAGCCCCGTAGGGGCGACAGAAATTTCTGTCGCCCTCTTCTTCGAGGGCTCGTCCTCAACGCGGCTTGGATCGCCCGGGGCTCGCGACCGGAGCTACATCTTCGATGGCTTGTTGAACAGTCCTTCTTAGAAGACTAGCTCGAAACGTGCTTCTATTTGCCACCGGTGGCCAGTTCAAACAGCAGTGACCTTAGACGAAAAACTCAAAGAAATACCGCGTTCGCCCGGAGTGTATCTATACAAGGACGCGGCGGGCAAGATCATTTATATCGGCAAGGCCAAGAACCTGCGCAATCGCGTCCGTTCTTATTTCCAGGCCGGGCGTGCCGGCGTGATCAGCTATGAAATAAAGACCGCCGAACTGGTCCGGCAGATCGCCGACGTCGAGATTATCGTCACCGATAACGAAGTCGAAGCCTTCATCCTGGAAGCCACCCTGGTCAAACAACACCAGCCTTACTTTAATTACAAACTTAAAGACGACAAGTCTTATCCGCATCTAAAGCTGACGATCAACGAGCCTTTTCCCAAGTGCGTGATCACGCGCCGGATTCAAAACGACGGCGCGCTTTACTTCGGACCATTTCTGCCGGCGTCGATGGCCCGGCGGACGATTGACTTAATAAACCGCACGTTCCAGTTACGCACCTGCGACATAGAGATCGACGGCAAAGCGCCACGGCCATGTCTCGAGTATCACATCAAACGCTGTCTGGGTCCGTGCGTCAAAGGTCTGTGCGCGCCGGAAGAATATCAGGAAGCAGTGCGCGACGTGCGCTTGCTGTTGGAAGGCCGCAACACCGAGCTCGCCAATCAATTGGCCGCGCGCATGGAGCACGCTTCCGCGGACATGCGTTATGAACTGGCCGCCAAGTATCGCGATCTGCGCAAGACCGTAATCAAACTTTCCGAGCAGCAGAAGATGGCGACGACCGGCGAAAGCGACCTGGATATTTTTGGTTACTATCGCGAAGGCCAGCGGCTGGCGCTGCAACTTTTCACCATGCGCGAAGGCGACATCGTCGGGCGGCGCGAATTCTTCTGGGAAGATCTGCCGGCAGAGGATTTCAACCCGGCAGAGTTTTTGAGCGAAGTGCTGGCGCAATACTACAGTGCCCCTGAAGCTGGGACGCGCGTCCCGGCCGTGAGTGACGCGCAGGATGCGCGCGCCACCCAATTTGTGCCGCGCGAGATCCACGTCCCGATCGAGTTCAATGATCGGGAGTTGCTGGAGAAAGCGCTCAGCGAACGCAAAGGCAGACGGGTGCACATCTCCGCTCCGCAGCGGGGCGAAAAGCGCGACATGATCGATCTGGTGGAAAAGAATGCCAAGCTCGCTTTCGAACAGCGCTTTCGCGTGCTCAAGCCCGACATGAAACGCGTGCTCGAAGAAATGCAGGAGACTCTGGAGCTGCCGCGATTTCC
>WNFP01004645.1_pt1 | contig 12459 bp, 8 predicted proteins | sample 5400201 | NCBI WGS metagenome assembly WNFP01 (sample SAMN13153355, study PRJNA577476) | soil metagenome | isolation source: 115 cm saprolite under Madrone tree | place: USA:California | collected 2016-06-14
TGGAAAAAAATTGGAGCAAGGCCTTTCAGAACATCTACACCCAGCCGCCGCAGTGGTATCAGGGCACCGGCTTCGGGCCACAGTTCTACACCTACGGCTTCGTAAACAATTTAAACGCCATGTCCTCGCAGGCAGGCACTGTATTCGCTTCCGCTCCGCGCAGCTCCGGCGGCTCTGGTTTCGACAGCGGAGGAGCAGACGGTGGTGGCGGTGGTTCCTCCGGAGGAGGTTTCGGCGGCGGCGGTGGCGGCGGCTTCTAACCGCCGATTTTGTTTCTAGTGCCCGCCGTTCACTACTCTCTCTTCACTGCTTCCCTGCTCCGCACCCGGTACAGCGCCAGCACATCATCCAACGTCACCACTCCCAATAACTGATGCACATTCGCGCGGCCGACCACCGGTAACATATCCAACCCCGCGGATCCCATCCGGTCCAGCGCCGTATTCAAAGAATGGTCCGCGTGGACGTGCGGAAAGTCTCCCGAAGCCAGTGTTTCCATTAACTTTCGATCCACATCGCTGTTCTTTGCCGCCGCCTCGATCGCTTCGCGCCCCACTACTCCGATCACTCCCTCGTGCGAGACCACGGGCCACGCGGTCAATGCGCTCGCTTGCGTCTTCGCTACCGCATCTCGCAAAGTCGTGTCCGCATCCAGCGTTTCAGAAGCCGCGCGCATCGCCTGCAGTACACGCCGGTTCCCTTCCAATAACCGTGATTCCGCCGTCGGCAGATGAATTCCATCTTGGTGTGCCAATACTTCGTAAATCGGCTCCTTCTGGAATCGCGACGCCACAAAAAAACTCACCAGGTTTGAAATCATCAGCGGCACAATCACCGCATAATCCCGCGTAATTTCGAATATCATCATCACGCTGGTCATTGGCGCGCGCACGATTCCCGCGAATGCCGTTCCCATTCCCACCAGCGCGTAAGCTCCGGATGTTGCCACATGATTTGGAAACAGTGAGTGGCTGGCGGTACCAACAACTCCGCCCAGCATCGCCCCCAAAAACAAACTTGGACCAAAAATGCCGCCCGCATTCCCGGAGGCATAGCTCACCGCAACCGAAACCAGCTTCAGCACCAGCAGCAGCGCCATCAACTTCCAAACCATGTGGCCATTCAGAGCGTCACCCACGTGCTTGTATCCGACGCCCAACGATTGCGGCACAAACCATCCCATCAATCCCACTAGCACTCCACCAACTACCGGCTGACACCACAGGGTCCACCGTGGCGCAGCAAGAAATTTTTCGCGCAGCCCGAGCAGCAGCCGCGTAAACGCCGCCGACACCACCCCACCCAATACTCCAAGTACCGCATACAATGCAAATTCCGCCGGATGCACTAATTGATATTGCGGCACCTCAAACAACGGGTGATTGCCAAGCAGTAATTGCAAAACTGCCCATGACGTCGCCGACGCCAGCACCACCGATCCCAGCACCGGCGCTGCTGCCAGCGGCGTATTGAACGCGGCCGCGATCGCCGCCGCAGCCCCTACTGGGATCAGCGCCTTCACCCGCTCAGGGCCAAGTCCAAGCTTACGTCCGAGCAAGGACGCGATTCCTGCGCCCACCTGAACCGACGGTCCTTCACGCCCAAGTGGAATTCCGCTCGCGAGCGTTGCCGAAGTGCAAAAAAATTTTCCAAAAATCGTTCTGGCCGAAATTCGTCCTTCGCGTGCGTACAGTGCGGCTTTGGTTTGTGGAACTCCGCTACCCCGCGCGTTCGGAAAAAATCGATATAGCAGATACCCCATCCCCAGCGAACCAACCGTGGGAATCAGAACCCGCCGCCACGCCGCTCCTGCTGCCGGATACAACCTCGCCCCAAACCGCTCCGTCAACAGGATGAATGCCACAACGATTAATCCGACCAGCGCGCCGATCACTAACGTCAAGAATAGGAAGACCTGTTCCTCGCGTTCAGTGATCAGACGACGCCAGAATCCTGCGCTGGCTTCGGTAGTTATTGCGTTCGTTTGCGTACTCGGCATCGGTCGTATCTTCAAGCAATTTTCGTCATCAACGGGAGACTTCGTTCGTCATGACAGTAGGCGGAGTTCCGTCTTTGCGCCTTCCTCCGGAAAAATAGTTCGTGAACTTAAGCGTCTGCTCGCGCCGGCGTTCTTCTTCCAGGTGCCGCGTCCGCGCCGCTAGCAGATCATCCAGCGAAATCAGTCCGAGAAGTCGCCGCGTTTGCCGCTCCACGACCGGCATTCGCGTCACTCCTTTTTCCGCCATCCGATAAACCGCAGCACGCAGGGGCTCGTCCGGGTAAGCTTCGACCGCTTCCGCCCGCACAAGTTCTTGCAGCGTTTTCGAAAGCAGCGTGTCTCCTTCGTGTTCCAGCCGTTCGCGGATTTCCCCGCGCGTGATCACTCCGGCAAGCTGGCCTGTCTTATGTACCACCGGCAACAGCCGCTGGCTCTGGCGATGCTTGGTGTTCAACGAGTGCAAAATTTCTTTCAGCGAACCGCTCGCCGGCAAAGCGGCTATTTTAGCGCGCATCACTTCTCGCACGTACAAGAGTTCCAGCGGATCGATCGCATATTCGCGGCTGAGATGAAATCCGCGACGCGCAACTTTCTCCGTCAGAATTGACCGTTTCAGCGTCAGAACCGTAAACGCATGCGCGATCACGCTTCCCACCAATAACGGCAGAAAAACGTTCGCGTCGTGCGTCAGCTCAAACGCGAACACAATACTGGTAAACGGCGAGCGCATCGTGCCGCCAAGGATTGCGCCCATGCTGATCAGCGGCCAGAATCCCGCTCCTTCATTCGGCAGAAACATTGCTTCGAGCCCGCCCAGCGCTCCGCCCATCATTAACAGCGGCGCAAGCACTCCGCCCGATGTGCCCGAACCAAGCGACACTGCCCAGATAAACCATTTGACCAGCAGAACTCCCAGAATTACCCGGGTGGTCACATTGCCCTGCAGCAAATTTCCGATCGTGTCGTATCCGACTCCCAGCGCTTGCGGAAAAACCAGCCCGCCCAATCCGATTACCAGGCCCCCAATCACCGGCCACCACATCCAGTGAATCGGTATTTTCTGAAAAGCGTCTTCTGCCGCGTAAACGGAAAGCGTCAACAGCGCGGATAAGATTCCCGCGAGCAGGCCGGCCAATGCGCAACCCAGCAGAGCTTTTGGCCCGATAAACAAAGGATGCTCAGGCACCGGAAAGAGCGGTCCGATTCCCAGAATATAGCGCCGCAACACGGCGGCGACAGCGCTTGCCAGGGCGACCGGAATCAAACTCCGGGGCTTCCATTCAAACAGCAACAACTCGACCGCAAGCAGCACAGCCGCCACCGGCGAAGCGAACGTTGCCGACATCCCGCCTGCCGCTCCGGCAACGAGCAATGTCTTGCGTTCCGCGCTCGTCAGTTGAAACAACTGCGCGATCATCGAGCCGAACGCTCCGCCGGTCATAATGATGGGCCCTTCCGCGCCAAAAGGTCCGCCCGAGCCGATCGAAATTGCCGACGACAGCGGCTTAAGGAGCGCAACCTTCGGTTCGACGCGGCTTCCGTTGATCAGAATTGCCTCGATCGCCTCAGGAATTCCATGCCCGCGAATTCTTTCAGAACCGTAACGCGCCATCACTCCGATGACCAAGGCCCCGATCATAGGGACAAACACGGCATAGTACCCGAGATGATTCCCTACGGGAGAAACCATCGCCGTGCTCCAGCGGCCGAAATAAAATAGATTCGTAAACAGTCCGATCAGGCGAAGCAATACCAACGCCACAAAGGCGCAAACAGCTCCAATCACGATTGCCAGCGCGCAAATCGGCAGCACCCGCAACGATGTCGTGAAGTCGCCCAGCTCCTCGGCTGGCGATTCATTTCGTTTCGGGATGTTCGGATCGTCTTTTTTCGAAACTTTGTTTTTCTTCAAGAGTCCCTGGATTTGAGGAATTTTTCGAATTCTTCGACTTTGTTATCGTGCTGCAGGACTGATTTTCTCGGAGCGCGAACGCGTTCGCTGGCTGGAACTATTCAGTTGTATCCGCGTGCGGCTATTTCTGGCGCGTTCGTCCTGCAGCAAGGCGTCGATTGCCTTCACTAGCTCTCTGCCGCTGGCTCGCAATTCGCCGATTCTTTGCTGCACCACTCTCTCTAATAACTTTTCGCCGCGCGGCAACAATGAAACCAGCACTTGCCGCCGATCTTCTTTGCTGCGCGCCCTGCGCACCAGACCTCGCTGCTCCAATCGGTCCACCAGCTCCACCGCGCTGTGATGTTTCAGCGACAGCCGCTCGGCCAACGTCTGGATTTTTGGCGGCGTATCGGGCCACAGCCCCCGTATTGCCAGCAGCATTAAATACTGCTGCGGCTCCAATCCAGCCAGCCGCGCCGCCGCGTCGCCTTCCTTCAAAAAAGAGCGAATCTTATAGCGCAACTCCGCCAATGCCTGGAACTCCGCTGTACTGATCTTCTTGCGCATAGTACGATTCTATCGTGTAGCGATATGTTTTGCCAATCCGGCAATTAACTTCGGTTTTCCGGGCAATAGTCGGCGCAGACTTTTGCGCACAGGGCGCGCAATATTGCTAACAACGAAGCCCTCGGGCTGTGCGCATTCGCCCAACCCATTCGCTCAAATGGATAGATTTGCTTAACAGGGAAAGAGGCAAGGAACTATTTACAAATATTTCCGAAACGCCTTCTGCGTCTTGTAATGTTCGTATCCATTGCGCAGATAAAATTCATGCGCCCGTTCGCGAATCACATTCGATCGTACCGACATGCTCTTGCAACCCTTCGACGCCGCCCACCGCTCTGCCGCTTCCAATAATTCCGCCCCAGTCCCCACACTCCGCTGCGCCTCGTCCACTATTAACCCGTTCACTTCTGCGCACAACGGCACTTCCAGCACCGGCGTCACGCTGACATGCAACCATCCCATCACGGTTTTGTCAGACTCCGCCACAAAAATTGCATGCTGCGCGGCACGCCGCATCCGCTTCATTCGTTGCACAATTTCTGCGCGGCTCGCCGGATAGCCAAGCTGCCCGCTCAATTCTGCCAATCGTGCCGCGTCACTCAGACGCGCACGCCGGATTCTAAGTTTGCGCAATCCGTCCATCTTCACCAATCTAGTCCTTCTTTTGACGCAGTCGCCGCTGTACAGCCTCGCTCCGCAGTTCCCGCAATGCGTCCGCCGCAATCCATCTAGCCGCGCGCGAATCACGTTTGCGCAACTTTTTCGCGACTCCAATCGCCTCTCGATTAAGCTTCCTGTTTCGCTTTCCAATATTCCGCAGCGCCCAGTTTACCGCCTTCTTAACGAAGTGCCGGTCGTCATCGCTCTCGCGCTCGACCACCTTCAGAAACTTTGCAAACTTTTCGTCCGGCGATTGCTTGTCTTTGTAGCTCAGGTACGCGACCAGGGAAAATCCCGCCCGCTTGATGAACAACTCGCGCCGCTTGCTCCAAGCGTGCGCCTTCTTCCATGCAAATTTGCTGCCTGCGTACAAATAACAACAGGCAGTATCCACGACATCCCAGGAATCGAATGCCTGCGCCCAAACTTCCATTTCGTTGGCCGTTGCCTTTTGCGGCTCACCGATAAGCGATGCCAGAATTTTCGCTTCGTGAACTTCGCAGGCCCACAGCTCGTTTGCCAACAGGTGGTCTTTGCCGATTTCTCGAGCGAGTTTGTGAAGCACCGGAGCGGATACGCCGTTTGCTATCGGCACCTGCACTCCGAAATAGGCCATTTTTGCGCGTACCTCTGGATTCGCAAGATCCTCGAGCTTGCGCAGGACTTCCGCGCAGGTCCAGGTGCGTAGGCTCCTGCCTGGCGCCCGGTCGGATCGCCTAGAACGTTTTTTCCGAATCGAGGAGGATTGTAACCGGCCCTTCATTCACCAACTCCACCGACATCATCGCTTGAAAAATTCCCGTCGCGACGTCCACGCCCAATTTTCGCAGCGCCTCGCAAAACTCTTCGTACAACGCTTTCGCCAACTCCGGCGGAGCGGCCGCAATAAAACTCGGCCGCCGCCCTCCGCGCGCATCTCCATACAGCGTGAATTGCGAGACGACCAGTGCCGCGCCTTTCGTATCCAGCAACGACAAATTCATCTTCCCGTTTTCGTCTTCGAAGATGCGCAGATTCGCAGCCTTTTCCGCCAGCGCGGCGGTAACAGCGACAGTGTCTTCGCGCCCCACGCCCAGCAAAATCATCAATCCAAGGCCAATCTTACCCGTCACGTCGCCGCCAACGCTTACTCTCGCACGACTCACCCGCTGCACCACTGCTCTCATCGCACCTCGATCATTCATTTGTAGGGCCGGAGCATGCCGCGCCCCAGCTTGCCCGGACGTATGATCCAAAGCCGCTCTGTCGATCTTGTCTAATTCGCGCTATTCTGCGCCACTTTAGCCGGCTTCCGCGGCAACATCTCCGGCAATTGCGCCACGTTGTACGCATACACGGCCAGCACCTGCGCGCCCTCCGCCAAATCATCCCACTTCACACGATCCAGCGTATCCGACTGCGAATGATGGTCCTTCTCGTAGTTTGCCACTTCCTGAATGCACCACGAAGCCGGCACTCCTTCGGCATCGAATGGCACGTGATCGCTTCCGCCCTCCGAGCGCAAACTCGGCTCGGCAAGCCCAATACTCTTGTCCTTCGCAAGTGGATACAACACGCGATCCATCGTTTCCCGCGCTGCGTAATTGTGCATCAATCCGATCGTCAGCACTTTTCCGGTTCCCGTATCATGAACCAGCACGCCGGAAATTTTACTCAACTCATCCTTGTGCGCGGCCACATACGCCTTCGAGCCATTCAGCCCCTGCTCTTCCCCAGTGAATAAAACAAAACGAATGGTGCGTTTCGGCTTCACTCCCGATTTCACCAACGCGCGCGCCGCCGCCAGCACTGCCATCGATCCGGTTCCATTGTCCGTGGCTCCCGTTCCCAAATCCCAGGAATCCAGATGTCCTCCAATAATTACCACCTCATCCGGCTTCTCGCTTCCCTTGATCTCCGCCACCGTGTTGTACACCGTGACCGGCTTCCCGCTGAAGCTTGCCTGAATGTTGACTTCCGCTTCCACCGGCCCCGCATCCAACAACCTCCACAGCAGCGTGGCGTTTTCTCGCGTCATGTACGCCGCCGGCAACACTCCCGGCTGGTACTCGCGGGAAAATCCTGTTCCCATGTTCAGCAGCCCGTACCATTTCTCGGACACCAGCAGCACCGCCGCCGCGCCTTCCTCCTTCAAGAACTTCGCTTCGTCCGCCAACATCTGGCGCCGGCCGCGGAAATCCAGCAACGCCATGTTTTTCGGATGGTCCAGGGGCAGATTGCTTTCGGCAAACGGCGTCAGCATGGGATTCGAAGGCCCTTCCGTTTCTCCCGGACGGTCCATCAACACAATCGCGCCCTTCAGCTTCCCGTGATATTTTTGCAAGTCTTCCAGTTTTTGCACGCCGACGCCAACCACCGCGCCACGCACCGCCCCATTCGTACTCGGTGACCATCCCGCCGCTGCCAGCGTCAACAGGTGCTCGGTCGGCGCAATCACCTGCCCTGTGGCAGGGCCGCGCGTCCAGCTATTTGCAATGGTCCATGGCTCCAGGTGCGCATTCTCCAGTCCCAACGCCTTAAATTGCGCCATCGTCCAGTGGCTCGCCTGCTCCAGTTGTTGCGTCCCCGTCAGCCGTGGCCCAATGCGATCCGCCAGATAAGATAAATCCGCCTGCAATTGCGCCTGCTCCGTTTTCACCTGCGCAATCACTTTCGCGTCCATCTCCGCCACCGGATCGGGTTGCGCCGCCTCTGCTTTCGCAACCGCTTCGCTTGGGTTGATCGCTTCGCGGTCACGCGCGGGTTGATATGGAAGTGGCCGCCGCGGCAACATCTCCGGCAACTGTGCTGTGTTGTACGCCCATGCCGCCAGCACCTGCGCGCCCTGATCCAAACCATCTTTCCAAACTTTATCGAACGTGTCGGACTGGCTGTGATGCGTTTTCGAATACTCCGCCATGTTTTGAATGCACCAGAATCCCGGAACTCCCGCATCATCGAACGAAGCATGGTCCGTGCCAAACGACCGCGCCATGCTTGGTTCGAGAAGTTTCAGTTCCCTCAAGGGCGCCAACACCTGGTCCACGATTTCGCGATCCTGATAATTATCGTGCAGCCCCAGCGTCAGCACTCTTCCCGTTCCCGTATCGTGCACGAGTACGGCTGAAATTTTTTCCAGATCATTCTTATGCGCTTCCACGTACCGCTTCGAACCGACCAACCCTTCTTCCTCGCCGGTGAACAGCACAAATCGAATCGTCCGCTTCGGCTGCAAATTCAATTTCGCCAGCGTGCGGGCGGCTTCCAGCACCGCCATCGAGCCCGTTCCGTTGTCCGTCGAGCCCGTTCCCAGGTCCCACGAATCCAGATGCGCGCCCAGAATCACCACTTCATCCGGTTTTTCGCCGCCCCGAATTTCGCCGACCGTGTTGTAAACTTCCACCGGCTTGTTGCCCAGCGTATTCGTCATTTCCATCTCGATCGTCACCGCACCATGCTTCAGCATTCGCCACAGCATCCGGTAATCTTCACCGCTGATAAACGCCGAAGGAATCGCCCCAATATCAAATTTTTCTCCACCGACTCCCGTCATATTCAATAGTCCGTGCGGCTTGTTCGAATCGCGCAACACCGCCGCCACGCCTTCTTGCTTGAAGAAATCATTTCGCGCCCGCGCGGCTTCTATAAATGCCGCAAACGGAGATGGCGGCGCAGGCTGCCCCTTGATCGGTGGCGGCGCCTGCATCGTTCGCACATATTCTTCGTTCACGTCTTCCGGCTTCGGCGGCGAAAGCACCGAGGGTTCCTGGTAGATCACCACCGCGCCTTTCAACTTTCCACGAAACTTATCGAAGTCTGCCTTGGTTTTCGCATCGAAATAAACTATGGGCCCGCGTATCGTGCCAGGCGTGCTCGGCGACCATCCCGCCGAAGCAATCGTCAAAGGATGTTCCGCGGGCGCAATAATTCGCGCCTTAGCCATTCCCCGAGTCCACGAATGTGCGATCGTCCACGGTTCCAGATGCACATTCACCAGCCCATACTTTTTCATCTGCTCCGCTGTCCACTCGTTTGCATTCTTAAGCTGTGGCGATCCTGTCAGCCGCGCTCCAATATTGTCCGAAAGATATTCCAGATTCTGCGTGGCTTCGCTGTGCTCGCGCACCTCGTGCAAAATCTGCGCATCCGCCGCCGCAAAATCGCTGCTATCGTCCTCCGCCGCCCTCGCGAATCCACGCAGCGCCAAAACTCCCGCCAGCGTCACTACGCACAACCCCACCGCCGTTCGATTGAAGCGCATCCTCACCCTCACTTTTGGAGTGCGGCAGTCAGCCGCCGCTTTTCTGACACGTCCCCACACCACCGCGTCATCCACATCCGTATTGCCTTGAAAACGGGAACTACCTCTTCGACGTACGCAACCGCCGTTTGCGTTTCGCTTTCCTTCTTTGGACCCTCGCCCGACGCGGCCCCCGCTCTTGGAGTGCGGCAGCCCCGCCGCTTTTCGGTCTCGGCGCCCGCTGGCAAACGGGACAAAAATGACTGCTCCTGCCGGCCACAATAATTCTCTTAATCTTCGCGCCGCAACGAAAACACTTTTCCCCTTCTCGCCCGTACACCTTATGGTGCTGCTGATAGTCTCCTTCCACGCCATCGGCGTCAACAAAGTCAGAAATGGACGAACCGCGCATTCGAATCGCCTTGCGCAGGATTTTCTGCAAAGCGCGTAGAAGATTCTCTACTTCCACGGGTTTCAAGCTGGCTCCCGATCTCGCAGGATGTATCCGCGCGCTCCACAAACTTTCATCCGCATAAATATTCCCAACGCCCCGCAGCACCCGCTGATCCAATAGCAGCGCTTTGATCCGCGCACGGCTTCCTCGTATCCGTCGCGCAAATTCCTCCGCCGTAACTAGCAGCGGCTCCGCACCAAACCGCAACAACTCCGCAGCCAGCGTTTCTCCCGCAAGATACGCCATCCGCCCAAACCGCCGCGGATCCGTGTACCGCAGTTCCCTGCCATCATCCAGCACGAACGTCACGTGCGTATGCTTGGCCAGCGGCTGATCCGCATGATGCGGCGCAAGATTCCCGGTCATCCCCAAATGCACCAGCAGCGCCTCCGCAATCGCTTCTGGCCGCGTGACACCGCTCGTAGCCGCGGTATCTTCCGCAACCATCTCGAGCGCATCACCCTTGCTCGCCAGTTGCAGCAACATAAACTTTCCAAACCGTTCTACCCGCGCAATTCGCCGACCCGGCAATTCCCGCTCAATCGCGACCGGATCATCAATAAAGTCAGTTTTGCGCAGCGTCACAGACAAAATCCGCCGCCCCGCTATCGACCCTTGCAGCCCGCGCGCAACTGTCTCAACTTCCGGAAGTTCCGGCATTTAGCTTTTCTCTCGCTCCGAAACAAAAGGCGCAACCGATCCCGGCCGCGCCTCTTTTGCCAACGCCCGCTCGAAAATCGCTTTAGAAGTTACACCAGCGCAGCGCTTTTCGCCGTTATCTGATCGCCGATTACTGTTTACCTCTTCTTCTGATAATCCGGATAAGGCGGATGGTCCGGGATCACCACCGGACTTTTCTTCAACGCTTCCATTGTCACTTGAACGGCTTTCTCCAATTGTGCGTCATGTCCGGCCGCCACCGAGGCCGGATCATTCTCCACCTCAATGTCCGGAGCGACGCCGTGATTCTCGACTTCCCATTCGCCGTGCAGCCCGTAAATCGCCACGCGCGGAGAAGTCACTCCGCCGCCATCAAGCAGTGGTGGGTACTTGTAAATCCCCACCAGCCCGCCCCAGGTCCGCGTGCCCACCAGCGGACCAATTTTATCCTGCTTGAACATCCATGGCAGCGCGTCGCCACCCGACCCGCTCATCTCGTTGATGACCATCGTCTTTGGTCCATAAATTTGCGCCAGTGGCGAACAGAACTTGTTGCCCTCGCGCGAGATGGCGCAATTCCGCAGCGGTCGCTCCAGCAGATCGATAATGTAATCTGCGATCGATCCGCCATGGTTGTACCGCTCATCAATCACCGCTCCCTGCTTGCCGATTTGCGCAAAATAAAACCGGTTGAAGTTCAAGTATCCGCCTGTCGAAGTGTCCGGCACGTGCACGTACGCCAGTTTCCCGCCGCTCAGTTCATCCACTTTACGCCGGTTGTCCTCCTCCCAAGCCCGGTTGCGCAGCGGAAATTCATCCTCCACTGGGACCACCGTCAGTTCACGCGCATCCTTGCCATCCGCGGATGCGCTCACCCTTATTTTTATCTGCTTGCCCGCGGTGTTTTCGAAATATTTGTAGACATCATTCGGCGGCCGCACTTCAGCGCCGTTCACTTCGATCAGATACTCGCCGGCCTTCACGTCTACTCCCGGCTGCGTCAGCGGCGCGCGCAAATCCGGATTCCAATTCTCGCCGTTGTAAATGCGCGCAAAGCGGTAGCGGCCGTTCTCGATTTTGTAATCCGCGCCCAGCATGCCGCCTTTTACTTGCGGCGCCTTCGGAATATCTCCGCCGCCGATAAACATGTGCCCCACGGTTATTTCGCCCAGCATTTCCTCGAACAGGTGATTGATATCCTCTCGTCCGCCGGCGGCCTTCACGAACGGCGAGTATTTTCCCTCCGCTGCCGCCAGATTCAGTCCATGCAAATGCGGATCGTAGAAAAAGTCCCGCTGGATTCTCCACACCTCGTGGTACATCTGATTCCACTCCGCTCGTGGATCAACATAAACCTCGAAATTATCCATCTTCAGCGCGCCCTCGCCCGGTTTCGGAGCCGCTGCTGTCGCTGCAATGAACCACGAACCCGGTCCTTGCCGGTATAGCACTTTTTCGCCGTTCGCCGAAATCGTGTAGCCGCTCACGCCATTCAGGAACGGTTCTGTTTTGCGCGTGGACAAATCGAACTTGCTCACTGTTAATTGCGGCGGCCCGGGCGGCGAAATCAGTGGTTCTTCCGTCAGGTACAACACGCCGGCCTTGCCTGGTGTCAGTCCTTCGTAATTCGCTGCTTTCACCGGCAACGAAACAATTCTTTGCCCGATTCCTTCAAGATCAATCGTCACCTTCACCGGCTCTTCTCTTTTTTCATCCTTCTTCTCATCCTTGTTCTCATCCTTTTTTACTTCTTTCTTTTCATTTTTTTTATCGGCTTCTTTGCCTTTGCTGGAATCTTTTTCTTTGTCCGCATCTTTGGATTTTTCATCGGACTTTGCCGGCGCGATTTTTTCATCGTCGCTTTCTGCGTTCACCGGCGAAGGCTCGCCTCTCTTCAGCACCACCGCATAAACATTTCGCGAAACCGGATGCTGGTAGCTGGTCAGGTCCAGCCATCCCGCGGACAGTCCGAAATCCGTGCTCGCCCCGAAATAAATATATTTTCC
>WNFP01006617.1_pt1 | contig 12459 bp, 12 predicted proteins | sample 5400201 | NCBI WGS metagenome assembly WNFP01 (sample SAMN13153355, study PRJNA577476) | soil metagenome | isolation source: 115 cm saprolite under Madrone tree | place: USA:California | collected 2016-06-14
GATCTGTACGAACTGCGATGTAGGGAATGCGGAAAAACCTGGGGCAACGCCCCGCGCTCGTTCTGCGAAGACTGCTTTTCCCCGGTGGAAGTCACCTACGACTACGATTCTCTCAAGAAGATCTGCCGCCGCGAAAATCTCTCTCGCCGCTCCTTTAATATGTGGCGCTACGCCGAACTGCTCCCGCTTCCCGAAGGCTACCAACCGCCCAACGCTGTCGGCGGAACTCCGCTGGTTGCTTCAGGAAACCTCGCCAAGCGGTGGGGCGTCAAGAATCTCTTTCTCAAGAACGACGCTGTCTGCTTCCCTTCTCTTTCCTTCAAGGACCGCGTGGTCGCTACGGCGCTGGCCGCTGCTCGCCGCTTCGGTTTCCATACCGTCGGGTGTTCCTCCACCGGCAATCTCGCCAACGCCGTTGCCGCGCAAGCCGCGCAGCAGGGTTTCGACGCCTGCGTCTTCATCCCCGCTGACCTCGAACCCGCCAAGGTCCTTAATACGGCGGTCTATGGCGCGCGCATCGTGCGCATCAACGGCAACTACGATCAGGTGAACCGGCTCTGCGCTCAGATTGCCGACCGCTTCCAGTGGGGCCTGGTCAACGTCAACCTGCGCCCGTATTACTCCGAAGGCTCGAAGACCCACGGGTACGAAATCGTCGAGCAGCTCGGCTGGCGCTTGCCGGATAACGTCGTCGTGCCCATGGCCGGCGGCTCACTGATCACAAAAATCGCCAAAGCATTTCGCGAACTGATTGCGCTCGGCTGGGTCGAGGAGAAGCCCGTCCGCTTTTTCGGCGCGCAAGCCACCGGCTGCTCGCCCATCTCGTCCGCTGTCAAGCGCGGCCTCGCTCGCTTCGAGCCACAAAAGCCGAACACGATCGCGCGCTCTCTCGCCATCGGCAATCCCGCCGACGGCCCATTCGCCATCAAACAGATTCGCGAAAGCGGCGGCTGGGCCGAAGACGTCTCGGATCCCGAAATCGTCGCGGCCATCAAACTCCTGGCCCAAACCGAGGGTATTTTCACGGAAACTGCCGGCGGCGTCACCGCAGGCGTGACGGAGAAGCTCATCCGCGACGGCCGCATTTTGCCAGACGATACGACCATCGTTTGCATCACTGGGAACGGCCTCAAAACCACCGACGCCATCGCCGCGGAATTCCCCCCGGCCGACGCCATCGCGCCGCGCCTCGACGCCTTCGAAGCTCTCCTGGATACCCAGTTCGCTGCCGCTGCCACGAAAGGAAATTGAGAGGAACAATGCAGATGCCCGTCACCATCGAAATCCCCACTGCCCTCCGTCGCTTCACCGACGGTGCACAAAAAATTGACTCTAGCGCCGGCACAATCGCCGACGCCTTGAACGAACTCACGACTCGCTTCCCGGCCATCGCTCGCCACGTCCGCGACGACAGCGGCCAAATTCGCCAATTCCTCAACGTCTATCTCAACGATGAGGACATCCGTTTCCTCGGCGGCGAATCCTGCTCGCTCAAAGAAGGCGATCGCGTGCTCTTGGTTCCGTCGATTGCCGGAGGGATGTAATTTCCTATGCCTTACTTTGCCCTTTTTTACGAAGCTGTAGACGATTTCATCGCCCGCCGCGCCGCCTACCGCGACGAGCATCTCCGCCTCGCTCGCGAAGCTTACGCCCGCGGCGAATTACTCTTGGCCGGCGCGTTGGGCGACCCCACTGGAGCGCTGCTCGTGTTCAGCTCGTCCGACGCAACAGCCGCAGAATCCTTCGCCCGCAAAGACCCTTATGTCATAAACGGCTTGGTCACGCGCTGGAAAGTCCGACCCTGGGCAGTCGTCGTGGGCAACGAAGAGCCTCGCGGTAAGTCCGCGGAGTCTGCCTGACATGATCGCCCGCCTGTGGTCCGCTCACACCACTCCCGCGCTCTCAGACTCCTACCTGAGCCACTTTGAACAATCCGTCCAACCAAGACTCCGCGCGCTCGCCGGATTCCTCGGCGCGACCGTCTGCGCGCGCAGGGAACCCCACGCCATCGAGATTCTGGTCACCACGTTTTGGGAGTCCCTCGCGGCCATCGACGCCTTCGCGGGACCCGACCGCGAATCCGCCGTGGTTTCCGATGAAGCCGCTGCTCTTCTGACGGACTTCGACCGCCGTGCTCGCCATTACGATTTAGTTTTCGCTAGATTTCCTGCCGACGCGCGAAGCTCCTGATCCTCCATTCGGTTCTCCCCATCGCCACGAAACATCTGCCCATCGTTTTTCGTCACTCGGGCAGAATCCAGGCACTTCAATGGCAGCAAGCTTTACCCTTCCTTGCTTCCCATCCCTCGCGCACTATCAGCGGCACTAACGTTAACGCGGCAACGGGGTCTGCCCAACTCACTTTCCAAACCGCGTTGACGACCAGACCCACCAAGGCAATCAAAGCCAGATAGCCACAGACCGCCGACTCGGCAGCATCGGCCCTCAACGCGGCGCTGGCAGTTGCAATTGAGAGCTGCCGCTTTTGTGCTGCAAGCCAAGGCATGATCATTGCGGCAAGCACGAGCAGGGCTATCCCAATAGGACTGGGCCGGGCTTCGACATGCCCTAAGAGCGTCAGAACTGAAGTCGTAACGACAAAGGCCGCTAGAACGAACAGCAAGCCGCCTGCAATTCTGTTCGCCCGCTCCTCCGTGCGTTCTCCGTGAGATGGCGAGCAGAAGCGCCAATAAACAACAGCTGCTGAGAGTAGTTCCACCGCGCTATCGCCCCCGAATGCAAGGAGCGCTGGACTGCGGGCGATCCACGCCACTCCCAACGACACTATTGCCTCCACACTCATCCAGATAATTGTGATGACCTGGAGTCGAAGAACTTCCCGCGAAACGTCAGACAACGGAGATGTTGTTCCTGCTGTCATAAGAGTATCGCAAATAATTCTACTCCGTCATTGCGGCGGAGGGAGAACCAGTGCTCCTCGCCGTAATGCACGCTCCTTCATGAGAGCAAAAAACACGGGAACGAGAATCAAAACGTGGATTGTGGATGTAATCATGCCGCCCACAATCGGAGCAGCGATGGGTTTCATCACGTCTGCGCCAACGCCTGTCTCCCACAGGATCGGCACCAGACTTGCGAGGACAACGCATACCGTCATTAGTTTAAACGGCCACGCTGAAATTGTACCCGAGCAACTTTTGCAGGATGAGTCCTCCTGTCAATGCGTAGATCGTGGGAAAAATCAGGACAGCGGCTTCGGTAACCGAATGGAATACCATGTAGAGCAGAAGGAAGATGACGAAAAACACTACGGGCAGAATGAGTTGCAGCCGTTCCTTGGCCCGTTGCTCGAATTCGTATTATTTGTATGTGTAGCCTGCGGGCAGCGAGAGCTTCTGTCGCAGTACGCTTTCCGCCCGGTTGACGAAGCCTCCGTAGTCTTTCGTATTGAGGTCGATATAGACGTAGCCGGTGAGAGCGCCATCTTCGTCCCGGATCATCGCGGGCCCGCGCGAAAACGAAATTTTGGCAACCTCGTCAATCGGAATCTGTGCGCCAGCGGGAGTTGCGATCAAGACCCGGCGCAATGTTTCGACGTTATCCCGAAAGTCGCGGTTGTAGCGGACATTGACGGGATAGCGCTCGCGGCCTTCGACGTTTTTCGCCACCATTTCACCGCCGATCCCTGACGACACGGCCTGTTGAACGTCGGCGACAGTCAGCCCGTATCGAGCCGCCTCTGCGCGATTCACTTCGATATTGATGTAGAAGCCTTGCGAAACGCGCTCTGCAAAAATGGAGCGCATGTCCGGCAGAGAGGAAAGGGCCTGCTGAATCTGCGTACCCGCCTGCTGGATGCCCTCCAAAGCTGGCCCCTGAATTTTCATCCCAAGCGGCGTCTTGATTCCGGTCAGTTCCATGTCCAAGCGGTTCTCAACCGGCATCGTCCAGGTATTCGAGAGACCCGGAAATTGCAGCTTTGCGTCCATTTCCTGAATGAGCTTTTCGTAAGTCATCCCAGGACGCCATTGGCTGCGCGGCTTGAGCATCACCGTCGTGTCGTACATATCGAGAGGCGCGTTGTCTGTCGCACTGTCGGAACGTCCGACCGCTCCAAATACAGTGTCAACTTCTGGAAACGTGCGGATCATCCTGTCTTGTTCCTGGAGCAACTGCGAGGCTTGCCCGATGGAAATGCCGGGCAACGCAGTCGGCATGTAAAGAGCGGAGCCTTCAAATAGAGGCGGCATAAACTGGCTGCCAATCTTCAAAGCCAACGGAAGTGTGACAACAAGGAAAATCAGATTGAGTAGCAAAGTGGTTTTGCGAAAGCGAAGACACAAGCGGAGGAGCGGAAGATAGAGCGCTTGCGCAACAATCGAAAGCGGGTTGCGAGATTCAGGGCGCAACCGCCCTCGGATGAAGAGAAGCATAAGCACTGGAACGAGAGTGATCGCCAGGAGCGAAGAGAAACCAACGGCCAAGGTTTTCGTCCAGGCCAAAGGGCGGAACATTCGTCCCTCTTGCGCTTCCAGGAGGAAAACGGGCAGAAAGGAAACCACAATGACCAGCAGTGAGAAGAAGATCGCGGGCCCAACTTGTTTGGCCGCGTCCAATAGGATACGGCATCTTTCTGCTTCGGGGATTTCCTCAGTTCTCTCAGCTTGCTTTTCGGAAAGCTGACGGTAGCCGTTTTCCACCATCACGATTGCTGCGTCCACCAGGACTCCGATTGCCAATGCCAGTCCTCCGAGCGACATGATGTTCGAACTGACATGGAGGTAGTACATCGGAATAAAGGACGCGATAACCGCGATTGGCAGAGTAAGAATGGGAATGAGCGCCGAACGAAAGTGGAAAAGGAAAACTATGATGACGATGCTTACGATGACCGCTTCTTCGAGCAGGTCGCGTTGCAAGGTTTCGATGGAAGCTCGAATGAGGCCCGAGCGGTCATAGCCAGAGACGACTTCAACGCCGGCCGGCAGAGATGGTTTGATCTCGGCGAGCTTCCGTTTGACGCCATTGATTACGGTCAGGGCGTTCATCCCGTAGCGCATCACGACAATCCCGCCAACGGTCTCGCCCTCGCCCTGCCATTCCGCAACTCCCTCTCGGATGTCCGGGCCGAATGTTACGGTCCCCAAATCGCGGATCAGCACAGGCGTGCCGTTCTTGGTAGTGACCGGGACAGTTTCCAAATCGCTTAACGAGCGCAGATAGCCAAGCCCGCGAATCATGTACTCGGCACCGCCCATTTCAAGCAGGCGTCCGCCAACTTCATTCGTGCTGCCTCGGACTTTTTCGATGACAGTCGAGAGCGGAATACCGTAAGCCCGCAACTTGTCAGGATCGAGATTGACCTGATATTGCTTGACGAATCCGCCGATGGTGGCGACCTCGGCCACGCCAGAAACAGTTTCGAGCTGATAGCGGAGATACCAGTCCTGAATGCTGCGCAAATCGGCCAAACTGCGCCGATGGCTGTGGTCTACAAGAACATATTCATAGACCCAACCCGCACCAGTTGCGTCCGGGCCGATCACGGGATGAACGCCTTCGGGGAGGCGTCCTTGAATTTGCTGCATGTACTCCAAGACCCGCGAACGTGCCCAATACAAATCCGTCCCATCCTCGAACACGACAAAGACGTAGGAATCCCCGAACATCGTTTGTGCGCGTACCGCTTTCACATGCGGAGCGGCGAGAAGAGCCGTAACGATGGGATATGTCACCTGGTCTTCGATGAGATTTGGCGGCTCACCCGACCACGGGGCATGAATGATAACCTCCACGTCCGAAATGTCCGGCAAGGCATCGAGTGGGATGCGACGCAAAGCCCAGATGCCGACCAGCACAAGAAAGAGCGTTCCGGTAAAAACAAGGAAACGGTTTCCCGCGCACCAATCAATCCATCGGGCGATCACGCTACATCCCTCCCGTGGCGTTCAAGGACATTTGCTTGCGGGCAATAGTCTGGCCGTCTTTCCTCGCCAGAATCGTGACTTGCCAAGTTCCGCCGCTCTCTAACTGGCCGGAGCCTTCGTAGATGCCGCTGCTTTTTTCCGTGAGAGTCACAGGTGAGCGCATCGCAGCCATTCCCATCTGTGGCATAGCGGCCATGAAAAACGTTACGCTGACTTCTGCGCCAGCAATTGACGCGCCGCTGGAATCTGTGATCTTGACGCGAAACACATTGCTGCCTTTGTGCGGAGGACTCGGATCGGAGGTAAGTTCCACATTCGCTTGAGGAGCATTCATCGCGGAGGCCGCACCTGCGCCGGGCGGAGGCGGAACGAAAGAACCAAGGGCCGCCTGAAGCTGGCTCTCTGAGTCGATGAGGAAATTCGCCGATGTGATGACCTTCTCGCCCTCTTTGAGTCCTTTGAGAACGATGAACTCGTCGCCGACGCGAGCGCCCAACTGAACCTCACGCGGTTCGAGATAACCATCGCCACGGTCCACAAACGCAATCTGGTGCGTACCGGACTGCAAGACAGCATTTGCGGAAATCACAAGCTGGCGTCCCATTGGCACTTTCAAAGAAACGTTGACGAACATGCCCGGCTTGAGCTGTAGGCTGGGATTCGAGAAAACGATGCGCACCTTCGCCGTTCGTGTATCCATGTCCAGCTGCGGATAGATGAAGTTCACGCGACCGCTGAGCGTACGCTCAGGAAAAGTGTCCACAGACAGGGTGGCAACGTCTCCAACCTTGATTCGTCCGAGGTCATTCTGAAAGACCTGCGCCTGAACCCAAACCATCGAGAGATCGGCAATGGTGTAGAGACGCATTTCCGGCCTAACGGCCACGCTGGGCAGTGCGTTACGTTCGATGATGAAACCCGAAACGGGCGAGTAGACTTCGATTTCCTGTTGCACTTGGCCGGTGGATTCGAGGCGCTCGATTTCACGCGGTGGAACTCCCCACTGTTTTAGCCGCTCAGCAGCAGCGTCGAGCAACGATGCCGCACTAGCGGCGACGCCCGAAACCGTGCTCTGCGCAACCTGTTGCTGATTTTGCCTCGCAACAAGATATTCCCGCTCTGTCGCTACCAGATCGGGGCTGTAAATCGTGAATAGGGGTTGTCCTTTGCGGACGTATTGATAGGTGGCATCGGCGAATACCTTTTGGATGTAGCCTGAAAACCTCGTTTGAACGTACGCCAGCCGGGTTTCGTCCACGGCTATATTGCCCGTGGCGCGTATTTCGTCCGTGATGATCTTGTGCCCGACCTCGCTGGTCTTCACTCCAATGCTTTGCAGTTTCTGGGGCGAGAGTTGCACCGGCACCAAAAGTGTTTCCGAAGGTGCCGAGGCTGCTACGGAGGGATTCGAAGAGGGTTCTGACGTAGTGCCTTCCTGTTTGGATTGTTCGCTTGCGGTTGCCTTAGGAGTCCGGTAATGCGACCACACTCCGGCCACTACTCCGACCAAGAGGATGTTTCCAACGAGTGCGAGCAGAAAACCTGTGCGATACGTTTTCATGGTCTTGCTCCTTCCTCATGAAGGGACACGCCGGTAAGTTCTTCCAGCCGCGCTAGAGTGGCCTCGCGCTCGGCTGTGTTCTGCCAGTACTCCTCGTCCAGATGGAGAACGTCGAGAAACGAGGACAACAGGGATTGAAAGTCCTGACGATTATTCTGATAGGCGGCGATGCCCGCTTGAAATCCGGCTCGGGCTTGTGGAATTAGGCCCTCTTTGTAAATTCTGAGCAGGTCAGCCGTCTTCTGTGCAGTGTCATAGGCGCTCCGAACGTGTGCCGCGACCTGCTGCGACTGCGCCTCAGCTTCACTGCGAGAGCGGCTCAATTCTGCTTCCGCTTGCGCCAGTTCAGGGCGCTGCTTCCGGCTGCGATAGATCGGAACTCGGAGGCCAAAGGTCAGCATGTAGTAGGCGCGAAACTGTGTGGGGTCTGTTCGCTGCCACATGTATTGCAGGTTGAAATCCGGGTAAAAGTCTTTGTGTGCAAGATCGACTTGTAGTTTCTGGCGCTCAACCATCTTTTCCGCGCCAGCAATTTGCGGGTTCTGCGCTTTTGTCGCTGCCAAGAGATCCTCATAGGAATATGGAAGCGGCGTTTCGCTCAGGTCGGTGGTTTCTATGTCGGGTGAAGACTGGGAACGGTTGAGCAGTTCTTTGAGTTGAGCTTGTAACTTGGCAACTTCCAGGTGGTGCATCGTTATTTCGCGCAGGAGCTTCGTTTGTTCAAGCTGGACGCGGAGCAGGTCTTGCTGATTTCCCATCCCCGAGCGATAACGTGCATCCGCTGCTTTCTCAACTTGCTGGAGGAGTTCTCCGTCGCTTTCAAGGATTCCGAGGGTTTTCGAGAGATAGGCAAGCTGGAAATAGGCTGTTTTCACTCCAGCAAGAACGGAACGGCGCGCGGATTCGTACTGTTGTTGAGAAACGTCAGAGTCTCGCTTAGCGATGTCGCCTTTGAGTCGAAGCTTCCCTGGATAGGGAAAGTCCTGTGAGACGCCTAGACCGATGTACGCGAAATTGCTGTTCGTATATCCGGCAAACGGGCGCGGGCTACCGACGCTAAACTGCTGAATCTGAAATTGCGGATCGGGCAAGGTTGAGACTTGCGTCGGAACCTGCTGTGCCGCTTTCCAGCCTTGTCGGGCGGCCTGAATCTGCGGATTGTTCTGCTCCGCCTGTCGCAGCAGCTCGGCGAGCTGCGTCACAGACTGCGTTTGATGAGGCGTCGACTCCTGCGCGAAGCTAGCACTGACAAAAACAACGGAAAACAGCAGAGCCAGCAAACCAATCTCAACGAATCCGACCAAGAATCTCGTCGTGCCATTGTTTCGCAACGTTAATAACATCGCCTTCTCCTAGAAATGCGCATTCCATCGGCCAGCCGTTGGCGCGCGACAAATAGGGACCGCCGCCCAACAGGCGAGACGTTTCAAGAGACAGATTTAGACGGAGAGATAGAACGGGGTGCAGCGGCGCACCGTTGAGAGGCGGTCTAGATCAGGAGAGAAGAATGGAGAGTGTATAGGTCGGGAGGCGAGTGCTGCGGAGCCTCAAATCTTGAAGGAGCAACCTCAGCAATCACAATAACTTTGGTTGCAGAAAGATGATCTGCGACGACAGCGACTGGAACATTCAAGACGGAATGCTCCGCTGGCAGCACGCTCGCCGATTGCGAAGAGACCATCGTCTTGCAGCAATCCTGACCGTGATGACCGTGCGAGGAGCACGGCATTGAATTGCAGCACTGCATCGCCTGTTCTGGCGTCGTCGTGGCACCGCAGTCGAATGCATACGCGGCGAGAGCGACTGCTAGTACTGCTAGAAATGTTGGCTTAGCTAAACGCATCTTTGACTATGTTAGACGCCCACCGTGTTCGAGTCAAGCAAGCACGCGCTCACTGACGGGTTCGCTCCCGGCACATTCCGAGCGTGTCGTCGGCAGTCCGGAAGTGATCCAAGATTGGCCTTCCAAACTGACCCAGTACCCTGTCCGCTCTTCGTTTGACATCCCTCCCAGGACCCGCCTAGGATGCCGTGCAGCGTGCGGAGCCCCGGTGCAACTTAGTCTGCAATCTCAATTTCGAGGCAATGTCGTTGTCATTCGCTGCAGCGGCCGAATCATTGCGAGCGATGAAGCTCATGCTCTCCTACTCGAGATCGAAAAACACACTCTCGAGACCAAGAGATTCGTACTCCAGCTGGAACACGTCAGCTTCCTCGACAGCGGCGGCCTCGGAACCCTGGTTCGCCTTGTCGGCACGCTCCGCGCCGCGCGCGGCGACCTGAAACTCTGCCAGCTTTCTCCGTTCCTCAAAAAAGTTTTTGAAACCACCAATTTATCCGGCGTATTTCACGTCTACGAGTCCGAGAAGGAAGCGATCGATGCTTTTTCTCAGCGTCAGCAGCATCCTCAAGCGTCCTTGCACCCTTCCAAACGAAAAGTCCTGTGCGTGGAAAGTTCCGGCGATCTACTCGCTTACCTCAGCGCCTTGCTCAAACGCTCCGGCTACGATGTGTTCACCACAAAAAACCTCGCCGACGCAACAACGTTTGTCAACGCCGCCAAGCCCGCGCTCGTGATCTGCGGCCCAAGCGCGCAAACCAACGGCCCTCTCTTCGAGAGGTTTCGCGTCAGACATCCCAACCTCGAGTTGCTCCTTCTGCCCCTCGACTTCCAGGCCACTGAGGCCTGCGAAGCCAGCTTGAATCTTCTAGATCGCATCCGGGTTCTGTTCCATCCTCAGCCCTAGTGCCGTTCCAACTAAAGGAAACAAACTTCGGAACCTTTGGTGTCTGCCAACTCGCTGAAAGCAATTTGTGCGGAATTTCGTCACAAAAAGTTGGAACGGCACTAGTCACGGATTTTCCCATCTCCCCGTTTCTGCCGACCGGAACACCGCCTCGATCACCGCCATGTTCTTAATCGCGTCCTCAATCGTTACCGGCACCTCGCCGCCCTGGCGAATCGCCCGAGAAAACAACTCGCCTTGAATCGCGTACTGGTCACACGCGGCGAATTCTTCCGTCGTTCTGCCCCCGCCAAAGAGATCGCGCCCATCATCAATGAAAATCCTGCTCGGCCGGTCGTTGGGCGCGCTAAATGGAATCTCCAGCTCGATGCGCCCCTTCGTCCCCAGAAATTCCATCCGCTGGTGATACATAAGCTGCGTGCTGCAGGAAAAAATCGCACGCCCCCGCGGAAATTCCAGAATCCCGGACGTCAGGCGATCAATCTTCATTTCCGGATCTCTTTCCACGAGTCCCATCACGCGGATGGGTTCTTCCTCGAAAATAAAGCGTGAGGTAGTCACCGGGTAGCAGCCAATGTCCATTAGCGCGCCACCGCCATACTCCGCAATGTTCGCGACGCTTGCCGCATCCCGGTCCAAGTAGCAAAAATCTCCGGCCGCCAATCGCAACTCCCCGATCCTTCCCGCGCGAATCAGTTCCCGCGTCCGCAGCCATTGCGGATGCGTCTTCACCATGAACGCCTCGCCCATCTTCACGCCCGTGCGGTTCCGCGCCGCCAGCAGCGCCTTCGCTTCCGCCACCGTCAGACTCAGCGGCTTCTCGCACAGCACGTGCTTCCCTGCCTTTGCCGCCTGGATCGACCACGGCATGTGCAAATGATTCGGCAGCGGGTTGTAGATGGCCTCGATTTCCGGATCGGAAAGCAATTCTTCGTACGATCCATAAGCCTTCGCAATTCCCAGCGTGCGCGCCGCCTCTTCGGCTTTCCTCTTGTCGCGCGAAGCAATCGCGGCTACCTCGCACCATTCCCCGTTTTGCATTGCGGGAATCACTTTTCGCACGGCGATCGACGCTGTGCTCAACACTCCCCACTTCACCTTCTTCCGCGGCATCACGTTTTTCTCCTGTCTCTTGGGCCGGTATCGTACCTCCTTTCTCGTCAGGGCAAGGCGAAACATGTCCTGCGCGGAGCCGAAGGGGTTGCAGCACACCTTCTCAACGCTCCCGCGAGCGCAGGCTATCTTTCGGACGTCCGGGCGGGTTTTTATAAAAATATTGCTTTCTGTTTGCCCTTGGTTTGGAGTAGGATTGCGCCCACAGAGTGGTCCCTCCCCCCGGTCAAGAAAACCGTGGTGGCTCCGGCTTTTGCAGGCTGCGTCCAGGCACGGCAAGGCACGCTTGAGGAGAACTCATGAAAAACCAAAAAGGATTCTCTCTGATCGAGCTGCTGCTCGTCGTCGGCGTGATCTTGATTATTTCGGCGATCGCCGTTCCCAGCTTTCTTCGCTCGCGCATGCGCGCCAATGAAGCCGCCGCGGTTGCCGCCATCCGCACGATCGACGCTGCGGCCGTCACCTACTCCGTTTCGTATCCGGATCTCGGCTACCCTACTAACTTGACCTCGCTTGGTAGCGGCGGCGCGGATCCTTGCACCGCCACTTCGACAACGGCCTGCTTGGTCGACGACACGGTTGCCCAGGGCACCAAAAGCGGGTATGTCTTTGTGTGGGCAGGTGACGGCGCCGCGCCATCGGTCAGCTTCACTGTCACAGGGACGCCCCTATCGCCCGGCTCCACGGGCCAGTCTATGTACTGTAGCGATCAGACCGCCGTGATCCACCTCGAGTTCAGCGGCTCCGGGTGCACCAACGCCAGCGCGGTCCTGCAGTAACCGTTCTGCCCCGGCTCCCACCCGCTCGCTCCAAGCGGCGATCGGATTTTGTGACGCCACGTTCGGCGCGCTCGCAAGGGTTTACTGGGTGGGAGAACTGGGGTCGTGGTTCACAGGCTCGGATTCACCGCGGAAGGGAAGCCTGAATTTGCGGGAAATCTCCGGCCAGAACTCGCGGAGCACGTCGAAACCCATGTCTTGCAGGACACTGTAGCCCACCCGCTGCGCCGCGGGAGAGAACCCCCGTTCGTTGTCCGGGTGATAGGTATTGCTCAACACCACCGCACTGGCTGTCCCCAGCCATTCGGAAAAATTAAACATGTACTTACCATTGTCGCGGTGAGCCACGACCGCGTGCTCCATCGCGTGGA